>Ga0209972_10004505_pt1 | contig 10489 bp, 8 predicted proteins | sample NOAtaG_7_FD_187302 | JGI IMG/M metagenome (GOLD analysis project Ga0209972, IMG submission 187302) | Freshwater lake microbial communities from Lake Erie, under a cyanobacterial bloom - NOAA_Erie_Diel1S_2200h metaG (SPAdes) (version 2) | ecosystem: Environmental > Aquatic > Freshwater > Lake ...
GGGTACGCTTGGCTACCGCGAGTCCGGTCGGCTCGAGGACGGCCGCTATGCGTTCCGCGTGCCGCCGTCGCAGCCTTACCGGTTCCAGCGCGTCGCGCAGCCTGCGGCAGCCGCCTTCTTCGAGGCGCTGCGCACGCTGTGCGCGACGCCCGATCGCGTCCATCGTGGTCGCATCGAGGCCGATCAGCCGCCGCCGCCGCCGGGGGATCCCTTCACGGGCAAGGCCCTCGAGATGAGCGTGGCGCGTTGCACGCCGGACACGATCGCGTTGCCGTTCGCGGTCGGTGAGGACCGCAGCCGCACCTGGGTCATCCGCCGGACAGCCGGTGGACTGCGCCTGAAGCACGACCATCGTCATGCCGATGGCAGTCCGGACGAGCTGACGGATTACGGCGGCGACGCCTTGCGCGAAGGGACGAGCGCCCGGCAGTCCTTCGAAGCGGATGCCGAGTCCATCGCGCTCTTCACGCGTACCGGACGCAGCGTGTCCGTCGTCAATGTGTGGGCGTTGGAGATCGTGCCCGGCGAACGGTTCGTCTATGAGCTCGCGCGGCCGGGCGGCCGCTTGTTCCGGGTGGTCTTCGACCTGCGTGGCCCCTGAGGCCGCACGCTACAATGGGCGCATGAAATCCCTGCGCCTGATCCCCCTGGCGGCCCTCGCCGCGACGCTCGCCGCTTGCGCGGCACCCACCACAAGGATGACGCCCGCCGCCGCGCCGCCTCCTGCCGCGGTGCCCGCCGCGATGGCGTCGGCGTCCGCCGATGCCCGCGCCAACGCGTTCTTCGAGCGCACCTTCGACGAACGCATCGCCGCGAGCCCGGAGTTCGCCGCCCAGTTGGGACAGCGCCTGCGCTACGGCGAGTGGACGCCGCTGACCGAGGCCGAGCGCCAAGCATCGCTCGACCGCACCCGCCGCCATCTCGCCCAACTCGAGCGCGACACCGACCGAGGTGCGCTGTCGCCGCAGGGCAAGCTGTCCTATGACATCTTCGTGACCGGCGCGAAGCGCAGCATCGCCGGCGCCGAGTGGCGCTACCACGGTTACATCTTCGACCAGATGAACGGCCTGCAGTCGCGCATCCCGGCCTTCCTCATCAACACGCATCGTGTCGAGACGGTGGCGGACGCCGAGGCCTATGTGTCGCGCCTGCAGGGCGTCGCCGAGCGCGTGGACCAGGCGATCGCGATGGCGACCGAGTCCGAGCGGCGCGGCATCCTGCCGCCGAAGTTCGTGTTCCCGTATGTCGTCTCGGATGCGCGCAACGTCATCACCGGCGCGCCGTTCGGCGGCGCTGCAGCGACCGCGGGCGCAGGCGGGCCTGCCGCCGCCGACAGCCCGCTGTGGGCCGACCTCAAGACCAAGGTGGGTGCGCTGCAGACCGATGACGCCACCCGCGCACGACTCCTCACGGCGGGCGAGGCGGCGTTGCGCGGTTCGGTGGAGCCCGCCTACCGCCGCATCATCGCCTACGCCGAGGCTGCGGAGCGCCGCGCGGGCACCGACGATGGCGTATGGCGTCTGCCGGACGGCGTCCGCTATTACGACCATCTGCTCGCGGGTTACACCACCACCTCGATGACCGCCGAGCAGATCCACAAGGTCGGTCTCGCCGAGGTCGCGCGCATCGAGGGTGAGATGCGCGCCATCATGGAGCAGGTGGGTTTCAAGGGTGGCCTGCCCGAGTTCTTCGAAGCCGTCCGCAAGGATCCGCGCTTCTATTATCCGGACACGCCGGAGGGAAAGGCGGCCTACCTCGCCGAAGCCACGCGCGTGATCGACGACATGCGCGCGCGTCTGCCGCAGCTCTTCCGCACGCTGCCGAAGGCGTCGATGATCGTGAAGGCCGTCGAACCGTTCCGCGAGAGGTCGGCCGGCAAGGCGTTCTACTCATCGCCGTCCGCTGACGGCAAGCGTCCGGGCATCTACTACGCGAACCTCTACCGCATGGCCGACATGCCCAAGTACGAGCTGCCGGCGCTCGCGTACCACGAAGGCATCCCCGGCCACCACATGCAGCTCGCCATCGCGGGCGAACTCGAGGAACTGCCGCGCTTCCGCCGCTTCGGCGGTTTCACGGCGTACTCCGAGGGCTGGGGCCTCTATACGGAGCGGCTGCCCAAGGAACTCGGCCTCTATGCGGATCCGTACGAGGATTTCGGGCGTCTCACCATGGAGATGACGCGAGCGGTGCGCCTCGTCGTCGACACCGGTCTGCACGCCAAGCGCTGGACGCGCGAGCAGGTCATCCAGTACCACCTCGAGAAGCTGCCGATGACGCGTGATGCCGCCACCAAGGCGACCGAGCGCTACATCGTGATGCCGGGACAGGCGACGGCCTACACCGTGGGTATGCTCAAGATCGTCGAACTGCGCGAGAAGGCGAAGCGCGCGCTCGGGCCGCGCTTCGACATCCGCGACTTCCACGATGTGGTGCTGCGTTCGGGGGCGCTGCCGCTCGACCTGCTCGAGCAGCAGGTCGATGCCTGGATCGCGGCGACGCGTTAACGCAGCTCGTACTCGAAGGTGCTGACCACGCGCAGCCGCTTGATGCGCGAGGCGCGGTCGTCGCCCTCGTCCTCGCCGCTGATGGTGATCACGCCCTGGTTGGCGTTGCGCAGCGGCCCGAGCGTGGCACCGGCCTCCGACGCGAAGCGCAGACCCTGCTCGCGCGCGTTGCGCGTGGCCTCGGTGAGCAGCGGTGCTTTCACGGCGTTGAAGCCGCGCAGTTCGTACCACGGACCGTTGCCCGGCTCGAGCGCGACGCCCGCGGCCACCAGCGGGTCGGTGGCGAGCGCGGCCTGCGCCACCGCGCCGACGCGCGCCGACTTCACCAGCACGCGCGCGTTGCCGTTGTAGCGGAACGGCTGGTTGGTCTGCGCGTACTCGCGCGAGTAGAGGTCCTGCACCTCGAGCGGACGGACCAGGATCTCGTCGTCCTTGAAGCCGGCGGCCTTCAAGAAAGCGACCACGCGGTCACGGTCGCCCTTCAGGGCTTGCTGCACCTCTGCAAAGGAGTTGCCACCGCGGCGGAAGGCCAGCGTCCAGGTGGCGTAATCGGCCTCCACGCTGCGCTCCGCCAGCCCCTTCACGGTGATGGAGCGGTCGGCCATGCGGAAGCGCTCCAGACCCTTGCTGACGGCGAGACCGGCGACCAGCAGGCCGAGCGCCAGCGCTGCACCGAGGGCGAGCGCAGGGGCGAGCGAGAGACTTTTGAGTGCGCCCGAAGGGCGGTCCGAGGGGTCAGGGGAGGGGGTGCTCATGGGCATAAGACTGCCAGAGTCCGTCCGAGTTCACCGCCGGCCGGTGACCTCCAGACGCCGCGCTTTGTCCTGGTGTCCGCGGCGCGGTAGGGTATGGCCATGCGCCGCCTCGTCTGCTTTCTCATCGCCGCCACCCTGCCGACCGTCTCCGCATCGGCGGAGTTCAGGACGGGCCACGAGATCAAAGCCGGTCTCGAAGGGTGGGTGAGCGACCAGTCCATCGAGACGGTGCGTGATGCCATCGCCTTCGGCTATGTCATCGGTGTGCACGATGCGCTCGCCGGCACGGCGGTCTGCATCGGCGAGGGCGTCACGCAGCGGCAGGTCGTCGATGTCGTCCTCGAGTTCATGCGCCGGAACCCGACCGTGCTCGACGCCAGCGCCGATCGCGTGATCGCGGTGGCGCTCGAGGAGGTCTGGTCCTGCCCGAAGACCTGAGCGACGCCCACGCCGGGCGGGCTGCGTCGGATCAGCCGCCGCGCACCGGCGTCGCCGCGAGGTCGTGATCGCCGGCACGGGTGATGCGCACGCGCGCGAACTCGCCCACCGGCAGCTTGCCGCCGCCGCGGATCCGCACCACACCGTCGACCTCCGGCGCATCGCCGCGCGACCGCGCGATGGCCGTGCCGCCGTCGATCGAATCGACCAGCACCGTCTCCTCGCCGCCGACGCGCTGCGCGAGCCGCGCCGCGCTGATGCGCTGCGCCGCCGCCATGAAGCGCGCAAGCCGCTCCTCCTGGACCTCGGGCGGGACATGCGGCGCGACGTCGTTGGCGCGCGCGCCCTGGACCGGTGAATACTTGAACGCCCCCATGCGGTCGATCTGCGCCTCCTCGATCCAGTCGAGCAGCTCCTCGAACTCCGCCTCGGTCTCGCCGGGGAAGCCGACGATGAAGGTGCTGCGCAGCGTGAGCTCCGGGCACTCCTTGCGCCACGCCTTGATGCGCGCGAGCGTGTCCTCGGCGTGCGCGGGTCGCTTCATGCGCTTCAGCACCGATGGACTGCCGTGCTGGAAGGGGATGTCGAGGTAGGGCAGGACCTTGCCTTCGGCCATCAACGGCAGCACCTCATCGACATGCGGATAGGGATACACATAGTGCATCCGTACCCACACGCCGAAGGAGCCGAGCCCGCGCGCGAGGTCGATGAAGCGCGTCGCATGCTCCGCGCCGTTCCACTGCGCCTTGGCGTAGCGCAGGTCCGAGCCGTAGGCGCTGGTGTCCTGGGAGATCACGAGCAGTTCGCGGACGCCCGCGCGCACCAGCCGCTCGGCCTCGCGCAGCACCTCGTCGATGCGCCGGCTCGCGAGCTTGCCGCGCAGGTCGGGGATGATGCAGAAGCTGCACTTGTTGTTGCAGCCCTCGGAGATCTTCAGATACGCGTAGTGCCGCGGCGTCAGCCGCAGGCCCTGCGGCGGCACGAGGTCGACGAACGGGTCGTGCTTCGGCGGCAGGTGCTGGTGCACCGCGGTGACGACATCCTCGTAGGCGTGCGGGCCCGTCACCTTGAGCACGCGGGGATGACGGTCGAGGATGCGTTTCGGGTCGGCGCCGAGGCAGCCGGTGACGATCACGCGGCCGTTCTGCTCCAGCGCCTCGCCGATCGCGTCCAAAGATTCGTCGATCGCGGAATCGATGAAGCCGCAGGTGTTGACCACCACGAGGTCCGCGGAGTCGTAGTCCGGCGCGACCACATAGCCCTCCGAGCGCAGCCGCGTGAGGATGCGCTCGGAGTCGACGAGCGCTTTGGGGCAGCCGAGGCTGACGAATCCGACCTTGGGGTCGCGACGGGTTTTGGCAACGGTCATGCGTCATTTTACCGCCCTTCGGACAGGCCTGTCCGCAGAGGGGACGGAACGCTGCCCGAGCCATCGACCCCGGGCCGTGCCATGTTCAAGTGGCGCCATGCAACCCCACATCGGCATCGTCGGCGCAGGCATCGGCGGCCTCACGGCCGCGCTCGCGCTGCTGCGTGCCGGCCAGCGGGTGACCGTGTTCGAGCAGGCCCCTGTGCTCGCCGAGGTCGGCGCGGGCCTGTCGCTGAGCCCCACGGCCGCCCATGCCCTGAACCATCTCGGTCTGCACGACATGCTGCAGGCCAAGGCGCACCACCCGGAGGACCAGTGCGTGCGTCACTGGCGGGACGGGCGACCGCTCAACTGGGTGAACCGCGGCCAGAAGCTCATCGAACGCTATGGCGAGCGGTATTACCTCGTCCATCGCGCCGACCTGCACGATGCACTCGCCGCCGCGGTGCGCGCCTGCGACCCGCAAGCCGTCCGCCTCGGCCGGCGCTGCACCGGCGTCTCACAGGATGCACGCGGTGTCGACCTCGCCTTCGCCGATGGCGGCACGGCGCGCGTCGATCTGCTGGTCGGTGCCGACGGGTCGCGCTCGCCGGTGCGCAACCAGGTGTTCGGCCCGCTCGGCGTCACCTATACCGGCTACATCGCTTGGCGCGGCCTCGTGCCGATGCACCTCGTGCCCGAGGACATCCTCGATCCGCCGTCGGGGCTCTTCATCGGGCCGGGGCATCTCGTGAACCGCTATCCGGTACGCAGCGGCGAACTGTTGAACTTCGTCGCCTTCGCCGAACGCGAGGCCTGGACCGAGGAAGGCTGGGCGATCCGCTCCAGCCGCGCGGAACTGCTCGCCGAGTTCGAGGGCTGGACGCCGATGGTGCGGCGCATCATGGAGCTCGTCCCCGAAGATCAACTGTTCAAGTGGGGCCTCTTCGACCGCGAGCCGCTCGCCGCATGGTCGAAAGGCCGCGTCACGCTGCTCGGCGACGCGGCGCACCCGATCCTGCCGTTCCTGGGGCACGGGGCCGTTCTCGCCATCGAGGATGCCGTGGTGCTGGCGCGCGCGATCGGCGCGTCCTCCTCCATCGATGAGGCCTTCGCGCGCTACGAGAACGCGCGTCGTGAGCGTGCGACCTTCGTCGTGCTCGAGTCACGCAAGGCCGGCAAGGCGTTCCACGACCCCGATTCGGATTCCTACGCCCAGCGCGTGAAAGGCAAAGCCGCGGACGAGGGCATCGGTCTCTTCTCCTACAACCCGGTGACGCAGCCGGTCTGAGCGTCGCGGCGTCTACTTCTTGTCCCAGGTCGCCTTGTTGCTCGACGACGGCGGCAGCCGGCCGCAGTGCAGGCCGGCGTCGACCATCAGCACCTCGCCCGTGACCACGCTCGCGCCTTCGAGGAACCACACCAAGGCCTCTGCGATCTGCTCCGCGGTGGGGACGACCTGCAGCGGCACGAACGCCGCCGCGTTCACGAGGAACGCCTGGTACTGCTCGGGCGTCATGCCGGCCTGCAGCCAGCGTGTCTGGATCGCGCCCGGCGCCACGGCGTTGATGCGGATCTCCGGACCGAGGACCAAAGAAAGCGACTGCGTCATCATGTTGAGCGCCGCCTTGCTCGCCGCGTAGGCCATGGAGGAGGCGATGCCGGTGATGCCGCCGATCGAGGAGTTGTTGACGATGGCGCCGCGGCCCTGCTTCTTCATCTGCGGGGCGACCGCACGCACCATCTGGTAGGCGCCGACCACGTTCACCTTGTAGATGCCGAGGAAATCTTCGGCGCTGAGCCCTTCGAGGTCCTCGTAGGGGTTGAACTTGGTCTTGGCGGCGTTGTTGACCAGGTAGTCGATGCGCCCCCACTTGTCGATCGCCGCCTGCGCCATGCCGCGGCAGGCGGCGTCCTCGGCCACATCGCCCTGGTAGACGATGACCTCCGCGCCCGCGGCACGGCACCGCTGCGCCGTGTCCTCGGCTTCGGCCTCGCTGCGGGTGTAGTTGATCACCACATCGCAGCCGCGCTGCGCCAGCATCAGTGCTGTGGCGGCGCCGACGCCCGTGGCGGAACCGGTGATGAGGGCGGCTTTGCGTGCGTGGTCGGTCATGCGGAGGTCTCCGTAGGATCCTGGGGTCCGAGGCTGTCCCGGCCGATGATGCCGTCTCGTCGGGGCGGCGGTCGATGGCCCGGGCCGTCTGTCCATTGCAAGGTCACGGCGGGCGCCGCCGTCACCCGGGTCTGGCAGCGGCACGGGGGCGCGGTTAGTCTCTGCCGACCATAACGACGGATGACCGGGGGGTTCCGATGGTGTTCAAGGACATGCGCGAGTTCCTCGCGCTGCTCGAGCAGGACGGGCAGTTGAAGCAGGTGGATGTGCCGCTCGACGGCCGTCGCGGGACCAATGAACTGCAGGCGCTGATGCACCATGTGTGCAGCCAGAACGGCCCGGCGCTGATGCTCAACAAGGTCGATGCCATCAACACCGAGGGCGTGCCGATCCTCTTCAACCCCTTCGGCACGCGCGAGCGCACCGCGATGACGATCGGCTTCCGCGATTGGCGCGCCGCCAAACTGCACCACTCGGAGGTGCTCGCCGACCCCGCGCGTTGGCACGCCCCGAAGGTCATCGACAAGGCCGGTGCCCCCTGCAAAGAGGTCATCATCAAGGGCGATGCGGTCTCGCTCGACAAGCAGATCCCGCATGTCTGGTTCGGCAAGGAGGGTCCGGCGTACATCACCAACGCCATGACCTTCTCGAAGGACCCGGAGACCGGCGGTCGCAACTGCGGCTGGTACCGCTTCACGCAGTTCCTCGACGCCACGCACCCGACGGGCGGCAGCTACGCGCCCGAACGCGCCAAGACCGACCTCGCGGCGTTCTATTGGTGGAATCCGCCGTTCTCGGACATCGGTCGCCACACCTTCAAGGCCTCGCAGATGGGCAAGCGGCTCGAGGTCGCGATCGCCGGCGTCTGCGACCCGGCGCTGCACCTCGCCTCCGCGACGGGCGTGCCCTACAACGTCGACGAGACGGCCTTCGCCGGTGGCCTGCGCGGTTCGCCGGTGGAGATGGTGCGCTGCGAGACCGTCGACCTCGAGGTGCCGGCGCACGCCGAGTGGGTGCTCGAAGGGGAGGTCTGCTCCGACGAGATCGAGACCATCGGCTGGCACTCGAACCCGGTCGGTTACTACGACCGCGTGCAGGCGCTTCCCATCGTGCGCATCAAGTGCATCACCCATCGTCGCAAGCCGATCTGGCACGCGACCATGGAGATGATGCCGCCCTTCGACCACAACTACATGGCGCTGTTGCCGGTGGAAGGCGAGGTGCTTTCCGATCTGCGCAAGAAGATCCCCGAGGTGCACGATGTCGCGGTCACGCCGAACATGTGCTACGTGGTGCAGCTGTCGGTCGACGGCTGGCGCAAGCCGCACCCGAACTTCGGCAAATATGTCATCCACGCGGTGTGGGGTTCGGCCGGCCGCTGGGGACGCACCGCCAAGCTCGTGATCGTGGTCGGTCCGGATGTCGACCCCTACGACCTCAAGCAGGTCGAATGGGCGATGATGACGCGCTGGCAGCCGGCCAAAGATTCCATCGTGCAGCCCGACGGCATCCCGATGATCCTCGACCCCTCCTGCGAGAAGTCCGCGCAGTTCGGCGCGTTCCGTTCCGACCAGATGGGCATCGATGCGACCATCAAGATCCCCGAGCGCTTCACCGAGTACCCGGAGGTCTCGCAGGCCGACCCGGTGGCGGTCGCCGCGATCGCCCAGAAGCTCGCCGGCATCGTGTGAAGAAGCCGGGCGGCAGCGGAGCCGGTGCGGCACGGTTCGGCCGCGAGTACTACCGGCGTTTCTATCGCGACGGGCGGACCTCGGTGGCCTCGCGCGCCGAGATGGCCCGTCGCGCACAGTTCATCGCTGCCTACACCCGTCACATCGACTGCCCGGTGGCGAGTGTGCTCGACGCCGGCTGCGGACTCGGGCTGATGCGCGAGCCGCTGCTGCGGGCCTTGCCGGGGGCCACCTATGTCGGTCTGGAGTACAGCGAGTATCTCTGCGGCCGTTACGGCTGGGTGCAGGGCAGCCTCGCCGAGTGGCGGCCGCGGCAGCCCTTCGACCTCGTCGTCTGCTACGACGTCTTGCAGTATCTGGATGACGCGGCCGCGACGAAGGCGATGGCGAACTTCGCACGGCTCTGCCGTGGGGTGCTGTATTTCAGCGCGCTGACCCGGCGGGACTGGCGCGAGAACGCCGACCAGTCGCGCACCGACCGCGAGGTCACGATGCGCAGCGCCGATTGGTACCGCCGCCGGCTCGCCCGGAACTTCCGACAGGTCGGGGCGGGTCTTTGGCTGCGCCGCGGGTCGCCGCTCGTCACCTGGGAGCTCGAGACGGCCGGCTGACGGCGCGCGGACGGTGAGGCACCCGGGCGCACAGCGCCGCCCCTGCGCTACACTCGGGCGCAGCGACTTTTTTGGGGGTATCTCATGTTCGGCCTGATGCAGGACCATCCTCTCCTGATCTCCAACCTCATCGTCTATGCCGCACGGCACCACGCCGCGCAGGAAATCGTCTCTCGACGCGTGGAAGGCGATATCCACCGCTACACCTACCGTGATGCCGAGCTGCGCTCACGCCAGCTCGCGCAGGCGCTCGATGCGATGGGCCTCGCCGAGTCCGACCGCGTGGCGACGCTCGCCTGGAACGGGTACCGCCATCTCGAGCTCTATTTCGGCGTCAGCGGCAGTGGCCGTGTCGTGCATACCGTCAACCCGCGCCTGCCGCCGGACCAGCTCGCCTGGATCGTCAACGATGCCGAGGACCGCGTCTTCTGCTTCGACATGACCTTCCTGCCGTTGGTGAAGGCCATCGCCGCGAAGTGCCCGACGGTGAAGCATTGGGTCGCGCTCTGCGAGGCCGATGCGCTGCCGGCGGACTCCGGTATCCCCGGGCTCGTCAGCTACGAGGCGCTGATCGCGGCGCACGACGGCGCCTACACCTGGCCGTCCTTCGATGAGCGGCTGGCCGCTGCGCTCTGCTACACGAGCGGTACCACCGGCAACCCGAAGGGTGTGCTCTACAGCCATCGCTCGACGCTGCTGCACGCGGTCACGGCGGCGTTGCCCGACGGCCAGAACCTCTCGGCGCTCGATTCGATCCTGCCCGTGGTGCCGATGTTCCATGTGAACGGCTGGGGACTGCCCTACGGTGCGCCCATGGTCGGCGCGAAGCTCGTGATGCCGGGGCCCGCGCTCGACGGCAAGTCGGTGTACGAGCTGATCGAGGCCGAGCGCGTCACCATGGCGGCGGGCGTGCCGACCGTGTGGCTCGCGATGCTGAACCATCTGGGCGCCGGCGGCCTGCGCTTCTCCACGCTCAAGCGCACCTTGATCGGCGGGTCGGCCGTACCTGCGGCGATGATCAAG
>Ga0209972_10004510_pt1 | contig 10485 bp, 7 predicted proteins | sample NOAtaG_7_FD_187302 | JGI IMG/M metagenome (GOLD analysis project Ga0209972, IMG submission 187302) | Freshwater lake microbial communities from Lake Erie, under a cyanobacterial bloom - NOAA_Erie_Diel1S_2200h metaG (SPAdes) (version 2) | ecosystem: Environmental > Aquatic > Freshwater > Lake ...
CGATAAAATAGACTAGGGTAAGGGTGCCAATTTTTAATTTACTAGGGTGTTTTAAACCCCAGAAAAATAGATAGATGAGTAGGGCAAAAACTGCCAGATTCCAGAGAGATTCGTAGAGAAAGGTGGGGTGAAAATAATCGACGGCGATATATTCTAAAGGACGACTAGCCGGAGGAATAAACAACTTCCAAGGTAAATTAGTCGGACTGCCAAAAGCTTCCGAATTAAAAAAGTTACCCCAACGTCCGATCGCTTGACCGAGAATAACTGAAGGGGCCACCAGATCGAGTAATTGCCAAAGAGAAACCCGATTAATGCGGGCAAAGATTAGGGCCGCCAGCAAACCCCCGATAATTGCCCCGTGAATAGCAATACCTCCCTTCCAAATGGCGATAATATCAGCAGGATTTTGCGCGTATTCTTGCCACTGAAAGAGAACATAGTACAGACGGGCTGCAGGTATGGCTCCCACTACTAACCAAATGGCCAAATCAGCGATTAAATCGGGATTGATCGCTCTTTTTTGAGCTAGGTACTGGGAGAGGGTGACACCCAATAATACCGCCATAGCGATGAGAAATCCATACCAGCGCACCGAAATCGGTCCGATCTCCCAGAGGATCGGGCCGGGGGACTGAAAGACAAAACCTAAGAGCATAAAATTATTAAGAATAAAAAATTTTATCTTTCCTATAGTATCTTATGCTATGATGAGGTATGCTGACATATTTGCGGATGTGGCGGAATTGGTAGACGCGCTAGATTTAGGTTCTAGTATCTTTTTGATGTGTGGGTTCGAGTCCCTCCATCCGCATTAACCTTCGGGTCGATGAAGTGTAACCTGATTTGGTGTTGACGACCGACGACCCAAAACAAAGACTTCTTACCGATTCAGGAGAGAGGAGACTTCTCGGTTTAGTAAATTCAGGCATTTTGTCCGATAAATAAGGTTTCTGTCAGTTCAAAAACTCTTTGATCTGTATTTTTTCCTTTTGACGGCTGACTCGGACAATGCTGACTCAACCAGAGGTTTTAAAATTTTTTAGAGGAAGTCTAATATCATTTTGCAAAAGTAATGACAGACTTAGTTGGTCATTAAACCTCTTGCATAATTAATTTTTGATGGTTCAAAAATGAGAAAAATAGGCATAAAATTGCATCAAATCACTAAATAGAGCATTTAATTGATTATTATTCATTCTTAATTCTCCTGACTACTGACGACCGGCTACTGACTCCTAACCCTCACAACAATTTTTGATTTTTGCAAGAGGTCTATTCTAAGGCGCAATTACGCTCTGAGAGAAGAATTGGGCTTGCAGATGTCAGTCACGACTATTGAAATTGGTACAACGTCCCTTAAATGAGTTACACCAAATAAGTGACCTAGATCGTGTGACTGGTAAGAGGGAGAGGAACAATCTATCCTAAACAGTAATAGAGAGCTAGATAGCAAAATACTCCTTAGCAAGATCTCGCTCTAGCTCTCGATGTGGAATACGAGAAGACAGACAAGGTTAGGTCAGACCTAATCCTGTCGAAATTGTTCTTAATTTTATCGACATTTTAGCGACTACTTGCGCTCAGGAAGGTACTTATATGGATCAGCCTTTTGAAAGTGATGTTATGGAGGACTTAGCCGCTAATTCCTCCTTTGCCGATGAGGGAGCCTTCGATGCTTGGGAAGGTATGGAAAGCGAAGGTTTTGAAGGATTTGAAGCCGAAGACAGTTTTGGCGAAGACCAATTAGGATGGGAAGATCTGGGAGGAGAGGGCTTTCTGGGAGAAGACGAATACGAGGCGGAATTAGGGGAAGATTTCGGCGATGATTACCTCATCGATAGCGGAGTCAATGATTGGGATGCCCTAGAAGAAGCCGTTGCCGATGCCCTAGACGCGGAAGACAGCGATGAATTTTTCCGACAATTATTAGGAGGAATTAGCCGGGTGGCGGGGGCAGCCCGTCGGGGAGCCACCACTGCCAGCCGGGTAGCCCGGGGGGTGGGACGGGCGGTCCAAACTGCCGGACGAGTAGCTGGACAGGTGCAGCGAGTGGCAGGCCAAGTGCAGCGAGTGGCGGGACGTGCCGGACGCGCTGCCAATCCCTTGGCCAGCATTTTGGGGCAAGTAGCGCCGCTGCTGCAACAGTATGCCGCCCAGGGCTTTGATGAATTGGATGCCCTAGAAGACTTAGCCGATTTATTTGCCGATGAGGAGCTAGATGAGGCTTTACCCGTACTAGCTGGTATGGCGGCCCGCACTATGGTTAGACCGGTGCTGCGCCGTGCCGCCCTCAGTAGTCCTCTCCGTCGTCAGATCGTTCACAGTACCACCCAAGTGGCTCGAAATCTAGTCCGCCGTCAGGGATCGGCTGCCCTGCGAGCTTTGCCGAGGATAGCTCAGAGTGTCGGACAAACCGCCGCTCGTCGTCGTTTATCCCCCAGTCGCTTACCGCAAGCTATCCGACAAACCGGGGCGAGAGTGGCGGCGCAACCCCGTTTAGTACGGCAGTTATCCCGTCCCGCCCCGGGGATGAGAAGAACTTCTGTTCGCCCCGGCCCCAGTCGCGGTGGTCTGCCCCAGCGCCTAAGACTACAAGGACCGGTGGAAATTATGATCACGCGCCTATAGCTATTTCTGCCCTTGTAATTAGGAGAGAAAAATCATGTATCAAGCCTTTGAAACCGATGTCATGGATGACTTGTTTTACGATCAAGTGGAAGGCCCCGCCCAAAGGGGCGACTATTACGATAGTTACGATGCCGGGGATGAATTCGGGGAATACGATCTGGCCGAAGCCGATGATGATGCCTTTATCGGTGGTTTAATTCGCGGCATCGGATCGATGCTCGGTAGTGGTCAGGGATTTGACGAGATGGAAGACTGGGGAGAACAGGGCTACGATTCTGGTTTCGATGCCCTGGAGGATGCCCTGGCCGATGCCCTGGCCGAGGAGGACACGGACGAGTTTTTCCGACGCTTGGGACGCATCGCTCGCAATGTGGGACGCAGAGTCGGACAAGTTGCTGGAAGAGTGGGCCGGGGAATTGGTTCCGTAGCCCGCGTGGTCGGACCGATCGCCAGTATGATTCCCCTACCGCAAGCGCAATTAATCGGACGTATTGCCAACGTGGCCGGAAGACTTTTGGCTGATGAGGCCGATGAGTTTGAGGCTTTGGAGGACTTATTTGACCTGGCCGAGACGGAAGATGCGATCGATGCGGCCGCTCCCTTTGTTTCCGCCGTTGCCCTGCGGACCGCTATGCCCAATATCTCGCGACTACCGCGGCAAACTCGCCGGCAATTGGTCAGTAGTGTCAGCCAAGCTACACGCACCCTCGCCCGTCGTCAAGGGCCGGCCGCCGCTAGAGCCGTGCCTCGCATTGTGCGCGGTGTTAGTCGTACCGTTGCCCAAAGAGGTTTACCCGCCCGATCTGTGGCTCCTGCCGTGCGTCGTGCCGCCGCCCGAGTCGCGCAAAGTCCTCGCACCGTGCGCCGTTTAGCCCGTCCGCTCACTACCAGATCCCGTCCCGGCCGGCGATCAATGTCCGGGGGACGACCTTGCCCCACCTGCGGCCGCAGCCATAGCTATCGTCTGCGCGGACCGGTAACGATTCGGATTCAAGGCAGTTAGGCAACCAACCGCAATGGGGGCAGTATGGGAACGAGAGCTTTTCTACACAATAAAATTTTAGATCTAACGGCGCGAGCGCGTCGTCTAGTCAGGGTAAATTATGCTTCCGTGGGGATTCGCCCCCAAGATTTACCCTACGCTCCCTCTCCTGACCATTTTCGGGCAGCTAATCAACGTCTGGCTAAGATTGATCGCCAAATTCAGCGTCGTCTTCAGCATCTACAAGGGACGTGGAACGAGTCACCGATAGAGCGAGTTTTAATCGATATAGCACTGGTAGAACGGGAAATTGACCGCGCTCGCCGTAGTTTTGGGCTATTTTTTGAAATTTTTAGTCAAAGGGGTTCCTCTTTTGCCGCCGCTCTCGCCGCCCATGATCTGATCGCGATCGATTGTTATCGGGCCGTTCGCGAGTCCTCTCCGGGGTTATTTCGCGCACCGATGCTCAAACCCTTGTGTTATATGGAACACGGTTTCTCGCCTGCTACCATGCGTCGTGGCGTTTTGCTGACTCGTCTTTTGGGAGAACCTAATCCCTTCCCGATTATCCGCATCCCTTGGGATCGAGATAATCCTTGGCAACCGGTCTTTATCCACGAAGTAGCCCACAATCTGCAAGCGGATCTGGGGATCTGGCAGGAAAATCGTCAAGCGGTGATCCGTCGCATTCTCGGCACCAGTGGCGACCCCAGTATTACTCGCATCTACGGACGCTGGCATAAGGAAGTTTTTGCCGATTTAGCGGCGATTTTATTAGCCGGTCCAGCCGCAGCCTGGGGAATGGCACTTTTTCTGGCTCATCCCGCTCCCCGTACCCTTACCTATCGTCCTGGAGGAGCGCACCCGACGGCATATCTGAGAATTTTGATCTTAGCGGAAATGTTGCGACGGATGGGATTTGGTCAAGAAGGCGATCGCCTACGCTCGGTTTGGCAGCAACTCTATAACCCTAATCGTTTTCACCGTCTGCCGGCACGTCTGTTAACCACCTCGGAATTATTGATTCCCCATCTGGTGGATGAAATTGCCTATCAAACCCGTCGCAATCTCGCCCAACAGGCCCTGGCCGATATTATTCCTTTTTCTGAAGATGATGAAAAAGCGATTCAAGCCGGTGCTAGACAATTAGTCCACGGAGAGGTTCCCCCCGATTTACCGCCGCGATTTCTGGTCAGCGCCGCTAGTTATGCCCTCGCTACTGGTCAAATTCCCGCCCGTCAGTTATCCAATCGGGTTATTAATCATCTTACCTCCCCTATTCCCCCATCTTCACCCAGTTTTAAAGAAATACAAGCCGCTTTGCTCTGAAAACTTAGGAATATAGGGGATAACTGATCACTGAAACAACCCCAACACCTTTTTTCCTTGCCCTGATAAATTATGAACACTTCATCTGGCAATCCGTTTAATTACAGTAGTGCCATGGCCAAAAATAATGGCCTGATGCCGAACAGTAGTTCTCGTATGGCGTTGGATAATCTTCTGCGGCGAGAATTAAAAGTCAGCGATCCCAATGATGCCAAACAGATAGCAGAGGCATTACTAAACCGCTATAAAAACAATCCTAGAGCAGTAGCCATCAACAAGGAGGCGGAGGGAGTTCCCTTTCTTTTGGCTTCTGGTACACCGATGCCCCTGCAGCAAGCCCCCACATCCTCCGATGCAGAAATGCAGCAAGCGATCAATGATGTGGAGCGGGATTTGCAGGAACTGACCACCAACTCCATCCTCAAGGACGTGACCCCAGAATTGGAAGGCTGGGCGATGGCAGTTCGTTCTGCCATTCAGGAAGGGGTGAATTCGGCTCGTTTTGCCCTCGATCCCAGACAGCGGGATAAAACCTTCGGCATCCGTCGCACCTTGGGGGATTATGCTCGCCTGGCGCGGCTGGTTGGGGCGCTGACTCCTACCATGAGCCTCATCTATCGCAAGTTCGCTCAGAGTTTGGATGAAGTGGCTTCCGTCTTATTTGTGATGATGGGTGAAGCACTCTCTAATGTCGGCTTCGGCGGTCGTTATCTCTTACAGGCTCCCTATAGCGAGTTACAAGTGCGCCGGGATGCTGTTATCTATGCCCTGCGGAATTTAGTCGGGGCAACTCAAGAGGCTTATGCTCCCAACGAATGGCCCAGAGGGATCGATGCCTACCGCCAGCTTTTCCAACGGTTGGAAGAACAGGGACAAGGCGATCTTCGCGCTCTCCTGGTTGAAGGCGAGTTAAGTCGCGTCATGGATGCGCTCATTCAAAGGTCTGGTCAGGGTAGTGTCGCGGGTTTGCGCCAATTAGGGGCAACAGCACAGTTGGATGTCGAACGCCTGCGGCGCCTAGTCATCGTTGGTAAGAACTTGATCTATCCTGCTGCTCCACCTCTGACTGCTTTTCTGGAAGCTTTGCAGCTTTTTGTGGATGGTTTCGAGCCATCCGGTGGATTCCGGTTGCTGCGGATTGCCCGACCGCCGATTTTGTTCTATGGCCTGTATGGGATGTCCGCCTTTGATGAAGCTGAAGAAAGGCTGCTACGGCTGATCATTGAGCGCAATCAGCTTGCGGATAAACTGGACTGCTATTTGCAATGTGGCTGTACTTCTAAAACAGTTCTCTGCCAAATTGTTCTCGATAAAATTCTTTACGATCTCGATCGCGCGATCGACCTCTATGCTGTGGGGACGCAAGATACTAACGATCCTCTGAAGAAATCGCCAGAAAAACGGGCAGTTGCCTATAGCTACATCGTGGATGTTTTCCTATTTCCTAATCAGCCTAAAGGGGAAGCAAACCCTGAGCGAGGTCGCTGTCTCCTAGAAAATGATACTACAGGTTCCGAAGTTTTATTACCTGGCGAACAGGGTAATTCCCAACAGTACCTCAATCATCTCATTTATCAAAGTTGTTTGCAGATTCGCAAGGATCTTTATGTTTCTTCTGGAAACCCTGAACCCGCTGACACGGGGGTACTACTAGCACTTCCTGAAAATGACAAAACAATCAGAGACTTAGTTTGCCAAGAATTACAAGTTCAAAAAGACATGGAAGGTCGTTGGGAAAATCTGGTGCAAACGATGGCTCCGTCGTGCATACCATTTAGGAATGTTCGATGGAATAATTCAAACAATAACCACTCAGTATCAGGAGTATTTAATGTCATGAACAGCCTAATTAATCGAGCTTTACAGAGAGCTTTAGGGAAACAAGAAGATGATAACCCAATCGATCTTGAAGTTAAATTTGAGTTACCCAGTAACTACGAAGAAAGCCTGAAGATTGTTGCTGATAAGCTCAGTCCTAAACTAGGCGAGTCAGCCCAAAATCTTGCTGAAGATTTTGATGATTTAGTTAATGACAATCCATTAACTTAGCCATGACAATTATTGATCACCGATTCATAAACTGGCTCTTCGGTTTGTGTTATGCAATGGACGGGGGTTATAAGGGATGGAACCCTTATAGAGAAAGGCATTTAGCGATTTTTGTCAATTGTTTTTTATCTAGAGCGAACTAATCAATTAAGTCTCTTGCCAGATAAGGATTTAGTCGATTTATGCCCCCCTATCGAACCATACCAAGTAACGAAGAACCCATAAACTTAGAGTTTTTAAGCAGGAGAGTACGGATGATGACACCTAGTACGAAAAGAGAAACTGTACCAGCACCTAACACAGTAATTCACAAGAGGATTCAAGGCATTACTGAGGCAATTCTGAGCCTTGCTGATGCCAAACCAGGGTCAAGTGCTGACAAGGCAGTAGGAAACAACACAAATTCCGCAAATATGACAAAAGCTGGATTAGCAGATATCGCCAATGCTATTAACAATTTGCAGCTATCTGTGAAAGTACCTGCTCCAAACATTTCCATCAATATCTCTGTCTACATACTCCTCATTAACCTCAATATTTTTATCTGGTGGTGGCTGTGTCGCAATAAACGAGACAGGATGGGTTGTTTGATGAACAATATGCGGCAATCGAAATTATGGGATCAAGCAATGAAGGGATACAGTGGAAAAAATGAACTTGAAAAGCGATTTACATCTATCTTTGAAACGCCTGTAGAGTCTATCGGTTTAAGCTCCGAATCTTTAGGTGAACCAACTCTACAAGAAAAAGAGGAAGGCGAACAAAAATGGATGGATTTTGCTTCAACGATCCAGGATTTGTGTATGGAACTGTTGGGTTCTTTTGCGGTTGAATCCCCTGAAGCCAGACAACAAGCCGCTCCCCCAGCACCACCACGGCTAGAATTATTTCCTACTTCTTTAGAGGAGCAACTGACAGAGGAAAACCTAGCGCCAGCCCTGCCCTTACTTCACGAACTCAGTCAAGTTGAAGCCAGCTTGACACAAGAAGATCTGGACGTTGCCAATTTAGATCGTCTAGAAAGACAACTGGAAGTCCTGCAAAACAAATTAGCCGAGCATCCAGATTTGTTCAATGAAGATCTGGCCAGGAGTGCCTCAGAACCCTTGGGGAACAGTAAGCTCGCCCTGCGCTACCAGCGCCTGATCCAACTCCAGCAATTACGTCAATTAATCCTTCAATATTTTGCCTCAAATAGTTAAATCGCCGCAAGGAATCCAACCATGACCTACAACACCACAGAAACCATTCAACGCTTGTGGGCAACCTTTTTGAGAGATCAATTAGGAGCGATGCCACCGGAAGAGCGCCAACAGTACGAACAGCAACTCGAAGACCGTTTCGGTGAACTACTCAAGGGGGCGGCCGACGGTTCCAGTAGTCCCGATAGTTTCCTCGATTTAATGGGATTTGGACCCAAAGGACCGATTCCCTTCGAGAACGTTTCCTATCCCTATATCCAGCCAGATTTCGATGATTCCGTCGTTCCTAGTCAACTCCACGCCGCCGCCGAACTGTACTATATCTACCAACACGAACGGATGAAAGTTTTTCAAGTCATCCAAGTGCTGCAGCGTCTGTTTAGAGAGGGACGGATGCGGATTCAACGGGGACCGGGGGCGCGAGGTCTATATTTACTTGACAAATGGAAACCTTTGCGCTATACGATCCGCGATCGGATGATGGCCTACCGTCGCGCCTTTAACTACGGTAATGCCCAACCAGCTTCGGGGGCGATCATTAACCGCAATTTTCATCGGCAATTAGTCGGGTTTATGGTAGCTGTAGCCCAATATTTCCGGGATTTATTGATCGGGGAAGTAATTCGCGGCGGCACTCTCATTGAACAGCGACCCTTTGGCAGTATTGGCACAGTTCAACGCATCGGCTTGGATCTGCGCTATGCTCTCGATCGCTCCACCTACGGTAACATTTTGGCCCTGACGATGGAAACCGGACATTATCTCAATACGGTTCTCAACCTTTTGGATGCAGCCGATATCAAAAAAGCCTTCGATGCTAATACCAAATGGGATGTGATCGAAATCGTCTCCAATCGCTATCTGGGGGGTATTGCCGAACCTTCCCAACGGGCAAAAATGGCGGAAAGCGGTCGTCGGATTCTGCAATTTGTGGCTGATAACGACTTTAAAACCGCCCTTGACCCGATTTTATTCCAATCGGAACTCAGACCCATGGGTCCCCACTCGGAAGCTTGGTTAGCTGCCTATCGCATGACTCCCGAAGGCCGGGCCTTTCCGGGGGTAACTCCGGCGCTACGCAGTGTTATCGGTTCGGAGTCTGCTGGGGTGTAACGCTATTTTTTTAGAGGTGTCCCGATGAGTGCCACTCTTTTGCCCGATTTCTCCATTAACCTCAATCAACGCCGTTGGTCTTGTGTCCTCGATCCCAACCTGGCCTTATCGGATTATGGTCTGCTCCTGGTCAAACAATTAGGACGATTTCTCGAATTATGGATAGCGCGAGAATTTTGGCATCTAATTGATAATAGCGATGTTTTCGATCGCTGGCGGCCTTGGCTAGAAGCGTCCCCAGAGAAGGGCAATTGCCCATCCCTTCTTACTCCGGAACTTTCTTCTCAAACCCGTCGCACTTTGCGGGAATGGGAAAGACTGCGACTAGAGACGGATTTAGGTAATCATCATCTATTTTGGATCGGCGATGGGCTTGGTGAATCCCTTTTGCCCAAAGAAACCGACAGCAGTTTAGTCAGTCGTTGGGAATGGTTAGCCCGCAGTTTGGATAGACAAATTCACACTGATCTGCTCGGCTATGCTTTCCGAGATGCGATCGCTTTGAGTGCCGCCCTAGGGTCGGCCTTTATCCTAACCCATCGCTCCCCGGAAGATCGGGCCCGCAACTTACCCCCAGTAATCTGTTCCACCTTGGAGAGTTGGGGCATCAACTGTCAGGAAATTGACCAACAAGATGCGATCGCTGCTTTGGAACGGGAACAATTACGCCAGTTATTCATCCAGTCTGGAGTCTCCAAATTGCTCTGGATGGGGTTCCACCCAGTGGTTCTGCATTTAGTGGTTCCGGAAGCAATCAGGATCGCTCCTCCTCCCAGTTGGTGCGAAGATATTTCTGCGAGCGAATTGGAATTAGAAGACTGGTCAGAAACTAGGGGAGAAAAATTTGATTTTTGGCAGGGTGCAAGGGGATTTTGGTATGAGATTTAACGTTGAAAAACCTTCCTTTTATTTTTCCAGCTGACTTCTTACCCAATTCCGAAATGCTTTTACTAACTCTAGGTAATCTGTCTGGCCAGCTTGTTGTAAAAATATAGCAATTTCTAAGATGGGTAAATTAGGAAAAAACTGACTTGTTGGGGAGGTGATATAAGTGCCATTTTGTAATTGTTGGATAACCAGAGATTCCCCATTATAAACCCAAACCTCTGCCACGCCTAGATCTGCATAAACCTGAAGGCGATTTTGAGAACTGCTGGTGACATCAATTTCTATGACTAA
>Ga0209972_10004517_pt1 | contig 10476 bp, 6 predicted proteins | sample NOAtaG_7_FD_187302 | JGI IMG/M metagenome (GOLD analysis project Ga0209972, IMG submission 187302) | Freshwater lake microbial communities from Lake Erie, under a cyanobacterial bloom - NOAA_Erie_Diel1S_2200h metaG (SPAdes) (version 2) | ecosystem: Environmental > Aquatic > Freshwater > Lake ...
CTCGGTGATGGAGCCGCTGACGGACGAACCCTGCTTGGGATAGATACGGTCGTCGGCGAAGATCGCACTTGCGGAGCCAGTCAGCAGCATGGCGGTGAGGGCCAAATGCTGACGCAGGGCGAAGATGGTTCCGGGAAGATCAAGGGAGGGCAGGGGGGCTGCTGTTGGGCTCATCGGTCGGGTCTCCTGGTCGGAATCGGCTGCCAAAGGTCATGCGATGGCATCCGATGGAAAGGGCTTGTGGGATAAGGATCGATCAGGGGGTCGCTGGAGCGGCTTGAAGGAAGTCCTTCATCCCTGATTGGGGTTTGTTCAGGGCGCGCTGAGCTTCTCGCGCGATCTGGTCGAATGCCGGGTAGTGCTTCGACTGCACGACCCCTGGGAATCCAACGGCGGTGCTACGCAGGTCCCCCAGCGTTCGTTCCCATTCCTTGGTCTTCTTGGCGGGATCGGTTTCCGAAGCAGCGATCTGCATACGGCATTGGGCCAGCCGCATTCGACTTTCAAAAAAGTATTCGAGCAGTTCGGGCTTTTGACCGGCGGAGCGAGCCAGTTTCTGGGACATCAGGCCCCAACCCCATACCGACATCGTTCCGTTGGGCAGCTTGTCGGTCCCCAGCATCGCTTCGCGTAGGCGCTGAGGATCCTTGCTGGTTGTCCCCCAGTCTTCTAGCGTGCGCGCCGCTTCCAGTTGGGCGCTGAGCATTTGGTTGTTTCGTTTCAGTAGTCCCTTGAGCCGTTCGATCGCTTCGGGAAACTGCTTGGCCCCTCGCATCGCCATCGCCGACTTCCATTCGATTTCATCGAGCGACTTTCCGACCGATTCCAGCAGCTTGGGATCCTTCTGCTGGAGGCTCAGCAGACGCAGATAGGTGGCGGAGGCTCCCTGAAACAGTTTCTCCTTCTGCGCGGCGGCCAGCGGATTGGAGTCTTCCTGCTGAGCCAGCGAAAGCATGGTGGAGCCAGCCCAGTCGAGTGTGGAAGGGTCTTCGGAGATACCAGACAATTGAACCAGCAGCACCTGGACGCTGTCGACCAGTTTCGCGCGGTCCTGAGGCGATTTGTTCTGACGAATTTGATCGCGGAGATCTTGCGCCAGCATCACCAGGGAGGCAGCCATCTTTCGCGAACCCTCGGGGGTATCGGCCACCGATTTGCTCATCTGACCCAGCAACGCCTCCAACTGCTTGACGTCCAGTTGGGGGCCTTTGCCGCTGCCTGCGGCGAGCACCTGAGTCTGCAGTTGCAAGCGGTAGGCGTCTAGTTTCACGCGCGGCTCCTGAACGATTTCAGGCCGAGATGCAAGGACGGCAAGAGGTCCGACTTCGGCACGCTGCAGGATCGCCGACGCCTCGTCGAACTTCTGGGTTTTCATGGCGATGGCAGCCAGCGAATTGCCTGTCTCCACCGCGCGCTGGTCGACCGTGTCGGGTGTCAGCGGCTGGTAACCTTCTTCCAGCATCCGCTGCGCGCGATCGCGAATGGCGATTTCAGCTTCCCCTTCTTCCTTTCCTTCCTTGCGGCGTGCGTCGCACTCCAGGAGATAAAGGTTGTAGAGCACCACTCCCAGTTCTCGTCGGATCTGGGCGCCCTTGGGTCCTTCGGCGGGGAGCATCTTGAGGTACCGCTCGGCATCCTCCCAGCGCTGCTGTTTGAACGCGCCGTCCAGAAGGATCAAAGCCGCATCCTGGCTTTCAGTAGCGGAAGGCCAAGTGGAGATCATGTGGTTGGCGAGCGACTCGAGGGCGGCCGATGCCGAGGCGGCTCGCTGTGGATCGGCCACCTCGCTCAACTTCTGGTAGGCCACCAGCGCCAGTTTGCCCGATGCCTTGCCGCTCTCGGAACCTTGGCTGGAGCGAGTCAGAAAGTCGCTGACGACGGCGCTCTCCCAGAAGCGATCCTGTTTGAGCAGGGCGTAGGAGAGCATGTAGCGAGCGCGGACCAGGTCATCGCGGGCATCTTCGCTACCGAACAGCCGGAGGGTCTGTCGCAGGATCGATTCCGCCGAAGCAAAATCCTGTCGGCTGGCATCGACCACTCCCTGGATCTCCTGCTCGATCGCCCCCTTCTCATCGGCGGAGGCTTCCGACAGCCTAGTTCGTAGGATCTCCAGCGAAAGGTCGGCGTTCTCCCCCTGTTCGATCCGTTCTCGCGCCGCTGGGAGCCCCTCGGCAAACTTCTTGACGACCACGCCATCGCCCTTTGCCTGGCCAGCCGCTTCGACCCCCAGTTTGGAGAGAGCCTGTCGAGCTGCTTCCTGATGGGAGCCAGCGCGCCGCAGGATGCCATTGAGGAGATTGCGAGCCTCGGCTTTTTCCGTCCTAGCCTTGGTGGCCGATGCGGGATCGGAATCCAACTTGGCGGCCCAGGCCCCTTTGGCTTCTCCCAGTGCAAGCTGCAGATCGAGCCATTCGGGTTGCCATCGTTCGGCACCCTGGGCCGTCTTCATCAACTGCTCGGCCCTCGCGATGATCGCCTCGAATTTCCCCTGCTCTGCGTTGGCCAGAAGGCGCACCAGAGACGCAGTCGCCTGGACTCGCCATTCGCGAAATGGTCCAGTCTCTTCAATATCCGCCACGCGCACAAAGCTGTCGTAGGCATCATCGACCTTGCCCAGTTTGGCCTGCACCTGGCCGCGATAGAGGAGGCTGAGCGTCCGGCGTCCGGCTTCCTTGGAGCCTGGGGTTTTTTCGATGACTTGCGAGAGAAGAGACTCCGACTTCTCGAGAAATGCTTTCGATTCCGCCGAGCCATCGGGATAGGTATCGGCGAGAAATTTGTTGGTGAGACCTCGTAGGATTTCCGCTTGGCGATATTCTCCTTGGTACCGTTCCCGGGTTGCCAGGGCGGCGGCGTCAGTTGCGGCGACTCGCGCCCCCTGCATCGATTCGAGAATCGGTTTGAGTTCCGCCAAAGTGTCGTCAAAAAGCTTCAGCGCTGCCTCAAATGCCTGCCTGCCTGCTAGCCTTTCCTGCTCGGTCGCCTTCGGGCTTTTTGCTGCTTCAAGAGCTTGCTGGCCACGCCCCAGCAAGAGATCGGCAAGAGCCAGTCTGGCTTCGGATCGGCGAGGATGATTTGGGGATGCCTGAAGGAAGTCTTCAAAACCTTTCTTCAGCTGGTCCATTCTCTGGTTGCGTTGTTCGGTCGACCTCAGGGTGGCCAAGGAATCTTGCAGCAGCAGCAACCGTTCCAGCGGCAGATCGGCCTTCATCGTTTCGGGCAGCGCGCCGGTGCGATCCAGATCTTCCAGATACACGGCGGCCAGTTGGTGCAACTGCTGTTCCTTCAGTCGCTCCAGGAATTTCGCGACAGGTTCTTCGGCCATCGCCAATGTCCCGGTGAGGCCTGCGATGGCCAGCCCGAGCAGGCCTGCCTGGATTCGACTGGTGAATTGTTCCCAAGCAACAGGAAGCGATCGACCAGGAGTCGACTGCAATCGATTAGCGCGATCAGCCTGGGTCCGGCAGGACCGAGGGATGGATCGATGAAACTGCTTGCCCATATCTCGATTCGCTCCGCCGTGTTCCGAAACATCCTTGGCCCGCTGATTCCGCCAGGCACCATCGACGACGTGAACGGCGCGAAGGGTGTTGGGGTGCAGTCGCAAAGATGGAAGTGGAAAAGGAAATCCTGCCAAGGTCCGATCGCGCCAGCACTTGCTGCAGGAGCCAACGCATTTTACCGAGTGCCAAACATCAAAGCACCATCCGCCGATGGAAATCGGAGCAACTTCTCCCGCTTTGGGTTTCCCACCATGAAGAGGTGTCACGACGATGGCACCATGGGAAGCCAGGTAACTTCGATCGACAGGTGTCTCATTCTTCTCGTCAACCGATCCCGTCTGATGATCGGCTGGCCATCGCCCTTGCGATCGCCGAGGATATGATGACGAAGAGGGCGATTGGAAGAATGCGTCATTGCAAGCAACCGATGGACGTCACAGTTCCAGGATGCCAGGTCGAGGAAGCGGATTTCGCTGAGTGGATTGGGGGCCAGGAGTATGGTGCGATTGCAGCGGGACCGCTGGTATACGGCGTCCGGGATGGCCAGATCGCGCCAGCGCGCACAGCAGCAAGCGCGACCCAGCAGGCAGTTGGGGTCGCTGCTGCTGGCGTTGATCCTGGTGACGATGCTGATGCAGCAGGCATCCAATCCGTTGGTCTGGAGTCGAGCGTTCCGGGCGCTCGGAACGCCGCTGGATCCTCCAACCGTTGCGCCTGCCCAGGGGCAGATCGCGTTAGGCTCTGGCGGTGCTTCCTCCTCTTCCGTCGACCCCCCAGCAGCCGATGGGACGCCTGATCCCGAGACGCTTTTTCGTATGGCGGTGCACCGCGATCAGGTGGCGATGTGGAGGGTGCTGTTGCGCCTGCTGCCTGCCAAGGATAGGCAGTGGCTGGCCCGTGCCCTGTATGAGACGGGTTGGAGCCATTCGGGCTTGAGCGAACAGGTCGTTAACGAACAGGGCGTTAACGAACAGCAAAGTGCCTACCAAACAGGCGGCTCCATCGGCCCACAGCGCGATACTGGTACGTCCCTCCCATCAACCAAGTCAGACAGTCTCCCCGCCGGCGACGGCGCGAAGACGGCGCGCGATCAGGAAGGCTGGAGGCGATGGGGAGAGATCAGCCAGGCCGAGTGGATGGGTTGGGAGTTGGTGATGGAAGGCTTACCGTCTTCCTCAGAAGAGGAGACTTCCGCAGACCCCCAAGATCCCGCTACCGTCGCACGCCAGGAGCTGGTAGAGCATTGGAAGCGTCTGGTCGACTCGATGACTTCCCCGCTGAGCGACCAGGAGCTTCTGGCCAGTGAGTTGATGAAGTCATTGAGCGAAGGGACTTCGGGCCGAGCGTTGATCGAAGCGTTGGATCGTGATCTGATCGAGACACTGCGCGATGGGTCACCCTGGCAGGCGGGCGAGCGATTGGCATTCCTGCGTCAGCTCCAGATCGCTCTGCACATCCCGGCAACCGGGATGCCTCATTGGATCTCCACCACCCAGCTCGACTCTTCCGGCTCGGAGTATCGTGGACAGGCGATCGGCTTTCGCGGACAGGTGGCTCAGGTCGATCCATCGCAGCAGGTCTCCGATGCGATGCTGGGTGAGATGCGGTATCGTCCCTGGTGGATGCGACCTGCCGATGGCGCCTCGCAGCCCTGGTTGATCTATGTTCCCGAACCGGTCTGGTTGGCCGCTCGCCACTCCAATCCCAGCTTCCCGGAGACACAGGATGCGATGCAGGCAGTCGCCTGCAGGATCGAGGCCTTTTACCTGAAGCGTTTAGCCTATCGATCGAAACGAGGGGTCGATGTGGTCCCGGTATTGATCGCGCGGCGCATCGACCCAGAATCCGCCTCGATCGCAACCGGGCCGTTACCGGGCATCGCATCCATCGCGCCGAATCAATCGTTGCCCTGGCCCCAGTGGAAGCCACCGGGGAGGGAGCTGGCTGCATTGCGGACGCTGGGTGGCGTGTTGGGACCGCTGATGGATCAGCTGCGAGGCGAGGTGACGACGGCTAGCGGGTGGTACAGCAAGCCTGAGGCAGATGAGCCATCTGCAGATGACGAGGGGACGACCTTTTCCCAGTCGGCTCCTTCGTCGCTCCTGGCGATGATCCACCAGATGGATCGTCAATCGGACTTGGTGCGGGAATGGGCCGAGCAGCCGAGGCTGGCGGAGCGATGGAATGTACCGCTGCGATCGATGGTGGGAACGGCCAAGCTGTGGCAGCAGCTGACAGTCACCGGAGAGGAGGCCGAGTGGTTTGGCGGAGATCGATGCTATCGGTTCTGGTGGGAGCCTGCCCTGGCAAGTACGGCAGATGGTCCCCCATCAGGTAGATCAGATCTTCCCGCTGGCGTGGTGGATGAGAAGTCGCCAGGGGGAGGATTCGGGGGGAAGGGAGCAACCGGTTGCTGGATCTACTGCCGACAGATCCCCCGGCTGTGGCTCTCCTCCGCCCGGATCGACCAGCCCGTGTCGGTGGCGGCTCTTTGGCTGGCGATCGATGCACCGAAGATACCGGCGGATCGAACGCAGGGCCTGGCCATTGCCAGTCGTATCGATTGGTCCTGGGACGGCTGGGACACGTCACTTCCTGGCGGCGTTGACGCACTGCCAGCTACCTATCGGTACCTAGGATCGCAGGGATGGAACCTAGCTCAGATCGATACCCTGGAGCGACTGCAGGGGAAGCCGATTCAGCGAGCTGATGGGGAGGCGTTGATGCCGCTGTTGCGAATGGTGACGGAGCCGTTGACTGGGACGGAGAAGGCGACCGGTGCTGGGGGAGAGGCTGAGACATCGGCATGGGTCCCCGGCACTGGCGCGGAGAAATCGCGTGGGGTTCCAGAGGCTCACCGTACGTTGGCTCAGTTGCTACGAGATCCCCCTGGTTCGATGCTGCAGCCGGTCGCCATCTCGGTGCGATTGCTGCGTGCAGCCCGGATCGATGTGGTGGATCCAGCCGAGCGGCAGTGGTTGGGGGCAGATCATTACTACGAAGTCGATGGGATGGGGGATTTGCAAGGGACCCGGATCGATTATCGTCCATCGTCGCAGGCCGGTGAACCAATTCGATTTGAAGGGGAGTTTCCGGTAACGCTGCTTGCCAGAAAGTTGCCTGGGGAACTACTGGCCGAAGGGGAGGTGATGGAGGAGACCCAGACCGCGCAGATCGCACTGCGCGGGCAGGTGGAGGTGGAAGGTCTGCACTACCGGATGTGGGCCTATCGAAGCCAGCGCATCGCCAACCGCTCGATCGACCGTCCCGACGATGCGACGGGAGCCCAGCTCGCACCTCTGATCGCAGTGGCTCGGTGGACCGTGGTGCCACCGCTATCGGTTAGCCAGGTGCGCCGTGCGATCGATCAAGGGAGCTCGATCTGGTTCTGGGGTATGGCCGGCATTGCGGGTTTGGCTTGGTGGTGGATCCGTCGCGATGCGGTAGCGCGACGGAAGCTTCGCGCCAAAGGAAGGGAGTTGGCGGACCGAGATTCCGGCCATCGCATTTAGCGGGATGGATGAACCGCTGCAGCGACTCATCAGGTCCATCCCTCGTTATCTCATTGCCTGTCGTCAGCTCCCCCGATTCGCGATCCAGCGGGATTGGGTATGATGAGTCGCTACGGCCTAGCGTCTGTCAGGTTGTGACTGGCGATGGCCTGAATCGAATGGGATATCCAGGAACAAAACGCGGGAGAGCGGAAGCATGCGCAGAGCGAAGATTTCGATCATCGGGGCAGGGAACGTGGGAGCCACCTGCGCGCATTGGTGCGCGGCGGCCGAACTTGGGGACATCGTGCTGCTGGATGTGCCCGCCACCGAGCAAATGCCGAAGGGAAAAGCGCTCGACCTGATGCAAAGCTCCCCAATCATGGGCTTTGACAGCAACGTCATCGGCACCACCAGCTACGAAGATACCGCTGGAAGCGATGTGGTGGTGGTCACTGCGGGAATCGCGCGCAAGCCGGGGATGAGCCGCGATGATCTGTTGAGCACCAATGCGAAGATCGTCAGCAGTGTTTCCGAGGAAATCAAGAAATCCAGCCCCAATGCGGTGGTGATCGTCGTCAGCAACCCGCTGGATGCCATGGTGCAGCGGGCGTTCCAGGTCACAGGCTTTCCTTCCCACCGAGTCATCGGGCAGGCCGGGGTGCTCGATACGGCACGCTATCGAACCTTCCTGGCGATGGAGCTTGGGGTCAGTGTCGAGGATATTTCCGCCATGCTGCTGGGTGGGCACGGCGACACCATGGTGCCAGTGCCCAGCTGCACCAGTGTTGGCGGTATTCCGGTCAGCCAACTGATCTCTGCAGAGCGACTGGAGGAGATCGTCCAGCGGACGCGAGTTGGTGGTGCCGAAATCGTCTCGCTGCTCAAAACCGGTAGCGCCTACTACGCCCCAGCAGCTGCCACCGCTCAAATGGTTGAGGCGATCGTCCGCGACAAGAAGCGTTTGATTCCGTGTGCCGTCTACTGCGATAAAGAATATGGCGTGGGTGGGTACTACGTTGGTGTGCCGGTCATTCTGGGCAGCAAGGGGGTTGAAAAAATCATCGAACTCCAGCTGACCGACTTGGAAAAGGCCGACTTCGCGAAAAGCGTCGATGCGGTCAAGAGCCTAGTGGCCACCATGGGTCAATTGCTTCAGTCGGCTTGACCTTCCCCGAGCCCGAAAGCTGCCCGAGAAGAAGGCCAAAAAGACAACCAGAAAGCTTCTGGCAGCCGTGCATGACGTTTGGGGAGCTGGATCAAGTCCCTCCCCGTAGATTCCCCGCCGCTTGGATATTTTCCGCGCGGCGAATACTAGCGTCAGCAATCTAGGAAAGCTTCGTCGATAGGATGCGTGTTTTCTCGTTCCTGTCGGGTTGACATACTGCTTAGAAAACGTCTAAAACCCGAGCAGTGCGATACGTGAGCGATCGATGCAAGGCGACTCGATGGCTCCTGGGACTTCCCGTCCTACTCGCGAGAGAGATGGTCTATACAACCAGTCGCAGGGATTCGCGCTGGTGCTTTCCTGATCGTTGCAATCGATGCCGAGGCGTCGGTAGGGGATGATTGGGAGAGTGATGTCAGGGAGGCGGCCTGGAGTGTTGGAAGGAAGCGATCTTGGTGGATGATCACCAAGCTTGGATACTCCTTGGCACGCACAGGCGACATGGTTCTTATCAGCATTCCGAGAACTCCCTCTTATCGAATCGGATGGAAGTCGCATGAATCGCTTTGATGGCAGCGGGCCTTCGTCGTTTTCTTCCTCACAGGCAGCGACGGCCTGCGCAGCCGCAGCGCGGCGACGAATGGTTGGTGATACCGCTCGTCTTGATCCACGGCCACTGGATTTGGGTAGCCCGGGTAAAATCTTCATGCCCGAGGGATATGAGCCGAACTATGCCTATCCCCTGGTGATCTGGTTCCATTCGTGCGCCAGCAGTGAATGGGAACTGGATGGCGTCGCCAGTAGTTTGAGTTTGAGAAACTATGTGGCGATGGCTCTTCGGGGCAATCGTCGCGATCATCCGCACCGCAATCTTTTCGGTTGGCAGGTCACTGAGACGGGCGTGTCGCAGGTGGAAGAGATGCTGTTTGAGGCGATCGACGGCCTGAAGGCCCGAGTGCAGCTCAATGGACGGGCAATCTTCCTGGCTGGCTATGGCAGTGGTGCCACGATGGCTCAGGCGATTGGCCTGCGGTATCCGCAGCAATTTGCAGGGGTGATCGCGATCGAAGGGAGTATTCCCCGGCTTCCCAGAATGCTGACGCAATGGGAGGCGGTGCGAAAGCTTCCGATCGTTTCGATGCATGGGCAGTCCGAATCGTCTGAAATGACCTCGGAGGCAATCGAGTTCCTGCGATTCGCTCAGATGGCCCATCTGAATGCTTACCCTGCCATTTTCCCCGGCGCTCGGGGACTCGACAGCACTATGCTGCGGATCGCCGATCGATTCATGATGCAGCGGGTTCGCGGCGAATCGGTGAATCTGTTCGAAACCGTGGGATGAACCGGTTGTCAACAGATGGCTGGCAGGGGGGGCCAATGGTCCATCGCATCCGGCTAAGAGGCCCTTGGGACTGGCAACGCAACCAGGACCAAGTTCGGTTATTCCGGGCGTTTCACCAAACCGACGGAATGGATTGCTTGGAGTCGATTCGACTCCATCTGGTCCTCCAACCCCAGATCCGTCTGCTTGCTTTGCAACTGAATGGACAGGCTCTCTCTAGCCAACTCGCAGTGGGCCCAGAAGGCGTCTCGATCGACCCCTGGCTGTCCGCCTATAATCAGCTTCAGTTGGATGTGGTCGAAGAGGCCGAAATGGCCCGGGCGTGGATCAGCCCGTTGGATGGAAGGTTTCCGAAGACTTTCGAAAACCCCTGGCTTTTGGATGCGTGGCTGTCGTTGCATCCGCGAACTGCGAAGTAAGCGATCTTTCCTTTTCAAGGATTCCGTCGGATGAAATGGTCAGCTGGCAAACTTATTCTGGCCGCCGTCGTCCTTGCGGGATGCACCCCGCAACCGACAGCTCCCAGCCCATCGGCCCCAAGTCCCAGCCCAGCGCTTTCGGCCAACTCAGGGTCTTCAAGTCGCGGAGGATCTTCGGCCAGCACCGCACCGGTCCCCTCGGTTGCTGCGGAGGTGAAGTCTGCGGGGGAACCTGCGGCGATGAAGTCGGCAGAGGGGATTTCTGAGGAAAGAATTTCTGCAGAAGCGACGGGGGTGTCCTCCGCGAAGATCGACGCCACAGCCATAGGATCGGAGGCCAAAGAATCTCTAGCTCCTGCAGTCGATTGGCAGGGGCTTCTGGAGATGCGTCTTCCGGTGGAGGAGTTGGACCAGGGTTGGATTCGCATGTTCGACGGTCAATCGCTGTTTGGATGGGAGAGCGATGGCAAGGCCAACTGGCGCGTCGAGGATGGGGAATTGGTGGCCGACGAAGGTGAACCGGGTTTCCTCATGTCGCAGGTGCGATGGAGCG
>Ga0209972_10004518_pt1 | contig 10475 bp, 8 predicted proteins | sample NOAtaG_7_FD_187302 | JGI IMG/M metagenome (GOLD analysis project Ga0209972, IMG submission 187302) | Freshwater lake microbial communities from Lake Erie, under a cyanobacterial bloom - NOAA_Erie_Diel1S_2200h metaG (SPAdes) (version 2) | ecosystem: Environmental > Aquatic > Freshwater > Lake ...
GGACGCTCGTGCTTCCCGCGTTCTCGAAGTTCACCCGCGGCGTGCGCTACGAGCCGCGCACGAAGGTCGATCTCTACGCGATCGCCGAGAGCGAGGTCGTGGGCCCGATCGGAGCCGGTGCGTGATCCTGCCGGGCCTGTCGCGGACGGCGGCGCTGATCCTGATCTCCGTGGTCGCCTTCGTGGTCGGCGTCTTCATCGCGCCCTTCGCACTTGTGCCGGTGATGTTCGAGGAGTCGGCCTATCTCGGCGAGTACCGGAACTACCTCGAAGCGCTCGTCGGACTTGACTGGATCGACAACCTCGATGAACCCGATCTCTTGATCTTCATCGGGGTGATTGCGCTGTGGGCTGGGCTTCAGACGGCGTTTCTCTCGCCGATCGCCGGTCGACCTGCGGTCGAGTCGCAGGGGCGCTCGATGCTCCCCAGCGTGATCGCCGCGGCGTTCATCGGATCGCTTGGGTGCGCGCTCCTCTGGGTCGTGCTGATCGAGGGGCTTCTCGCGGTCGTGAGCGCAGACAACGATCAGTTTCAGAACTGGTACGGCGGCATCGTGGGAACGGGCTACCTGACCGGGCTTGCCGTCTGGATCGGCGGGGGATTTATCTGGTACGTGCTGCTCTCGCGGGCTGGGAGCATGCGGAACCCGGCAGGACTCGACCGGTTGGTTCGACGCGTGTTTGCGGGCACATGCATCGAGCTGCTGCTCGGGGTGGTGATCTACCTGCAGGTGCGGCGCAGGACATCGTGCTACTGCGCGATGGCGTCGTTCTGGGGAATCGTGCTTGGCGTGGCGACGATGTTCTGGATGTGCGGCCCGTGGGCTGTGCTGCTGGTGACGCGGCAGCGGCGCCTGCAGTGGGCGCGGGCGGCGTGCGCGCAGTGCGGCTACCCGCGGCGGACGGACGCGACGGTGTGCCCGGAATGCGGGGCGCGTGTCTGAGCGGTCGCGGTCAGGCGTTCGCGCGGCGCGTTTCCGTCTGCAGCACCACCATCGTCGCATAGCGGCCGCTCGAGCGCATGAGTTCTTCATGCGTTCCGCGCTCGACCACGCGGCCATCCTCCATCACGAGGATGAGGTCCGCGCCCTGGATCGTGCTCAGCCGGTGCGCGATCACGAAGCTCGTGCGGCCCCGCAGGATCTCGCCGAGCGCGCCTTGGATATGCCGCTCGCTCTCGGTGTCGAGATTGCTCGTCGCCTCGTCGAGAATCAGGATCCGCGGATCCGCCAGCACCGCGCGCGCCAGTGCCAGGCGCTGGCGCTCGCCGCCCGACAGCTTGACGCCGCGCTCGCCGATCCGGGTGTCGTACTTCGCGTCGAGTTTCTCGATGAAGACATCGGCGCGCGCCACGGCGGCCGCGCGCGCGATGTCGGCGTCGCTTGCGGCTGGCCGCGCATACGCGATGTTCTCGCGGATCGTGCCGTCGAAGAGGAACACGTCCTGCTCGACGATGCCGAGCAGCCGCCGGTATGACGCAAGCTCGATGTCGCGCAGGTCGTGCCCGTCGAGCGTCACGCGCCCCTCGGTCGGATCGTGGAAGCGGGCGACGAGGTTCGAAAGCGTCGTCTTTCCCGCACCGGAGTGGCCGACCAGCGCCACCATCGTGCCGGCCGGCGCATCGAACGAGATGTCCGCAAGCACGGGGCGGTCGCACGCCGGGTAGCGGAACGACACGGCCTCGAAGCGCACGTCGCCGCGCACGGCAGCCGGTTCGAGCCGGACCGTCGCGCGCGCCGCAGTCTCGGCGAACTCATCCTTCTCCTCGAGGAGATCGAGCGTCCGGTCGAGGCTCGCAAGTCCGGTCTGCAGGCTCGTCGCCGTGTTCGCGAGCACCTCGAGCGGTCCGAGCAGGAGCGTCACGTAGGTGAGGAACATCACGAGATCGCCCGCTGTGAGGCGGCCCTCGACGACCTGGTTTCCGCCGTACCAGAGAAGCGCCGCCGTCGCCGCGGGGATGAAGAGCTCCCATGCGATCTCGACTCCGCGCGACCACCACCAGACGAGGATCTCTGTGCGCGCCTGCAGGTTGGTGCCGCGCGCGAAGCGACCTGTCTCCGCTTCCTCACGGGCGAAGCCGCGGACCACGCGGATGCCGCTGAAGCTCTCGGCGGCGTGGCCGTCGATCTCGTCGCGCAGCTTCTTGAGGTCGCGGAAGACGGGCCGGATGCGGCCGATCCACACCTTGTGGCTGAACCACACCATCGGGAGGAGCACGATCGCGCCGACGAGGAGCCGCCAGTCGGTGAGCGCCAGGATGATGAGGCTGCCGACAAGCTGGATACAAGCACGGAACGGGTTGTAGAGGAGGCCGAAGAGGAGTTCGCCCGCGGCGCCCGCATCCTCGCGCAGGAGGCTCGAGACGCCGCCGGCCTTGAGATCCTGCACGCGGGAGAGCGGCAGGTGGATCGCCTTCGCGAAGGCGCGGCGCCGCAGTGCGACCTGAAGGCGCTTCGCCACGATCGTGGCGCGATTGCGCCCAACGACGCCGACCGACACCTTCACGGCGATGGTGCCGAGCGTGAGGATCGCGATCCACGCCAGCAACGAACTGCGGTGCTCGAGGTCCACCCAAGACGGCGCTGCATCCGAGATCCACGCGGGAAGCGGCACGCTGCCGAAGACGCTGTCGATCGCAAGCTTGATGCCGAACGGAGGCACGAGCGCAAGCGCGGTGGTGAGCGCGAGCGTGCCGAACGCAACCGCGAGCGGCGCGCGATACGGCCCGAGCAGCCCGAGATACGCGCGGAAGAGCGCGCCGAACGAGCGCGTGCGCTGGCCCTTCGGCTTGACGGGCTTGCCGCGGGCGTCCTCCGACTTCGACTTCGCCCGCTTCGCGAGTTCGGCGCGGTAGTCGCGGTAGCGCTGCCGGCTGGTTCCCGCGCGCGGCGCCGCGTCGTGGCGGATCTCGCTCACGGCTGCGGCTCCGTGGGCGCGGAAGCGGCGGGTCTCACCGCCGGAATCCCGAGCGCAACGGGCTTCATCGAGCCATCGTCCGCGACGTACTTGCGCGCGCGGATCTTCTCGTTTCCGAGTTGTCCGCACGCCGCCATGACGTTGCGGCCCTTCGTGCCGCGGCGCTTGGTGAACTGTCCGTTCGCCACCGCGCGCGCGATGAACCGCGACACCGACTCCTCGTCGGGCGCGGGCCACGGCGAGTTGCGGCGCGGGTTGTAGGGAATCACGTTGAGCGAGCAGCGCACGTCGCGGAGGAACGCGCAGACTTCGTCGCAGTGTTCGTCGGAGTCGTTCACGCCCGGAATCAGGACGTACTCGACGCAGAACGCGGCCTGCGAGTAGCGCGGGAACTCGAGCAGCGCTTCCTTGAGCAGCGCCATCGGCCACGCGCGGTTGACGGGCATGATCTCGCTCCGTACACGGTCGTTCGGCGCATTGAGCGAGAGCGCGAGGTTCAGCCGGTGGAAGCCATGCTCGCGCACGAGGTCGCCGATCTTGCGGATGCCGTCGGGGTCGCCGACGGTCGAGATGGAGATGTTCGACGCGGGGACGCCCGCGCCGTCGTGGTCGACGAGCACGCGGATCGCCTGGATCACCTCGTCGATGTTGTCGGTGGGCTCGCCCATGCCCATGAACACGATGTTCTTGATCCCATGCGCTCTCGCGGGATCCGTCGGCCGCGGCACCCGATGCGTCGCGCTCCACCATTGATGCACGATCTGGTCGGCGCGCAGGTTCTTGACGAGCCCCATCTGCGCCGTCTCGCAGAACCGGCACCCCATCGCGCAGCCGATCTGGCTTGACACGCACAGCGTCGTGGTGGTGCCGCTTGCGCGCGGCATCGGAATCAGGACGCTCTCGGTCTCGAGCCCCTCCATGCCGGCGTCGCTCAAGCGCAGCACGAACTTGCTCGTGGCGCCTTCGACCAGCGTCGCGGTGACGGGATAGTCGGGCACCTCGCACCAGTCGGGCACGATCCCGTCGCGGAAGAGCGCGCGGTATGCATCAAGCGCGGCCTGCGTCGTCCGGCCGCGCGCGCGCGCCGCCGCCACGAACTGCGCGCGGGTCATGCCGAGCGGGCGAAGCGGGGGAGCGGGTTCAGCGGCCATCTGGAAAGCCTAGCAGCAAGGGGCCGAGCGTCGTGCCGCTCACTCGGCGGGAACGCAGCGGCTGCTGGCCCAGTCGCGCAGTTCCGCGATGCGATCGGCCATGATGACCGATATTGGCGGGCTTCGGCGGTACGCCTCGATGAGATCCTTCGTCTCGAGCGGCCGCTGGCCATCGCCGAAGGCATCGCGCAGCGCGCTCTCGATGCCGGCCTCGATCTCGGCGCCGCTGTAGCCAGCGGTCGCCGCCACGAGCGCGTTCAGGTCGAACTGCTTCAGGTCGCGCCGGCGCTTCAGGAGGTGGATTCCGACGATCGCGCGGCGCGCCTCCTCGCCGGGGAGATCGATGAAGAAGATCTCGTCGAAACGGCCCTTGCGGAGGAGTTCGGGCGGCAGCGCCGACACGTCGTTCGCGGTGGCGACCAGGAACGTCGTCGACGTGCGCTCCTGCATCCACGTCAGCAGCGTGCCGAACATGCGCCGCGAGAGGCCGCCGTCCGAGGAGAGCGAGCTCGCGCTCGCGAATCCCTTCTCGATCTCGTCGATCCAGAGGACGGCTGGCGCCATGCGGTCGGCCTGGGCCAGCGATTCCCGCAGCTTCCGCTCGCTCTCGCCCACGTACTTGTCGTAGAGCGCGCCCGCGTCGAGGCGGAGGAGCGGCACCTTCCACGCCGTGGCCACAGCCTTGGCTGCGAGGCTCTTTCCCGCGCCCTGGACGCCGAGCAAGAGCATGCCCCGCGGATTCGCCAGACCGAACTCCTCGGCGTCGACCGCGGAGGACATGTGACGGTTCGCGAGCCATTGCTTGAGCTTGCCGAGTCCGCCGATCTCGTCCATCGACACCGGCGCCTGCACGAACTCGAGCACGCCATCGAGATCGGCGCAGGCGTTGCGCTTGTGGATCATCACCCGCTCGAGGTCGTCGTCGTTGAAGCGGTCGTCCTCGGTGGTCGCGGAGACGATCACGCGGCGCGCCTGCCGTGCCGTGAGGCCACGCATGGTGCGCGCGATCGCCTCGAGGGTCGAGCGGCGGATCGATGCGTCGATCTTCCGGGTCTGCGACACCTCGCGCACGGTCGCCCGCACGACCTCGAGGAGTTCGGACTGGGTCGGCGTGGGAAGCGTGAGGCGATGCGCATCGGTCGCGACCGACGGCGGCAGCTGCGCGCCGCGCTCGACGACGACGATGGTGCCGTAGAGCCCGCGCGCCCACGCAGCCGCCTCCTTCAGCGCGCGCGCGGTGCGCACGTCGCCGAGATGCGGAGAGAGGTCGTAGAAGAAGTTGACGGAGCGCTGGCGGGGGGCCTGCTGGAGAAGCCACGCGAACGCAGCGGCGGCCGTTTCCGTCTCGCTTGCGAACTCGTCGAGGAAGCGGCCCTTCGAGATGCCGCGCAGCGCCGACCAGTGGCGGATCTCGACCGAGGTATCGATGGTGTTGGAGGCGGCATCGCGCACCTCCGTCTCGTCGTCGGTGTCGATGACGACAAGCGGGTGCGTCCCGTCGAGCTCGCGACGGAGAAGTTCGGCCAGCGACAGGGCAAGCGACGTCGACATGGGGCGGGCGCACGATATCCGAATCCGCCGCAATTCGCGGGTTTCCCGGCGGCCATCCTGCGTGCGCGAACGGGATATCATCGTCACCCCGCCTGCTGCGGTTCGGAGCCAAGCCATGCATCTCAAGCGCGACGACAGCCATCATCACGGTCCGCCGGTCATCCCGATCACCTTCCACCTCGAGGATCCCGAGGGGCTCACCGGCACTTCGCAGAAGGTGTGGGAGGTGCTCGGCGGCGAGCACGAGTCGATCCTCGAGGTCGCGATGGACAACGGGATCAACATCGAGCACGCCTGCGGCGGCGTCTGCGCGTGCTCGACCTGCCACGTCTATCTCGAGCAGGGCGCGCAGCAGGTCAGCGAGGCCAGCGAAGACGAGGAGGACCGCGTCGAGGAGGCGCCCGGCATCCGGCGCACGTCGCGGCTTGCCTGCCAGTGCGAACTGAAGGACCTCGGCGAAGGAAAGCGCGTACCCATCGTGGTGCGCGTTCCGGCGTGGAATCGAAACGCGGTGAAGGAGATTCCGCACTGACCTGCGGAGGCGCCATGCATTGGCTTGACGTCGAACGCATCGCGGAGGAACTCGTCGACCGCCACAGGGACACCGATCCCGTGTCGATCTCGTTTCCGCGCCTCAAGGCGCTGGTCGAGTCGCTGCCCGGCTTCAAGGAAGAGCCCGGTCACCCGTGCAACGAGCGGATTCTCGAAGCGATCCAGCAGGCATGGATCGACGAGCGCGACTGAACGAAGCCCCGTGGCGCGGTTGCCTCGCGGCTTCGCCCGCGCCTACAGCACCGGGCCCCAGCCCGAGAGCACCTGCGCGAGGTCGGCCGAGTCGATGAACCCGTCGCCGTTGAGATCGGCGGGGCCATCGCCTTCGCCCCAGCTTGAGAGCACCTCGGCCAGGTCTGCGCTGTCGACCACGCCGCTGCAATCGACATCCGCAGCCAGCTTGCAGGGAATCGCGAGCGCCGCGTTGTAGAAGTCCCAGTTGGACTGGCCAAGCCCGTTCAGCACGGGGCCGGCGCTGTGTCCGAGCCCGGGCAGCACCGTGAGGGTGTGGGGAATGCCGAGATTCGTGAGAATCGCGTCGAACTCCACGTTCATGGGAACGAGCGCGTCGAGCGAGCCGATGCCTTGGCGCACGCGGATCTGTGCGGCGATCACCGCTTCGGCGCGACGGACGACGATCGTCCGCGGGTTCTGCACGAGGTAGTAGAGGGGATCGCTTCCCCAGACGTCCTCGTAGATCGCCAGACGCAGCTTGCCCGGGATGTCGCTGCCGGCCGGGTCGTCGAGGAAGTCCTCCTGGATCGGCCCCGCGCCAAGCATCGAGATGCCGGCGAAGAGGTCGGGCCTGCGGAATCCGAGGCGGCCTGTTCCGGCTCCGCCCATGCTGAAGCCATCGAGGATGCGACCGCTTCTCCGCGCGATGGTGCGAAATGTCGCGTCGACATGCGGGATCAGGTCGTCGATCACCACTGACTCCATCGGCACCTCGCCGTCCTTCGAGTCGCACCACATGCTGTAGTTCATGCCGTTCGGAAAGACCACGAGCATCGGCGGAATCTTGCCCTGCGCCATGCCCGAGGCGAAGAAACTCGTCACCTGCGAGACTCCTGCGATCGGGTCGCCCGAGCCATGCAGCCAGTACAGCACGGGGAAGCGCCGGTTCGGCTGCTGCGCGTACGCGGGTGGCACGAAGACATGGAAGCTGACCGTCGTGCCTGCGGTGCCACTTGAGAAGGTGCGGTACTCGAGGTTCGGCGCGCTGACAGGCGGCGTGGTCCACTGCGCCGACGCCGGCGCGACGCCGACGGCCGCTGCGAGTGCGGCGACCAGCGCGCGGACATGGCGGGCGACGGATGCGGTGCATCGGGCTGCGTCGGGGGTCATTGTGAACATCATGGAGGACGAAACGGCCTTGACCGCCCGTCTGTTGCCGAAAATCACGAGGATTCCCCGAATGCGGCCCCGCGTCGACCTTCCTGGCGACAGGCCGTGCCGCCGCGGCGCGTGGCGGAGATTGTCGGACCTCCGTAGTCTGCCCCGCATGCCGAAGTCCACCGTCGAGCGCTACCACGCCGCCGCCATCCAGACCGCGTTCGCGAACCCGAAGACGCGCGACGAGATTCCGTCGCGCGTCGCGCGCATGATCGCGATGGCCGAGCAGACGGTCGCCGGCTACGCGCCGTTCTTCGACGTGCGGCTCATCGCGTTCCCCGAGTTCGCGCACGCCGCGCCCGTCTACTTCACGGTCGAGGAACTGCTCGAGCACCTCGCGGTCGAGATCCCGAACGACCACACCGACGCCTACGCGCGCTTCGCGAGGAAGACGGGCTGCTTCGTCCAGACGGGAACCTTCATCGAGCGCGACGCGCGCTACCTGGGCGTCGTGTTCAACACGACCTGCCTCATCGGCCCGGACGGCATCGCGGCGAAGTACCGCAAGGTGAACCCGTGGATCCCGTGGGAAGTGCACGCGAGCCCGCACGACATCGCGGGCTACGCCGAGAATCCGTTCCCCGTGGCCGACACCGAGATCGGGAAGATCGGCTGCGCGATCTGCTACGACTGGCTCTTCCCGGAGTCGATCCGGCAACTTGCGTTCAACGGCGCGGAGGTGCTTGTCCGCGTGAGCGCGTACATGGACCCGTGGGGTGCGACCGCGCCGATGGACTGGTGGACGACCATCAACCGCGCGCGCGCGATCGAGAACACGGCGTTCGTCCTCGCGTGCAACCAAGGCGCGAGCTTCGAGGGGTATCCGCCGTTCTCGTGGCCGGGCGGCTCGATGGCGGTGGACTTCGACGGACGGATTCTCGCGCAGGCCGACCCCGGGCCCGGCGAGAAGGTGGTCGTGGCGCCGATCGATCTCGCGGCGCTCCGCGACGCGCGCGAACGACGCCGCGGCCATGACATGCGCGCGCACTACCGCGCGGAGGCGCATCCCTATGCGTCGCGCGCGCAGTTTCCGCGCGCCGGCTCGGGCGGGATCAGCATCGAGTCGAACGAGGCGCGCATTGCGGCCGCGAAGCGCCAGCTTTCGTGAAGCGCGTATCCTGCCTGCATGGAAGTCTGCCGTCCTTGCATGTCGGGGCTTGTCCGCACGTCGTTCGCCGTCGCAGCGCTTGCGGCGTGCGTCGTCAGCGTCGGGTGCGATCGAAGCGACTCGAAGCCGGGCTCGGGGCAGGGGGCCGGCGCCGGTCAGGGCGCCTCGGCGCAACCTGTCTATGACGCCGCGACGGTGAAGGTCCTCAACGAGGCCGCAGCGCTCATGGGGCGCTTCGAGTTCGAGGCAGCGTTCTCGAAGTACGGCGAGGCGCTCGCGCTTCCGTCGAAGCCGCCGGAAGCCGCGCTTGGCCGCGCGATCGCCACGCTGAACCAGTCGCGCGAGGGCGCGCAGGACGAGGCGCTCGTCATGCTGGCCGAGTTCCTGGCCACGAATCCGCCGGCCGAACTGGCGCTGCGCGCGCGCTATTGCCAAGGCCTGTGCTTCCTCTACCTCGGCCGGCCGGGCGAGGCGGCCGCCGCGTTCACGCCCGTTGCCGAGGCCCGCTCGACCGACGCCTACGCGCTCTACTTCGCGGCGCAATCGCTCGAGCAGATCGGCGAGACGGCGAAGGCGCTGGCGTGGTACCGGAAGTCCGCCGAGCGCGACCCCTATCTCAAGAGCGCCGAGCTCGGCGTGCAGCGATGCGCGCGCAAGCTCGGCGACGACACGCGGGCCGAGGCCGCATTGAAGGCGTTCGAACGGCTCGCCGCGAACCCGCGCGCGCGGAACGCGGAGTTCAAGTACACCCGCATGGGTCCGCTCGGGCTCGCCGTGGTGGCCGAGTCGCCGGCGAGGCGCGACTTCCAGCCGCCGCAGGGCGACATCTTCGATGGCCCGGTGGAGCTCACGATCCGCTGGCCGGAGGGCTTCACGCCGAAGTGGTCGAACGACGCGGACCAGCACGTGGTGACGGTCGACATCGACATGGATGGCCGGCTCGACGTGATCATCGCCCGCGCGATCCTGCTGCCTTCGGCAAGCGGATCCGACGAAGCGCGGTCGCTCGTCCTGATGGCGACAGAGGACGGCGCGTACCGGGCCGAGCCCGCCCATCCGCTGGTGGGGCTCCTCGGCGGCGGCGTGCAGTCGATTCTCGCGGGCGACATCGACGCCGACGGCCGCACCGATCTCTACGCCTGCCGGACGGGCGGCAACGCGCTGCTCCTTGCCGGCGAGAGCGGCACGTTCCGCGACGCCACCGTCGAGGCGCGCGTCGGTGGCCGTGGGCGCGCGTGCGTGGACGGCGCGCTTGCCGACCTCGATCACGATGGCGACCTCGATCTCTTCCTCTGCTACCGCGACGCGCCCAACCAGCTCTACGTGAACAAGCTCGACGGCACGTTCCGAGAGATCGGCGAGCAGGCGGGCGTCGCCTCCGAGGAACTCAACCCGGTGGGCGTGATCGTGGGCGACTTCGACTTCGACCGCGACTGCGACATCTTCGTGCTGAACGAGCAGGCGCCGAACGAGTGCTTCCTGAACGACCGGCTGCTGAAGTGGGTGCCGGGGCGGCCGCCCGGACTCAGCGAGCAGCAGCTCGGCGAGTCGGCCGCGTCTGCGGCGGTGGTCGAGCTCACCGACATCCCGTTGCGGCGCTTCGTGCTTGCGACCTCGGGCTATCTCCAGTTCCCGACGCGGAACGAGACGTACGCGCGCAACGCGAGCCCACGCCTTGCGGTCGGCGACGTGACCGGCGACGGACATCAGGATCTCGTCGTCTTCGGCGTCGACCGCACGGAACTCAGGGATCAGTCGGGCCGCCTGCTCGTCGACCTGCCGGTCCCGCCGGGCCGGCTGCGCTCG
>Ga0209972_10004526_pt1 | contig 10467 bp, 9 predicted proteins | sample NOAtaG_7_FD_187302 | JGI IMG/M metagenome (GOLD analysis project Ga0209972, IMG submission 187302) | Freshwater lake microbial communities from Lake Erie, under a cyanobacterial bloom - NOAA_Erie_Diel1S_2200h metaG (SPAdes) (version 2) | ecosystem: Environmental > Aquatic > Freshwater > Lake ...
AGCGACAAGGGCGCATCGAGCGGCAGGGGCGCATCGACGCTCCCGGGATCCAGAAGGGGGAGGCGAGCGAGCGAGCATCCCCCGAGGAGCACGGCTGCGAAGGAGGCAAGGCGCACCACCGGCTTATGCCAGGGGCGCGGAGGCCGGTCCATCGAGGCCCTCATCGGGTGACGGCGTCGTGGCGCTCGGCGCCGACCAGGTACTGCGCGATGCGGTGCAGCGAGCGGAGGTCGTGGACGTCCTCGTCGAGCACCGGGACCTCGACGACCAGCGCGCCGGCGCCCGCACGCCGCTCGAGGCGGTCGGTCTCGATGCGGTCCGCGACGGCGCGGAGGCGGGCATCGTCGAGGGCGCGGCGCATGCGCTCGACGAGCTGCGGCGCGTCGGCGTCGGGCCCGAGCTGGGCCCGGACCTCGGCCTCGAGCTCCGCGGCGGAGGCGGAGGGCTCGGCGACGAGCGGGTGCACCTGGTTGATCACGAAGGCGTCCCGCTTCATCCCGGCCTGCTCGAGGCGCTCGGCGAAGAAGAGCGCCTCGTCGATGGCCAGCGGCGCGGGGCTCGTGACGACCACGAACGCGAGGTCGGGGCTCCGAAGGGTGCTGCCCACCTCGTCCGCGCGCTTCCGGAACCCGCCGAACAAGTCGTTGAATTCGCTAACGAATTCTGCCACCTGCTCGAGGAATCCGGAGCCGGTGAACTTGCTCATCCCGGCGAGCACGACCTTCGCGCCGCGGGTGAGCAGCGAGATGGAGAAGCCCCGGCCGCCGTCGACGGTGGCGGTGAGCCAGCGCATCGCCGGCGAGTCGATGAGGCCGGCGATCTTCTCGGGGGCGTCGAGGAAGTCGAGCGCGTTCGAGGTCGGGGGCGTGTCGAGGACGACCAGGTCGTAGCGCGGGTCGGTGCGCACGGCGTGGAGCTTCTCCATCGCCATGTACTCCTGCGTGCCGGCGAGGGACGTGGAGATGTACTGGTAGAGGCGGTTCTTCAGGATCCGCTCGGCCCGCGCCGGGCTCGACGCGGTCTTGCGGACGAGGTCGTCGAAGGTCTTCTTCGTGTCGAGCATCATCGCCGAGAGCGCGCCGCGGAGCGGCAGCCCCTGCTCGGCGAAGAGCGCGGCGGGAACGACCTGCTCCTCGGTGGTCATGGCGCGCAGGCCGAGGCTGTTGGCGAGGCGGCGCGCGGGATCGATCGTCAAGCAGAGCACGCGCTTGCCGCTCGAGGCCGCGCTGAGCGCGAGGGCCGCGGCGGTGGTGGTCTTGCCGACCCCGCCCGAGCCCACGCACACCACGACCCGCTTGCTTCGGAGGATGTCGGACAAGGACGCCAAGCGGCGCGGAACTTATCCGGCGCTCGGTCGGGCTGCCACGCCTCAGTTGCGGGTCAGGATCCGCTCGACGCCGCGCAGCGACGTGACGAGCAGCGCGTCGCGCGCGACGCTGCCGCCGACCGTGGCGAGGTAGATCGGCATCCCGTGCACGAGCATCGGGCGCACCGCGACCTCGGCGCCCCGGAGCATCGGCGGCAGCGGCAGGCCGAAGTGGCCACGGCCGAGGAAGGGCGCGACCGCGGCGAGCTCCTGACAGATCGCTCCGTCGCCCGCGCTCGCGAGCGGCAGGCCCTCGTCGTTCGCGAGGACGACCGCCTCGAGGCCGGCGCGGGCCTTCGTGGCTTCGAGCTGGAAACGCAGCGCGAGCGGGGATTCGGGGCTGCGCTGGACACGGCGATCGAAAAGTCGGGCGGGCTGCATGGTCACCTCGGCAACGGGAGTCGTATCCTACATTGGAATACACAGGGGCCGGCAAGAAACCGGGGCTCCGACTACGCTCGTCCGATGCGCGCACCGCTCTCTCTCGCCGCCGTGCTCCTTCTCCGCGTCTGCGACGCGCCGCTGCCGACCGAGGCCCTGGTGGCCCACCACGGCGGCGTGGTGGTCCCCTTCGAGGCGCACGCGGTCGAGCTCGTCGTACGCGCGGACGGAGAGATCGAGGCGTGGGTGCTCGACGGCAGCGCGGCCGAGGTCCCCGGGGAGCAGGTGGTGGTCGTCGTGCCCGGCGCAGGCACCGAGCAGGAGGTGGCGCTCGCGTGGGACGCCGCGAGCGGCAGCTACAAGGGGCGCGCGGGCGCGCCGGTGAGCGAGGGGGCGGTGACGGTCCGCCTCGTGGAGGACGGCGCGCCGGTGAGCGCGCGCGCACCGCACATCGTCGTCGCTGCGCCGCGCGCGACGGTCGTGGTGGGCGCACCTCCGCCGATCGCCACGCCGGTCCCGCCCGCCTCGGTGACGGTGGCGGCGCCGCGCACCGGCGCGGTGCTCGTCCCGCCCCCGCCGCCGGGCGTGGTGGTCACGCCGCCTGCGGTGGTGGTGCTCCCGCCCCCTGCCGGGCTCGTCGTCGTGGACGGGGACCGCGACGAGCGGCACGACGAGGACCGCGACGAACGGCACGACGAGGGCCGAGGTCGAGGGCGCGGGCCCCGGAGCCGCGAGCGGAGCGTCACGATCACGCCGGGCCCGTTCGGACCCAGCGTCACCGTCGAGGGGGGCAGGCGGGGTCGCGGGCGCCGCTGAGCGCGGCGAAGGACGCTCCGCACCTGCCGGTCAGCGGCGACGGCGGCGACGACGGGCCGCGCGGCGACGGGGCGCTTCGGGGGCAGCATCGAGCGCGGGAGCATCGCCGGCCCATGCGTCGGCCGCTGCGGGGCTGTCGGGCGGCGAGGGCGCGTCGGCGGGCCCTGCATCGGGGAGGGCGTGGGGCGCGGGGGGCGGCTCCATCGGGGGCGGCGCGGGGGCGGCCGAGGCGGGCGTGGGCCCCGCAGGCGCCGGCGGGACGGGTACGGAGGTGATGAGGGTGACCGCCAGCACCCCGCCCGCGACGCTCGCGAGCGCGACGACCCCGAGGATCGGTCCCCACACCGAGCGCGCCCGCCGAGGCGTCGTCGGGGCCACCACGAAGGTGCGCGCCGCGTCGCCGCGCGCTCCAGCCCGGACGCGGAAGGCATCGCTCGGCGGGAGCGGCGGAAGCGGTCCAGGCGGCCGCAGCGTGGGCGCCTCGCCGACGGGGAGTTCGGGCTCGGCATGACCGAGCGTCTCGTCGGTCCGCTCCTCGTGCGCGACCGCCCCCGGAGGCGCGCGCTCGTCGAGGGTGCTCGCGCTGGCCGGCCGCAGGGACGGGCCCCGCTGCGGGTCGGTGCGCAAGGAGGGTCCGGGCGTGCCGGCGACGAACAGGTTCGACGCGGTGAGTGCGGCCCGCATCTCCCGGGCGCTCGCGAAGCGCTGGCCGGGATCCCGGTGCATCGCGCGCTCGACGATGGCGACGAGCTCGGCCGGCGCGTCGGGCATGCGCGCGCGGAGTGGGATCGACATGCCGTCGGCGACGTGGCTGAGCAGCTCGGCGAGGCTCGATCCATCGAACGGCATCTGGCCGCTCACGAGCTCGTAGAGGATGACGCCCATCGCGTAGACGTCGGTGCGCGCGTCGATGTGCGAGGCCCCCTCGGCCTGCTCCGGGGACATGTAGTCCGGGGTCCCGAGGATGATGCCTTCGGCGGTCATGTCGCTGCGGCCGACGCGGCGGGAGAGGCCGAAGTCGACCAGCTTCGGGAAGGCGCCGTCCTCGTCGTCGACGAGGAAGATGTTGTCGGGCTTCAGGTCGCGGTGCACGAGGCCGGCATCGTGAACGGCGGCGAGGCCGCGCAGCACCTCGGAGGCGATGCGCGCGGCGTCGGGGATCGGGAGGCGTCCGCACGCCACGAGGTGCTCGCCGAGCGCGCGGCCGCGGAGGAGCTCCATGACCATGTACGGGACGTGGTCGGGCTCGGTGAGGCCGAAGTCGACGATGTCGACGATGTTGCGGTGCGTGATGGACGCGGCGAGCCGCGCCTCGCGCACGAAGCGCTGGGCGGCCTCGCCGTTGGGCGAGCCCGCGGCGTGCAGGAACTTCACCGCCACCGCGCGCCCGAGGGTGAGGTGCTCGGCCTGCCAGACCTGCGCCATGGCGCCCTCGCCGATCCTCCGCTCGAGGCGGTAGCGGCCGCCGATGACCCTGCCCACTTCCATGCGCGATGCGGCCGGGAGCATACCGAGAGGCCGGTGCGCTGCGCCATCGCCGCGATGCTCGGTGCCGGCGGTGCTTTTCGGTCACACTGCCGCGATGCCCGACCGCCTCCCGTGGCTGCCGGCCCGGCTCCTCGGGCTGCTCGTGCTCGGCTGGGCGGGGATGGGCGTGCTCGCGTCCCTCGTGTCGCTCCTCGCGCGGGATCTGTCCGCCGACCCGGCGCTCGTCGGCGCGGTGCAGCTCTTCGGGATGATGCCTGCCCTCGCGCTGGCGCCGCAGGTGACGGGGCTGCGGCCCCGGCCTCCGCACCGGCCTCCGAGCGCGCTGGCGATCGGCGCGGCGCTCACGGCGGGCATCGCGCTGCAGCTCGTGCTCGTCGGTCTCACCGCGGCGCTCGGCGAGCTCGTTCCGGCCCTCGCGCCCTCCGCGGAAGCGACCGCGCGCCTCTCCGAAGCGACCGCGCTCCGCGACTGGGGCCGCGCCTTCACCGTGCCGTTCATGCTGGTCTTCGTGGCGCCGATGACCGAGGAGCTGCTGTTTCGGGGCGCGATCCAGCCGGCGCTCGCCGCGCGCCTCGGTTCCGCGCCCGCCGTGCTGGCGACGGCGCTGCTCTTCGCGCTCTTTCATCTCTCGCCCTACGCGCTCGTGTACGCGACGCTCGCCGGGATCGTGCTCGGCGTGCTGCGCGAGCGAACCGGCTCGCTGCGGCCCTCCTTCGCGCTGCACGCAGGGTTCAACGCCGCGCCGATGCTGCTCGACGAGCGCCTCGTCGCGATCCCCGGCTTCCACCCGAACGCACCCGGCACGAGCTTGCCGCTGCCGGTGCTCGGCGGCGCGATCGCCATCGCAGGGGGCTCGCTCGCCGTGTTCGCAGCGAGCACCCGCGCGCCGGCCGGCCGCTGACGCGCCTGCTGGCACGGCCGACCTCCGCCGGTCCAGACTCCGCCGATGTTGCTCTCCCGGTCCCTCGCGCTCCTCTCGGCCCTCGCGCTCGTCGGGTGCGGCGGCGCGGCCAGCCTCCGGAGTTCGCGCACGCAGCCGCTCGTCGAGCGCAGCGTGACCCGCGAGTCCTTCGCCGACGTGCGGCGGGAGTTCCTGGTGCTGGCGCCCGAGGATCCGGCTCGGCAGGTGGTGCAGGCGCGGCTCTTCGCGTTCCTCGCCGAGGGCGCGGACGCGCGGATCGCGTCGGGCGACTACGAAGCGGTCGTCGCGCGGCTCGCCGAGATGACCGAGCTGCTCGCGCCCATCGATCTCGCGGATGGGGCCCGCCTGCCCGAGCCCTTCGGGCGCCTCGCCCACTTCGTCGCCGAGCGCGGCGCGCCCCGCGGCGACGAGGCCCGGGTGCTCGGCGCGCTCTTTCTGCTTGCCCGTATCGAGCCCGAGGATGGCACCCACGCTGCGGAGTACGAGCGCGCGGCGGTGTGGGGCCACGACGCGCGCTTCGGCGGACCGGGCGAGGTGCGCTCGCTCTTCGACCGGCTCGACGGAGGACAGTCGCTCGTCGCGGTGTGGGAAGAGCATGCGCGCCTCTCGCCCGCGCCCGAGGTGCTCGACCGCCTCGCGCGGCTCCACGTCGAGCTGCGCGACGGACTCGGTGCGCGCGGCGAGCGAGGTTTCGCGCCCCCGCGCTCGATGGCCGAGCTCGAGGCACTCTCGTACGTCAGCACGGTGATCGAGCGAACGCCGCTCGAGGTCGCGGCGATCTATCTGCGGGTCGGGGACCTCGCGCTCGCCGGCGCGCGCGTCGCCGAGCTGATCGACGAGCGCGGCTCGGCGTGGCGCGTGCAGCGGCTCCTCGAGGCAGCCGCACGCGACGACGAGCCCGGCGCGGAGGCGCTCCTGCAGCTCGCGCTGGGCTTCGGCGAGGTGCGACCGGACGTCTCGGTGGCGGTCTGCCGGAACGGGCACCGCCGCTTCCCCCAGCGCGCCGACTTTCCCCTCTGCCTCGCCCGCTTCGGCGACGACAGCCCGGCCGACACCGCGGCGTGGTACGTCGAGGCCGTGGAGCGCTCGCCGGACGAGCGCGAGGTGTACGACGAGGCGCTCGGGGAGACGCCGGCGCTGCTGACCCAGGCCCTCGAGGACGAGGCCGACATCGGCTCGATCCGCGCGCTCCTGGCCGACACCGAGTGGATCCTCGCCGAGCGCAACCGGCGCTGGCCCGAGGAGCCCGCGCAGCTGACCCTCGCGACCCTGCGGCTCGGCCTCGCCGACGCGGAGGCGGGCGCCGGCAACGTGGCCGAGGCGCGGGCGGCGCTCGAGGAGAGCCTCGCGCTCGAGCGTTCGTCGGGTGCGCTCCGCGAGCTCGCGACGCTCGAGCTGCACACGGGCCACCCCGAGCGAGCCGTGCTGGTGCTTCGCGAAGCGCTCGACGCGCTCACCGATCAGGGCCCCGCTGGCCGGCTGCTCCGCGCGACGCTGCTGAGCCAGCTCGCCGACGCGCAGCGCCTCGGCGCCGAGGCCGAGGCGTCCCTCCGCACCTACCGGCAGGCCTTCGACCTGTACCGAACGCTTGCCGAAGAGCCCGGTACGGAGGGGCCGGGGCTCGCGTTCCTCGAGGCGCGGCTCGGCGCCGTCGCCCGCCGTCTCGGCGATCGTTCGGCCTCCGATGCAGCCTTCCGCGCCGCGATGCGCGCGCTGCCCGATGGAGCGAGTCCGTTCGCCGACACCCTCGCGACCCTGGTCGTCGCGGCGCCCGACGGAGCGCTGGCCGCCGAGACGTTCCACCGGGCCCGCGTCGGCTCGGCGCTCGAGCCCGCGTGGAAGGTGTACTTCGCGCTGTGGGCCCAGATCGCCTCCGAGCGCGCGGGCACGCCGGTCGATCCCGAGCTGGGCGACGTGCTCGCCGAGCACGCCGAGCTCGAGGGCTGGCACGGGCGCCTCGCCGCGCTCGGCGCCGGGAGCGCGACCGCCGCCGAGGTGCTCGCCGCGGCGACGAACCCCGGCGAGCGCTGCGAGGCCCACTTCTACATCGGCGCGCGCCAGCTCGCGGCGGGCGACCGGGCGGGCGCGGAGGCGTCGTTCCGCGCCGCGCTCGATACCGGCATGGTGCGCTTCTGGGAGTACCGGATGGCGCTCGAGCTGCTCGCCGCGCCCTGATCGCGCGATGCCCGCCACGCGCGCCCTCGGCCGACCCGTTCGCGCGGTCCTCGATCGGCAGGGCGGCAGAGGCCGAGCGCAAAACGCGGGGGCGCCATGAAGCGCACGCACCCGCTCGAGGCGCCCACGCTCGCGCTGGCCCTGGCGCTCGCGGCGCTCGGCGGCGCCTCGGACCCCGCCGGCCTCGTGCTCGCCTACCTCGCGTCGTGGCTCGTCATCGAGACCTTCGCGCGCACGCGCTGGGCGGACGCGGTGCGCCATGCGCCGCGTCCGTGGCTGGGGCTCGTCGCGCTCCTCGCGGCGCTCTCGCTCGCGCGCGGCCTCGGACCGTTGGCAGCCGAAGAGGGCCTCGTGCACTGGCCGCGGCTCATCGATCGCGGCCTCGGACCGGCGCGACTCGATCCGCCGTTCCTGCGCGCCGACGCGCCGCAGTCGTTCGTGGTGCACGCGCCCGGCGCCGAGCGGGTGACCGTGGCGCTCGGGGGCCGGAGGTTCTCCGCGACTCCGATCGGCGCCGGCGCGCTGCGGCTCGACGTCGACCCGGCAGGGCTCGCGCTCGAGGGCGGCCGCACCGCGCTCGCGCTGACGATCGACGAACGCACCGAGGAGATCGCGCTCGAGGTGATCGCCGCACGGGCGCGGCCGACGGGGCTCGTGCTCTCGCCCGACCGCAGCCGGGCGTGCGCGGTGAGCCCCTCGACGGACGAGCTGCTGCTCATCGATGGCGCGCGGACCGAGCGACGCGTGACCGCTGACCGACCGATCGCGTGCGGCTTCGCCCCGGAGGGGCCGGTGGTGTTCACCGAAGGGATCGCCGCCGCGCAGCACGGCACGACGACGGCGCTCTTGCGGAGGACGCTCGGCGCGGGCCTCATGAGCGAGCTCGTCGTGCGCACCGGCGGCGAGCGGCGCCTGCCCCTGCCCGGCCTCGCCGATCGGGTCGCGCTCGTGCCGAGCGGAGCGGCCGAGCCGGAGCGTGCGATCGTCGCGCTCCGGGCCCCGTCGCGGCTCCTCGTCGTCGGGCTCGATCCCCTGCGGATCGAGGCGGAGCGGCCGCTGCAGGCGCCGGTGAGCGCGCTGGTGGTCGAGACCGACCGGGTCGTGCTCGCCGCGCCCGACTTCGCCGAGAGGCCCGCACCGAACCTCGGCAACCACTTCGTCGACGAGCAGCTCGTGGCGCTCTCGCTGCCTGCGCTCGAGGTGCTCGGGGTGCGCCGCCTCGCCGCCCGCACTGCGGCGCAGGACCACGCCGGCGACGTGGACGCCTTCGCCGGCGTGAGCGGGCTGAGCGTCGATGCCGCGGGCCGGCTCGTCGTCGCGCACGGCGGCACCCGCGACGTCGCGGTGCTGGCGCGGCTCGATGCGGTCGCCGAGCGGATCGCGCTCCGCGGCGTGGACGCGGGCGGTGACGAGCACGCCCCGGAGAGCGCGGTCGTGCTCGCGGACGGCACGCTCGTCGTGGCCTCGCCGGCGAGCGGCGCGCTGCTCCGGGTGCGCGGCGGCAGGGTGGCGATCGAGGCCCTCGCGCCCGATCGGAGCGCGCTGCTCCGCGACGATCCCGAGGCGCTCCGCGAGCGCATGGGCGAGCTCGCGTTCGGCGAGGCCACCCGCAGCGGGATCGCTTGCACCTCCTGTCACCCGGACGGCGGCAGCGACTTCGTCGCGCACAACATCGGCGGCCGGATGCTCGCGCCGACGCTCGATGCGCGCGGCCTCCTCGGCACCGCGCCCTACCTTCGCGATGGCAGCTACCCGCGCATCCGCGATCTCCTGGAGGTCGCCGAGGACGAATACCGCGGCTACCGCTGGCCCGCCGGGGATCGGGGCGCGACGATCGAGGGCTACCTCGCGCGGACCGTGCGGCCGCCGATCGTCGCTGCGCCCGATCCGGCGCTCGTTCGGCAGGGCGGCGAGCTCTTCGAGCGCGCCGGCTGCGCGGGCTGCCACGCGCCGCCGCGCTTCACCGATCTCGGCCAGCACGCCGCGGTCGCGCTCTTTCCCCGGCATGCGTTTCCCGGCCGGGTGCGGGTGCTCGACACACCCTCGCTGCGCGGCCTCTCGGAGAGCCCGCCGTACCTCTACGACGGACGCGCGCGCACGCTGCGCGACGTGCTCACCACCGAGAACACGGCCGACCAGCACGGCGCGACCGCGGGCCTGAGCGAGCCCGAACTCGACGCGCTGGTCGCTTTCCTCGAGGCGATCCCGTGAGCGTGCGGCGCACGGGCTGGCTGCTGGTCGCGGGCGCGGCGCTGCTCGCGCTCGCCGCCGCGTTCGCGATCGCCGGGGCCTCGGAGGTCCGTCGAAGCGGCTGGTGGGCGCTCGGCCTCATGCTCCTCACGCTCGCTGCGAGCCCGCTGCGGCAGCTCCTCGCCGCGCTCGGCCGGCGCGCCGCCGCGGTCCACGTGCACCGCGCCCGGCGCGGCATCGGGCTCACGGCGGCGGCCGCCGGCGGCTACCACCTCTTCGAGTCGCTCGAGCACCACTTCGGTGCCGCGGCCCCGGACGATGTGCTCGCCGCCGTGCTCGGGATCCCGTGGCTGCGCCACGGGGCGCTGGCCCTCTCGCTCCTCGCGCTGCTCGCGCTCACCTCGCTCGCCCCCATCGCGCGGCGTCTGTCGGCCTGGAGTGCCCTGCACCGGCTCGTGTACGCAGCGGCGATCGCTGCGGGGCTCCACGCCCTCTTCGCCCCCCACGCGGGCCTGCCGGCACTCGTCGCGCTCGCGCTCGCCCTGCTGCTGCTCGCTGCCCGCCTCGTGCCGACGAGGCGAGCCGAGGCAGGCAGCGCGACCCCGAGCCTGAGCGATGGGACCTGAACGCAGGGCGGGAGCGGGGCTGGGGCTGGGGCCGAGACCGCGGCGGGGGCCGGGACCGCTACCGCTACCGTGACCGTGACCGTGACCGAGACCGAGGCCGAGGCCGAGGCCGAGGCCGAGACCGAGACCGGGGCCGAGACCGAGACCGAGACCGGGGCCGAGACCGAGACCGAGACCGAGACCGAGACCGGGGCCGGGGCCGGGGCCGGGGCCGAGACCGAGACCGAGACCGAGACCGGAGCCGCGACCGCGACCGGGGCCGCGACCGGATCCGGATCCGCACGCGGACGCCGACGCTCTCGCGGACGCTGACGCCGACTCGGCCCCGACCCCGGACTCCGCCCCGGCCCCGGTCTCGGCAAGACCGCCCGTCGGTCTCCGCATCGGCCGGAGAAGGGCCGCTCGGGATCGTCGAGGGTAGCGGCGTGCTCGGCGCCGCAAGGCCGGGCGCGTACTCGCCATCCTCCCCGACGCGGAAGACGGTACTCACGTCTCGCGGGTCA
>Ga0209972_10004531_pt1 | contig 10460 bp, 10 predicted proteins | sample NOAtaG_7_FD_187302 | JGI IMG/M metagenome (GOLD analysis project Ga0209972, IMG submission 187302) | Freshwater lake microbial communities from Lake Erie, under a cyanobacterial bloom - NOAA_Erie_Diel1S_2200h metaG (SPAdes) (version 2) | ecosystem: Environmental > Aquatic > Freshwater > Lake ...
AACCTTTGAGTTTAAGGTGGGGGACTTGCACCCTCATCATTAAGATAGTTAAGTTAGTCTTGGGAGACTTGACTCTAGCGTTTATTTATGGATTTTTACCCTGATTCACGCTAAACGAATCGCACAATCAAATGTAACGCACCTTGCTTTCATTGTCTGATGATAGAGTTGAGGCATACCGATATTCAGATTTGTTTAGTTCCAAATGCCATTACCTCAAATCGTTATTGATACCAACGTCATTGTTGCTGGGTTAAGATCTAGACGTGGTAGTGCATTTCAGCTATTGACACTCATTGACACAGGACATTTTGATATACATTTGTCAGTACCTTTGGTACTCGAATATACAGAAGTTTTGCTGCGAGAATTACCAAACCTTTACATGAGTCGAGAAGAAGTAGATGATCTAATTGATTTTTACTGTGCAGTAGGGGTACAGCATGAAATTTTTTTTCTTTGGCGACCATTTCTGCGCGATCCCAAAGATGAAATGGTGTTAGAGCTTGCAGTCAAAGCAGGATGTCAGAGTATAATCACATATAACACTCGTGACTTTGCAGGTGTAGAGCAGTTTGGGTTAAATTTGCTTGAGCCTTTAGAGTTCTTACGCTTTATAGGAAAGTTGCCATGAGTATCGTTCAAATCCAAATTCCTGACTCATTACAAAAAAGCTTGTATGATCTTGCAAGTCGTGATGGAATTTCTATCGATCAATTTATATCAACTGCAATAGCAGAAAAGCTCTCTGCTTTAATGACTGAGAATTACCTCAAAGAAAGAGCTAAAAGAGGTAGTCGGTTAAAATATGAAGCAATTTTAGCAAAAGTTCCCGATGTGGAGCCAGAACCGTATGACAGGATATCGACCGTCTAACACTGCGTTGGAGCCGACTTTATCAAAAGTGATCTTTACAAGCTGAAAATTGACTGCGGCGGCTCAACTAGACCGTTAGCTGTAATCAGTCCAACAATGAAACGTTAATAACCAAACAAAAGGAGCAATCATGTTAACCATCAATTCTGTGCCAATAAAGCAAATCGGTTACGGTGCTATGGGATTGGAGGGCTATTATGGTCAAAGCGAAGAAAATTCAGCGATAGAAACACTTATTCACGCAATCGATCAGAATATGATGATCGATACAGCTGATGCCTATGGTGCTGGGCATAATGAAATATTGATTAAACAAGCCATGAAGCAATCTACTAAAGATACTTTTGTGGCGACTAAATTCGGGATTGTATTTGAGAAAGACCAAGCGGGCAGCCAATTAGATACAGGCTGGGGGTTCCCTCTGACAATAAACGGTACAAGGTCCTACGTAAGACGAGCCATTGATAACAGTCTCGAACGCCTTGGTGTTGAGCGAATCGATTTGCTTTATGCTCACTATCTTGATCCCAACACTCCGCTTGAAGAGACGGTCTCAGCGATGGCTGAAGCAGTCAAGCAAGGCAAGGTGAAGGCTATTGGCTTGTCAAATGTGACAGCCGATGAAATCATTAGAGCAAATGAAGTGCATACTATTTCAGCAGTTCAATACGAATATTCATTGTTTCGGCGTGAGGCTGAAAAGGAGATCCTACCTGCTGTGAATAGTATCGGTGCAGCACTTGTTTGCTGGTCGCCACTTGGTGCTGGCTTCTTAACCGGAACAGTTAAAGAATTAGATGACGGTGATTTCCGTAAGAACAACCCAAAGATGCAAGGTGAAAACTTCACTAGTAACCTACAGCGTCTTGAGCATATTAGAAATATTTCTGTTGGTCTGAGTGTTACTCCGGCACAACTTGCTCTGGCTTGGCTGATAGCGCAAGGTGACAACATTATTCCCATTCCGGGCAGTCGAAAAAAGTCTCGCATTGACGAAAACCTTGCGGCTCTTGATATTAAATTAAGCATCGAAATTTTAAATGAACTTGACTCTATTGCGCCAATTGGTGCATTCAAAGGGGCAACCTTGGTTTAGTGACGATCGCTTACAGCTAACAATTCGCTTGCACCGAACCGTTGAGCATTTATTCGTTGGGTATTTAAGGCTATATGCGGCGGGTGAAGCGAACCATTAGGCACTAGAGGAGGAGGCATGCCATCGATCAAGCTACCTACGGGTTCCGTTCACTACACCGAGCATGGGCAGGGTGTCCCGCTTGTTTTGCTCCACGCCAACCCCGGCGACAGCAAAGATTTTGAAGCCGTTGTTCCCGCACTCTCAAAAACCTACCGCGTTCTCGCACTTGACTGGCCCGGGTACGGTCAATCGGCTCCTCCACAACAGCCTGAATTGGTCGGGGTGTTGTTCTTCTACCAAGCCCTGCGTGAGTTTTTGGCAGCGCTGGCATTGCCGCCCGCTTTCTTCATTGGAAATTCCCTCGGCGGCAATGCCGCTGCACGTCTAGCCGCAGAGTCACCTGAACTTGTCCGCGGTTTGGTGCTGGTTGCCCCGGGGGGATTCACGACCCCGAGTTTAGTTTCGCGCAACTTCTGCAAGCTGCAGGGCAGCCGGTTTTCTCTTTCGCCCCATTGCTTTGCAAGTCTGTATCTCAAACATCGCACAGCCACGACACGGGCTATGCTGGAGCGCGCATCCACAACACAGGCCGCAGCACCACAGATCATTCTCAATCGTGCCGTCTGGCGTGGCTTCACCACTCCGGACAACGACCTTCGAACCGTTGCACCGAAGATTAAGGCGCCTACATTGCTGCTCTTTGGCAAAAGCGATCCCGTTATTCCAGCCGGCAGAGACGGTAAGGTGGCAGCGCAGTGCATGCCTTCAGCACAGTTTAACGCACTGCCATGTGGCCACGCTTCATTTGCAGAGGTGCCAGAGCTATTTCTGGAAGAAGTACAACCATTTTTGGCGGCATGTAGTGCCTAACAATTCATTCAAGCCGATGCCGCTTCGCAGCGCGGCTTAATTCAAAAGTTAGCCAGCCAGTCCGTAGTGTCTTTTGAATCAATGAAAGAGCCTCGAAAATGCCATTAGATACAGCAGTTGAGAGATCTAGAGATCGTATTTCCTCCTCATCACGCTGCATTTTGTATTTAGGTTGCAACATTGAGCCGTTGATCGTTATTGGTAACGATCAACGACTCACGTTTAAGTAAAGAAGGCACGATCGCTGCGTCGATGCTTTAAGCAAAATTCTTACGGTTTGTGTCGTAATTCATCAACTCACTTCAATTCAAACAAGTAATCAAACACAGCTTTGACATAGTTGTGGAGGTTATCAGTTGTCGAGATGCTCGTACCTTCATCTCCAGTTACAGATGTTTCTTAGGAGTTCGATATCGGTATTTGAGCCTTGCTTTGCAAGGCTCAAATACCAAAAAATGGTAAGAATCGCTAAGCGATTCTTACCATTTTTTGGATTCGTCAGGCTTAGCGAGAAGGACCTAAACCAAGAGCACCAGCATATACAGCTTGACTGCCAAGTTCTGCTTCAATTCTGAGTAACCGGTTGTATTTGGCAACGCGCTCACTGCGACAGAGAGAACCTGTTTTGATTTGACCTGCGCGGGTAGCAACGGCAAGATCAGCGATCGTGGTGTCTTCAGTTTCGCCAGAACGATGACTGATCACTGAGCGATAACCATTTCGGTCAGCAGTAGCGATCGCTTCTAGGGTCTCGGTTAAGCTACCAATTTGATTTAACTTAATCAAGATGGCGCTAGCGCAACCTTCACGAATACCACGCTCTAGACGGGTCTTATTGGTTACAAACAGGTCATCACCAACTAACTGCGTATTGGTGAGTTGATCGGTCATAGCTTTCCAGCTAGCCCATTGATCTTCTTCCAATCCATCCTCGATAGAGACGATAGGATATTTGGAGATCAAACCTTCGTAATAGTTAACGAACTCTTGGGGACTGAGGGTTTTGCCATCGATCACATAGTTCCCATCTTTGAATAGCTCATTAGATGCTACGTCTAGCGCTAAAGCCACTTGTTCCCCAGGTTTATAACCTGCTTTGGTGATTGCATCGATTAGTAATTCTAGAGCTGCTTGATTGGACTCAAGGTTGGGGGCAAATCCACCTTCATCACCCACGGCAGTTGATAAGCCCTTTTCATGGAGTACGGAGCTAAGAGCCGCGAATACTTCTGCACCATAGCGCAAAGCTTCCTTAAAGGTAGGTGCGCCCACAGGCACAATCATGAACTCTTGAATATCAACGTTATTATCGGCGTGAGCACCACCATTAAGAACGTTCATTAGAGGCACAGGCAACACATTCGATAGAGGATTGCCAAGATAGCGATACAAGGGTTGTCCGATCGCTTTTGCCGCAGCTTTTGCTGTAGCAAGTGAAACCGCCAAGATTGCATTTGCCCCAATCTCAGATTTGTTGGGTGTGCCGTCACGCTTGATCATGAGGCGATCAACTAATTCTTGATTCAGCGAATCGACCCCCTTCAGTTCGGGTAGCAGTTTTTCGTGAATGTTGCGAACTGCGATTAAAACTCCTTTTCCTCCATAGCGTTTTTTATCTCCGTCCCGTAGCTCGTGGGCTTCAAAACTACCTGTAGATGCACCACTGGGAACCTGTGCGAGACCGATTGCGCCGTTGGCAAGTTTGACTTCCGCTTCAACGGTTGGTTTACCACGCGAATCGAGGATTTCTCGTGCAGCGATCGCAATGATTTCTGTTCCTTTAGTCACTGTGAACTATTCCTTGTAATGATTAAGTGAAACTATTCGCAACAATCTTACAGTTTCGCGATGCTCCATTTCTCAAATGTTAGGTTTTGATTAAAAAGTTTGACAAGATTAAAATTATTTTGCTAGTTGCTTAGGCTATTACAGATAGCACTACAAGGTATAGATAGTGTAAATCAAAACCCCAAATTAAAGTGGCGGTACTTTGCGCCGTCACTTTAATTTGGGGTTTACGTACTAAGCAACTTTTACGGTACTTTACCGTAGATTTTCATGTTAATTTTAGGTAATATAGCGCTTTTCAAGCAAACGAGGTACATAGGTTTGTTTCACCGCCTTTGGTGGGGAAACAAACCAGTACTTCACCAGACTGGTAAACGCTATATCCTCCCCTAAAGACATAACTAAATTGTTAGATGAGATCAAGCATTGTTGCAGAATCTCAATTGAGTTAACATCACCTTAGATTCTTCTTAAGAGCGTGTTTGAGAAGTTAAGCAAGACGTTTGAGGAGGATCTAGATCAAGCCGACATAGAAAAAAGCCTCAGAAGTTTCAGGTAAAAGTCCGTAATCTCTGTTCAAACGGCGAAAGCGAGAAAACCAAGCAAAAGAACGCTCAACCACCCACCGCTTTTGTTGAACAACAAAGCCTTTTTGCCCCGCAAGATGGACAACAACAAGTAAACACCAGAAAAAAGTATGCAGAATTGCCAGAATGAAGACCTTACCGTTATCACCACGATCTACCCAAATTGTTGACAGACGTGGGAATTAGTAAACTGAATGTATCCACTAAGTAGCTCAACTTAATTAAAACCCAAACCAGAGTTTTATTCCGCCCGCGTAGCGGGCGGAATAAAACTCTCGGTTTTTAGTTTACTTATGTCTAGCTACTTAGAATATGTCGTTAGAGACCAATGACTAATTTGCCACCATCAAGACCAACTTCTTCAGGTGATGCTAATCGAAAGCGATTTTAGCTGATTGACTGTCAATACATCCTGCACAAGGCATAGCTTCTCTTCCTGCACTGACAACACGATACCATTACTGCAATTGTCCTTTTGCGACCTCCTGTTCCTGCTGCGGATATCAAGTCATTTATCAGTTCCCACTGGTTATCGGTTAAGTCTGTGGGATATGATTTCTTGGTTGCTTCCATAAGGCTGTCTTTGTTTTTTGTATATTGACAGGCTATACCTTTGGAAGCTTTTTTGATCTTTTTTATCCCTAATATCTTCTCAAACACGTTCTAAGCGCCTTGCTAAAGCTTCCTAAGGTACCAAATGGGTTTCTATATACCAGTAAACTTTACATAATGTGTTTTCAATAATTCTTAAGACACAAGAGCCTCGATTACCTTCTTAGCATGAGCAGTCCAACCAATGATGCCACCTTGGGCACGGAGCATTTCGATAGTTGAAGATTTGAATTCGGGAAAATAACTGGCAGTTCCATCTTCGATTAACAGACATTCGTAGCCACGATCATTGGCTTCGCGCATAGTAGTTTGCACGCATACTTCAGTAGTAACACCTGTAAAGAGAAGATGCGTAATATTTTCTTTTTGCAAAATCTCTTCCAAATTAGTACGACAAAAAGCTCCCTTCCCAGGCTTCACAATCACAATTTCATTATCTAAGGGAGTCAGTTCAGAAATAATATTATTCCCTTCTTCACCGACAATTAAGATTCTACCCATAGAGCCTTGATCACCAATTTTGAGATTTCCTCTGCCACGATTGAGCTTAGAGTGAGGACAATCGGAGAGATCGGCGGCATGGGCTTCAATGGTATGAATGACAGGAAAATTTAGTGATCGAAAAGTCTCTAATAGTTTTTTGACAGTTGGGATAATGCTTTGTAATTGTGTAACATCATTTCCTAGGGCTTCACCAAAACCACCATGTTCTAGGAAATCCCTTTGCATATCAATGATGACAAGGGCTACTTTACTATCTAGCGGCAATTCGTAATCATAAGGCTGAGCAGCGATCGCAGACATAGTTTTCTCCTAATAGATTTTTAGGTGTGGTACTTACAGCCTATTGAGGCTTTGAGTAGTACAGAAATATGTTTGAAGGTGGTTCTTTGCGAAACTTTCAAACATATTTCTAAATTTTAAGTAAGCGCAAAGCGCTGCAGTCCGAAAATTAAAATTTATTCGTTTATAATTACAGGCTTTTCCCAAACAATTAAGACTACACAACCTTCTTCGCTAAAGACTTGATGACTAGTGTGAGGTGGATTAATGATTACAGAACCCTTGTGATATTTGCCGTTAGCATCGGATTGTGAACCTGACAACACGAATATATTCTCATATCCTGAATGCGAATGGTGGGGAACCGACGCACCTACTTCATAGCGTAGTAGTGCAGCGCTAGCACCCATATCATTCTTATATAAAAAATAAATTTCTACTCCTTTGCGAAAGGTTTCCCAAGGTAAATCGTCATAATTTTCGCGAATAAGCAGTTCAGGAAATATCCGAACTTGTTGATCAATTATCATCGTTGTTTATAGTTATTTTTAGTGGTGCGAATTTCTGATAAGAAAGTAAATTAATGACCTGCCATTTTCTGACCAATTTCAGCAAGATCAGCGCTAACACTAGTGCTTTCATAGACAAACTTACCATCGCTCATCACCAAAATGCGATCGCTCAGGGTTAAAATCTCATCGAGATCTTCGCTTACCAGTAGTACAGCTACACCACGGTTACGAGCTTCTACAATTTGATTGTGAATATATTCGACGGCAGCAAAATCTAGTCCGAAGACAGGATTTGCGACAATGAGAAGTTTGATTTGTTCTGCTGAAAGCTCTCTAGCAAGGACAGTACGTTGTACATTACCTCCTGAGAGATTGCCCACAGGGGTCTCAGGTGAAGGAGTTTTAATTGAAAAGGCTTTAATCAAATTTTTGGCAGTTTCACGAATTGCCTTAGATATGAGTAAAATTCCACCTATGGCTTGAGGAGGTCGATCAAAGGTGCGTAACGCCAAATTCTCGGCAACACTCATATGAGGGACACAAGCATTGCGAAGAGGTTCCTCAGGCAATGAAAATACTTGATGGCTATACATTTCCTTGCGGGTAGCATAGTAGCGATCTCCATTGACAAAAATTTCGCCAGATGTGGGGGTTCTTTGCCCAGAGAGGACTTCCACAAATTCGCGTTGTCCATTACCTGAGACACCTGCAATACCGACAATTTCACCACTCTTGATTTGTAAATCTACACCTGCGACAGCTTCTAGTCCATTATCCTTATCTGCGTGGATATTCCGCACATCAAGAATGACGTTCTCCGCAGCAACTTCTGTCTTGGCAACTTGACTCGCTTCTTTGGCTTCACCGAGCATCATTGCCGCCATATCTGCAACTGATAACTCTTTGGTGGAACCAGTACCTGCAAATTTTCCCTTACGCAGAACCGTCACGTTATCTGCAAAAGCTGTAATCTCGCGGAATTTATGGCTAATCATCAATACGCTCAAACGTCCTGCGGTTACTTCTTCACGTAAAAGTCCTAGTACTTCATCAGCTTCCTGAGGCGTTAAAACAGAGGTTGGTTCATCCAGAATGAGAATTTTACTCTTGAGATAAAGTTGTTTGAGAATTTCTAATTTCTGCTTTTGACCAGCGGCTAGTTGAGCGATGGGTGTATTTAGGTCAATTTTAAAAGGAGCTGATGTCATGAAGTTATCTAATTTTTCATATTCCTCTTTCCAATTAATTATCGTTGGAGTATCAGGTCTGACTAATAAAAGGTTTTCAGCAACAGTCATAGCTGGTACAACCGTAAAGTGCTGATATACCATGCCAATCCCGTAACCATAGGCATCACGAGGACTGTTAATATCGCGCGATCGCTTATTAATTAAAATATCACCGTGGGTTGCTGAATGAAATCCCATGATGCATTTGACTAGCGTACTTTTACCTGCACCATTTTCACCAAGTAGCGCATGAAAAGTTCCAGAGGCAAGTTTCAGCGATACATTATCTACGGCGATAAAAGAGCCAAATTTCTTGGAAATATTTACTAGCTCTAATTCTGGGGGTAAATGTGATCGCAAGGTGTCATCCGAAACACTAGATGGAATAGACACTGGTGGAATCGACTCTTTCATAGATTTTTCTACAACCAGATTATCAGTAAGATTACTTTCAAGATCATCAGGCATCAGTTTTCCATAGCGGCGCGTACTAGTACATTTGTAATTCAACTAGAAATTTTGTTTAATTGCTGTAGTCAGTGCATCAGAATCACTAACAGCACCAAAGACACCTCCCTGCATTTCGATCATTTTTAGAGCTGCAAGATGATTGCCATAATCAGTTGCTCCAGTACAATCGGATAGAAGCAGACATTCGTAGCCACGATCATTGGCATCCCGCATCGTTGTATGTACGCAGACATCGGTGGTAATACCAGTCAAAATAATATTTTGAATATTCTTACGCTTTAACAGCAAATCAAGGTCAGTGGCGTAGAATGAGCCTTTCCCTGGTTTATCAATAATTGGCTCATCGGGCAATGGGTAAAGTTCAGGAATAATGTCCCATCCTGCTTCGCCCCGTACTAAAATCTTGCCACATGGTCCCACATCGCCAATGCCTGCTCCAATCCGTTGCGATCGCCAGCGTTTGTTTTCTGGCAAGTCCGATAAATCTGGGCGATGACCTTCGCGGGTATGAATAATATGAAAGCCTTTTTCCCGAAATAGGGTTAATACTTTTTTGATTGGCTCAATGGGGGCTCTAGTCAGTGATAGGTCATAACCCATCTTGTCTACATAACCACCAATACCGCAAAAGTCAGTCTGCATATCAATGATGATCAGTACGGTATTCTCTGGTCGAAGATCGCCATTGTAAGGGTAGGGATAAGGAGTCGCGTTAACGTACATAAATAATTTAAGGGCTTTCTAAATAATTATTACCAAGATTTACTTAGTAGTATAGAGATGTGTTTCCCATCCTTTAGATGGGAAACACATCTCTATACATCGTGAAAAGCAGTTTGGTAATTCTTCTTGCTAATTATTACGGATATGGTTAGACGGGACTGTTACTCAGAAACTTATCGCAGTACCTTGCTCACTGGCATATATTCCTCAACGAGATGACGCTGACTAACCCGATCGCCTTCTGCTAACAAGCGATCGCCGGCTTCCTTCAAAGTCCGCAAATCAAAGCTCGGTGGACGAAACTCAGGGATCGCCTCAGTGCTATTCACCAATCGCAAAGACAAACGCTCTAAGCCAATCTCATAGACAAATTTGCGTACCTGTTCATCATAGAGACTTGATCGCAATGAACCAAAGAAATCAATTGAGCGATCGGGATACATATCGACAAGGCGCTCAATTTCCCACTGCGGAATATTATCTGGGGCAAAAATGCCGCTCACAATACCAATGCGATCGCTGCGATCCGGTTTCCAATAAAACTTTTCCATGCGACCATCGCGCACCAACGGTGCATACAAAGTCGAAAAATCATTCCCCGTCACAATAATCGGCACACGCCGAATCGGATTACTGTCATAGCTCCCCGGAAGCTGCACATTGGTAGGGTTATCGGCAATATTCATTAATGTGGCATTAACTAGCTGCGTATTCACTGTATATTGCGTCGTACTATCAACCCGTCCCGCTCCTGCATCAATGTCATTAATCAAGAGTGCACACATTTTTCCTCGCACCTTGACCAACTCCGCCGCCTCACGATAGCGCATTCTGATCAATCGGGCAGGATCACCCGCATCAGGGCTTTCTA
>Ga0209972_10004532_pt1 | contig 10460 bp, 8 predicted proteins | sample NOAtaG_7_FD_187302 | JGI IMG/M metagenome (GOLD analysis project Ga0209972, IMG submission 187302) | Freshwater lake microbial communities from Lake Erie, under a cyanobacterial bloom - NOAA_Erie_Diel1S_2200h metaG (SPAdes) (version 2) | ecosystem: Environmental > Aquatic > Freshwater > Lake ...
GAGGCTGGCATGCTGAATCAGCAGGCCCGGCGATCGACTCAGAACGTCGGATACGAACAGGAAGGGCACGAGACCGCAGTAGATGAACAGCGCAAAGCTGTAGGGTTCGTCGCCGCCACCGCCCCAGCGGGCGCGGAACACGAAGCCGAATACGAACGTGTAGACCGCCAACATGGCCAGCGGCAACAGCAACGCCCAGACGATGCCGAGCACCGAGCCGCGATACCGATCCTGCACTTCACGCCAAACGAGTTCGCGCAGCAGGCCCAGCAGGGCCTCGCCCGAGAGTCCGGCGGCATGCCGCGACATTGGCCGCAATTCAGGCGTTGCGAGGCAACCCGGCGTGCCCGGCCGGGCTGACCAGAGCGCGCCGAGCTAGGCGCAAGGCGTAGCCGCGGGCTGGGCAGACGCGAGCAACTGCAACGGCAACCGGGGTGCTTGGAGCGGTCGCAGCGCGCATGGCAGACGGCCTATCGCCCACTCATGCCTTCAGCACGATCAGGCCGTCGCGCTCGAACAGGTCGAGATCCTCCCAGAGCACGGTCCAGCCTGCTGCGGCTGCCGCGGCAGCCATCGCCCGCGCGTCGTTCGACGGCCACCAGTGCTCCGGGTCGGGTGTTCCGGCGAAGTCCGGGAAGTGCACCATGCGGCCCGAGCGGAAGAACTTGTTCCAGTCGCCATACTCATGCACGCCGATGGCGCCCGGCTTCATCTTGGGTCGCGCGGCGCGCAGGATCTCGGCAATCTGCTCGATGGTGTGGTGGCACAGCACGCCAAACGACCAGAAGAAGTCGAAGCCACCGTCGGCAACGCAATCGAATGACAGGTTATCGACGCGGTGCAGCTTGAGCCGGCCGCTGGCGAGTTCCGCACGCAGGTGCGGCGCAACGTCGGCAAAGTCGACCGCCTCGACCCGGCCCTGCGGAACATGCTGCAGCAGCGCTCGGGTCCAGGAACCGCGTCCGGGGCCAAGTTCCAGAACGACCGAATCCGGGCGAATGAAGGGAAGCACCGCCTTGCGGAAGCACTCGGCATAGCTGCCGCCGATCAGGACCTCCTGCCGGAGCCTGGTCGAAGAGGGCACCGGGGCGAGGATGTCCCCGCTGTCGTAGCCGCCTTCGAAAGCGGTCTTGAGCCAGTTCAGTCCTGCCATGCAGCGGCGGCGTGATTGCGTTGCGAAGAGTCGAAAGTTTACCTGTCGTCGCTAACCGTCCAGCCTGCCACCTGGCGGGCGCGTGGATCGACCGGCAGGGCAGAGTGCGGCCTTGCGCCACTGTCTGGAATCCAACGAAGGAAGCGCCAAGGCTGCGACCAGACGTGTGGTCCAGCAATCCCCGTGCAGGCCGGGGGCGGTCGCGGCGCGAAAACCACGTTGCCGCGTTTGGCGGGCCTTGCAGCAACTCAAGTTGGAGCGTGGGTACACGCTTGGGCACCAACCGGACACATTCGCGGTTGCACGTTGTTGCCGTGCGGCTTGTCAAACGTCCGTACGGTGCGGCGCGCAGGCACGGCCATCAGAGCAGCCCCTGCTTGCGTCCGATCGCGACGTTGGCCGCGAGAAACCCCGCCTTCGAGCCGCAGTCGTAGCGCACGCCCTCGAAGCGGCGTGCGATGACTTCGCCGAGGGCCACGCGGCGGGCGATCGCGTCGGTGAGCTGGATTTCGCCGCCGCGGCCGCGCTCGGTACGGGCGAGCTCGACGAAGATCTCCGGCCGCAGCACGTAGCGGCCCACCACCGCCAGCGTCGAGGGTGCGTCCTCGGGCTGCGGCTTCTCGACGATCGCGCGCACGCGCTCCTCCCCGGCCTGTCCGTCGGGCAGGGACTCGGTGGCGACGATGCCGTACCTGCCCGTGTCCGCGCGCGGCACGTCCTGCACGGCGATGGCGCTGGCGCCGTAGCGCTCGTAGGTCTGGACCAGTTGCGCAGTGACGCCGGGTTGGGCGTCGATCAGGTCGTCGGCGAGGATCACCGCGAACGGCTCGTCGTTGACCACCGGCAGCGCGCACAGCACTGCGTGGCCCAGGCCCAGCGGTTCGGGCTGGCGCACGTACACGAAGCTCACCCCCCGCGGCGTGGCGCTCATCAGCGCGTCCAGCAGCGCCTGCTTGTTGCCGCCGGCGAGCTGCTGCTCCAGCTCCGGCGCACGGTCAAAGTGATCCTCGATGGCGCGCTTGTTGCGGCCAGTGACGAAAATCATCTGCTCGATCCCGGCGGCCGCCGCCTCCTCGACCGCGTACTGGATCAGCGGCTTGTCGACCACCGGCAGCATTTCCTTGGGCATGGCCTTGGTGGCCGGCAGGAACCGTGTGCCCAGGCCGGCCACCGGAAACACCGCCTTGCGAACTGGTTTGAACCTCACGTCTGTCCCTTCGTGGCGCCGCGGCGGCCGCCGCAGTAGGTGCGCCGCCGGACCGCAGGATGATTGAGCTTACTGGCCCGGCAGCCGCTGGCTCAGCAGCTTCTTGCCGATCTCCACGCCAAACTGGTCGAATGCGTTGATGCCCCAGATCACACTCTGCACGAAGGTGCGGTGCTCGAAGAGCGCCAGCAGCGCACCCAGCGAGCGCGGCGAGAAATCGGCAAAGGTGATGAAACTCGACGGCCGCCCGCCGGGGCAGCGCAGCGGCTCGGCGGCGTTGCTTGCATCGGCGCCGAGCACCGCGTCGCCGCCGGCCAGCGCGTCGGCCTGCGCCAGCGCGCTGGCATAGAGCAGCCGCTCGCGCTCGTCGGCCGAGCGTTCGAAGGCCGCGCAAGTGATGAAGTCCACCGGCGCGACCTGGGTACCCTGGTGCAGGAACTGGAACACGCTGTGTTGCGCGGTGGTGCCGACGTCGCCCCACAGCACGGCGCCGGTGTCGAAGCCGAGCGGCGCGCCGTCGCGGCTGACGCGCTTGCCCAGGCTTTCCATCTCCAGTTGCTGCAGGTAGGGCACGAGGTAACGCAGCCGCTGCGCGTAGGCGAACACGGCGCGCGTGCGCAGGCCGTGGAAGTTGATGTACAGGACGCCCAGCAGGCCGAGCAGCGCGGGCAGGTTGCGCGCCAGCGGAGCAGTGAGGAAGTGCGCGTCGAGCGCAGCCGCCCCGGCCAGCAACTCGTCGAAGGCGTTGCCGCCGTGCGCCAGCGCGATCGGGAAGCCGCAGGGCGACCACAGCGAGTAGCGCCCGCCGATCCAGTCGGCAAATTCGATCACCTGAGCCGCTGGCACGCCGAAGGCCTGTGCCCGCGCCGGCGCGGCGGTGATGGCGTACAGGTGGCGCGCCGGCTCGATGCCGGCCGCGTGCAGCCAGCGCAGCGCGGCGCGCGTGTTGGCCAGCGTCTCCATCGTGGCGAAGCTCTTGGAGATCGCCACGATCAGCGTGCGCTCGGGCTGCGCCTGCGCCAGCGCGGCGGCGAGCTCCACCGGGTCGACGTTGGCCACGAAGTGCAGGCGCGCCGCGCCGCCGGGTCGGCCGAGCGCCTCGGTAACCAGCCGTGGGCCCAGATCGGAGCCGCCGATGCCGCAGCAGACCACCGTGTCGATCGGCGCGCCGGTCGCACCGCGCAGGCTGCCCGCACGCAGCGCATCAGCCAGCGCCAGCATGCGGTCGCGCGCGGCCACCACGCCCGCATCGGCGTCGCTGCGCAGGGCTGTGTGCCAGGCGCGGCGCTGCTCCGATGTGTTGACCGCTGCGCCGTCGAACAGGCGCTGGCGCCAGGACGGCAGCCCGGCCTGCTCGGCCAGCTCCAGCAGCAGCGGCAGGGTGTCGCGCTCGAGCCAGTGGCGCGACAGGTCGGCGCGCAGGCCGGCCGCATCGAACGTCAGGTCGCGTGCCTGCCGTTGCGCCGAGCTGCCGGGCTCGGGCAGGCGCGCGGGCGACGTGCGTCGCGCGAGCGACGACCAGGCCGGAAGCTGGGTGGGGTTCATGGGCAGGCGGGCAGCGGGGCAGACGCGGCCGGCGTGCATGCGCAGGCCCTGCATGGGCATCCTGCGGCCGCGTCATCGGGTTGTCGCGCGTTGATAGACTCATTTTAAGCGCCGCCTCGTCGGTTCTGTCGCGTCGGCATTGAGGCGCGGCGGTCCCTCCTTGCCCCTCCCGCCCATGAGCTCCGCAGCGATCGACCCCGTCATCTTCAAGGCCTACGACATCCGCGGCGTGGTCGACCGCACGCTCACGGTGGCGGCAGTGCGCGCCATCGGCGCGGCCCTGGGCACGCTCGGCAGCGAACGAGGCGTGCGCGAGATCGCGGTGGGTCGGGACGGCCGCCTGTCGGGGCCGCGGCTGCGCGATGCGCTGATCGAAGGCATCCGCAGCGCCGGCGTGGGCGTGGTCGACGTCGGCATGGTGCCCACGCCGCTGCTGTACTACGCCACCCACGAGCTGGGCACCCAGTCGGGCGTGGAGATCACCGGCAGCCACAATCCGCCCGAGTACAACGGGCTCAAGATGGTGCTGGCCGGCGAGGCGCTGTATGGCGACGGCGTGCAGGCGCTGCGCCAGCGCATCGCCGCGGGCCGGCTGTATGCCGCGACCACGCCCGGCGCGCTGCGCCAGGCCGAGGTGGTGGCGCCGTACCTGGAGCGCGTGGCCGGCGACGTGAAGCTGGCGCGGCCCATGAAAATCGCCATCGACTGCGGCAATGGCGTGGCCGGTGCGGTGGCGCCGCAGTTGTACCGGGCGCTGGGCTGCGAGGTCGTCGAGCTGTTCTGCGACGTCGATGGCCGCTTTCCCAACCATCATCCCGACCCGGCGCATCCGGAGAACCTGGCGGACCTGCAGCGCGCGCTGCGCCAGACCGATGCCGAGATCGGCCTGGCCTTCGACGGCGACGGCGACCGGCTCGGCGTGGTGACCAAGGACGGCCAGATCATCTGGCCCGACCGGCAACTGATGCTGTTTGCGCGCGGCGTGCTGGCCGAGCAGCCGGGCGCGCAGATCATCTACGACGTCAAGTGCTCGCGCCACGTGGGCCGCGAGATCCGCCGCTGCGGCGGCCAGCCGCTGATGTGGCGCACCGGGCACTCGCTGATCAAGGCCAAGCTCAAGGAAACCGGGGCGCCGCTGGCCGGCGAGATGAGCGGGCACATCTTCTTCAAGCACCGCTGGTACGGCTTCGACGACGGCCTGTATGCCGGTGCGCGGCTGCTGGAGCTGGTCAGCCGCGAGGCCGATCCGACGGCGCTGCTCAACGGCCTGCCGAACTCGGCCAGCACGCCGGAGCTGCAACTGGCCACCGCCGAAGGCGAGAACTTCACGCTGGTGGAGCGGCTGCAGCGCGAGGGCCGCTTTGCGGACGCGCGCGAGATCGTCACCATCGACGGCGTGCGCGCCGAGTACGACGACGGCTTCGGCCTGGCGCGTGCATCCAACACCACGCCGGTGGTGGTGCTGCGCTTCGAGGCCGACGATGACGCGGCGCTGGCCCGCATCCAGGCCGAGTTCCGGCGCGAGTTGCTGCGCGTCAAACCCGACGCCCGGCTGCCGTTCTGATGGCGCGCGTCCTGGTCACCGGCGGTGCCGGCTACATCGGCTCGCACACGATGGTCGAGCTGCTGGCGGCCGGGCACGAGGTCGTCTGCCTCGACAACTTCTCCAACAGCTCGCCCGAGGCGGTCGGGCGGGTCGAGGCGATCGCCGGCCGGCCGGTGCGCCTGTTCACGGGCGACGTGCGCGACCGCAGCCTGCTCGATTCGCTGTTCCGCGCCGCCCCGGTGGACGCGGTGATCCACTACGCGGCGTTGAAGGCGGTCGGCGACTCGGTCGCCCGGCCGCTTGCGTACTACGAGAACAACCTGGCTGGCACCCTGACGCTGCTGCAGGCCATGGACGCGGCGCAGGTGCGGCGCATCGTGTTCTCCTCCTCGGCCACCGTCTACGGCCTGCCGTCCCGGCTGCCGATTGCCGAAGATGCGCCGCTGGCGCCGTTCAATCCGTACGGCCACACCAAGGCGATGGCCGAGCAGGTGCTGCGCGACTGGTGTGCCGCCGAAGCCGCCGCCGACCGGCCGGCCGCTGCCGTGGCGCTGCGCTACTTCAACCCGGTGGGCGCGCATCCGAGCGGCCGCATCGGCGAGGACCCCGCCGACATCCCGACCAACCTGTTTCCCTTCATCACCCAGGTGGCGGTGGGCAGGCGGGCCGAGCTGGCGGTGTTCGGCAACGACTGGCCCACCGAAGACGGCACCGGCGTGCGCGACTACCTGCACGTGGTCGATCTGGCCAAGGGGCACGTCAAGGCGCTCGACTGGCTGGCGGCCCAGCGCGGTTTCGTCGCCATCAACCTGGGCACCGGCCGCGGCACCAGCGTGCTGCAGATGGTGCAGGCCTTCGAGCGCGCCACCGGCGTGCGCGTGCCCTACCGGGTCGTGGCGCGTCGCCCCGGCGACATCGCCGCCTGCTGGGCCGACCCGGCGCTGGCGCAGCGGCTGCTCGGCTGGCAGGCGACCCACACGCTGGAGGAGATGTGCGCCTCGGGCTGGCGCTGGCAGCAGTCCAATCCGGACGGCTATCGCAGTCAGGCCGCGCGGCCTGGGCGGTAGCATGCGCCGCCGTGCACCTGCTGATCGTCAAGACCTCGTCGCTGGGCGACGTCATCCATGCGCTGCCGCTGGTGTCCGATCTGGCGCGGGTGCGGCCGCAGGCGCGCATCGACTGGGCGGTGGAGGAGGCGTTTGCCGCCATTCCGCGGCTGCATCCGGCGGTGGCGCAGGTGATCCCCGTGGCGCTGCGGCGCTGGCGCCGGTCGCTGTGGCGGCCGGCCACCTGGGGCGAGGTCGCGCAGGCGCGTGCCCGCCTGCGTGAGGCCGACTACGACCTCGTGCTCGACTGCCAGGGGCTCGTCAAGAGCGCACTGGTCGCGCGCTGGGCGCAGGCGCCGGTTGCCGGGCCCGATCGCCGCTCGGCGCGCGAGCCCCTGGCGGCACGCGCGTACAGCCGCCCGGTCGGCCTCGACCGGAGCCTGCACGCCGTGGCACGCAACCGCGCTCTGGGCGCTGCGGCGCTGGGCTACTCGATCGACGGCGAGCCGCCGCGCTTCGGTCTGGCGGCCGGCAGCGTGCCGGCCGCGCTCGCGGCGCAGGTTGCCGCGCCCTATGCCGTGCTGCTGACCAACGCCAGCCGGTCCAGCAAGCTGTGGCCCGACGAGCGCTGGACCGCCGTGGCCGCGGCACTTGCCGGGCGGGGCTGGGCCAGCCTGCTGTTCTGGGGCTCGGACGAGGAGGGCGAGCGCACACGCGCCCGCGCGGCGGGCATGCAGCGCGCGACCGTGATGCCGCGCTGCAGCCTGCCCGACATTGCCGCTGTGCTGGCGCGCGCCCAGGTGGTGGTCGGTCTCGACACCGGGCTCACGCATCTGGCCGCTGCGCTCGACGTGCCCACCATCGGCCTGTTCTGCGACTACGACCCGCGCCTCGTCGGTCTGACCGGCGCGCGCTGCACCAGCCTGGGCGGTGTTGCCGCACAACCTGCGGTGGCGCAGGTGCTGGCGGCGGTGGAGCAGGTGCTGGCGTCATGAGACCGCCGGGTCGTCCCGCGGGCGAATCCTGGCGCGCGCAGCGCGAAGGTAGTCCGATCACCGCGCCGGGTCGCTCCCCGGCGCCCGGGCCGCAGCGTGCAGCGCGCCGGGCGGGCGCATGACCCCCGCCCGCGCCCGCGCGCTGTACACGCTGCTGTGGCGGCTCGGCCTGCCGCTGGTGGCGGCCTACCTGCTGTGGCGCAGCCTGCGCCAGCCGGAGTACCGGCAGCACTGGGCCGAGCGCTTTGGCGGTACCGGCGCGCTGCCGGCGCCGGACGACGGCGGCCCAGTGATCTGGGTGCATGCGGTGTCGGTGGGCGAGACGCGCGCGGCGCAGCCGCTGGTCGAGGCGCTGGCGCAGGCCTGGCCGGGCTGCCGCTTCGTGCTCACGCACATGACGCCCACCGGCCGCGCCGTCGGCCGGCAACTGGCCGCAGCGCAGGGCGGCCGGCTGGTGCAGCGCTACCTGCCGTACGAGCTGCCGGGCGCGCTGTCCCGCTTCTTCGAACAGACGCAGCCGGCGCTCGGACTGATCATGGAGACCGAGGTCTGGCCCAACCTGCTGCACGAGGCGCGCGCGCGCGGCGTGCCGGTGGCGCTGGTCAATGCGCGGCTGTCGGACCAGTCGCTGGCGCGCGCGCTGCGCTTCGAGCCGCTGCTGCGCGCGGCCGCGCACGGCATTACCGAAGTGCTGGCGCAGACAGCCGCCGATGCCGGGCGCCTGCGCCGCCTGTACGACGGCCCGGTGGAGGTGGTGGGCAACCTCAAGTTCGATCTGTTGCCGCCACTGTCCCAGATCGAGGACGGGCGCCGGCTGCGCGCCGGCCTCGGAGTCGGTCCGCAGCGCCCGATCTGGCTGGCCGCGAGCACGCGCGACGGCGAGGAGGCCATGCTGCTGGACGCGCTGAAGGATGAAGCGGGGTCCGACCCCGACTTGCGTCCCGTGCTGCTGCTGGTGCCGCGGCATCCGCAGCGCTTCGACGAGGTGGCGCGGCTCGCGGCGGCGCGCGGCTGGCAGGTGTCGCGGCGCAGCCGCGACCGTTGGGACACGCCGCCGGCGGCTGGCACCGTCCTGCTCGGCGATTCGATGGGCGAGCTGGCGCTGTACTACGGCATGGCCGATGTCACGCTGATGGGCGGCTCGTTCGGGCCGTTCGGCTCGCAGAACCTGATCGAGTCGTGCTCCTGCGGCACGCCGGTGGTCATCGGCCCCAGCACCTACAACTTCAGCGGCGCCGCCGCGCAGGCGATCGAGGCCGGGGCGGCGCTGCAGGTGAGCCACGCGCAGGATGCGATCCGGGCGCTGCGCGCCATGGCGAACGACCCGCCGCGCTTGGCGCGGATGCGCGCGGCCGCGCAGGACTTTGCCGCCGCCCATCGCGGCGCCACTGCGGCCACGGTGGACCGGGTGCTGCGGCTGGCGCAGCAGGCACGCTCCGCCGCCGCCCCGCGCGCCTGAGGCGCCGGCCTACTGCGTCAGCAGCCGGTTGACCGCCTGCAGGTCGTCCTCGGCCAGCGAGCCGGCCGCCGCCTTCAGGTTGAGCCCGCTGATCAGGAAGTCGTAGCGCGCGCGCTTCAGATCCCGCTGCGTGGACACCAGTTGCGTGGTGGCGTTGAGCACGTCGAGCTGGATGCGCACGCCGACCTGGTAGCCGAGCCGGGTCGATTCGAGCTGCGTGCGCGCCGAGCGCTCGGCCGATTCCAGCGCCTGCACCTGTGTCAGGCCGTAGTTGACGCCCGTGAAGGCCGCGCGCGCATTGTTGGTGGCGGTCCGCAGCACGTTCTCCAGGTCGCTCGCCGAGCGGCTCTCCAGGGCGAGCGCCTCGCGCACGCGGCTCTGCGTGAGGCCGCCGGTGTAAAGCGGCACGTTCAGTTGCACGCCGATGTTGCCGGAGTTGGCGCGGAACTCGGTGCCGCTCAACTGGGTGCCGTCGAAGCGGCGGATGCCGTAGTTGGCCACCACGTCCACGGTGGGCTTGTGGCCGTGGCGCGCACGCTGCACCTCGCGCCGTGCGATTTCCACCGTGGCGCGCGCGTTGCGCACCCCGAAGTTGCCGTCCTCGGTGGCCTTGACCCACACGGCGGCTTCGTTGGGCTGGGGCAACTGCAGCCGGGGCGCGTCGGCCAGCCCGGCCAGCACCTCGGGGTCGCGGCCGACGATGGCGCGCAGTTCGTTGCGGCGGATCAGCAGCTGGCCGACCGCCACCTGCAGCGCGGCGACGATCTGGTCGTAGCGCGCCTGCGCCTCGTTGGTGTCGATGATGGTCTTGGTACCGACCTCGAACTCGCGCCGCGCCTGCGCCAGTTGCTGCAGGGTAGCCTCCTTCTGCACCTCGAGCGAGTTGACCTGGTCGCGCGCCGCCAGCACGTTGAAGTAGGCATTGGCCAGCCGCACCGCGAGGTCCTGCCGCGCCTGGGCGAGCGAATTCTCGCCCTGCAGCACCTGCAGCCTGGACTGCTCCAGGGTCTCCCAGCTCTGCGGCCGGTAGACGGGCACCAGCAGGGACAGGCCGGCGCCGTAGTCGCCGTAGGTGTTGCCGACCGTCGGGTTGGTGCCGTCGTAGCGCCGCACGAAGAAGTCGCCGCTGGCGTTCAGGCTCGGCAGCAGGGCCGCCCGCGCCTGCGGCTCGCGCTCGGCGGTGGCCTGCGCCTGGTAGCGCGCGGCCTGGAACTGGGCGTCGTTCTGCAGCGCCTCGCGGTACAGCGTGATGAGGTCGACGCGCTTCTCGGTGCGGGCCGCCTCGCGCAGCGGCGCCGAGGGGTCGTCGAGCCGGGCCGGGGGCGTCTGCGCCTGCGCGCTGCCCAGCGCCAGCAGGGCAGCGGCGAGCGCCGCGCCCATCGAACCCGGTGGGCAAAGCCTTGCGTCCAACATGCGCCGCGTCATCTGTGCTCTCTCCGTCCGGCGCGCCGGCGCCGGTGTTGTCGTGTGGTGGTGGGTGGCAGCTAGTAGGTCGCCATCGCCGGGTCG
>Ga0209972_10004540_pt1 | contig 10454 bp, 9 predicted proteins | sample NOAtaG_7_FD_187302 | JGI IMG/M metagenome (GOLD analysis project Ga0209972, IMG submission 187302) | Freshwater lake microbial communities from Lake Erie, under a cyanobacterial bloom - NOAA_Erie_Diel1S_2200h metaG (SPAdes) (version 2) | ecosystem: Environmental > Aquatic > Freshwater > Lake ...
GGAGGCCGGGGGCGGTCCCATCGGGGGCGGTCCCATCGAGGGTCCCATCGGGGGCGGTCCCATCGGGGGCGGTCCCATCGGAGGCGGCCCCATCGGGGGCGGTCCCATCGGAGGCGCGGCGGACACCGCGACCGGCGGTCCGGCGACTGCGCCGCCCGGCTCTTCGAGGGTGATGATGAAGTCGCCGATGTAGATCTTGTCGCCCGACTTCACGACGAGCGGCGATGTGATCTTGCGGCCGTTGACGTAGGTGCCGTTCGTGCTCTTGAGGTCGACCACGATGAAGCGGTTGTCCTTCAGCACGATGCGCGAGTGGCGTTTGCTGACGTTGCCCTTGGGCAAGATGATGTCGTTGCCCTGCACGCGCCCGATGGTCACCTCGGTCTTGTCGAACTCGGTGCGACGCTGGGCGCCGCCCTTCTCAGTGATGACGACGGCGAACATCGTGGGATGAACCTCTCCGAAAGGGGCCCGGCCCGAAGCGGGCGGGGCTCCCATCTTCGCGAAGAAGGACCCCCCGGGTCAAGGGCCCCGAGCGCGAACCTCAGGGGCGCCGGCCGCGGCCGCCCGGGGCGGGCTCGGTGCGCGCGTCCGTCCCGAGCAGGCTGGCCCGGGTGACCGCCCCCCGGCCGAAGCGGTCGCGGAGCGCCGCCGCCGCCGCTTCGAGCTTCTTGCCGCGCGCGATCTTCGGGTCGGGGAAGAGCACCGGCGCCCCGTCGTGCGGAACGAGGTGCGTGGCGGCGACGCCGGTGAGCCGCACCGGCCGCCCGCGTTCGAAGCGGTCGAGCAGCGCGCGGGCGGCGGCGAACAGCGAGTCGGTGTCCTGCACCGGCTCGTCGAGCTGGCAGGCCCGGGTCTTCACGGTGAAGTCCGCGTACTTCACCTTCACCGTGAGGCCGCGGGCGGCGAGCCCCTCCTCGAAGAGCCGCTCGGCGACCCGGCCGGCCTGCGCGAGCAGGTGTCGCTCGAGCTCGTCCCGGGCGCGGACGTCGCGCTCGAAGGTCTCCTCGGCGCCGATCGAGAGCGCCGCTCGGTCGGGCACGACTTCGCGCGCATCGTCGCCGAGCGCGAGGGCGCGGAGGCGCTCGCCGTGCGGCCCGAAGGCCTGCGCGAGCAGCTCCGGCGGGGCGCCCGCGAGATCGCCGAGGGTGTGCAGACCGAGGGCGTGGATCCGCGGCGCGCTCTTCGGGCCGATGCCCCACATGCGCTCGATCGGGAGCGGGGCCAGCAGCGCGCGGACCTCGTCCTCCTTCACCACCACGAGGCCGTCGGGCTTTCGCAGGTCGCTGGCGATCTTCGCGACGAACTTGCTCGGCGCGACACCGGCCGAGGCGCGGAGCTCGGTCTCGGCCGCGATGTCCTGCTTGATGCGCCGCGCGATCGCCTCGCCGTCGCCGAAGAGCGCGCTGCTCGCGGTGACGTCGAGGAAGGCCTCGTCGAGCGAGAGCCCTTCGACGAGCGGCGTGTAGCGGCGGAAGATCGCGAAGACCTGCGCGCTCACCTCGGCATAGCGGGCGTGGCGGCCGGGCACGACGATCGCGTGGGGGCAGCGCCGCAGCGCTTCGGCCATCGGCATCGCCGAGCGCACACCGAAGGGCCGCGCCTCGTAGCTCGCCGCGGCGACCACGCCCCGGGCCGAGGGCCCTCCTACGAGCACCGGCTTGCCCTGCAGCGCGGGCGCGTCGCGCTGCTCGACCGACGCGAAGAACGCGTCCATGTCGACGTGGAGGATCTGCCGCGGCGGCACCCCGGGAGGCTGACAGCGGGGCGCCGCGCGGTCGATGGGGCGCTGCGGTCAGAGCCCGCAGCCGCGCTCGCCGGTGCCCTCGGTGCAGAAGCACGCGCCGCAGCCTGCGCCGCGCTCGCGCCAGCGTCCGTCGCAGCACTGGTAGCTGGCCGAGCACGCGGTGTTGGCGTAGCGGCCGCCGTAGGTGTGGCCGCAGGAAGCGCCGGGCGGCGGCGCCGCGGGCAGAGGCGCGGTGGGCGAGGCGGTGCAGCCGGTCTCGCCGCTCGACTCGATGCAGAGGCAGGCGCCGCAGCCTGCGCCGCGCTCGCGCCAGCGTCCGTCGCAGCACTGGTAGCTGGCCGAGCACGCGCCGCTCGCGTAGGTGCCGCCGTACGTGTGACGGCACGTCGCGCCGGCCGAGGGCGAAGGCGAGGGCGCCGGTGCCGGGGCGGGCCCGCCGCCGAGGGTGCGGGCGCGGCCGGTCGCGATGAGGTCACCGATGCGCGAGGCGAGGTTGTCGCCCGGGCAGCTCGTGCCCGCGCCGGCGTGGGCCCGGTGGCCGCGCACGTTCGTGGTGTTCAGCGTGATGCCGTAGAGGCGCGACAGGGTGCCCATGAGCCGCCCCGCGCTCTCGAGGGCCGCCGCCGAGGGCGTCGTCGGGCCGAGGCCGCCGCAGCCGCTCGTGTGGTAGCAGCCGACGAACGAGATCCCGATGTTGCCGCTGTTGTTGCTGCCCACGTGGGCGCCGAGCAGGTTCAGCGGGCGCGCCTCGTAGATCCGGCCGTCGTGGCCGATGAGGAAGTGGTAGCCCACGTCGCACCAGCCCCGGCTGTCCATGTGGAAGCGCTGGATGCCGCGCACCTGCGAGAGCGAGTTGCTGGAGTTCGTCACCGTGTGGTGGATCGCCATCCGGTAGCGGCGCGCGTCGGGGGTGGTGCAGCGGGTCGCCCGCGCGCCCCACTCCTCGCGGCTGATGATCCCGAGGCCGCGCAGCTCGGTCCGCAGCTCGGCGCTCGCGACGCCGACCTCCTCGACCGGCGCCTCGACCGGCACCTCGGGGATCACCGCGGTCCAGTGCAGGAGACGAATGCCCGGCACGCCCGAGGCGTGCACGCGCAGCTCGGCGCCGTCGCCGATCGTGCCGAGCTCGGCGATCGCGACCATCTGGTCCTCCTCGTTCCAGGTGAGCTCGAGCGGCATCCAGTCGCCGACCGGCGCGCCTGCTTCGAGGGCCCGCGCCTCCACGATCGGCAGCACCGCGCCGACGTCGATGAGGTTGAGCAGCATGCCGACGCGGCTCGCGCCCTCGTGCGCCTCGAGCGCGGGCGAGACGAGCCACTCGCCCTCGGTGCGCCAGCTCGCCATCTCGTCCGACGAGACGGTGACCTCGTGGATCGCGTGGTCGAGCCCCTCCTCGCGGAACCCGAGATCGGTCACGCAGCCGGCGGTGAGCGCGAGGACGAGGGCAGTGAAGGGGACGAGGCGCTGGGTCATGGCGGCGGAACGGAGCAACCACCGTGCGCAGCCCGGCGCCGGCCCGCTGCGGACCCGAGCCCGCAGATCGGCCCTCCGAGGGCGCCCCAGCGCCCCTCGGGGGTGCCCCGCCGTCCAGAATTCGATAGTGCGCGGATCTCCGGGAAAGCGGGCGCTTTTCCCACATGTAGGAGACCGCTTCGCTCAGCCGAAGAGCTTCTCCCAGAAGCCGGGGACGTAGCTCGGGTTGGCGCGCACCGCGGCGACGACCTCGGGGGCCGGGTCCTTGCGGAGCTGCGCGAGCGCCTCGGCCGAGAGCTCGGGCCGGGCGGCCGCGGCGGCGCGCACCCGGGCCTCGGGATCGCGCGACAGGCGCGTCAGCAGCGCGGCGGGCGCCTTCGGGTGGGCCGCGACGAGCGCGCGGATCGGGGGCGAGGCGGCCTGCGCCCAGCGGCGCAGGGTCGCGGGGGCGGCCTTGGGCGCGATGCGAACGCGGGCCGCGTCGTCGAGCAAGGGGTCGAGGCGGGTGACCTCCTCGTCGGTGAGGTCCTCGTCCTCGAGCAGCCCCTCGAGCCGCGCGCCGCGCAGCTCGCCGCGGGCGGCGGCCTCGAGGCGGCGGCGGCGCGGGGCCGCCTCGGCCGCCTTCCGGCCCGCCTCGAGCGCGCGGCGCGGCCCGTCGTCGAGAAAGTACGCGTCGTCGTGGGCAAGCAGCGCGTCGTGGAGCGCGACGAGGCGCTCGTCGTCGAGCTCGTAGAGGAGGAACGCGCGGTGCCACTCGGGCTGGGGAAAGAGCGCGAGCCACGCCGCGTCGCCGAGGACGTTCAGCGCGCCGCAGTGCGCGCAGGTGCGGGCCCGGCGGCGATCCTGCGTCGTGCCGGCGAGCGGCGCACCGCACTGGCCGCAGCCGATCACCTTGCCCTCGGCGGTCGGCTCGCGGGCCTCGGCGGAGGCCGCGCGCTGACCGCCGACGACGCAGGTGAGGCGCGGATCCCAGGCCCGGCTCGCGGCGTCGGGCCAGCGCACCGCCATGCGCTCGCCGCAGCCGCAGGCGAGCTCGCTCGCGCCCGCCGCGGGCCACGGCAAGGGCGCCTCGCAGGCGTCGCAGGCCGGACCGGCGAGCCGCCGCAGCGCCACCGGGCTGCCGTGGCTGCTGCGGGCGTCGCGGCACGGCTGATCGTCTCGGAGGAGCAGCGCCGCCTCGGCGACCGCGTCGTAGTAGGCCCCGAACGGATAGCGGAGGCCGCCCTGGCGTGCGTCCGCGGCGAGCGCCGCGACGTCGATCCGGGCCGCGCACCCGCGGCAGGAGACGGCGGTCTGCGGGCCGAGGAGCGGCGTCATGACCGCGCACCCAGGACACCGCACCGAGGCCCGCAGTTCGAGCGTGAGCTGCATCGGCGGGAGGATACAACGCGCCGGGTGGCGCTCGGCCGCCCGCCGAACGTTCACGGGGCGGAAGCGAGCGCGTCGGCCTCACTCAGGCCGAAGATGATCGGCCGATGCCGGGGTCCCTGTTGCGGGACTGCCAAGCTTGGTCTGGACGACGGGCACGACGGACAGGCGCTCTTGTCCACGAGGCGCAGCGCCCGAATCGACGACTTCGACCTCGACGCTGACGCCTCGAGCGCCGCAGGTCCGTTCGAGCCGTGGCGAGGCGCCACCCGCGCCCCCGTCGGGCGCCACCGCCTCATGCGCCGCGCGCCGGCCGGGGCGTCGCACGAGGCGGGTGCGTACGCCGGCCCACGGTGCTCGCGCTGCGGCCCGCTGGCGTAAGCGCCCGAGTCAGCACGCGAGGGTCGCGGCGTTCCTGTCGCCGTGGATCTCGTGGCATGCCCGCGTCGTGCGGGTGCCGCGCGTCGTGGTGGGCGGGTTCGACGTGGCGCTGGCTGGCGTGGTCGGTCTGGGCGCGCTCGCGTCGCTCCCGTGGCGCTGGGCCGGCGACGGGATCGGCGTGGCGATCGTGTTGGTCGCGCTCGTCGGCGCGGCCGCGACGCTCGTCGCCGGCGGGCTCCTCCTCGCGCTGGCCGTGCGGGACGCGCAGCCTGCGGACGCACCCCGGCTGCGCTTCGTCCGCGCGCTGCACGTCGGCGCCGCGCTGCTCGGGGTGCTCGTCGCGCTGACGGACGCTCCCTCGGCGCTCGTGCTGTGGCTGCCGCGCCTCGGCCTCTTCGTGGGGGCGGGGTGGTCGGTCTCGCGCGCGTCGACGGACGCTCAGGAGCGACGGACAGGCTCGGGTGAGGGACCTCCGGGATGAAGGTCGGCCGCGCCGTGCGCCGGGATGGGATCGCGGACGAGACGAAAGCTGCGGGAGGAGGCGCTCGAGCCGTGCGCGCTCGTCGCGGTCGGCGATGAGGGCGGCGCGGGGTTTCGCGGGTCGTCAGAACCGGACGCCTCCGGGGATGACCTCCACGTGGGCGCGGTCGCTCTGGGCCATGAGGGGCAGGCCCACGAGGAGCCAGAGCGCGGCCGACGCGCCGGTCGCGATCCAGGCGCCCAGCTCGAGCTCCGCGCTGAGGAAGGAGCGGTAGTTCGGCTCGCCGCGGTGGAGCTCGTCGAGCAGCCAGTCCGTGCCGGCGAAGCCCGCGCCCGTCAGCGTTCCGAGCAACCCCAGCCAGAACGAGAGATGCCCCGCGCCTCGCTCCGCTCCGTGCCGGTCCATCGAGAGCCGCAGCGTCGCGCCCGGAACCGGCAGAAACTCGTTCGTCATCATCGAGCCCTCCTCGTCGTGCAACACGAGTCGGCTCGGCCCGCTCGGCACGGCGGTCTGGCAGGGGGCCAGGCACAGGGACGCGGTCTCGGGGACGCGGTGCCACGCCGTGTAGTGGTAGACGTAGCGCTCCGTCACGTGGACGGCGCGGTACGGCTCGCTGTGCCAGCCGACGACGAGGCTGGCGTGGATCCGGCCGGCGCCGCCGGGCTCGAGACGCACTGGGACGTCCTGGGCGCGCGTGGTGGCGGGGAGGAGGAGCAACGCGAGGGTGAGGAGCAGACGCGCGGGGAGCATGCTGGAGGGCCCCTTGTCTGCCGAGGTCGACCGGCGTTGCGCGGCGTCGGCGCGGCAGAAGTCCCTGCGAGGAGCGTCTCCGTCGGGAGATGGCGCACCTCGTCGCCGGCGAGATCAGGGCGCGGTCCTGTCCGCCCTGCTGTTCGCCCGGCCGGGAGCCCCCGCGGCGCTGCCGCTGCTGTCGTTCTGCCTCGCCACGATCGACCCGGGGCTCATGGCGGAGGCGCCGCGGCGCGTCGGCGAACGAGCCGTTCCCCACGCGGTCGGCTTCCAGGTGAGCGCGGCGACCCTCGGCATCGCCGTGCTGGCGAGCGCGGCCGGCTTCGTGAGCGAGCGCCTCGGACTGGAGGCCATCGGCTGGTTCCTCGCCGCCGGCACGCTGGTGCTCCTGGGGCTGCACGAGCGGCTCGTCGCCGTCGCGGACCGAGAGGCGTAGTCGTCCGCGACCCGGTGCTCGCCCCGATGCCCCGGGTCGTGTGGCCTTCCACATCGGAGAACACCATCCGGCTCGGCGGCTTCCATCGACTCCGGAGCCGTGCTGACCGCGCGCTCCATGCGAAGCCTCAACCCGTTCGTGCCGCTCGTTGCGCTGATGATCCTTGTCCTCGGCGGCTGCGAGGCCAACGCAGCCGTCCCAGGCGGCTTCGATGCCGGCACTGTCGTCGACGCCGGAGACGAGCCGTGCGAGCCGAACCCCTGCCTCAACGGGGGACCTGCGATCACTCGACCGGTGTCGCGGTCTGCTCTTGCTCCGGCGGGTACACCGGGGAGACGTGCGAGACGAACCTCGACGACTGCGCTGCGAACCCGTGTGCGAACGGCGGAACCTGTTCCGACCGCGGGCTGGGCGGTCTGGTTCGGGCGGCGTTCTGGGGCGCGGGCGCAAGGGTCCGTTGCGGCTCGCGCTCGCGGCCGGTCAGAAGTCGTAGGCCTCGGTCCAGAGCTCGGGTGGGTCTCGGGCGTTTCGGACGGGGATGGGGTCGCTGAAGAGGCGGAGTCGGAGAAGGCGGCGCCGGTGTTTCGGTCGGCCGAAGCGGCGGTGAACGCGTGGCAGCGCTGCGTGGACCGAAGCGCCGCGAGCCCGGGGTGATCGACGGTCGCGGCGCGCGCGGGCAGGATCCTCCGATGCGGAAGACGTGCCTCTTCGTCTCGCTCGCCTCGCTGCTCGGTTGTTCGCCACCTCCCTCGGCGGAGCCCACCACGTGGATCGTGGGTGACGTGGCGCTCGACGAGGTCGATCTCGTGATCGAGGTGGACGACTCGCGCTCGACGCTGACGCAGCAGGTGACGCTCTCGCGGGAGCTCGGCGACCTCGCGCGGATGCTCACGAGCGGCGACGTGGACGGCGACGGGACTCCCGAGCACGCGCCCATCCGCAGCGTGCACGTCGGCGTGATCACCCCCGACCTCGGCTCGGGCCCGGCGATGCCCGAGTGGGGCGTGGTGGAGGGCTGCGCGGCGGGCCAAGGCGACGACGGCGTGCTGCTGCGCGCGCCGCGCCTGCCGGAGTGCACCGCGAGCCATCCGAGCGGCATCGTGGAGCTCACCCCGGAGAGCGATCCCGAGGCGAGCCGCGCGACGCTCCGGTGCCTGACCGAGCTCGGCACGAACGGCTGCAACTTCGAGCAGCAGCTCGAGGCAGCGCTGCGCGCGCTGTCGCCTTCTTCGCCGACCGACTTCGTCGCGTCGCGCTACGAGCCGCCCACGTTCGAGCCGCCCGCGGGCCACACCGACGCCGCCGGCATGAACGCGGGCATCCTGCGGCCGCACTCGGTGCTCGGCGTCCTCGTCTCCACCGACGAGGACGACTGCTCGGTCCCCGATCCCGCGATGTTCCACCCCGACGCGCCGGGCTACTCCGATCCGGTGGTCACGCGGTGCCATCGGCGCGCCGACGCGCTGATGCCCGTCGCCCGCTACACCGAGGGCTTCCTCCAGCTTCGTGAGCACCCCGGCGCGCTCGTGTTCGGCGTGCTGGCCGGCGTGCCGACCACGCTGGAGCGCGCGACGCCCGACGCGATGCTCGCCGATCCCGGCCTCGCGTACGTCGAGCGTCCGACCGGCGAGCTGCAAGCCTCGTGCGAGTGGTCGGGCGGGATGGCGCTTCCACCGCGTCGCCTGGTCGAGGTCGCGAGCGTGCTCGCGGAGCGCGGTGCCCACACCGTCGTCGGGTCCGCGTGCACCACGAGCTACCTGCCCGTCTTGAGGCGCTTCGCCGACCGGCTGCTCACCGCAGCGCGCGGCACATGCCTGCGAACGGGCGCGCCCGACGATCTCGCCGCGTGCCAGGCCGAGATCTTGCCGGCCGCCGGCACGTGCGAGGACGCCGGCCTGCGCTCCTTGGGGACCGCTACCGACGCCCACGGCGCCACGCGGCCCCGGTGTGCGCTCGACGCATGGCATCCGGAGCCGGCGAGCGCGCGATGCGACGGTGCCGCCGAGGTGGTGTTCGACACGGCGCCGCGGCGCGGCGAGCTCCGGCTCTCCTGCCCCGAAGGCTGAGAACATCCCTGCTACGCATCGGCCGATGCGCCGAGCGATGTACCTCACCTTTCTTCTGTCCGCGTGGGACCCCACGAGCGCGTAGGCGGCAGGAACGGGCATCGGTCGGCTTGGGGACGTTCGCGCTCGCGGCCGGTCAGAGGTCGTAGGTCGCGGTCCAGGCCTCGGGTGGGTCTCGGGCGCTTCGGACGGGGATGGGGTCGCTGAAGAGGCGGAGGTGGCGGAGGAGGCGCTCGAGTTCGGGCTTCCTGAGGCGCGATTCACGCAGGATCGGGCGGGCCGGGTGGCGGAGCTGGCCGCGCCCCGCCGGCGGTGTGCGGTGGGTCTCCTCCCCGCGCCCGGAGGCAGAGGTGCGCGCCGCGTCGCCGGCGGGGGCAGGGCGGGGGTCTGGGCGTCGGCCTCGCTCAAGACGAAGCGGCGGATGCGCTCGGTGCGGCCCAGCGTGACGGGCTGCCGTCGGAGCGGGCCGGGTGACCGCCGACGGTGAGCGGACGCTGGAGTACGACGCGCGCGGGCGGCTGAGCCGCGTGGTGCGGACGACGGGCAGCGGGACGATCCCCGAGGAGTACGTCTACGGCTGGGACGACGAGCGCGTCATCAAGCGCTCGAGCGGCGCGGGTGCCGCGAGCTCCCACGCGCCGACGAGCGCGAGGAGCGCGATCGTGCGCGCGCGGTCGCGAGCCGCGCCGACGTAGAGGGCGCACCACGTCGCGACCGTGGCGGGGCCCAACCAAGGCCGACCGGAGGCGGCACCCAGCACGCACGCGAACCCGCCGAGCTGTTCATGTTCCAGGCGAACCACGCGTTCCGAAGGACGCTCACGCCCTCACCGGAGCGGGGAGCGAACCTTCGCCGCGCCGCTGCGCGATCGAAGCCTGCGGGCTCTGTCGAGAACCACGGAGGAGCGGTAGCGTCCATGCTTTGCGGCTCCTCGTGTTCAGCTCGTGCGCCCACCCGGTCGGCGACGCATCCACGGCTCCGTCGTTCCTCCTCTCCCTCCCACCGCTCGAAAGGCAGACCTCATGACGTCGCCGCAACTCCCCACGAAGCCGTGTCCTCGCTGCGATTCCACGCGCTTCGCCGTCGTCCCGGAGTTTCACTTCGAGGTGATCTGCTGGAAGAAGAAGGGCGGCGGCAACACCCTCTCGCCCTCCTTCACCGCCCAGGTCTGCCTCGGTTGCCGCGCGACGACGTTCATCGCGCTCGGCGGCCACGAAGCGCTTCCCGAGAGCGTCGAGCACACCGTCGTCGACGTCGCCGGAGTCGGGGCTCCGTATCGCTGAGCACGCTCGCGCGCGCCCTCGGCGAGCGCACGTCCACACGTCGACGGCGCGATCGGGAGCTCGCACCCCTGCCTCCTCGGCCGACACGCGGTCCCCTCCCTTCGGCGCCTCCCACCGGCGAGGAGGGTCCTGCAGGGTGCCTGGGAGTACCAGGGCGCCTTCCCTCGATCGCCCTGCCGCCGAGACTCGTGCGCGAGGACGACGCGGAAGGCTGCGCTCGGTGCGGCCCAGCGTCACGGGCTGCCGCAGGAGCATCGACGGGCCCGAACGCCGCCCCGCCAACTCAGGGCGATCGCATCAAGAGTCGAAGGAGTTCGATCGCTTGGCGGTGTGGGTTGCGGAGCGGGTGGCTGACGTGATCTGTTCGGGCGCATGGCGAAGCGGCGAACGAAAGAGCGGCGACGATGGGCCCGAGCCCGGACGTGTCCTCCTTCGTGGAGCTCCTGGCGGCGCTGCCGGACCCTCGCAT
>Ga0209972_10004543_pt1 | contig 10440 bp, 2 predicted proteins | sample NOAtaG_7_FD_187302 | JGI IMG/M metagenome (GOLD analysis project Ga0209972, IMG submission 187302) | Freshwater lake microbial communities from Lake Erie, under a cyanobacterial bloom - NOAA_Erie_Diel1S_2200h metaG (SPAdes) (version 2) | ecosystem: Environmental > Aquatic > Freshwater > Lake ...
AGCGTCCGGGGCAATTCGATCAGATCAACCGCTCCCGCCTGCTGTCTGTACCTTATGCCCTTCATGCCAACACGGCTGGTCGCCTGACCCCGCCCCCGTCGGCACAGGAGGAAAAGAACCAATCTATCTACTGGCTGACCAGTGGCAATAGCTTAATCAACCCGCCCACGCATTTTCTGGGTACAAGGGATAACAAGGATTTCGTCCTCAAGACGAATAATACCACCCGGATGGTAATCTCCAAAGAAGGGCAGGTCCGCTTTTTTTCTGGCGTTGATGGATCAGATGACGTGGCAGGCGCTTATCCTGTCACAATAGCAGGAAGTAAGCAGGGTATGCATATACAAGTCAATGAACCGCGCACAGGCGACAACAACTTCATGACCTTCGGGGATGACCGTCAGTTTAGCTGGGGGCGCATCGAAGGCCAGACATTCTCGGAATTGGAGCAAGACTGGGAGTATCAGATGACGGTAACAGGTTTTGCGCTTGCCGGGACTTCGCTGGCTTTGCGTATTTTAGCCTGGACGGCTAAGTCGATCGGCGAAGGCGCGTCAATTTTTGGCGCCGGGGCAATCGCGGGTACCGTTGCGACAATAGCTGCCTTTGCGACTGAGGCAGCCGGACTTCTTTCTGAAGCCTTTACCTGGGGGGAAAAGATCCGAGAAGAGATCGGCGTAACTTATTCATCCGGTGCAGGGGACTATGCAGAGTGGCTTCCCCGGAAAAGTGGGGAACGCGATTTGGCTTTTGGTGAAATTGTCGGGGTATATGGCGGCCAGGTATCCCTGAATACCGAGGATAACCCCAGCCATTACCTGGTCGTATCCAGGCAGCCCATTCTTTCGGGCAATGCGCCCCAGCCAGAGGAAAAAGACAATTTTGAACAAATCGCCTTTATAGGGCAGGTTCCTGTAAAGGTGGCCGGCCCTGTTTCGGCAGGAGACTATATCCTGCCGTCGGGCAATAATGACGGACTAGGCATTGCAGTTCACCCCAAGGATATGAAAGCCGGGGATTATGCACGCATAATCGGTGTCGCCTGGGAAACGGGCAGCGCAGATGCCCCTTTCAATTTCATCAAAACAGCAGTCGGGATCAATACCAACGATCTGAGCAAAAAGGTGGACAAGCTCAACCGCAGGGTAGAGAATATCCTTGCTTTTCTTGAAGGTAATGCGCCGCTGCTTGAAGATGCACAGCTCGACGCGCAGGCTCCTGCTGACGGGGCGAAGCCCAGAACAAAGGCCCTGAAGCGCTATACGGATGAGGAGATTGACCAAATGCTCGACCGCTATGAGCCATTTATTAAAGGTATTTACCGGGAGGCCGGGAAAGAACTGCAAAAACAAGGGCATAACATAGATGCAAACCCATATATGCACGCCTTTATATATGATCCGGTCCCCGCACTCAAAGCGTTGCGCCGTAACCCTTCCTATTTTACGCAATGGGCAATGTTCGATCAGCAACTGCCACAAAAAAAATAATCCACAGGCATGAAAAAAACGATACTATTCTTTATTGCGGTTGTAGTGGCCGTAACTTTTCTCCAGGCGCAGCCAGTTGCAGAAGGTTTTAATTATCAGGGTATTGCGCGTGATGTTTCCGGGAGGCCCCTCGGTAATTTACCGGTCACGCTTCAGATATCCCTGGGCAACCGGGAAACTGGCAGGCGTGCGTTTTATGAGGAGACTCATGTGGTGCAGACAGATGCTCGTGGGTTTTTCTCCATCATAGTGGGCGAGGGTCAGCAACCCAGCGGTGACTTTAGCAGGATTCCCTGGGCGCAGGAAGATATCTGGATGGATATCGCCCTCCAAAGCCCGGAGAGAAGCCCCCTTCGCATCCTCAGCAGCTCCCGGCTACCGGCAGTCCCTTATGCAATGCACGCAGTAAGTACATCTGCACTGCCTGCTACGGAGCAAATAACGCTTCAGGAGAAAAATCAGTCTATTTACTGGACGACGGCCGGGAACTCCCTGACCGCTCCGGAAACCCACTTTTTAGGTACCCGGGATAATAAAGACCTGATTTTCAAGACAAACAATACGTCTCGAATCAATCTGACCAAACAGGGTCAGATGCAGATTTTCAGCGGGGTAGATGGTGCCGATGACAAGATCGCTTCTTATCCGGTCACGGTAGAGGGCAGCAACCAGGGGATTTACATAAAAGTGAACGGCTCACGCAGCAATGATAATAATTTCGTCAATTTCGGAGATGATAATGCATTCACCTGGGGCGCTATTGAAGGAGAGACCTGGGACGAGCTCACCAGCGGCTGGGAGTATCAACTCCAGGTAGCCCTTTACACGCTGAACGGTGTTGCCCTTGCCGGGAGTATCGTTGCATGGGGTGCAGCAGCGGCGGGACAATTTGCTTCCGGCCTGGGTGCAGGTGCGGGCGCTGCCATCATTTTAGACCTGGTCGGCCTTGGGGTAGATCTGGCAAATCTCCTCCAGGAATCTATGACCTGGGGGGTCAATATCCGTGCTGAAGTTGGAGTAAGTTATTCTTCCGGTGCAGGGGATTATGCAGAATGGATGGAACGTGCCCCGGATGTCCGCAACCTGCTCCCTGGAGAAGTAGTCGGGATTACAGGAGGAAAGGCTACCCTGAATACAGATAAAGCAGACCACTATATGGTGGTATCTACGCTCCCCGCGGTATTGGGTAACTTGCCGAAAGCGAACGATTTGCCGCGCTACGAAAAAATCGCCTTCATGGGGCAGGTACCCGTGCGTGTGCTCGGTCCTGTCAATGTAGGGGATTACCTGCTCCCCTCCGGTAACAGCGATGGCTTTGCGATCGCCGTACATCCTGAAAGCATGAAAATTGGCGATTATGCCCGCATCATCGGGGTCGCCTGGGAGGCAGGAAAGGCCAATATGCCTTTTAATATGATCAATACCGCAGTCGGTATCAATGCCAATGACCTCAGCAGGGAAGTCGTGGCCCTGGAGCAAAAGGTCGAGGGTATCATGGCTTACCTGAAAGGAGAGACACCGTCGGTTAGGCCCGGTGGCCTGACTACTGAGCAAGTGCTTACAAAGGCACCCCCCACTCCGTCCGGGAAAGGTTTCACCGATGAAGAATTCGACCGTATCCTGGACTATAATGCAGCTTTGTTCGAACAGATTATGAGCCATGCCAAAGACGAGCTGATCCGCCGGGGGAATAACCTTGAAGCCCACCCGCAACTGCTCGCCTTCCTGGACGACCCGGTCCCGGTTATGAAAGCACTACGCCGCAATCCCGCTTTTCTGGCGCAATGGGCACAATTGGATAACTCAATCCTGCATCCTAAGGGTAAATAAAATTTGATACACAACAGGCTATTTCGAAGGTAAACCTACCTGAAGCCAAAAATGATATGCGTTATGATAAAAAAATTACTACCCTTTCTATTCTTTAATCTATGCCTTGTCCTGGCTTTGGACGGGCAGACGGGGATCAACTTCCAGGCTTTGGCCAGGGATGCTTCCGGGAAGGCGTTGGCCAATCAACAGGTTGCTGTCCGTATTGCATTCTCTTCCGGGGGTGATGTACCCGAAACCCACTATTCAGAAGTACATCAGGTGCAAACCGATGCATTTGGACTTTTCAACCTGACCACAGGAGCCGGACAGCCAACAGAGGGGCAGTTTTCTGATATCCCCTGGTCTGTTCAGCAGATTTGGATGGACGTGGCGATTCAGGGACCTTCTACCAGTGGCTTTGACTGGATGCAGCGTATGCAATTGCGCGCAGTCCCGTATGCTTTTCATGCCCAAAGCGCCAACCGGCTGTCTGACGAGGCTCAAACTTTTGATACAGAAAGGGAGAAAAACCAAAGTATTCTCTGGACTACAAGTGGAAATACTTTATCTGAGCCACAAACGCATTTCGTTGGGACCCGCGATGCCAGGGACGTGGTAGTCAAAACCAATAACACGACCCGTGCGGTGCTCACTAAAGAAGGCCAGTTAAAAATCATAGGGGGCACTCAGGGAAGTGATGAAAACCAGGCTTCTTATCCGGTTTTAATCCAGGGCTCCAATCAGGGCATACACATTAAAGTTAACGGCTCGCGTAATGGGGATAATAACTTCCTCACCTTTGGAGATACAAAAGAATTCATGTGGGGTGCTGTGGAAGGGCAGACTTTCTCTGAGCTGGAGAAGGACTGGGAATATCAGCTGCAGATCGCGTTGTTTACGCTTACCGGTGCAAGTCTGGTAGCTCAGGCTGTCGGAGTGGGGATTGAAGCCGCCGGGCTTTACGCTGCTGGTACCGGTGCGGCTGCCAGTTTGATTTTCGCCTTTGCCGCCCCCGGCTTTTATGCAGCGGCGATCGCCACTACTGCTTCGGCGGTTGTAATTGGGGTGCAGGCGGCTGCATTGGCTGGAGAAGCAGCAACCTGGGGCATGAAAATACGGGAAGATATCGGGGTCACCTATTCCTCCGGTAAAGGCGACTATGCTGAATGGCTGGAGCGCGATCCCGCAGAGCGCGACCTGCAGTTTGGTGAGATTATCGGTGTGAAAGGCGGCAAGGTCTCCCTGCGCACGGAGGATGCCGACCACATACTCGTTGTTTCCACAAGCCCGGTTTTTTTGGGCAATATGCCACAACGGGAGGAGGAGCATAAATATGAAAAAATAGCTTTTCTGGGGCAGGTGCCCGTGCGGGTAGCCGGAAAGGTAGATCAGGGGGATTATATCCTGGCTTCCGGCAACAACGATGGTATGGGTATTGCCGTGAAGCCTGCGGATATGCAGCTTGCTGATTTCCCCCGGGTGGTCGGCGTGGCCTGGGAAAATGCTCCTGAAAATCCGGTGAATGTAGTAAAAATTGGGGTGGGCATCAACGCCAATGACCTGGCACCCCAGGTGGAAGCGCTTTCCGGCAAAGTGGACAATATCATCGCCTATCTGGAGGGTCGCGAGGCCCTGCATAGTGGCACCGGCCTTGTGGCCGATGCGCCTTCAACAGGGGAAGCACCAATGGAGATGCTGTTCACGGATCAGGAGTTCGACCGGATGATTGATGCCGATGCGGCAGCGATCGTTAAGTTTTATGACGACCTTAAAAAGCAACTGCACACACAGGGTGCCGTTATCCCTGATTACCCGGCCCTGCAGGCACTGTTCCAGGATCCAATACCTGCTCTGAAAGCTATGCGGCGCGATCCTGCCCTCGCAAAGCAATGGGCCAGATTGGATCAGCAGATTAAATACCGGAAATAACCAGCCTCAAAAAATATTCGCGATTAATATTAATACGCCTCCGTGGCGATAAGACAAATCAAAGCTTCATGAAAACATCTGTACTTTCAACAAATCTTTCCCCCGAGTCATCTACTAATTTTTCGACCCTGCCAAAAGCCTGTAAACCAGGCCTGCTGCATACCGGGTATTTGGCTGTCCGCCCGCTACTTGCAAGGGCTTTGGTGTTTTTGACACTTTCTGTCTTCAGCATCGGGGCCGCCCCCGTCCATGCGCAATTGCTGGATACATATAGCGGCTCAAGCCTTGCCTTCAGTTTCCGGAAGCTGCGTACGGCCTATACCGGTGACTGTATCCGGGTCGTGAGGTCTTTAGATGGTACCGCACAGGATATCGGCTTTGTGATGAATTATCTCGATACGGCAAGTCTGAAAACTTTCTGCGGTTCGGGGGATTGCTTCGTGGCTATCTGGTATGATCAAAGTGGAGCAGGTAACAATGCTACCCAAACCACCGATGGGATGAGGCCCAGGATTGTCTCAGGCGGTGTTCTGGAAAAAGTAGCGGGCGAAGTTAGCCTGGTCTTTGACGGTAGTAATGACTTTTTGAACTTCCTCATGCAGAATACTTCAAGTGGTTATTCGGTCTTCGCGCTCGGAAAACGAAATGCAGCAGGCCAGCACCTTATCCCGATAGGTAATTATGCATCTGGTAGCGCCGTAACTATCATGTTATTCTCTGACAACACTTTTTATTTGACTTATAATGACTCGCCCACGACTAGTCGTACTTTCACGGCCAGCAGCACGACTACCAGTTTCGATGAGATGCAATTATCCGGATTCACGCCTCCTCCGGATTCGCTTTTTTTTAATAACACTGTTTCAATCCCAGGTAGTTTAAGTGGGCTAATGGGAATTCTGGCTGATATTAATGCAATAGGCCGGAGAGGGATGAACCATACCAATGGATCTTTCAAAGAAATCATTGTTTATCTATCGAATCAAGTCAGCAACCGTAAGCCAATAGAAAGTGACATCAATTTATTTTATTTATGTCCATTTTCGGTCACTAATTTGTCGCCTACCACGCTATGCCCCGGTGAATCCGTTACGTTGACGATTGATACAGCCGTAGGTACTTGTTTTAACGCCGGGAACGAGTTTATCGTTCAGCTGAGCGATGCTTCGGGGAGTTTCGCAGCCCCTGTCAATTTGGATACTTTTGCCTCCGGTAGTGATGTCACGGACGTCACAGTGGTAATACCTTTCTCGGCTACTGCCGGTACAGGTTATCGCATCCGGGCGATATCTACTTTGCCTATGGCCACGGGGAACGACAACGGTACGAATATCACGATCAATGCTGCTGGCTTCAATAACCCTTCGATCACTGATTTATCTGACACTACTTTATGTGCAGGTGAAGCAGTGGAATTGACCATTGATACGGTCACGGTATGTGGGTTTGGACCCGGGAACGAGTTTGTTGTTCAATTGAGTAATGCTTCCGGGAGTTTTACCACACCGATCAACCTGGACACCTTTGCCTCCGGCAGCGATGTCACGGATGTACTGGTGAACATACCTGGTACGGTTCCTTACGGTACGGGTTATCGCATCCGGGCAATTTCTACTGCGCCGTCGTTTATAGGCGTTGAAAATGCCGCGACCATCACCATTCATGCTGCGGGCTTCATCACTAATCCACCTTCCGGAGTTGGAACCGATGGGCTGCTGGCGGCACCGGATACGGTATTATGCCAGGGGGAAGGATACGATTTGCGCTTCCCTGTTTTTGGCGTTCCGATTCCGGCCAATACAGCATATATAGTAGAAATCGGTAGCCTCCTGAGCGGCGGCACACTTGACTCTGCCACTCGTCGGGAGATAGGCCGGCGTATTTTCCCGTCTGGATTATCATCTCCGGATACCATTACGATCAAGGTGGCGGTTCCTTTTGATTTGCCGGGAGAGGGGCCATTTTATATCCAGTATCGCACGGTGGGCTCCGGTACATCTCAGATCAGTTGTGCGAGAGGGCCCTATACGGTTCCCCGGATCCGACCTTTTACGGACCCTACCAATCAACCTGTATGTTCGGGTGATGCCACCTTCACCTTGGGCAGTACCGGAACCAGCAGTATTCAATGGCAGAGCTTATGTTTTGACGGTCCCGGGTATTTTCAGAATACAGCAAGCGGCCTTAGTCAGCCGACGGTCACGGATATTGTGCGGGTGGGTAACCGGGTTTATGCGGGTACCAGTAACGGGCTTTCGATCGCAAGTGACTGGAGCACGAACAAAACATTCGATCTGTCCCCTGTGCTAATAGGCAATTATATTAATTCCATTGCTGTTTCGGGGAGCAATGTCTGGGTGGGAACGCAGTCAAACGGCATTTTTCTTTCTTCAGATTCGGGGGTTAGTTTTGGCTCCTCCTATACCACGGCAGCACCTGCGCTACTCCAGTCCAACAACATCAACAAGGTCGCTGTGGATCAGATGGGGCGGGTTTTTGTGGCCACCAGCGCAGGATTGGAAAGAAGTGGTACTGGCGGCACAATCCCTGTGGGTGGATTCGAAGATATCCTCACTATGGAGAACGTATCGGATGTTTTCCTGGATGGAGACTACGTCTATGTGGCCACCTCGACCAATGGGATATTTGTGTCGGCTCAAAACGGGGATCCGGGGACGTTCATAAACCGTAAGTTGCCATCAGCCGCAGGTTTGCTCAGCAACAACATCCTGAGTATTTTCGTCCGGGATAATATTATCTATGCCGGTACGGATATCGGCCTTTGCTATTCGGTTGACGGCGGTCACACTTTCGTTGCCCCGGCACCGGGTGGGCTTCCTGTGAATGACGCGGTAAATAGCTTATTCGTTGATCCGGGAGGGCGGGTGTATGTCGGCACCATAGAAGGGTTGGCGGTCGCCAATGAGAGCGCTACGAGCTTCACCCAAATAGTAGCCGGTATGTCGAGTTTATCTGTTACCGGTATTAGTGTTTCCGGATCAGATATCCTTTTAGGTACTTTCCAGGGTGTGGCGTACGGTACTTTAACTACCACTAATTTAGGTACCTCTACCAGTCAGATGGTTGCTGCGAATGCCGTCAATTCACTTTGCCGTTTTCAGGCAGTGCTGTCCCGTACCGTGGACGGCAGGACGTGTTCTGTGACCAGCAACCAGGTACGGATCGCAGATATCCCGCCAATGATTATGGAGCAGACATCGGTTAATCTGACCGGTGGGTCCAGTTCCGGTACTACTGTGACGGTGGCCAGTACTGCTGGTCTTTCGGCAGGCATGCCGGTGGTCGTTATCGCTGGTACCGGTGCTTTTGCCCCGAACACTTCTATTTCAACAGTTCTGAATGCTACTCAGTTTGCGGTAAACGGGGCACCGACCACGGCGCTCAGCGGAGCCACCATCACGGCGTTGACCACTCACGGCCCATCCGTATGCGGGGGTAATACCGGGCGGATAACCGTGAAAGGGTTGATCCCGCAGACGAGATATAAATTGAATTTTTCCGGGGCCGCTTCCGGCTCCCCCATGAACGGCGATACCCTCACGGCAAATGCAAATGGGGCTTTCGTGGTCAATTTCCTTACAGCAGGTACCTACGATATATCGGTGACCAGCCTGGTCACTTTGCCCATGCAGGCTGCGGCGTGCACATCAAATCAAATCATGGTGACGATCAACGATCCGAACCCACCTGCTGATCCGGTGCCTCCGGCATCTGCCCCTTCAGCGTGTGAAGGCCAGAACGTGACATTCAACTTACAAGCTCCTGTCAATTCATCGCAGGAACAGTACCGTTGGTACACGAATGCAGGAGCGACCTCATCGGCGCTGTTCGATTCAGATCCCAATGATCAGTCGTTTACGCCACCTACAGTCCCTACGGCGAGTGGCAGCTTCTGGGTGGTACGCCGCAACGGCTTAACCCAGTGCAGCAGCGACACAATCGAAGCCCAATATACGATTATCCCAAGGCCTGTGATTACGTGTACGCCAAACTCGGCGGATCAGTCCATTACGATCTGGTTAACTAATCCGGAGCCTGGGAACTACTCGCTTTATTATACCAATGCTGCCAATGCACCAGTAGGGCCTATTACCGTGGCACATGTGGCATTTCCCTACATGATTGGTCCCGGTCTTCCGGTTGGGAATTATTCCAATATCTACGTCGTGGGGCCAAGTGGCGGTTGTACTTCCAATACGATTGGGTCCTGTCCACTTTTTGGCCCACCCAATCCGGAAGCGATTGCCGCCAACGCTTTGCAAACGACCGTATGTAATATTCCGGGAGTAGCCGGTGGGTTCTTTCAGGACGTTATCGGGTCGACCAATGCCTCGGATAATTATTCAGGGATGGAGATTACCGTAGGCCGTATCCGGCAGACTAAGGCAGTGAACCCGACGGCTTCCGATTTGCTGGCGAAAGTAGAGCTGCGCGGCTGGGTAAGCTTTGATTTAAACCCCTATATTCCCCCACACGCGCGGGTGGACCGGGTAGAATTTCTTCCTAAATCCTTCGAGACGTTTGGCAGGAGCGTAGGTGATGTATCGCTGATCAGTGCTACAGGTGATATCCAGTTTGATGTTACGCAAATTTCCCAGTCGAATTATCCTTTACCGTTAGGCTACCTGCAAGGTGCCTTTGATGATCTGAAGGATGACAAGTACAACGACTTCACGATTTCGAACAATGCGACTGGTGCGTTGACGGATCTGGGTTCACAGGGTGTAGCCGACGTACAGAACCGTCTGCGCCAGGCGAATACGGCCGATCGCTTCTTCCAGGTGGGTATTGCGCTCTCCGGTTCTGATTTTAACATTCCGGTATTGCAGTTCCATGGTATCGTCTTTGCAGGTGCTGTTGAACAGAAACTTTGTATTACCTACCATACCGAGGACTTTGGCGACCTTCCGGAACCCAAATACGCCACTGATCTTACCGGCGGGTTAGTGGGCCCAAGTCATCGGACGGATTTCATTGATATTAATACCGATCCTTCGGTAACCATTCTAGCCCCCGCACTTTACATTGGCTCCACTGCTCCCGATGCGGAAATTGACGGTCAGCCGTCTGCCAATGCAGATGGCGACGGTGCAGATGAAGATCTTACTACAGCTGCATTCGCTGCGCCATTAATCGCCGGGAGCAGCACGACGATTGGTATTCCGGTGACAAGCTATCTTACCCGGGC
>Ga0209972_10004549_pt1 | contig 10432 bp, 10 predicted proteins | sample NOAtaG_7_FD_187302 | JGI IMG/M metagenome (GOLD analysis project Ga0209972, IMG submission 187302) | Freshwater lake microbial communities from Lake Erie, under a cyanobacterial bloom - NOAA_Erie_Diel1S_2200h metaG (SPAdes) (version 2) | ecosystem: Environmental > Aquatic > Freshwater > Lake ...
TTGCATTACAACCAGGTATTGCACAAATTTCTGAGGCCAATATTGGTACTCGAGATGATAATGTGGCAGGTGGCGAGAGTGATCGCTATATGTCTAAATTAGACGAAGCCTACTTAAAAGATATTACAAAACAAATTAATGGGATTTATGTAAGAGGTGATTCTATTTTAAATATCTTAAGTGCAATGAAAAAACAAAAACCTGCTTGGCAAGATACAGCTGACTTTCATCTTAAATGGTTTTTTGCCTCACTCGCAGGTATTATTTTTAGCCTTCGATTTATTTCGATAAAACAAATAAAGCAATATGTCATTAAGCGTAGAAAATAAATTCATTATTCTTGATAAAACCTCTACGATAAAAGTTGAAGGTGATGATCGAGTTCAGTTCTTGCAAGGCCAATTAACTCAAGACATTAATCTCATTTCACAAAATAAAGCACTATACGCTGGCTTTTGTAACTCCAAGGGAAGAATGCTGGCATTTATGTTGTGTTATTTAAATCACGAATCAATCCACATACAAATAGATAGCTCTATTCAAGAATTTATACTTCAAAAACTTAAGATGTATATTCTTCGCTCAAAAGTATCTCTAAAGCTAGCTAATGAAACATTCTTATGTATTGGTTTTGTCGGTTCCAAAGCGCTTCTTACAAAAAATATTCAACCTCCAAAAAATTATTTAGATATCATTCACTCAGATGACATCATGATTATACGTTTAGGAAAAGATGATAGATACCAACTCATGGGAGAAACTTCTAAAGTGAATGAATTCATGAAGCTTAACTTTTCGGAATATTTATCCATGAGCTTTGATGATTGGAATAATTTAAATATCCTAGATGGCATTCCTGATATTTACCCAACGACGCAAGAAGCATTTATTCCACAATCTTTAAATATGGACTTAATCGAAGGTATTAATTTTAAAAAAGGTTGTTATACAGGACAAGAAATTGTTGCTCGAACACACTATCTAGGAAAAGTTAAAAGACGGATGTATCGTGCTTTTCTTAAATCACGAGCGGATCTTATTCCGGGTGATCTAATCTTAAATAACAAGGGTGAAGAAATTGGTCAGCTTGTGAGAGCAGCCAATGAAAATAATGAAAAAACAAATATGCTGATTGAATTAAGAGTTGATCAAGCGCACGAAGCACTTTTCATAAATAGTCAATTAATTGAAATTTTTTTAGAGGACCAAAAAAGATTTGATTAGTGTTTGGCTTGTGAATTACTTGAAGTGTCAGTTTCCTTTTTATCTTTTTCGTGATTTGTTACTTGGAAAAAGATTTCATCCTGCTTAATCATACCAAGCTCATTACGAGCTCTCTCTTCAATCGCTGATAAGCCTTGTTTAAGATCTGCTACCTCAGCATTGAGTACATTATTTCTTACTTGATTATCCATATTTATTTTTTTCTGAGCTTGAATTTGATGATTTAAACTCCATACACGTAACCAGCTTCCTTTACCAAACCATAATGGGTATTGCATTAACGCTACCAATACTATAAAAATAATAGTTAAAGATTTCATATTATTTATTCAGTTGGTAAAAACAAGAAAGGCCTGCGAAGGATGAAGCTAATCCAAGCTCCTCTTCGATACGAAGGAGTTGATTATATTTAGCAATACGTTCGGACCTTGAAAGTGATCCAGTTTTAATCTGTAATGCATTCGTCGCCACCGCCAAATCAGCAATCGTTGTATCTTCAGTTTCTCCTGAGCGATGAGAAATGACAGCGGTATATCCTGCTTTTTTAGCCATCGCAATAGTTTCGAATGTTTCAGAAAGTGTGCCAATTTGATTTACCTTAATTAGAACAGAATTAGCAACTTTGCGTTTAATACCCTCATCTAAAATTTTTGGATTTGTTACAAAAAGATCATCGCCTACAAGTTGAATATGTTTACCTAATCTTTGTGTTAATACATGCCAACCATCCCAATCGAATTCACTCATACCATCTTCAATACTAATGATTGGATACTTATCACACCATGTCGCAAGATAATCTGTAAAATGTTCACTTGATAAAGATAAATTTTCAGAGGCAAGATGATATTTACCCTCTTTATAAAATTCAGTGCTTGCACAATCAAGACCAAGATAAACATCACGACCAGGCTCATATCCAGATTGAGAGATAGCTTCCATAATCATTTGTATGGCTGATTCATTCGATGGGAGGTTAGGTGCGAAACCGCCTTCATCACCAACGGTCGTTGAAAAACCTTTTTTGCTTAATGTTTTCTTGAGCGCTTGAAAAACTTCTGCACCACATCGTATTGCTTCTCTAAATGTGGGTCTTCCAGCAGGAATAATCATAAACTCTTGTATATCAACGCTATTGTCTGCATGCGCTCCACCATTAATAACATTCATCATTGGCGTAGGTAATTGCATAGCACCTGAACCACCAAGATAACGATAAAGAGGTAAATTAGAATTTTTTGCTGCAGCAACAGCTGAAGCCATTGAAACTGCTAGAATTGCATTTGCTCCTAAGCGACCTTTATTGTCTGTGCCGTCTAATTCAATCATAGTTTGATCAATCAACATTTGGTCATCTACATCAAGACCCACTAGTGCTTTTGAAATTTCGGTATTGACATGCTTCACTGCATTTAAAACACCTTTTCCAAAATAACGTTTTGCATCACCATCACGAAGCTCAATCGCTTCTTTGCTTCCTGTAGAAGCACCTGATGGCACCATTGCTCTTCCCATTACACCAGAATCTAATAAAACATCAGCTTCTATAGTTGGATTACCTCTTGAATCAATAACTTCTCGAGCAATAATTTGTTTCACAAAACTCATTCTTTTTCCTTCGTTTACAGTGAATTGTTTAGGACATCTCAATGAGGCCTGCTTTTTTAACTGATCGATCAATTTCAGCTAATAATTCAAGAAGTGCTTTCATTTTTTTAAGTGGCCATGCATTAGGTCCATCAGATAAAGCTTCTTTTGGATTGGGATGTGTTTCCATAAAAATGCCTGCGATACCGGCCGCAACTGCTGCTCTTGCAAGAACGGGTACGAATTCACTTTGTCCACCACTCTTGTCTCCATGGCCGCCTGGTTGTTGCACTGAATGCGTCGCATCAAACACAACAGGACAATTCGTTTCTCGCATAATAGATAAACTTCTCATATCTGACACAAGTGTGTTGTAACCAAAAGATACGCCTCGTTCACAGACCATAATGTTATCTAGGCCACCGTTAGCTTCCTTAGCTTTTGTAACAACTTGTTTCATATCACCTGGCGCTAAAAATTGACCCTTCTTAATATTTACAGGCTTACCTGAAGTTGCAACAGCAGTAATGAAATCAGTTTGTCTACACAAGAAAGCAGGTGTTTGAATTACATCCACAACACTTGCAACTTGTTCAACTTGAAATTGATCATGCACATCTGTAAGCACTGGGACACCGATTTGCTTTTTCACTTCAGATAAAATTCTTAATCCTTCATCAATGCCAAAACCTCTGAAAGTTTTATTTGAGCTTCGATTAGCTTTGTCATAAGAGGATTTAAAAATAAATGGAATATTGAGTGCAGCAGTCATTTCTTTTAACTGACCCGCAACATCTAAAGTCATTGCTTCAGATTCAATCACACAAGGACCTGCAATTAAAAATAAGGGGCGATTTAATCCAACATCAAAGTTGCATAATTTCATGATGCACTTCCTTTAGATTGTTTGTATTTAAGTGCGGCTTGAATATAGGCCCTAAATAATGGATGGCCTGTTCTTGGATTGGAAGTAAATTCTGGATGGAATTGACAACCTACGAACCAAGGGTGTTGATCTTGCGGTAATTCAATGATTTCACAGAGTTGCTCAAAAGGTGTTCTAGCTGAAACTATAAGTCCTGCTTTAATCAACTGATCCACATAATGATTGTTAACTTCATAACGATGACGATGACGCTCATTTACTTCAGCCCCATAAATTTTATAAGCTAAAGTACCAGATTCAATTGGACACTTCTGTGAGCCTAATCTCATCGTGCCTCCTAGATCTGAGGAATCATCTCTTTTTTCAATCCTACCCTCGGATGATTTCCATTCAGTGATTAAGCCAATTACTTGGTGCTGAGCATTTTGATCAAATTCAGAGCTGTTTGCATTTTTGAGCATGGCTTTATGTCTTGCAAATTCAACAACAGCTAATTGCATACCTAAGCAAATACCTAAGTATGGAATTTTATTTTCACGTGCAAATTGAATCGCTTTAATTTTCCCTTCTGTACCTCGTTTACCAAAACCACCAGGGACCAAAATGGCATCCATAGTTGCTAATGCTTTAGTACCACTTTTTTCAATTTCTTCAGAATCAAGATAATGAATTTTTATTTTTGATGATGTGTGTATTCCAGCATGAATCAATGCTTCTGTGAGAGATTTGTAAGACTCAGTCAAATCGACATATTTGCCTACGAATGCGATATCAATATGATGTTTTGTATGTTTTAATGCGTCGGTAATTTTATCCCAGCTTGAAAGATCTGCAGGTTTCGCCAAAATATTTAATTTATGGCAAACAATTTCATCAATCATTTGTTGATGAAGTAAGCTTGGTATTTTATAAATAGAATCTGAATCAACAGCTGAAATAACTGCTTCAGGTGAAACATTTGTAAATAAGGCTATTTTCTTTCTTTCATCATCTGGAATAGCGCGATCAGCTCTACAAATTAAAATATCTGGCTGAATACCAATCTCCCTTAATTCTTTAACAGAGTGTTGCGTTGGTTTTGTTTTTAATTCGCCCGCTGTTGAAATGAAAGGAAGTAAGGTGAGATGAATATAACAAGCATTTTCACGGCCTTCTTCAAATCCAATTTGACGAATAGCTTCTAGAAAAGGCAGTGACTCAATGTCACCCACTGTTCCGCCAACTTCAACGATCGCAATATCAGCACCATTTGCGCCATTTTTTATGTGTAATTTAATTTCATCTGTAATATGGGGAATGACCTGAACGGTCTTACCAAGATATTCTCCACGACGCTCTTTCCGAATAACACTGTCGTAAATCTGGCCTGTCGTAAAATTATTTTTCTTTCCCATACGCGCCGATATAAAACGCTCGTAATGGCCAAGATCAAGATCGGTTTCTGCGCCGTCATCGGTCACGAAGACTTCGCCATGCTGAAAAGGGCTCATTGTACCTGGATCAACATTAATATATGGATCGAGTTTTAGCATCGTTACTTTGATGCCTCTTGACTCTAAGATAGCCCCGAGACTGGCAGCTGCAATACCTTTACCTAAGGAAGAAACGACACCGCCAGTAACAAAAACATATTTAGTCATGGAGAGGCTTTTAAATAATTGCTGACGGGAGTCTATTTTACTTTAAAGCTATGTGTCTCACAATTGAAGTTTGTTGTTTATCAAAGAGGAAAAGGGATTTCAAAGGATTTTATCTACATTAATTAGAAAAAGGTATTCCTTTTAATAGATAAAGTAATCCACTGTCAATCCGTTTTGATAAAAAAACATCTCCACAAAATCTGTGGATAACTTTGTGGATAAAGATGACATAAATTTATAACTCTTGAATTTATAAACATTTTTTTAAATCGCTTATTTTTTAAGCTAAATAAAAGTCATTTAAAATCAATGAGTTAATTTATGTCTCTAATTATATTAGGATTTTTGGTTAAAGTTAATGTAAGTTCTTAGCAGATGTGCATAACTGCACTATTTTGGGTAGCGCATCGAGCGTATTTTGATATGAAACTTCAATCACTGAATCTAAATTCATATCACGTAAGTTGGCAAAAAAAGTTGCGATTTGATGTAACTCATGAGGTGCGTTTCGTTTTCCATGGCCTAACCATGATGGGGGAATGTCAGGTGCATCTGTCTCTAACACAATAGACTCTATAGGTAATGTTTTTGCTAAAGCTTGAATGTGTGTGGCTCTTGAATATGTCATAGCACCCCCAAAGCCCAATTTAAATCCCAACTCGATAAAAGCTTCGGCTTGCTGCATGCTACCGTTAAAGGCGTGAGCGATGCCGCCCTTCACTGGGTATCGTCTTAAATTTTTAAGTACATCATCAATCGCCTGCCTTACATGCATGATGACGGGTAAATCAAATGTGCTTGCTAATTTTAATTGCGCTACAAATATTGCCTCTTGAATTGATTTGTTGTCTTTGGTAACAAAGAAATCTAAACCAATCTCGCCTACTGCGATAGGCTCATATATTTTTAAATAAGATTGCAATGTATCTAAATCATCATCTTTCATATCATTGATATACATTGGATGAAAACCCAATGCATAAAAACAATTAGGAAATTTCTTTCTAAGATTAATAACATCATCGAAACTTTTTCTATTCACTGCAGGAATAATAATTTTTTCAACACCATGATCCAGCGCCTCTTTAACAATAGCATCTTGCTCTTGATTAAACTCCAATGCATCTAGGTGACAGTGGCTATCGATAAGCATTATGAATGATCACTTTAATTTGAATCGCATTCTTAGGTCTTGACCGACCCAGCGATGATCTATGAGTGTGGTGGTAATTTTATTTTCTAAATTTTCATAATCAGGTAATGAGAACATGCCTTTAGCCTTTGAACCTAAAATCACAGGGGCATAATAAATCATAAGTTCATCAATTAAATTAGCTTTTAAAAATGCCCCATTTAAACCTTCACCTGCTTCAATCCATACTTCATTCATTTCACGTTCAGCAAGTATTTTAATAAGCGCTACTAAATCGACTTTGCCTCTATCATCTAATTGAATACATTCAATACCTAAAGCTTCTAATTGAGTTAATTTTTTTTGTTTATCGTTGGCATAAAATATAAGTAAAGGTTTTTCATGCAGGATAGCAGCATCTAATGGAATTTTTAATTCTGAATCAACTACTACACGCAATGGTTGCCGGGCATTTTTATAAAGCCTTACAGAAAGTTTTGGGTTGTCAGATAATACAGTGCCGATACCTGTCAAAATCGCGCAAGAAGAAGCTCGCCAGTATTGAACGTCTGCCCTTGCAGCTTCACCTGTAATCCATTGACTCTTACCATTATGAAGTGCAGTTTTTCCATCTATTGATACTGCAAGCTTTGTTCTGACATATGGTACTTTTTTTGTCATGCGACAAATAAAACCTATATTTAATTGTTGTGCTTGAGCTTCCATCATACCGACCTCAACATCAATATGAGCTTCTTTTAATTTTTGAATGCCTTGACCTGACACTAGAGGATTGGGATCTTGCATGGCAATAAATACTTTTTTAACTTTAGCTTTGATTAAAGCATTCACACATGGCGGCGTTCGACCGGTATGAGAACAGGGCTCTAATGTGACATACACATCGCTACCTTCAGATCTATTACCTGCTTCTTTTAGTGCCATCACCTCAGCGTGTGATTCACCCGCTTTCATATGATAGCCACGGCCTACAATCTCATTATTTTGAACGATGATACAACCAACTCTTGGATTAGGAGATGTTGTGAATAAAGCTTTTTCTGCAAGTCTCAAAGCTTCACTCATGAAAAATTGAGGTGAATATGAATTCATTTAATCAAGGTCACGCATAACATCATGGAAATCTTCAACATCTGAAAAACTTCTATAAACAGATGCGAAACGAATATAAGCCACCTTGTCCATTTTTTTTAATTCATGCATGACGTTTTCGCCTAATTCACGGGCAGTAATTTCTTTTTCACCATACGCTAAAACTTTTTGAATAATACGTTCAATCGCTTGATCTATATATTCAACAGGTACAGGACGCTTATGAAGGGCACGGCTCAATGATTGATGAAGTTTATTTCGGCTAAAGTCTTCTCGTTTGCCGTTTTGCTTCACAACTTGAGGGAATGTGAGCTCGACTGACTCATATGTAGTAAAACGTTTATCGCATTCTGAACAACGGCGACGGCGGCGAATTGAATTACCTTCGTCGTTCACTCTTGAGTCAACAACTTGGGTATCATCAGTTCCGCAGAATGGGCATTTCACTTGATGTATTTAAATCTAAATTAAGATCCGTAGACAGGGAATTGAGCGGTTAAGGCAACAACCTTAGCTTTAGTTTCATTAATCACTTTTTCATCGTACGGATGATCAAGAATATCAGCAATCATTTGTGCCACCATGTCTGCTTCTTTTTCTTTGAAGCCACGTGTCGTAATTGCAGGTGATCCGATACGAATCCCTGATGTCACAAAAGGACTTTCCGGATCATTAGGAATTGAATTTTTATTCACTGTAATATGTGCTTGGCCTAAAAGAACATCCGCTACTTTTCCAGTTAACCCCTTAGGTCTTAAATCAACTAAAAATAAATGGCATTCGGTGCGCCCAGAAATAATACGAACACCTCTTTTGCTTAATGACTCTGCCATGATTTGAGCATTTTTAACGACTTGTGTTTGATATATTTTAAATTCGGGCTTCAATGCTTCTAGGAAAGCAATTGCTTTTGCTGCAATTACATGCATTAAAGGTCCGCCTTGAATACCAGGAAATACAAAACTATTAATACTTTTTTCGAACTCAGCTTTAGCTAAAATGATGCCGCCACGAGGGCCTCTTAGAGTTTTATGCGTAGTTGATGTTACAAAATCTGCATAGGGCACTGGGCTAGGATAAACACCTGCTGCAATTAATCCTGAATAATGCGCCATATCTACCATGAAATAAGCACCCACTTTTTTTGCAATCTTTGACATACGCTCCCAATCGAAACGCAAAGCGTAGGCTGAAGCACCGCCAATAATCAGTTTCGGTTTTGATTCGATTGCGAGCTTTTCCATTTCATCGTAATCAATCTCTTCATTTGCATTGAGTCCGTATGGCACAACTTTAAAGAGTTTGCCTGATAGATTTGCAAGGGAACCATGGGTTAAATGACCGCCATGCCCTAAGTTCATACCCATGATCGTATCGCCAGGTTTAAGTATTGAAAAATAGACAGCTTGATTCGCTTGGCTACCTGAGTGTGGTTGCACATTGACATATTCAGCACCATATAATTTCTTTAGGCGATCAATTGCAATTTGTTCAACGTTATCTACAAATTCGCAACCGCCATAAAACCGTTTACCAATATATCCTTCTGCATATTTATTAGTAAGTTGAGAACCTTGGGCTTCCATCACCGCTGGGCTTGTATAGTTTTCGGATGCAATAAGCTCAATATGATCTTCTTGGCGCTTCACCTCTTGAGTGACTTGAAGTGCAATTTCTGGATCTACAATACTTAATTTTTGAGCTTTGCTAAACATGTCTTTATTTCCGCTATGTATTTAAAATGATTAGAGATTTTTGTCTCAGAAAAGTCGATATTTTATCATGGGTCTGACCTATCTTTCTTAATGAAGTTCTATCTTAGATAAAATCTAAAAGTTATAATCCTTGTGACTATATTGAAGAGAAAGGTTTATATGCATTGGACTGATAGCCAAAGGATTGCTGAAGCTTTGTACGACAAACATCCTGATATAGACCCTAAGACGATTCGATTTACTGACTTATACCAGTGGATTTTAGACCTTGAAGGCTTTGAAGATGACCCAAATAAATGTGGGGAAAAAATTCTAGAAGCCATTCAGCTCGCATGGATCGAAGAGTCCGAATAAATCATGGCATTACTTCCTCGAGATATTTTTAAAGCCTACGACATACGTGGCATTGTGGGCAAAACGCTCACACCTGTATTTGTAGAAATTATAGGTCGCGCTATTGGAAGTGAGGCAATTGATCGCGGGCAAAAAGAGATCTCTATTGGCTTTGACGGAAGGCTTTCAGGCCCAGAATTATCTCAATCACTCATCAAAGGCATACTTAAAACAGGTATTAGCGTCATTAATCTAGGCATGGTCACAACGCCGATGGTTTATTTTTCTACATTCTTTCTTAAAACCCAATCAGGTGTGATGGTCACAGGAAGTCATAATCCCCCCGACTACAATGGTTTAAAGATGGTTTTAGGTGGCGATACCTTGTCAACCGAAGCCATACAGAAACTTTATACCCGTATAGAAGAAGAAAACTTTCATGAAGGTCAGGGATTTGAAAAAAAATATGACATTGCGAAAGACTATATTGAAGCAATCAAAAATCATATTCATTTAAAACGTCCCATGAAAATTGTCATAGATTGTGGCAATGGTGTCGCAGGAGCTTATGCTCGAAAGATTTATGAAAGTATTGGCTGCTCTGTCGAAGAATTATTCTGTGATGTGGATGGCACATTTCCGAATCACCACCCTGACCCTTCTGAACCTCATAACTTAAATGACGTGATAGCGCATCTTAAAAAAAGTAAAGCTGAATTAGGCTTTGCCTTTGATGGTGATGCAGATCGTTTAGGTGTGGTAACAAAAGATGGTCAAATCATTTATCCAGATCGACAGCTTT
>Ga0209972_10004550_pt1 | contig 10432 bp, 6 predicted proteins | sample NOAtaG_7_FD_187302 | JGI IMG/M metagenome (GOLD analysis project Ga0209972, IMG submission 187302) | Freshwater lake microbial communities from Lake Erie, under a cyanobacterial bloom - NOAA_Erie_Diel1S_2200h metaG (SPAdes) (version 2) | ecosystem: Environmental > Aquatic > Freshwater > Lake ...
GGGCGAGCAGATCGCCCTGCACGATCTCGATCCTGGGCAGGGCCTCGAGGAACTGCGCTCCGTCGAGGTGCAGCTGCAGCGCCTTCCAGAGCTTCTCGATCGCGTCCCGCCGGCTCTTGCTGCGGATCATCAACAGCACCGGGCGCTGGTGGTGGGTCACGAGGCGGCTCACGACGTAGCTGCCGAGGAAGCCGGTGGAACCGGTGATGAAGATCATTCCGCTTCTCCTGCGTGCTCGAGGGGCGCTTCGGCGCGCTCGACAGGCGCGAGGCGCACGAGCGGCCGCTGCAGGGGCTGTGGGTCGTCCTCGGGCGGGCGCTCGCCGCGCAGGGCCGGGAGCGACCAGGTGTCGAGGCCGGGGATCTGCACGTCCATCCAGTAGCGGCGCCAGTCGATCCCCGCGGTGTCGAGGCCGAAGCGCTCCCGCTCGTCCTCGGGCAGCGCCGCGGCGAGCGCCCGGGCGCGCCGGGTCGCGAAGCGCGGGTCGTGGTCGAACACGAAGGGCTGGTAGGCCTTCAGCATCTCATCGACCTGTCCGAGGGTGCGCGCGGCCTGACCGAGCTCCTTGCCCGCCTTGTGCGCCGCGCGCGCGAGCTTGCCGCCGGCCTCGCGCAGCGAGCGCGGCAGGTGCAGCGTGGGATCGAAGCCCACTAGCGCGTCGCGCAGCGCGCGGGTGCCGGTGCGCAGCGCGGGCAGGACCGGATCGGCCTCGGGCGGGACGTCGTGGATGACCGAGTCGAGGTGCTGCAGCACCATCCGCTCGAGCGGGTCGGAGGAGCGGGCGTACTGCCGGCGCCGCGCCAGGGCGGTGAGATCGAGGACGCGGCCGAAGGTGAGCGGGTTGTGATCGCCGGTCGCGAGCTGCACCACGTCGAGCGGCGCGGCGCCCGGCGCGAGCAGCGCGGCGAGCGAGACGAGCATCCCCTTCACGACCTCGTCGACCGGGATGACGTCGAAGACGTGCTCGGGCCGGAACGGCATCCGGCGGTGCAGCGTGCCGGTGAGCCAGACCAGTGGGGCCGCGGTGTTCACGCCCTCGTTCCAGCCGGGCAGGGGGAAGCTCCGCGCGCACTCCACGATCGCGGGGCGCACGATGGCGGCGCGGAAGCCGCGGACCTTCTCGCCGCGCCGCGCGACGAGCAGCTCGGCCAGGGCCTTCGAGTAGGTGTAGAGGTTCGGCCAGCCGAGCGCGCGGGCGCGCAGCGTGCCGGCCTCGATGCGGGCCTTGCGGGCCTCGACCGGATCGGGATGCCGCTCGGTCACCCCGCGGCAGAGCGACTCGACCGCGAGCAGTTCGGTCTCGGGCGAGAAGACCGTACCGTTGGGCGAGGTCGCGGTGTCGCCGCCGAGCGGCAGGGCCTCGGGCACCTCGCCGTCGACGCCGCCCGCGACGAAGCAGGTCGAGACGTGCAGGAGGCGCTTGCCCCGGCAGGCCTGGGCGAGCTCCGCGGCGCCGAGCGCGCCGTGCACGTTCACCGCGAGGGCCTCGGTGGGATCGGGGGCGAAGTCGGTGAGGCCGGCGACGTGCACGACCGCGTCGAGCCGCTCGACGAGCGCCCGGCGCTGGCCCGCTTCGATGCCCAGCCCCGGCTCGCGCACGTCGCCCTCGACGACGTCGATGCGCTCCGCGAGCCACGCGCCGAGGTCCGCGCCGTGCCGGGCGCGGAGGCGCCGAAACGCGGGCGAGCGGGCGAACAGCTCGCCGAGCCGCGCGGCGCCGTCCTTGCCCCGCTTGCCCCGCGACAGGAGGGTCATCCGCCCGCCGCGCAGCAAGTCGTGCTCGAGCACGAAGGCCACGAAGACCTTGCCGAGAAAGCCCGTCACCCCGGTGACGAGCAGGTTCTTGCCAGCGAGCTCACGGACGCTCATCGCCACGCCTCCCCCAGGCCGCCCAGCGCGGCGAGCGGCGCCCGCATCGGGCCGACGATCGGCCAGTCGAGATCCCGCGCCAGGCGCGCCAGCTCGGCGTCGGGGTGCAGCGCGCAGGGCCAGCCCACCGCGCCGAGGAGGAGCCGGTCGGCGCCGGTCGCGCCGTAGGCCGCGGAAGCCGCCAGCGCGACGCCGAGGCGCTCGGCGTGCCGGGCGAGCTGCCTCGGATCGAGCTCGGGGCCGATGAGCTCGCCGCCGAGCTCGCCGGTGCAGCGGTCGCCCTCGAAGGCGAGCTCGTTGGCGATGACCTCGTCGATCCCGAGCGCGGCGGCGAGCGGCGCCGCGATCACGCTCGGCGTCTCGGCGATCAGCACCGGGCGCCGGCTGCGGGCGCGGGCCTCGTCGAGCAGGCGCCGGGCCTCCGGCGTGACGGCCGGGAGAAGGTGCTCGCGGGCGTAGTCCTCGCCCAGGATCTCGAGGCGGTCGCGCGAGAGCCCTTCGAGGGCCAGGAAGCTGGTTCGGAGCGCGTCCCGCCCCGCGCCGAAGGTTGGATGCAGGCTGCGCCCTGCCGACAGGAGGGACAGGGCTCCGCCGATCAGTCGGCGCCGAACCGAGGGCGCACGCGTCGCGAGCCACTGCGCCGCGCGCCACGCCGGGAGCGGTGTCAGGGCTCCCTCGAGGCGAACGAACGCTGCGCCTTCGGTGGGCTCGGATGCGGGGTGGGGCTCGGACCCGGATGCGCGCATGCGGGCGCGGGGATAGCACGACTGGACTGACGCGTCAGTGCATCTCGCCGCCAGCCGCCAGCCGCCAGCCGACAGCCGCCAGCCGCCAGCCGCCAGCCGACAGCCGACAGCCGCGGCAGTCTCGGACCCGTCCCGTCCAAGTTCGATGTGGCGCGGGTCGATCCTGGTACCGCTCCGTCCAGGCGACCGCGCTGGCTCAGAGCGGCAGGTTGTCGTGCTTTTTGGGCGGGTTCTCGAGGCGCTTGTCCCCGAGCAGCCAGAGGCCGCGGGCCAGGCGCGCCCGGGTCTGCCGGGGCGCGATGACCTCGTCGACGAAGCCGAGCTCGGCCGCTTTGAACGGGTTGGCGAACTTCTGCCGGTATTCGTTGACGAAGTGGGCCTTGGCGGCGGCCGGATCCGCGGCCTTCTCGATCTCCCGTCGGTACACGATGTTCACCGCGCCGTCCGGGCCCATCACCGCGATCTCGGCGGTCGGCCAGGCGAAGTTCAGGTCGCCACGCAGGTGCTTGCTCGCCATGACGTCGTAGGCGCCGCCGTAGGCCTTGCGGGTGATGACGGTCAGCTTCGGCACCGTCGCCTCGGCGTAGGCGTAGAGGAGCTTGGCCCCGTGCTTGATGATGCCGCCGTACTCCTGGGCGGTGCCGGGCAGGAAGCCGGGCACGTCGACGAAGGTGACGATCGGCAGGTTGAAGGCGTCGCAGAAGCGCACGAAGCGGCCCGCCTTCACGCTCGCGTCGATGTCGAGGCAGCCGGCGAGCACCTGGGGCTGGTTCGCCACGATCCCCACCGGCCGGCCGCCGATGCGGGCGAAGCCGACGACGATGTTCTCGGCGTAGCGCGCCTGCACCTCGAAGAAGTGTCCGTCGTCGACGACCGCGGTGATCACCCCCTGGATGTCGTAGGGCTTCATCGGGTCCTTGGGCACGAGCGCGTCGAGGGCGGCGTCCTCGCGGTCGACCGGGTCGGTGCAGGCCTTCACCGGCGGGTCCTCGTGGTTGTTGAGCGGCAGGAACGACATCAGCTCGCGGATGTCGGCGAGGCACTCGGCGTCGCCCGGGCTGGCGAAGTGGGCCACGCCGCTCCGCTCGTTGTGGGTCGCCGCGCCGCCGAGCTCTTCCTTGCTCACCTCCTCGTGGGTGACCGTTTTGATCACGTCCGGGCCGGTGATGAACATGTAGGAGGTCTTCTCGACCATGAAGATGAAGTCGGTGAGCGCGGGCGAGTACACCGCGCCCCCGGCGCAGGGGCCCATGATGGCGCTGATCTGCGGCACGACGCCCGAGGCGAGCACGTTCGCCTGGAAGATCTCGGCGTAGCCCGCGAGCGACTCGACGCCCTCCTGGATCCGCGCGCCGCCCGAGTCGTTCAGACCGATGACCGGCGCGCCGACCTTCATGGCCAGCTCCATCACCTTGGTGATCTTGCGGGCGTAGGCGCCGCTCAACGAGCCGCCGAAGACGGTGAAGTCCTGGGCGAAGACGAAGACCTTGCGGCCGTCGATCGCGCCGTGGCCGGTGACGACGCCGTCGCCGGGGATCTTCTGCTGCTCCATCCCGAAGTCGGTGCAGCGGTGCACGACGAGGCGGTCCATCTCCACGAAGGAGCCCGGGTCGAGGAGCAGCTCGATCCGCTCGCGGGCGGTGAGCTTGCCCGCCTCGTGCTGCTTCTTGATGCGCTCGGGTCCGCCGCCGGCGAGCGCGCGGCGGTCGAGCTCGTCGAGGGCGGCCTGGGGATCGAAGGGGGCGGCGCTGGGGCGGGGGGAGACCGGGTCGCTCATCGGGCCGGAGTGATAGCGCGGGGCGGCCCCCGCACGGAACCGAAACCGGGCAAGGCCCGGGGTCCGGGCAACGTTGTTCACAACTTCCTGCGGCCCGCGTAGACTCGCCCCGCTCCGATGCGTACCCCCCTCCGTGGTCTGTTCGCCCTCTTCGTCCTCGTGCTCGGCGTCCTCGCGCCGACGCCGGTTCTCGCCCAGCGGGCGCTCCAGCAGGTGCTGGATCTCAACCGGCAAGGCATGGAGGCGTACAACAACCTCGAGATCGAGCAGGCCCTGAGCCTGCTCCAGCAGGCCCTCGCGGCGGCCGAGCGGGGCGGCGTGACCGGCGCGCCGCTCGCCCGGACGTACGCGAACCTGGGCGTCGTCTCGATCGGCGGCATGGGCGACAACGGCGCCGGCCTCGACTACTTCATCCGCGCCGTGCAGGCCGACGCGACGGTGCAGCTCGATCCGCTCACCAGCACGCCGGACATCGCAGCGGTCTTCGCGCTCGCGCGGACCCGCGCCGGAACGGCCTCGGGCGGCGGAGGCGGCGGAGGCGGCGGGGGCGCGAGCACCGGTGGTGGGGGCGCGAGCACCGGTGGTGGCGGCGGCGGCGGCGGCGGGACCACGGGCGGCTCGGGCGGTGGCGCCTCGGGTTCGGGGGACCTGCCCCACCGGCCGATCCCCGAGCAGCTCGCGCAGACCCCGGTGCCGGTCTACCTCGAGATCCCCGGCTCGCCGGCGCACGTCTACATCTACTACCGCGGCCACGGCATGCGGGAGTTCCAGCGCGTGGAGATGGAGCGGGTCGGCCGGGGCTGGGGCTTCGAGATCCCCTGCACCGACGTCTTCGAGCCGCAGGTCGAGTACTACATCGTGGCCTTCGCCACCGACGGCAGCCCGTTGGGCTTCGCCGGCACGCAGTCCGACCCCTACAGCGTGCCGATCGTCGGCTACCGCACCGAGGCGGCGCCCGCGCTGCCCGGACGTGCTCCGCCCGCGACGTGTGGCGACGAGGAGTGCCCGCCGGGGATGGCCGGGTGCGGCGGCGGCGGTGGCGGTGGCGGTGGATCGGGCGGCCGCCGCGGACTTGGCGACTCGTGCCGGCGCGACTCCGACTGTGCCTCGAACCACTGCGACGACGACATGTGCGCCGCGGCCGACAGCGATGGTGGTGGAGGAGGTGGCGGCGGAGGAGCGACGAGCGCCGGGCCGGCATTCTTCCTCCGCGCCAGCGGTGGCCTCGGGCTCAGCTACGTGAGCCCCGGCCTGCAGGCCGATCGGCCGCCCTGTGCGCCGGGCGAGTGGCAGGACGGCTTCCCTTGCCAGGAGATCGAGGGCTTTCCGGGCGCCGCCTCGATCACCTCGGTCGATACCGCGGCCGCCGCCGGGCGGGCGTTCGGCTACGACCCCGGGATCAGCGATACCTGCGGGCTCGACACCCTGAGCGGTGAGTTCCCCGACGAGCGCCCGTGGTGCTTCTACGTGGAGACGCCGGGCCTCGTGCTGAACGGGAGCATCCGCCTCGAGCTCGGCTACTACGTGCACCCGATGATCGCGCCGCGGCTCGTCATGCGCTTTCAGCCCTCGTCGGGCAACGGTCCGCTCTCCTTCATGCTCATCGGCGCCGGCCTCGAGCTGAACCTCACCCCCGAGGTCGCCGAGGGCTTCCATGCCCACCTGCACATCGACGGCGGCGGCGGGCAGATCCAGACGTTCCTCGGCCGCGGCGACCGCAATGCGACGGCGCCCTGGGCCCGCTCGGGCCTCGGCTTCCTCGAGGTCGGCGGCACGCTCGGCTACCGCTTCGTGCGCAACGTCGGCATCCACCTCACCCCGGACTTCGTCTTCAACTTGCCCGAGTTCGTGTTCACCCTCGACCTCAACGCGGGGCTCGAGGTCGCGTTCTGATCCGAGCGGCCCGCTGCCCACCGCCGAGGTCGTGTCGAAGAACCGTGTTCGTCCGCTCTTGACCCGTCCCGGGGCACGCTTCGTGTGCCACGGCGACGGGCTGTGCTGCACCGACGTGCACCTGCTCGGCCCCGTGGCCCGCGAGGAGGCCGCCGCCATCGCGCTCATCGAGCCCGAGGCGCTCCTCCGCTTCGCCGGGCTGCGCCTGCTCGACCAGAGCTCTGGCAGCTGCGTGTTCCTCGAGGAGCCCGCGCCCGGCCGAGGGATGGCCGCCACCCGCTGCCGCATCTACGGGCACGACGGCGGGCGCACCAAGCCGCGCACCTGCGACCGCTATCCCTACCTGCTCGTCGCGACCCCCGACGGCGGTCGGGTCGGCACCGATCACCGCTGCCCCTGCCGCACGATGGGCGAGCGTCCGCCGCTCGACCCCGCGGCGGCCGAAGGGCCGCTCTCCTCGCGGGCCGGGCGGATCACCGTCGACCGCCGGCTCCCGGCGCGCATCCCCATCACCGCCCGGCAGCGCGTGGGCTGGGCCCGCTACCGGCGGCTCGAGGCGGAACTGTTCGCCGCGATGGAGCGGGACGTCGACGCCGCGCTGGGACCGGCGTTTCCCGCGCTCGAGGACATGGGCTGGGCGCAGGTCGCGACCGACCTCGCGCTGGACATGCCGCCGACGAAGTGGGGCTGGGCCTGCCGCACCTTCGCGGTCTTCGTGGGCGAGCTCACCGGGGGACCGCCCGCGCGCGCCACCCACCGGCCCTGGCGCGCGGTCTTCGATCGGGCCGAGGCCCGCAGTGCAGAGCAGGACCCCGAGGCGATGCTCGTCGACTTCGTCCTCGACGCGATCTGGTCGCTGGAGTGGGCGTGGCGCGGCCCGCTCGATCTGGCGCGCGCCGAGCTCGCGACCCGCGTGCAGGTCGTCCGCGCGATGGCCCGCCACATCGCCGCCCACGGCGCTCGCCCCGACCGCGCGATGGCCGAGGCGCTCGCCATCGCCGAGATCGCCGGCGTCTCGGACGCGTGGTCGACGGTGGTCGACCGCATGCGCCCCTGACGCTCCCGCCTCAGCCGATGATGTCGAGCTGCTCGAGCAGGCCGCCGAGCTCGCTCGACACGCTGCCGAAGGCGGTGCTGCGGACCGCGCGCTTCTCGTGCTCGGGCGTGCCGGGGCGAGCGACCAGGTGCACCCGGAAGCCGAGCGCGGCGGGCATCGCGAGGTCGAGCTCCCAGATGTCGCCGCACACGATCGCCTGCTCGGGCTCGAGGCCCTGCTCGTCGAGGATCTTTCGCAGCGCCTCGAAGTAGTGCCCGCGCCGCAGGTGCACCGCGCGGCTCAGGCCGCTCACGCTGAGGGTCTCGGGCACCCGCGCCCAGCGGCGCGCCCAGCCCTCGTCGGTGATCTCGGCGGGCTCGGTGATGACGAATTTGCGCGCGTCGCCCCGGATCACGAGGTGCTCGCCGCCGGCCGGGTCGAGCTGGCGGATCTTGGCCGCGACGTGCTCGGTCTTGCTGTTCGTCACGACGTAGACCGGCTTGCCGGTGCGGAGCACCGCCTCGACGACCCGGCGCGCGTCGTGCCGGAACACGATGTCGCTCTTGGGGTAGTTCGTGGCGTAAAGGCCCTGCAGGATGTCGGTGCGGGCCTTGCGGCTGTCGATGCCCGCCTCGGCGAGCAGGAGCTGCCCCACCGTGGTCGCCATGATGTACGGGTCGGCGTGGGCCGGCGCGACGATGCGCCCCTCGTTCTCCCAGCCGTGGTGATCGGGGTCGGCGAGGACAGCCTTCACCACGTCGTCGAAGCGTGCCGCGCGCTCGGCGCCCACGTGCTCGGCGAGGCCTTCGCGGAAGCCCCGGAGGAAGGGCGCGGCCTCGTCGTCGACGCGGGTGAAGGTGCCGTCGAAGTCGAGGAGGATGCACTCGGTGCTCATCGGAGGGCCGCGATGTAGCGCACGGGCGCCAAATCGCCACGGCCCCGGAGTGCGCCTCGGGCGTGCGCTCGCTCGTCTTCGACGCCGCGACCCGGTGCCGCGCGTAGTACCGTCCGCCCCCATGCCCCGGCCCATCGAGAAGCTGCTCTGCGCCAACCGCGGCGAGATCGCCATCCGTGTCTTCCGCGCCGCGAGCGAGCTCGGCCTGGGCACCGTCGCGGTGTACAGCCACCAGGATCGCGTCCACCTGCACCGCTACAAGGCCGACGAGGCCTACCTCGTCGGCAGGGGCAAGAGCGCGGTCGGCGCGTACTTGTCGATCGACGAGATCGTCGCGGTCGCGGTCGAGAGCGGCGCCGATGCGGTGCATCCCGGCTACGGCTTCCTCGCCGAGAACGCGGCCTTCGCCGAGGCCTGCGCGAAAGCGGGCGTGCGCTTCGTCGGGCCCTCGCCCGAGGTCCTGCGCCGCTTCGGCGACAAGACCGCGGCCCGTACGCTCGCCGCGCAGATCGGCGTGCCGACCGTGCCGGGCACCCCGGGGCCGGTCGGCACGTTCGAGGAGGCCCGGGCCTTCGTGGCCGAGGTCGGGCTGCCGGTGATCATCAAGGCGGCGATGGGCGGCGGCGGCCGCGGCATGCGGGTCGTGCGCCGCGAGGACGAACTCGCCGAGTCCTTCGATCGCTGCCGCTCCGAGGCGCTCGCGGCGTTCGGCGACGGCACGGTCTTCCTCGAGCGCTACGTCGAGCGGCCCCGCCACGTCGAGGTGCAGATCCTGGCCGACGCCGCCGGCGAGGTGATGCACCTCTTCGAGCGCGACTGCTCGGTGCAGCGGCGGCACCAGAAGATCGTGGAGATGGCGCCCGCGCAGGGGCTGCCGCAGGCGAGCCGCGAGGCGCTCTGGGCCGACGCGGTGAAGCTCGCGCGGGCCTCCGGCTACGTGAACGCGGGCACCGTCGAGTTCCTCGTCGGGCAGGACGGCCGGCACTACTTCATCGAGGTCAACCCGCGCATCCAGGTCGAGCACACCGTCACCGAGGAGGTCACCGGCGTCGACCTCGTGCAGAGCCAGATCCGCATCGCGGGCGGCGCGACCTTCGCCGACCTCGGGCTGTCGCAGCAGACGCTCTCGCTCCGCGGCGTCGCGGTGCAGTGCCGGGTGACCACCGAGGATCCGCGGAAGAACTTCACCCCCGACACCGGCCGCATCGAGGTCTTCCGGGCCGGCGAGGGCATGGGCATCCGGCTCGACGCCGGCTCGGGCTACGCCGGCGCGGTCATCGCGCCCGACTACGACTCCTTGCTGGTGAAGGTGACGGCGCACGCGCTCACCTTCGAGGCCGCGGTGGGCAAGCTCTCTCGCGCGCTCGCCGAGTTCCGCGTCCGCGGCGTCGCGACGAACATCCCCTACCTGCAGAACGTGCTGCGGCACCCCGACTTCCTCGCCGCGCGCACCTACACCGCCTGGGTCGACGACACCCGCGAGCTCTTCGAGCTGCCCTTCCGCCGGAACCGCGCCCAGCGCGTGCTCCGCTACCTCGCCGACCTCATCGTCAACGGCCCGCAGGTGCCGGGGATGGGTCCGCAGCCGCCCTCACGCATCGAGCCGCTCGTGCCCGAGGTGGCCCTCGCCACGCGGCCTCCCCAGGGCCTGCGCGACGTCCTCGTGCACCTCGGGCCCAAGGCCTTCGCCGAGTCGGTGCGCCGCCACCGCGGGCTGCTCGTCACCGACACGACCTGGCGCGACGCCCACCAGTCCCACCTCGCGACCCGGGTGCGCACGCGCGATCTCGTCGCCATCGCGCCGCAGACGGCGCGCCTTCTGCCCCAGCTCTTCAGCCTCGAGTGCTGGGGCGGCGCGACCTTCGACGTCGCGCTGCGCTTCTTGCACGAGTGCCCGTGGCAGCGGCTCGAGCGCCTCCGCGAGCTCGTCCCGAACATCCCCTTCCAGATGCTCTTCCGCGGCGCGAACGCCGTCGGCTACACGAGCTATCCCGACAACGCCGTGTTCGCCTTCGCCCGCATGGCCAAGGAGCGGGGCGTGGACGTCTTCCGCGTCTTCGACTCGCTGAACTACGTCGAGAACTTGAAGCTCGGCATCGACGCGGTTGGCGAGGCGGGCGGCGTCATCGAGGCGGCGCTCTGCTACACCGGCGACGTCTCGGATCCGACGCGCACGAAGTACTCGCTCCAGTACTACGTCGACCTCGCCGACGAAC
>Ga0209972_10004559_pt1 | contig 10419 bp, 8 predicted proteins | sample NOAtaG_7_FD_187302 | JGI IMG/M metagenome (GOLD analysis project Ga0209972, IMG submission 187302) | Freshwater lake microbial communities from Lake Erie, under a cyanobacterial bloom - NOAA_Erie_Diel1S_2200h metaG (SPAdes) (version 2) | ecosystem: Environmental > Aquatic > Freshwater > Lake ...
ATTCATGCAGAAGAAGCAATTTATGCAAATCTTGATGACCCGATGACAAATTGGGATATTGATGATTTGCGATCGGCTTTTGAGAAAGTTGGTTTAAATGTTGAAATAGAAGTAGAACGCATCACTATGCCCATGCAAATTTCTACGGCTTTATTAAACCGATGGTTTAGCAAGTCTCAGACAAAGCCATCCTATGCCAGCCATCTAGCCAAGTTTCTCACCGATGATGAAGTTGCGATCGCTCAACAATTGCTAACCAATAAACTATTGAATAAGACAGTAGATTGGGCAAGTTCAGCAGCAATGATTACTCATTGATTGCCATAACTGTCATAAGCTAGTAAATCCAAGGAATTAACTTTTTTACAGAAGAACGATAATTGGCATAGGTAGGAAATTTTTCTGTAAGCCAAACTTCTTCTTTTGTCGCTTTAGCATCAAAGAAAATGAATAGAGCGATCGCACCTAGAAAATGCACCCAACTTACATGCCAACTCGCATAAGTAAAGGCAAGCAAAATAACCCCACTATATAAAGGATGACGCACCAAACTATAGATCCCCGTTTGCACCAACTGCCCATCATCCTTAGGATGCGGTAACGGAGTCAGATTTTGACCGAGATCGAAAAGAGAACGTCCCAACAAGATCATTGCCCCAAAACCAAAAACAGCAGTTAAACCTATACTTGCGTAGTGCCAAATCAATGAATCTATACTAATAAAACTAGGTTGTTCATTCGGTAAACTTGCAAAGCCAAATAATAAAACACCTTGAGCAATCACCCAATACTCACCACGTAATCCGCGCCACCAATCACTAGTGATACCCCAATCTGACAATAGTTTCATAAGTTAATTACCAGAATATTGTGAGTCTAACCAAGTCTATGCTACCAACAACCGATCCTCAATATTGGGAACAGCGATATCAAGAAGATACAGCCAAGTGGGATATCGGTATGGCAGCTCCTCCATTTGCAAGTTTATTAGCATCAACTAAAGCACCGATCGCAGGAAAGACAGCAGTGATAGGTTGTGGTCAAGGACATGATGCAATTTTATTTGCCAAGCATGGTTTTGATACAATCGGTTTTGACTTTGCACCTAGCGCGATCGCCCTTGGGCAAAAGCTAAGCCAAACAATGGAAATATCAATGCAATTTCTGCAAAGAGATATTTTTGAATTGCCCCAAGAATTTCCCACCAGTTTCGACTATGCGATCGAACATACTTGTTTCTGCGCGATCCGTCCCGAACAACGCTCCGATTATGTAAAAATGGTACGGTCAATTTTAAACCCAACGGGAGAATTGATTGCCTTATTCTGGGCGCACAATCGACCTGATGGCCCCCCGTTCGGCACAAAACTTGAGGAAATCCAAGATTTATTCTCAGCTAGTTTCGACACATCCAACATCTCACCAGTCAGTAATTCAATCGCCTCACGTTATGGAGAAGAATATCTGGCTAGATTTAAGGTCTTAAGGTGAGTTCAACTATAGTCAGTTAGATTACGCAAACTACCTAATTTGAGAACAACTTATGACTATCATCAGTAAATCAGTCACACCAGTACAAAGATTAACAATTTTCATATCCGCAGAATCAGTAAGCAACATTAGATTTTTTTAAAACATTGGATCAATTAGGAACTGGAGTTTATCTGCCGATCACGCTCAAGCCTTTCTAGTTCGGCTTGCAAGCTAGCAATTTCCGATGCAGATTTACTCCTACGCAAAATTGGTGTTTCTAGTAAAGTTCTGAGATAGCCAATCCTGCTTCCAATCGCCGAGATAGGCTCAGATTTTGGTGGTTCATAGGGTCGCAAGCAATCTGCATTGGCAGTTTTCGGAGATGGATTTTGAGAGATCGCTCCTTTGGAGTTTTCAGTTTTTGGCGGACTTAGCCTGCCGTGGGTCTCGATCCACATCGGATCGCTAGTTTTTTGCGACGACTTTGACGAGTGAGTGGGAGCTTGAAAATCAACGTCGGCAAATTTTGGCAATTCTTGCCCTCGCAGGGGCGTTTCAGAGCAGCCTAACGCTTTATATAGGGCTTTTTCTGTAACAGCCCTTTCTGTCTGGGTTTCGGCTTGTTCGATCAGGGGGGCGATCGCTATGGAGGATGGGGCGGATTTGTTTGTATTTGTGCTGTTACGCGATTCGGTGAATTCTGGATGCCATAGCTGTTTGTTTTCGTATAGGGTTTCTACTGATACTTTGGCTGTTTTGGCTATCGCTTGTGCCATGCCTCGAATTGTTTGTGGCATTTCTCCTGTTTTATTTAGCTCGTTTACACTTGTACGGATGCGTTCTAGCCTTTCTGCTTGTTTCTGGGCTTTTTGGGTTTCTGTATTTTCACTTTCGGTTTCTGTTTGTTCTCCCTTTTTACTGCCCCATGGGAAATGATGCTTCAAACACCATTTGGCGATGTCTTTGGCTTTTTGTTCGAGTCGTTTGATATCGCCACAAAATTTCGTGAATCCTGCGGCGGCTCTCGCTGTTTTGGTGATGTATTCGGCGATCGCTTCGTCATCTTCACAGCCTAGGAAGACGCGGGCGTATTTGCCCATTAGATATAACAGTTGGTTGGATTGTCCTTGTCCTGTCCATCCTGCTTCGATTTGTTTTTCGAGGTCTTCTCGCCATTTAATTGGTTTGCGGTTGTCTTTGGGTGGTTGATAATTGGCTTGGGCTTCGGCGATCGCCTGTTTTAATAGGTCGATGTCTTGTTGCTCTTGAACGGTCAGCCATGTTTCGACAAATTGATTTAGATCTCGTCCGACGATCTGGAGGTCGTTGTTGAGTTGGTAACTGCCTGTTTGCAGGGGCAGTCGATGTCCGTTGTATTCTGAGTCGTATTTTTTGGTGTTGGGGAAGCTTTCGATTACTCCTGCGGCGATTTCGCAGTTATTTTTTTGCAGACACGCTTTGATCGCGCAGGCGATGCCGAAGCTAGGTACTTCTTGCCACAGGGGATAGTAGATATGCAGTCCTTCGCTATGCGAACTCTGCACGATTAGAGGTCTGACCAACCCTATTTCTTCTAGGGCTTGGAGGACTGTCTTAAATTTCTCGTGGTTGTTGCTGGGGTGGTAGGGGCTACCTTTGTCTATGTCGAGCAGGGCATATTCGGTTTGGTTGCCAAATCTTACGCCGATTAGCGTTTCGTTATCTGCCCAATAGTCGTACAGTCGCCTTCCTGTGATCGGGTAGCGGGTTTCGGTTTTCCATTCGGGTTTGCTCGTCCGATCTATATTTTTGGCGTAGATAAAATTCCACGAATATGGGAAAAAGCTCGCAAAGGTTTGCGCTGCTAGTTCTGTGGTGGTTAATGTGTTTGCTTCTAAGCCTTTGGTCGTAAATTTTGGATCGACAGTGTTACAAACACGATCTTTCTGTGAGGTCATGCTCGTTGACCTCTTTTTTGCTTGTCACGGGCGATCGCTTTCTCGATCTGCTGTGGCAAGTCTCGCAATTTTAATGTCATCTAGATTGTCCTGATTGTAAGGGTTGTAGGGGCTTCAATCAGGAAATGAGCAGATTTTTTGTGTTTATTTCAACGCTTCAATTATAGTTTTTTGCTGAATTTTAAAAATTTCCATAGAAAACTATTGCTAAACTTGTATCTTGCGTTAAGATATAGAGAAGCGCTGAACAAAATTGCCATCTCAAAGCAACATCTGTCCATTCCTGGATATTGAATTTAATAAAACCTTCGGGTTTACAAAGAAGCTAGTGGGTGCAATCACTGGCTTTTTTGTGTCTGAAGGGGAAAACGAGCTAAGTGATCTCCTGACAAATAAAAACAGTGCTTTAAGCATACAGCGATCGCTCTAGATGTGATCTATAAAAGATCAAAATTTTATTAATGTCAGCCTCAATTTGGCTGCCAAGTCACGAAACTGTCATCTGGGACACTGTTTTGCAGCAATGCGTGATTTCAGTATTCATAGTATTTCGGGATTTTCCTGCTTTGCTGACTACAATGACTTGATAGGCTTTGAGAGTAGTGTTTTCACTACCGCCAGAGGCTCATAGAGCAAGGGGATAATGAGTCATAGACATGACTAAAGGAGAAGAGTTTATGTATTTTCACTCGTCCTACTTAATCCTAATTCCAGGGATGATCTTGATGTTTTGGGCGCAGCATCGCGTCAAAGCAACCTACGAAAAATATGCCGAAATTCAATCGAGTTTAGGGATGACAGGCGCACAGGTAGCTAAGACGATCTTGCAACGTATGGGGATTGATGATGTCACCGTTGAGCAAGTCGAAGGACAACTGACCGATCATTACGATCCATCCGCCAAAGCAGTGCGATTATCGGAGTCGGTATACGCATCGTCATCCCTAGCCGCCGCCGCGATAGCTGCCCATGAATGTGGTCACGTATTGCAAGATGTACGGGGCTATCAATTTATGAATATCCGCGCCTCGTTAGTACCCGTGGCAAATATCGGTGCAAACTTTGGACCAATGATGGTGATGGCGGGATTATTTTTGACATCGTTGGGTAGCTTGAGTACTGTTTTTATCAACATTGGCATTATTTTGTTTGCAGGAGCGATCCTGTTTCACCTCGTCACTTTACCCGTTGAGTTTGATGCATCAAGCCGCGCCTTGAGACTAATTGACGAGCTAGGAATTTTGCAAGGTGAAGAAAATCGGGGCGCTCGGAGTGTCTTGAATGCGGCGGCATGGACATATGTAGCGACAGCGATTTATGCAGCATTGCAACTGGTGCAATTGTTATTGATCAGAGGCGATCGCTAAATCGTAAGTCCTTGCCAAAAAATAAGAGGCGGTGCGATGCGCCGCTTTTTACGTTTGTAGTAATAATTTTGCCAACTCAGAAAAACCAGCAAACTCAGAAGCTTGAGTAACGTATTTGGGTAAATGCAGCATTTTGTCTTGATAATGGCGAATATTTGCTACGCCGACTGAGATGGGAAATAGATCGGAATCAAACATCGCCTCATCATTGGGACTATCACCAACGGTTAGAACCTGCTGCGAATTGAGTTCAGGGAAATGGTTGTTTAGAACTGAGAGCAAGCCAGTAGCTTTATCTTGATGGATTGGTTTGATATGACATTGGACATTGCTATAAGTGAAACTCCAACCCATTTGTTGACATTGGGAAGAGATGGCTTGAATATCATCGATTGATAAATCATTGACATCAAAAGTCCAATCGGTAATACGGAACTGATTATCCGCAGAAGGATGAAGATTTGGAAATAGCTGCTTAATGTGATGGAAAGTATTTTCTAGCAGAATGCGATGTCTAGATAAATTGGGAACCGAAGAGAGCAAATCTTGAGTTCCATTTGGATGCAAAAATATCCCTCCATTTTCCGCGATCGCCCCAGCAACAGGTAAATAATTCACCAAAGCACTGACCCAACCTGCCGAGCGACCAGTTACCAATAGGACTTTAATTCCTGCTGATTGTATATCGATAAGAGTGGAGATGAAATCAGAAGAGAATTTTCCATTTTGGGTAAGAGTGCCATCAACATCGGAAGCAATGAGGCGAATATTTGATAAAGTGCTTTGATTGAGGGAGGATAGTGGCATGGTGTTATGATATAAGTATGTTGACAGCCATAAATTGTAAGTCGCAGTGTAGGCAGCAAAAATATGAAGTTAAAAAAGCTAACCAAAAATTTAAGCTTGGGACAGTCAAAAAGGCGGACTTCCTTGGGCTTTAATATTTTCAGCGATCGCGGGACTGCAACGACAAATGTTACTGAAGAAAATTCAATTATGCTGAAAAATTTTCTTGATTTTTTGTGGAATGATGCGAAGAAAAACCCTTTAAATTTAGTCTCCTACACGAGTGAGATGGATGCTAGAATTTCGGCGCTTACTGAGGGAGTTGAAATAGATTGATAGAGGTCAATGGATGGAAAATCTATTTCCACAGTGTTTTTAATAAGCAGTTTCAGGAGCTTATCGAGAATTCGGTTAAGTTTAAAGAAAAAGATACGCCTAAACAATACAAGGATCGTTTTAAGCCTAAGTTGCTGAAAGCTTTACAAAGAGCGATTAAGGAGTCTATTCCTAATGATCCATTTAGTAAGGATTTTGAGCTTAGAGGGGATTTGAGCGATTATAGGCGGGTTAAGTGGGTTGGTATTTTTGATCGATATCGATTGTTTTTTAGGGTTGATGTAGAACAGGATTCGATTGTGATTCTTTGGTTGGGATATCCAAGGAATGAGGGTGGGAAGAATGATTGTTATAGGGTTTTTTGGAAGATGGTTGAGAAGGGTGATTTTCCTTCTGATGTTGAGCAGTTGATCGAAGTATCTAACATTTTTTAGTTTTGACGCGCTCTAAAAGGTCTAGTGATCACCTCTGCAACAGGTAAATAATTCACCTAATCTCAAAATTGAGTTATCTCACAAGGGTAAACGTAAAGCTCTACTTTACTGCCCGATCTGTGAGTGGCGGCGATCGCTAGGCGTTGATATAATGCTTCTAGCTACTTGTAAAATAACTGTTTCAGATATATAGTCACATCACTGTGAAATTGTTTAGTTAAAATAAATTTATGCCAGAATACAATTTCACAACTCTCTCACCAAAAGAGTTTGAGACTCTTTCAAGAGATCTTCTCCAAGCAGAATTGGGCATACGCTTTGAAACTTTTACTGCTGGTCGAGATAATGGCATTGATGCTAGATGGAGCAATGGATTAACTGACACAATAATTATTCAATGTAAACATTATGCAGGATCGGGATATCCTCAATTATTACGAACACTAAAGAAAGAAATACGCAAAATTAAGGCACAGCAAAATCTTCGCTATATCCTTACGACTTCTGTGGGATTAACGCCTGCAAATAAGGACGAAATACTCAAAACACTTCATCCTTATTGTTGCTCCACATCCGATATATATGGACGTGACGATCTAAATAATCTGTTATCTCTACATCCACAAATAGAACAACAAAATTTTAAGTTATGGCTGACTAGTGAAGCTGTACTATCTCGCATGTTAAACGCTGGAATATTAAATGATTCCGCATCTGCCTTAGACAAAGCGCGAAAGAGAGTTCAACGCTATGTTCAAAACAATAGTTTTCAACGTGCTGTTAAAGTTATTGAAGAGCGTGGAGTTTGCATTATTGCTGGGATACCAGGAATAGGTAAGACAACATTGGCAGAAGTATTACTTACATATTATGTGGACAAGTATGATTACAATGCGTTTTGTATTCGCGAAGATATATCAGACATCAAATCCATTAAACAACGTGATAAAAAACAAATATTCTACTATGATGATTTTCTTGGAACAACTAATCTTAATCCTCTAAGAAAAAATGAAGATAAAAGAATAGTCGATTTTATTGAAGAAGTTCGCAACAATAAAGATTGGATATTTATTCTGACGACAAGAGAATACATTTTTCAGAGCGCAAAGTTACAATATGAATCTTTATCTCAATTCCCATTTGATCTTAATATGTGTACTATATCTCTTGATGACTATACAGCAACAGTAAAGGCTGAGATTCTCTATAATCATATATATTTCTCTGATATACCGACAAGTTATAAGTTATCAATATTAGGTAATAACAACTATGAAAAGATACTAAGACACAATAATTATAATCCTCGGCTCATTGAGCATATGACAAGTTTTATTCGTTTGAGTGAGGTTTCAAATGATAATTATGTTGAAACATTTTTGTTAAATTTAGATAGTCCGACAAATATTTGGAGACATGCATTTGAGTATCAAATTAATAATGCATCTAAACATTTATTAATGGTTTTAGCAAGTATGCCCAAACGCATTTTTATAGAACATCTTAACAGGGCATTTTTATCATTTCATCAATATCGTCGTAATCGGTATGGATTTGTAACAAGTCCATCTGATTTCAATGATGCTTTGAAACTTCTTGATGGTAATTTCATTAAGACATATCAAGTAGAAACTAACAGGAAACAGAAGAAGATAGTGATCGAATTTCATAATCCATCTGTTCAAGATTTTCTTCAAGTCTATTTAAAAGAAAACGAAGATGATGTTTGCGATCTTATTAAATCTGCTATATATTTTGAGCAATATGAGGAACTCTGGTCTGTCTTCCATAGTTCTCACTATAGTAAAGCTAAAGAACCATCTCCCATGCTTTCAGGAATAGTAAATAACTATCCTAGTTTTTTAGATGGAATTCAAAGAACATTGGATGAAAATTCATGTAAATTGAAGCTCTACTCGATTAATAAAAATATTGAATATTGGGTTGATAGACCTACCTTTGAGCAAAGAGTATTATTCTTGATTGATGTTACATCACAAGTCCAGAGTTCATTAGCTAAATCTCTCGCTGTATCCACAATTAACAGACTCAAGGATATATTACTAGAACAAAATTATACCAATAAGGAGGAGAAGGAGGAGTTGGCAAAAATTATTTCTAGACTAAGATCTATTGATATATTAGATGAAGGATTAACCGAAGAACTCTATCAATTAACTCGCAGTGTTATAGTCACTCAATTAGAAGATTTGGCTGATTATGAGGCATTAATATCTTTTTTTAAGAGGTTTCGCAAGGAATTTTCAATACATGAGATTACAGCACTTCAATCACAGTTTGAAGAGTTTTGTATTGAAGAGGTTGACACGGTAAAATCTAATAGTTTTAATGGCATAGATTACTTAGAAGACTCTGCTAAGATTCTTAGAGAAATTGCAGTATCTCTCGATATGATTGAACCAATTTGTATACAAGAAATAGATGAAGAAATACAAGAAAAGAAAGAAATGGATAAAATATTTAATAAAGGAAATGATAAAAAAGAGAATAGAGATAATAAAAAAGAAAATATCGTAAAAGAATATCAACTAACTTTTTCTGAAACTAAGAGTATGTTTAATCGATTACTATCCGATATTGAGTTACTAGATACGGACTAAATCCGCTAAAGGCAACAAAATTGAAATTGTCAGCCTGATTAGCACCAATCCTGATGGTGACTCACCAATCTGGGAAATGGCAAGAACAGGAGCTAGTGTCGATATTCAGGTTGCCAAAAACAAAGATTGGAAAACTGAAAAGCTATATCCATACAAAGCTGTAGCGATTATTGATCAAGAAAATAAGGTAGACATCGGCTTGATATCGCCAGCCTCCATTGGAGCCTATGGCAAAACCCTAGAAACGGGCAAAATGTTCGCCAATCTAAAACTTGAGTTCAAATTAGGAATATCCCGAAATGATATAGATGACAAGTTTGCTGATGCAGAAAAGTATTTAGAAGTGCAGCGTGATGTGATTCCAGAACCAGAGCGAGAAAGCAGAGCCTCGGCGCTGTGGCACAACAATAACCGCGCGATCGCGGGCAAGATGTTTACTGAGGTAGTGACCACGCGACTGCAAGAACTACGGGTTGATAAAATCAAAATCATTGGCTTGCAGTATGAAACCAACGAACTGAAAGATAAACAAGTGCCCCAGGATCAAGGTGCAGTATGCAGACTAGGGATAGAATCTAACCCCGACAGTCCAATTTATGATAAACGGGTGCTACAGGTGCAAGAAGGCGATCGCTGGAAAAATATGGGTGTACTGCATAATGACGCAGCCTATATGCCAATCGGTACGCAGTTTATAGCAAATATTAATTTGTCGGCGACTAAGAAAGATGCTGACATCGTACTCAATCCCAATTCTCTGAAACTGCCTGAAATATGGCATGGGCTATCACCAGAGCGAGTACAGAAAGCTGTCAATCTTGATGCAATTATTCCTGCACTGAAACAAGCGATCGCTAAAGCATCTGAGAACCAACCGACCATGACTGAATTTGTGGAAAGACTAGCTGCCGAACAGGTTGGCATTAAAGCTCAAGTGCAATCTGGCGGTAGGATTAATGGGATCACTTATCTTTACGAAGGGCAAGCAGTCAAGGCTAGTTTAGTAGAGTTAACGTGGAAGAATCTCGCCGCGATGGGAGTGCGATACGATCCTGTTAGAGATCGCGAAGCAATTACATCGGCTCCGATTCCAGCTATGACTCAGCCCAGCGATCGCCTAGAAATCCAAGCTAAGAATCAAGACAAAGCAATTCCTGAAGTTAGTATCGTCACTTCTATCCAAAGAGAAAAGCTAGAAAAACCAGTAGAAATAATGGGTAAACCGATCCAGATGGTTTATCCCCTGAAGATGCATGGAGAAGTGAATCGATTGCCCGTGGATACTTGTATTGAAGCAATGCGCGGACATGGGAGATCTCATACAACGCGGCGATTTGAACCCTATGCTGCCTATAACTTTAAGGAAGGAGATATCGCGATCGCCTATGCAGGAGAGCAGAAAGTTGCCTTTCAAGTAGGAAAACAATACAAAATCTCACAGGAAATGTTGACTGATGGGGAA
>Ga0209972_10004562_pt1 | contig 10411 bp, 19 predicted proteins | sample NOAtaG_7_FD_187302 | JGI IMG/M metagenome (GOLD analysis project Ga0209972, IMG submission 187302) | Freshwater lake microbial communities from Lake Erie, under a cyanobacterial bloom - NOAA_Erie_Diel1S_2200h metaG (SPAdes) (version 2) | ecosystem: Environmental > Aquatic > Freshwater > Lake ...
GAGAAACATTAACTTATACCGATAATGGTGGCTTCGTTAAACCAAATAGCAACACTCCGTATTTAAATAATAGATTCGTTTTAAGCGGAGCCTTATTTGAGACTTTTGATAGGAACTTATGCGACGAAGTTAATTCATCGGTTTTAAGTTCTGGTAGATTATCTTTGCAAGCAATATATATCCCGAAAGATATTTTGGTGTCTTCTATATCTTTTTGGAGTGCGACCACTGCTCTTGCCACTGCGACAAATCAATTATTCGGTTTATACGATTCTAGTTTTAATTTATTAAGACAAAGCGTAAATGACGGAGCAACAGCTTGGGCTGCTAACTCAAGAAAAACTTTAGCTCTTAGCGGTACGTTTACAACAACTTATTCTGGAATTTATTATTTGGGGATTATGGTAGCAGCAACTACCGTCCCAACACTTAAAGGGGGCACAGCCAAAACAGGCGGTCAACTCGGAGCAGGCGCACCTTCAATGGGGGGAACTAGCACGACTGGGCTTACAACAACACTCCCAGCAACAGCCGCAGCTCCAGGGTTGGTAACAACATCTTTTTGGGGTTGTATAAGTTGATTTGCAGTAATCTATATTTAAGGATGATAAAGAGGTAGCATTATGTTGGCAGCATTATTAGGGATAGGAGGAGGAGCCGGAGCAAAAGCACTGGCTGGGATGGCAGCTGGGAAATCAGCAGGTGCAGGGAACTGGCTTCAATCGGCGTTAGGGTTTGGAGCGCAACAACAAGCAGCACAAGCATTTGACAGATTAGAAAGTCAGATTCCTGAATTTCAGAAATATGATTTAGGTCAATATGCTGATTTCCCAGAGCTTCAACAAATGATAGAAGCGGAAAAGCTTAAATCTGCCTACGAAGAAGGAGGCGGTGAAGGTTTTGACGCAAGAATGCGAGCGTTGAATAGACTTGAAGGTATTTCCGAAACTGGACAGACAGCTCAAGGCGAACTAGAAAGAGCTAGAATGAATGCCGACTCTGGCATGAGGGATAAAGCAGCGAGAGACGCTATCCTTTCCAGAGAGCAAGAAATGTCTGGTGGGAATAATACTGGCAGAAGACTTCAGGATCAACTTTTAAATGCTCAATCTGGTGCAGATAGGCGAGCAATGGGAGATCTAGGTGTCCAAGCCAATATGGAAAACTCTCGTATGGCTGCGCTTCAAGGTGTCGGACAGATGGGATCTGGCTTAACTGCTGATCAACAAAGACAACAAGAAGCAAGAGACCGTATTGCCCAATTTAACAATCAAAACCAAAATGCTCGAGATTTCCAAAATAATTCCCTTGCAAATCAAACTCTTTTGGGCAGAGACCAAAGACAAATGCAGAACTTAGACATGAGAAATCAGCAACAGCAAATGAATAATCAACTACTGCAACAAAGATTTCAAAACCAAGCTGGAGTTACAGCAGGCAAGGCTGGGCAACAAATGCAAATGGGGCAGAATGCGTTGCAGAATTCTCAATTTAATGCAGGGCTTACTTCTCAGAATAACCAATTTGGTCAACAAATGCAGATGCAATATGCACAAATGGCTGCAAATGCGGGAGCTGGAGCTATGTCTTCCGATAAGTCCAAAAAAGAAGGGATCGAAAAAGCGGATATGGATATTCAAGACTTTTTGGATTCCATTACAGGTTATCGATACAAGTATAAAAATCCTTTTGAAAGGTTTACCACTCCTGGCACAAAGGTCGGGATTATGGCTCAAGACATTGAGAATACCTTACCTGGGCAAGCGATCGTTAAGGAAACAGATGAAGGGAAAGTTATAGACACAAAAGAAGCCGTGTCTCCGATTCTTGCTTCTCTTGGGAATATCAACGAAAGACTAAGGAAGGCTGGGATCTAATGGCAACTTGGGATGAACTAAAAGCACTATTAGGGGTCGGGGCGGAGGAGCAATCTCCTATCCCCCAGACAGTGGCAACCGAAGCTCCGATTCCGTTAACTACAGAACGCCCTATGAGGCTTGAAGGGGGAACTGCGCCTCCACCGATGATACAAGAGCCAAAAATAGACCCAGCTTCTTTGAGGCAAAATATGCAACCAGCTCCTGAGCCTATCGTGGAACCAGCGACCCCTAAACTTCGGGATTACGAAAGAGAAGCTATCGATGATAAGAATTCTTTTTCTAATAAATTATTAGAAGCTCTAATCGGAGGACTTGCAGGAGCAGGGGGTAGGGGAATCGGAGAAATTACCAATGCGAGAATGATCCGAGAAAATTCAAAGTTGAGAGAAGCGAAACAAATGAATCTTCGCTCACCAGATTCCCAAATTTCAGGTCATTTTAGAGAATTGGCAAAAATGTATTCTGATCCAAAAGAATTTACAGTTACTCCTCAAATGTCGGCTGAGGACATCATGGAAGCAATGCCTTGGCTTAAAGATAAAATTGGGCTGGATATGAGTCAACAAAAGCTAGATTATTCTACCCGTCCAAGAACTGGGGGTGGAGGGGTTAAAATTAAGCCTTTATCTAACCCAGAACAAGACAAAATATCCATGCTAAGAATGACTGTTGGGATGGCTGAAAACCTTATTGATAAGTTTAATTCCCCAGAGTTTTCGCAATACATCGGGGTGTTAAGCGCGCCATACGAGTCTGTTAAGCAAAAGCTAAATGTAGGCGATCCAAATTTTGCGGCTTTAGAAACTGCGCTAGACGATTTTGCAAAACAATATATGGCTTCGATAGAAGGGGGAAAACCTTCTGATTATGATGCCATTACTTACAAAAAGTTAATTGGAAGGTTAACTGACCAAAAAGGGTCTTTGAACTCAAAGCTTAATTATTTTAGAAATAAAGCAGCTCAAACTCTTTCAACAAGGCTAAACGACGCTGAAAGAAATTATAAGGACATTTCTGGGTTTAGAGATTTAATAAAAGATAACGCACCAACTGCGCCTAAAGGAGCTAAAGCCGAGCCAATGGTAAAAGTCTCTTTGAACGGAAAGATAGGAGAAATCCCAGTTTCTAAATTAAAAGATTTTATGAAAAAATATCCTAACGCTAAGAGGGTGAAGTAATGAGCGAAAAAGACCCATTTGCAGAATTTGGAGGGCAGGTAACCGAAGATCCATTTGCCGAGTTTGGAGGCGGTTCCCAAGAGGAATCTTTTGCAGAAATGATCCCAAATGCTCCAAGAGACGAAAAAACAATTATTGGAGATATTCAAAGTTTCTTTAAAGATCCATCTTTTGAAAAACTTAAAACATTTGGAGACGACACTCCGACTGCATCAGCTTTAAAAGGCGGGCTTAAATCTGCATATTTTGGCTTCGATGATTCTATTGTAGGGGCGTTGGGTGGCGATAAGGAAAAATACAAATCCGAGCAAGACAGATTAGAAAAGCTAAATCCTAAATCTTTTTTAACTGGAGAGATTGGGTCTGCTCTCGCAACTCCTGCTGGAGCAATTACTGCACTTAAATCTATACCAGGGCTTGCGAAACTTGCGGAAAAATCACCGAAGCTGGCAAAAGCATTAGCTGGGATGACAGCTGGAGCTGCACAAGGCGGAGTAGCTGGGGCTGGTTATGGAGACGAAAATGCTATGGAAGGAGCGACGACGGGGGCTGCTATTGGAGCTGCGCTCCCATTGGCTGGAGCTGGAATATCTAAGGCAAGAGAATTTCTCCCCAAAGGTTCTAGCGTTTTCAAGTTAGCTTCTGGTCTTTCAGATCTGGAATATGATGTAGCGAAAACTAAAGATTTAAGTACTGCAAAGTCTCCAGAACAAATGGGGGCATTTTATCAGGAAATATTCGACACTTTAAGAAAACTGACTCAAGAAGCTGGTGGCAAAGTAAAGTCAGCAACAACTAAGCTAGAAGATTTGATTGGCGTTCCAGGAGTAGGCGCTCCAATGGGGGGGCTTACAGCAAAAGGAGGGGCAGTTAAAGACACAGTTAGTCCGCCTCCTGGGACTTTATCTAGAGAGGACTTAGCGTCCGCGCTTCAAAGCTTAATTAAAGGAGATGAGAAATTCCCAGGCTTAGCAGATTTCCGTCCAAAAACTGGTAAATTTGAATTTGTAAATCCCGATACCAAAAAGGTATTAACTCAAATTCAAAGACAGGTAAACCAAACCTTAAAAGGGATGGATCAATTCATTCCAGAGGATAGAGTTATGGGCATGGTGGACCAACTAACGTCTTCCATAAATTATGATAAAGATTCGGACCTAAAGCAAGAAATAATCAAAGGTTTTGCATCCAAAGTCAAAGATGAAGTTTATTCAAGAAATCCACAGCTTGCAGAAGCCAAGGGAGTTGCTCAGCAAGCGATAGAATTAGAAAATTTAGGCAAAAAGATTCTAGCTCCAAGCACAGAATGGCAAAAAAGCCAAAAAATAACCCTCCCTTCTGACACTACCAAAAGAGTAGAACCAAGACTTTTGAATCCAGAATCATTCACTACCAAAAGATTCGCTGATAGGTTGAAAGCTGCTACTGGTTTGGACTTAGAAGACGAAGCGCTAAAACGATATGTATCTGAATCAACCAAAGGGGGAACTCCTACTGGTTTCTGGGATCGGTATGGAATTCAAAAAGCTGCTGAACTTACTGCTTTGGGTGGGATAGGAGCTGGAGCTGGGTATGCAGCTGATTCCAGTTTCGGAGGAAGCGCAAGCGGGACGGGGATCGGACTCACTTTGGGTCTTTTGAGACAAAGATATGGTAAGCGACTTGGGGCAGAAATTCTTCAAAAAATACAAAAGAAAAATGCGACCGCCGCTTCTACTATGAACAAATCTCAAATGCTTAAACTTGCGAATGATTATGTCAAAGGTGGGAATAAAAAGCTCGCTGCAACTATGTATGTGTTGTCACAAAGAGATAGAAATCTAAGAGAAGGAGATGAGGAATAATGGACGAGTGGATCAAAATAGGGCTATCTGTTATTTCTATTATTTTGGTACCAGGAGTTGGCTATTATTTAAAAAGCGAAATTCAGCTAAACTCTTCGGCAATCAAAGAATGGACAAACCATGAATTGAGTGAAGTCTACGAAATGATTAAGAGGGAAGTAGCGCATCTTGAAGCAAGGATTTCTAATATGGAAATTGAACAGACAACTATCAAAAACAGTAGGGAGATTGTTGATTTAAAGATGCAACATATTGACGAAAAGATTTCTGGAATAGACAAAAAGACAGAAGTGATATTGAATAAAATGGACACTCAGAATGAAATGATAATTAAATTTTTAGCGAGCAAAAAAAATGACAGCAACAAAGATTCTTAAATTATTCGTAAAAAGCAAATACGAGTTTGACCCAGAAAAAGAATTAGTAATTATCACTGGTCGAGGTATAGATATTGTAGACGAAAAACTTGTTTACAATGACAATAAGGTAGACGAATGGAATGATTTAATTCTGTTGTGTTCTCCAAAAGGTGATAAGAAATACAAGGGAACGGTAGACCCAGGGCTTGACTTCATGAAGCAACCCATTAATCCAGATGGGACAGGAAGACTTGAGTCTGGAGTATTATGGTTAAAGCGAGGACTTCATAGAGGCTATCAAGCCCTTGTGCAATCTAGAGCTGCTTTAGTAAGAAGAGACTCAAACCGCGATTTAAAGTTTACGGATGAAGACCCTACTCAGAAAGGTTTTTACGCAGCGAATTTTCATGGAGCGTCTTCCCTAAAAAGAGTAGGAAGGTCATCAGCGATGTGCGTAGTGTTAATGCTCTTGCATACGTCCAAAGAATTTAAGGATCTAATCGCCTGGATTTATTCTTTTGAGCAAAAAGAATTTCCATGCGTCATAATTGAGCAAAGGGAACTTGCGTTGTTTATAGGAGGGCTGAAATGAAAGTATTTTTTAAGAAACTAAAATTCGTTTTAAATAATGTTTTTAGTTCTAGAAAAAATTCAATGGGATATATAAAAAATAAAAAGAAGCCTTCGTTATGGTCTTGGTATATAAAAAGAAATGTTGGATTAATAACCAAAGACAATTTAGGGAAATATATTTATTTATCACCTTATTGGGTGTGGGCGATTAATGATGAATCAATTATTTGGGACGGAGAATAAAAAATGAACGTATTCGATTATATAAATTTTTATTATGTGATTTCAGTAAATGTAATCATTTGGGCAACTTTAAATCAATTTAGGTTAAGGACTAAAAAAGCCAAAAAGTTAGTTTCCTTAGCCATCGGCGGGTTAATTGCAACTGGGTTCGGCTACGTTGATTACAAGCACTCTCAGGGGGATTTTGCAGAAAATTCACAAAAGCTTTTTTTGTCGTTTGTAATTGCTGTTTTTCTTTACGACTATACAATTAAGTTCGTTATGGAATTTTTCAAAAGAGGGAAATCAAATGAATCCAATAATTAGTTATGTAATTCAAAACTGGAAATTTGTACTTTATGTTTTGCTTGCAATTTTAATTGTTTTGTTTCTAGTGATTAGAAAGATCAACTTCGCTACCGAAGGAACGGATGGGAAAATAAATGAAGTACAATTTAATAATTCTTCTGATTATGATGAGCTTTGCGTGCAGATCACAGGGAGACGTTGTTCGGAGCAGAGTAAATAAAACCTGCCAAAATCTACAGATCCCAGAAATGGCGAAAGCCACGAACCAAGACTACATTCTTCACAAAGATAAGTATTATGTCCTTTTCGATAGATATGCAAATTTGGCAGTACATTCTGGAAGACTTGCAGACTGTGGAATAAACCTAGTCTGCGCTGTTAAAACTACAGAATGGGAACGAGATTGCAAGGATGAAACAAATACACTTTGGTATAATATAACTGGATCAAGACCAGCTTGTTCCATCCCTGCTCCAGAGTGTTAGTTCCTTTTATAGCTCCAGAAGTTCGGATAGGTTGGCTTCGAAATCTTTTGCAAATATAACACTTCTGAGTTTTAACGGTTCTGGAAATATGGCATACACATTTGGGCGTATTAATTTTGCTTTCTCCTTTATTTCGTCCAAAAACTTGCGTTCGTTTGGTTTACAAAACTCTACATCTACATAATTACTGTCTGGGCAACATGCTATAGCGGTTTTAGGAAGCGGGACTATGCTTAGATGGTCACATCCCTTGCAAATTTTTATTTTATATTTATTTTCCATTAGTCCACTCCTATCATAAGCATAAACATTTTAATTCCAGAAACATCTACATAGGCAACTGAACCTTCTTGAAGCAGAACTTTGATTTTTGCTCCAGCTTCAATTCTTGTGCAGTCTCCATCCTGTATTTGTTTTACAATAGACTGTGTTTGCTCTTTTTCTAAATAAAAAAGGAACAATTCAAAGTCCTTGTCGTTGTAACATGCAAACGCATTCTCATTCGCGGTTTCCGAAAACAACGATCCAACTAATAATAAAAACACTAATATGAATTTTTTCATATTCATCACTCCTTGTTAATTAAATAGACTACCTTGTTGTAGCTTTTGTTTGGGGTCGTGCTTCATCCAATCTGGAATCGGGGATTTTGCGCTCCCCATAATCACGAACCGATTTGCAAACTCTTCTGGGGCGAAATAATAAATATCGTTCCCCGTCTCATCTACTACTTGCCAGGTAGATCCTTTGGTAGAAGTAATTTCAGTTGCGAAGCCGAGCTTCCCAGTGCGTTTTGATTTAACTCTCTTGGTCATACTTCCTTTTTCTTTCTCCCAGCCTTGTAACTGTGGTGGGCATGCCCTCGTTTGCTTGGCTTTATGGACTTATTCTTTCGGTAAAACACGGCTCCTTCTTTTACTGCTGTTGAAATTTTCCTATGTATTATCAGAGCGGTTGCGAAGCTACAATCTCCAGTCATGTGCTTGTAGAAGGTTTTTGGTTGAAGGTTGCATATTGTAGCAGCCGACAAATAATTCCCCCCAGCACGCAAAATCATAACATCAACGTCTTTTAAAACGCTTACGACCAGTTCTTTGTATAGCAGATCTATTTGTTTCAACCTTTCCTCCCATCCCTTTATTAATTCTTGCTCTTGCATCTTTGACCTCCTCTTTAGTAATTATGGGAATCCGAAAATCCCACTCCCTTGGGTCTTTCATCCATAAGAACATTTTAAGTTTAATTAGAAAGGCTTCTTCCAACAGCCATCCTCTCTTTGAAACATTCCACTTCCCTTCTAGATCATAGAAATTCCCATCTGCTTTGACGTCCTCTATTACCATCCTCGATCCCTCAATGTAAGAGAAATCAAACTCTGCATATAACTCAGGAAGCGAAGTTTTCCTTGCAAAGATTTGTTTGCAGACAGTGAACCCCTCTACTTCTGGAACTAAAAGGAATTTTGGATGGCATTTGACCTGTGAAATTTTCCCAGATTCTTGAAGTTTTAACAGTTGTATGTATCTAGCCACTTCATATGCAGATCCAAATACAATTCCTTCATAAACAACGGATTTACCTTTAGCCATTATTCTGCTGAAGAAAGAATGCCTTCCAAGGCATTTCTAGAAGCTTCTGCAAACGCTTGAAGCGTGCAGTCAATCGGAATCCCACTCAATCTAATGGACAAAACTCTGTTCACCTTTACAGCGATCGGAAACGTCTCGCTTACTTTTGAAAGTTCGATTGCCATAATTATATGATTTTTGCTAGAAGCAATTTTCTCTAAATCTGTCTCAAAATGCTCGCTTGTTATTTTCCCCATTTTTACTCCTTATATCCCATACAACTTATTTCTTCTGTCCCAATTAGTCGGGAACGGCAATTTCAGTTCTTCTTCCGCTGCTAGAGATTCTAAATCTTGTAAGATTAGTTTAATCTCGTCGCTGTTCAATTTTTTCACATCTTTGTCTATCCCGACTGCCCAACAACTTTGATCATAAATTTTTCTCCAATTATGACCTGTTTGTTCTTCGATTAAACGAAGCCACATTCTTAATAGGTTTACTTGCCCATCGGAAGCGTGGTCTATATTAGACACCCTAACCAATACTCTGGTTCCATTTTTTGCGTTATAGGGAACAATGATTTGCCCATCCTTAACTTCAAATTGTTTTAGGTCTTCCATAGCCACGCTACCTTTTACTTCTCTGTTACCAATGTGAGGGTTGGTTCCTTGCCTGTTGCAAACGCAACTTCGGTTTCTTCTGTCACTCTACGAGCCAAGGTGCTTTTGATCTCTAGCTCAATACTCCCAGAAGTTCTCTCACTGTTAGGGGTAATCAGAAAGTTCAAAGTCAACCTTCTTTTGTTTGTTGGGTGAGTGTTTGGGTCTGTGACATTTGCGTTGATTTCAGCCAATGCAGCGTCAATAGCTACTTTTTCGTTTTTGATAATATCAAAAACTTTTTCTAATCCTTTAATCATTTTTCATTCTCCTTTTGAAAATTAAATAGTTTTTGAGCGAGGGTATAATAATTATATCGCTCCCAAAACTCCTGTCTTGCTTGAAGCGAAGTATTTTTATCATACTCCGCATGGTGTCTAGGACAAAGCCCAATTGCCATCCCATCCTTAGTAGGGTCATTCCACTTATAGGGGACATTCCTTCCAACAAGATGAGCCCAAACTCCCGCTTCATGGCAAATAATACATGGGACTTTTCTAAGCTTTTTGAACTTATCTTTAAAGTTATCCCTAGCTTTGTTTAGTTTTTTGGTTCTTGAATTCATTAGCCATAGCCATCGCCAGAGCCATAGCCAGAGCCATCGCCATAGCCAGAGCCATCGCCATAGCCAGAGCCATCGCCATAGCCAGAGCCAGAGCCATAGCCATCGCCAGAGCCATAGCCAGAGCCATCGCCATAGCCAGAGCCATCGCCATAGCCAGAGCCAGAGCCATAGCCATGAGATTTAAATAAATCGCTCATTATCCTCTTGTCCAATTCGGGATAGATGCTAAAACATCTGCCGACTTTTTTGTCACTGGGATAATCTCAATGGCTTCGGTTAAAGTTATCCTATTAACTGGAGCTGTAATTTTGCAATTTTTTGGGAGCACGCTACCAATGTTTGCAACATCAGAAAGGGTGTTTGCTCCTTCCCAATAGTAAACTCGTCTTGAATTTACTAAATCAACTTCTTTGCCCACTCGCTTAAGTAAATAGCCTATATGAACCCCAGCCGAATATGTTCTTACGACTACATATTCCAGCCCATCGTGAAGCGGAGCTTGTTCTTGAATTTGGTCAATGGGAACATACGTTCTACCTTCTATTTCTAATTTGTCTATTTTTGTTGTCATAATTTTCTCCTTTTGTTATTAGACTTGATTTATAAAGATTTGTTTTGAATTTAAAATGGTTCCTCCTTACCTATAAAAAACGTTGGCTTGTCAATGAATGCAGTTTTCTTTCCTCGAACCCCTCCATACCTATCTTTGACTATCCAAAAGTTTACTTCGTCCGTAAAATCTCCGCTACTGTCTTCTGGTCTGGAAATA
>Ga0209972_10004566_pt1 | contig 10402 bp, 19 predicted proteins | sample NOAtaG_7_FD_187302 | JGI IMG/M metagenome (GOLD analysis project Ga0209972, IMG submission 187302) | Freshwater lake microbial communities from Lake Erie, under a cyanobacterial bloom - NOAA_Erie_Diel1S_2200h metaG (SPAdes) (version 2) | ecosystem: Environmental > Aquatic > Freshwater > Lake ...
CGGCAAGACTTCTGAATATCAAGTTTCAGTTCCCACTCGTCGTGCATCTTCTTGACGCAATCAAGGCACCACCCGGTATCGCTGTGGTCGCAGTTTTGTAAATGCGGCATCGTCACTGCGCCACCTCCCATGCCTTCTTTGATCCGTAGCCGATCTGCCCGCCCTCGACGAGGAACAGCACCGGCGCCGGCTTGCCTTGACCTTCTTCGCCGCCTGCGTCCTCATCGTCGTCGTCGCAGCAGTCAGCGATCTCCTCGGATGATGCCAGCCCGCAGATGCGATTTTCAAACGGCCATTGCTGCTGAGTCATCAGCCGGACCTCCGCGTCGCCTCCGATTGCGTCGCGATACTCTTCCAGCCGTTCGATCAGTTCTTCGATAGTCATTGCTAGGATCTCCCTTGATTGTGCTTGATGATCGTCACTTGCCCAACTCAATCTCTCGCTTCGCGGCCACGAGTGCCGCCGCGCACTGAGCAACCGAACGGAACTCAATCTCGCGTGTAACGATCCACCCGTACCGATCGATCGCCATACACTGGACGTTGCAATCGATCCCGCGTCGCTTCCAGTTGCTCGCGACACGAGCGGCCGATGCTGCGTTTGTTGTGTTGTATTCTTTCCCCGACTGATTGACTGAGTACATCTTTTGACCCTTTCGATTGATGGTTGAAGGAAGGCCACCCGGTCAACGCGACCGGGTGGCTGATACTGGTTGAGCTACTTCGTCACGAAGGTCGCAATCCTTAGCCACGCTTTGATCTGCTTGTGCTGATCGCGGGCGTACTTGTTGAACTCGTCGTCGCACTGACCCAGCAGTCCCTCGGCGAGCTCGTTGCCGGACTCTGGCCTGAACTCTTCGAGACGCCATCGCGCCAACTCCATCAACTCGGGCAGGGTGTAGCTGTCTGGAGTCCGGCCCTCAGCCGGTGCGACGTCGATCAGGTGGAAGTAAAGCTCGGTGATTGCACAAAACGACTGGATAAGATTCTTCGCCATTATCGATCTCCTGGTGTTCGTCGTTAGGGAATCCCCCTGGTCACTGCGACCAGGGGGCGAGTTGGTCGATCCCTAGAGCGCTGCGATAAACGCTTTGCTAACTCCGCTGATATTCATCTTGAAAACACCGGTTTGCATGGCAACCATCCCGCCAATCCCGGATCCGTCGGTTCCCCAAATGCTACCCCCGCGAGCCGTGACCATCGAGAGAAGGTCGTAGTACTCGCTATCCAGCTCAGTGAACTTCTCGCAACTGCCTGGAGTGAATCGCTTGGTGATCGTCACGATCGTGCCCCGAGTGCTGATCGACCATCCGGCATCGCGAGCGGCTTCGGTGAACTTGCGGGCGGCTTCGATCGTCTTGTTCGTCTTCATCGTCGTGTCCCTCGTGTCTTCGAGTTGGTTTTCGTTCGCGGTCCCTTGCCGCGTCTTCAATCATTATTACCTATCATCGGCCAGAAGGAAACCCCAAGACGACCATTTTTCGGAAAAATTCCGGAAAAATTTTCGACCCTGGATTTCCTGGAAATCCTGCGTCCCCCGAAGGTCTCGCGCGTGACCTTAGCCCCGCTCCATCGGCATCAGCACGTAGGTGCAAGGCCCCGCCTCGAGCATCAGCGGCTCTTTCGCGCTGCGGACGTTGACGCTGACCAGCTCGGCATCCACCCCGGCTAGCCACTGAATCAGGTACCGCGAGTCGACGGTCAGCGATGGACGGTCTGCGCCTTCGTAGGGTATCGACGCGCGAGCTGATCCGATGTCGGCCGCTCGTGCTGTCGCCTCGATTGATCCATCGCGGAAGGTCAGGTCGATACCTCGCGACTCCTGATCGGAACAGATCGCCGCCTGCTTGACGAGATGAAGGAACGCCTCCCGGCTAACCGTTACCGGATCGCTCGCCTGCGGGACGATCGACTCCCACTTCGGGTACCGCCCCTCGATTACGGAGGACCACACCGCGAAGCCGTCGGCATTAGCCCACCATCGCCGGCCATCGGTTCCCATGCGAACCGACCCCGTGACCTTGCGCGCGAGGTTCAGCGCGCGAGCCGGAACTACCACCCGCTCCCATGACTTTATGATCGTTGCACCGTCATGCACCAGTGAGAGCCGGCGCCCATCAGTCGCGACCATCATCATCCCAACGGGCGACGCCTCGAACAGAATCCCACCAATCGCGTAGCGCGAGTTGTCGGCATCGATCGCCCAGACCGTCGCACCTATCCCACGCACGAGCGAATCGGCTTCGACTTCGACGTGCGACTCCATCCTCGCGGATTGAACGTCAGGGAACTCATCCGGGTTCCCGGTCGGCAGCGTGAACACACCAGCCCCTGCCGCGATCTGCACTTGTCGATCGTCCACCTCCATCGCGACCATATCGCTAGTCGCCTCCGAGATGATCGCGCCGAATCGGGTCGGCAATAGAACCTTGCACGGCCGATCGACCTCGGCTTCGATCTCGGCGATCGCTCCGATCTCAAGATCGGTCGCCTGGAGTGTCGCCCCGCTTTCGTCTGCCATCAGCAGGACGTTTCGCAGGACCTCCTTCGGCCCTTTTGCCGGGACCACTGGCGCGACGCTTGCCCACGCCCTTTGAACTGCCTGCCGACTTAGTTTGATCTTCATCCTCATCTCCAAAGAAAGTCACCTCAACCCTCGGTCGCTCGCGGTCGATTCCGATCGTCGGAACCTCAGCCATCCGGAGCGCCTGCCAACTATCGTCCTTTGCCAGCCCCGCATCGATCGCGCCGTCTATTATCGGCTTGCAGTTCTGGAGCATATTCACTTCGTCGCGCTTGCGGTTGTCCGGCACCCAGAACGCATAGGTCACGCGCGAGACCTTCTTCGTTCGCCCGGCAAGCTCAGCGCGAACTAGCCGCCACGCGAAGGCCCGCAGTCGTTTGATTGCTCCTGCTTTCCAGATCGGACTGCCGGAGTTCTGCGACAGATCCCGCATCCGCTCCCACGGCACCACGATCGTAAGGCCATCGTCTTTCACCACCACGCCCTCCATCGTCGGATGAACTCTTCCCGATGTTCCATCGGCTCGACTGGCTCCGGAATACACCGAACTGAACACCGTCGCAAGTACGCCAGATCATACCAGCCCGCGTCCGCCTTGATCTTGAGCCAGACCAAGTTAGCGACGGTCAGCTTCGGCAACGGATGATCCGCGAATCGCTCGCCGTGCTGCTGCTTGTGACAGAGAGAGCACAACTGGACGACCACCCGCCGATCCTCGCGTCGCGGCTTGTTGACGATATGCGCTCGCTCGATCATCCACGGACCGAACCAGCCTGCCGGTTGATCGCACTCGCGCCGGCCACAGGCCCAGCAGAACGGTTCTCCGATGTTCGTGAGGTCGGCGAAGTCCCGCAGAAAGTCGCGATAAGTTCTTCGCGCGTTGTATCCCGGCTGATCCCACACAGATCCCGAACCAGGAAGCCCGCCGGATGCCTTATTACGTTTTCGACCCGTCGCCATGCTACCTCCTGATCCATGAGTTCCCAGCGTGCCCGCCGCTCAAACGCATCTTGCAAGGTCTCGCGCGTGACCTTTGCACTGGCCCGCAAGTATCGAGCGTCCCCGTAGATCGTTTGATGGTCCCCCTTGAGTCGCGATCGATGCAAGTCTTCCTCCGCCTGCTTCGTCCCATCCATGCAATCGTATCGCTGGACAATCACCACCGAAACATCCTTGCCCCACACCTGAACAAATCCATCGGGGTGCAACTCGAGGACAACCGCGTGCCGCTTCTTGCCCTTGAGGATCCATTCCTCGACGTACTCGGTGAGCCTCGCGCCGTACTCTCCGAGTATCGTCCGCCAGTTCCTTGCAATGAACCAGCGAAGGAACCGCCGGCCATCCTTTGAGGTCAGCAACCACTTCTCCGATTGTGTCCATCGATCCGACCAGTTCATCTTCTTCGGAGCCATGCGTAAGTCCTCGATGGAGCTAGATGGTACTTTGAGTTGTCTTTGCCCGGCGGAGGGTTCTGCAATAGGTAGGGACTGATCGATGGGATACCAGCCTCCGAACACTTTCGGTAGAAGATCGGGATGAGACTAGAGAACGGCATCCCGGAATAGACCGACGACCATAGGCACGAGTTCCATAGCTTCTGATGCGTCACCGCCTTCGACTTCGGCCCCTTCGTCTTGTAGACTGGCCCCTCCTGCAACACCAGCTCGCCGGACTCCTGCATGATGCGCCGGACGCTGCGCTTATGCTGATGCTTGCAATGAGGGCAAACGTCGCCCGACGTGCGCCATCCGTGACACTTCGGGCACTGAATCGGCTCTGGCTCATCGCCCTTTTTGTACCGCTCCATCCGATTGTCCGCGATGTCCTTCGACGTCTCGCCCAAGATCCACTCGCGATCTTGGTTAGGCGATCCGTGCCGCCAGTATCCTCCGCCGTGGTCCTGGAGGATCTTGTCGCTGTAGTCCTCCCAGTATCTTTGGATGCGACCGACCGACTGTAGATAGCTCGCGATCGATCCGAACACTGTCGCGAAGATCCCATGACGCAACCACGGCATATCGATCGCTTCTCGAAGGACGAACCGATTGCACAGCACCTTGATCTCTCCAGACCTGCTCAGCCTTAGAGCCTCTTCTCGCGTCTCCTTGTTCAATGGGTGCTGGACCAACTGCCAGTTTCCGGACGCCTGCAACTCTGGAAGCATTGCAATGCCATCGCCTACCGCAGCAGTTAGTACACCCCTGCGCATAAACTCTTGAGCGAACCAGAACGCGCCGCCGACCGAAGGCCCGAACAGGATCGCAGGTTCGGCGAACGGGTTCAGCTTCTTCCAGTTCGCGAAGCAGTCGCCGATGATCTTCGCGGCTCGTGGCTCCAGCGCCTTCGTCGAATACTCGAAGTCGGCATTCCGACCCAATCCAGAACAATCGATCTCCGACGGAGAATAGACGCGGACCGGCAGGTGAGCCTTGACCGATCGCAGTTCTGAGTAAGTGCCGAACTCAATGAGTTCGTCGCACGCACTACCAAGGCCAACGGGAGTTCCAGTGAATCCTACAATAGTTGCACCCCGCGCCGTATGACCACAAAACATCCCTCCTTGCCCGCGAGCTCCATCAAAAACAGCTCGAGCCTTAGACCCTCTTTGCTGATGAAACTCGTCTACAAGGACCAATGTCGCATCATGCAAGTCATCGAGTCCGCGTTTTGCGCATCGATTGTACGCGGTGTCGACCATCGCCATCTCGATCGGATGTTCCCCTGTCCGCTTGTATCCGCTGGCGAAGATGCCATGATCGATCCCCTTCTCGGTGAATACCGCGCTCATCTGCTCAAGCAGCATGGTACGGTGAAGGTAGATCGAGACCTTGCCTCCGCGCTCGACCTCTTCGACGGCCAGTTGCGCCATGCAAGTAGTCTTGCCGGCTCCCGGAGGTGCGACCCCGCACATCCGCCGAACGCCCGCCGCGCGTCGCTCGTAGACCAGCGCCTTGCCCCTGTCCTGATGCGGCCAGTTCTGTCTCATGGATCGACCCTTACCTTCCTCCCGATCTTCTTTTCATACCGCGACAACACCGGCAGGATCTTTTCCAAATGGTGCCACTTGCGCCACTTCTGAACGATCCGGCCATCGACGCAGAGGCACCATCGATTGTCGCACTCCACGAGGACCGCGCCTTCGTCCGGCCAGTCGCTGAACTCCGGCAACTTGCGCGCTGTGTCCGACGTTCTCAGCAGATCCGCACCGTCCGGCATGATTCGCCGCAAAACCGTCTCAATCAATCCCCAGCGTCGCGCCGGCCCGAGGTTCTCCCAGTACGGTTCAGCTCGGCATAGTCTCAACAGTTCGTCCATCATCACCTCCCCAAAGGCCCCCTGGTCACTGCGACCAGGGGGGCGAGTCACCTTGCGTCAGTAGTCCGAAGGTAGCATTATCGTCATGCCGCCCTTCGCGTTCGGAAAGATCCAGATCGTGCCCGCCGCCGTATGCTCAAGGACGATCGGAGGATCCTTCTCCCGCGATGCTCGGACCGCCATCACCGCATCCATAATCAGCGGCATCACTACCTTGCTGTATTCATCCGCAGTTCCGTAGCGCTCTTTCGCGATCCGCTCGCACTCAACATGGACCGCGATGGTCAGCAGCAGCCAGGGAAACCGCGTCGGATACGGATGCACCAGGACTCCGTCTTCAATCGCCTGCTCTTCCGTGTAGCTCGACACCACCGGGAAGTCATCAAACGCACTCATCTTCGTTTCCTCGCATCTTCGAGTTGCCAACCAAAGGCCCCGGGTCACGCGACCCGGGGCAAACCAACTTCCGATCAGACCTCCATCCATCCGCCTCCGAAGGTGTTCGGCTCGCAGTCCTTGACGAACTCGATCTCGATCCGAACCATCCAGGTGCCCGATCGTCGTTGAGCGGTGCGACCAGTGATGCGGATGTTGACCGGGTAGGCGACGCCATCGAATCGATTGGATGGCATTCTGAACTCAGCAGCCTCCCAGTCGGACTCGATCAACTTGGTCGCGATGGTATTGCTGTACCATCCGTCGACCCAAACCAGCGATCCGACCGTCGCCTTGACTTCGCCCATTGCTTCAAGTGCCATGCTCATCGTTGTGCCCTCGTTCGTTCGAGTTGGTTTTCGTTCGCGGTCCCTTGCCGCGTCTTCAATCATTATCACCTATCATCGGCACAAGGTCAACCCCGCCGGGATCATTTTTCGGAAAAATTCCGGAAAAATTCCTGACCCGGCGGATCGACAATTTCCAAGGATTTCTCAGGTCGCGCGCGTGACCTTTGCCACTTCGCGGGAAATCGCGTCGGTCCATCGCTTGAGCCGATCATTGATCCCCGCCGCGTCGACCGCTCGGAGGAACTGCCCCCAGGTCTTCGCGAGCTTCTTCGCCGCGTCCGGATCGATCGCGACCACCTCGACCTCCTCCTCCGGCTCATCATCCGCGACGGTCTCGCCGTGGACGTGTCCGCATTGCCCGCACTTGTCGTGCCCCGCATCCGTGGTCAGCCACCAGTCTACGTCGCACGCCGGACAGCGTTCGTTCTTGGTCTGCCCGCGCGGTCCCTCTGGTGCCTCGTCCTCGGTCGGTGCGGTGTGGGTCGGCTCCTTGAGCTTCGCCGGTGCCTCTGCTCCGTCGCGACGCGTGATGGTCGTCTGCTCGGGATGCTCTTCCTTGCGGATCTTTCCAACGAGTGCTTGCGATACCCGGCATATCTCCGCGATCTCGACCGCTGGCTTCTTCGGCCACTGAGCCAGCGCCATCCGCACCGCGTTCCGTTTGTCGTCGTCGGTACGCCTCACTCCGTGGTCAGCGTTCGCGCCGCACGCGCGAGCCATCACCATATCGAGGTCGCCTTCGATCACCTCGGCCCAAACCTTTGACCGGCCAGCCTTGAGACACGCGCCGCAGCGCTGCCAGCCGTCGGTCAGATAGAGCACCCCGGCAACCGATACGATCTCGATCGGTGCCTTGAAAGGCCACCCCGACTCCTTTCCGCTCTCCGCAATCGCTTGATACTCCGTCTGGACGTCATCCGTGACTGACCGACGCGCTTGGTACTTACTATCGAACGTGATCTTCTCAATCGATACCCATTTCTGCGCCATCTCGCAAACCTCCTTAGAGTGCCTTGTTGCCGTGCCTGAAACCACGCTGCCTGTTGACTTCATTCTTCGCTACCATCGTGTCGTACAAAAGCAGACTCGACGTTGCCATATCCTCGACATTCCGGAAGACCACGATGAGCTGACCGGTGAACTGCTCAAGAGTCCCCTTTCTCAAGTACTCCAGCGCTTCGCTGATCTTGAGATGTACCGTCGCGATCTGCTCCGCGCGATTAGTGAGCGTAAACGGTTCGACCTCTGCCTCGAACCATCGGCGCATACCTTCGAGCGGATGTAGACCTTCCAACACATCGAGGATTCTGATCGCAACGTCCGCCAACTCTTCAAGGTAGTTTTGCTCACTATAGTCTTGCTCAGTACGCTCGATTAGAGCCTGCCACGCCTCGGATAGCTCCGAGTGAATCAGAGCGATCTTCTCGGCCAGCTTTCGCTTGTTCGTATCCCAGTCCGCAACGATCGCAACATCCCATCCATTGGAATCATTTGTCTGCCAAATCCACCAGGCCAAATCCATCCAGTGCTCAACCGTGACTCGTTGCATGATTCCCTCCGAACATCTGGTACACAGGACTCGACTGATCCACCAACACTGAGCAACCGTAATCGCTTGCCATGCTATCCTCGGCATCGAACACTCCACAGTTCATGCACCGCGTCGCCTCCGCGTCGCAATACCGCGTACAGCTCCGACACATCGCCGTCCGGTGACCGCCTCGTGCGACGGTCAACCCGAGCGACTCAAACCAACTGCGATCCGGACCGAACCAGAGATAGTCATCCCATGCTGGGATCGCGACCCGGCACAGGTCGCGGATCGGTTCGCCGCGATCAAGGTGGACCCAGACGAACGGCCCTCGGCCTTCATCTGCGACCGGCCACGCCTCGAGCATCCTCGCCCGCAGCTCCTCCGGCGGAATCCTCGCGAGGACTTCCGCGTTGTTTCGATCCTTTGGCACTCCGGGAACGGTCAGATAAAGGCCGCACCCAATACCGTGCAACAACAATTTATTCGGCACCGATCACCCCCTTCGTCATCTCTGGGATCCGCTTTGCGATGTCGCTATTCAAATGGTCGACCTCGGACTGATCGAACCACTTTCGCTCCAGGTAACCCTTCGCCCGGGTCTGGTACTGGCTGAGGAGGGCAAGGTCGGTGCAGACCGGGATCCTGCGCCGCAGCGACTGGAACAAAACCTGGAGGTGTATTCCCGCGTCGATCTTGTTTGCCACCCGCATCCGGTTGGACAGCCGCTCGACGTCTTCGAGCTGATCGATCGGTCCCTTGTTCGCACGCTCGAGGACTTCCATCTCTGGCGGGAACACTTCCGGCTTCGGCTTCTCTGCTGGCTTGTCTGCCGACTTCGGAGGAGCCTTCGGAGCGGGCTTGGGTTGCTCCTTCGCTGGCTTATCGGCTGGCTTGTCGGCGGGCCTTTCCGCCTTCGTCGGCTCTGCGATGAATGCGTCCGGATCAATCGCTTCCGTCGGGATGCAGAGCAGTTGGCAAAAGCCGTACTTGTAGGCGATCGACATCGCTTTGTTGTACGCCTTGTCTCCAGTATCTGCCGCCTCTCCGATTACCTCCGTCCAGACCGATGATCCATCGATCCCTGACACGAGATGGTACCGAATCTTGAGCCGGACAAAAAACTGGACGCCTCCATTTTTCGTCGCTCGTTCTTTGTGGTCCGACTCCATGATCTCAGCGCGAGGATAAACCTTGCACTTCGCGAGGACGGGATGAACCGTGTTGTAAATGTCATCGATCCCGCGAAACGTGAAACCCTGTTGCACGTTCTTGCGTTCCTTCGCGATCGCAGCCACCTCGGCCAGCATCGCGCAGATCGCGCCGTGAATTGCCTCTACCTTCTCAGCCATGTTATTGCATCTCCTGCTAGTTGATTGAAAGCCCCGCCGGACTGCCCGGCAAGGCAACCGCCCCTCATCCTCACTCAGCCCGAAGGATCATCCGCAAGACCTTCTCCTCACGGACCAGCACCAACAGCTCCGCTTCGGCTTCCTTGATCGATCGCAACTCCGACTCCATAAAACCGATCCAAGACAGGCTATAGGCTTCACCGCCTTCGATCTGCTTCGCGGCTTCGGTTGCCTGCTGAGCGCGACGGGCGACTTCCTCGGAATAATGAACCACCTTGTTCTTAGCGTCGCGGATCATCCATTCCAGGTTTGCCAATCGGAGTTCGATTGCGTTCTTCGTTGCGTCCATCGTCGTGTTCCTCGTTCGTTCGAGTTTTGTTCGTCGCGGTCCCTTGCCGCGTCTTCAATGATTATACACCCTATCGGCCCGAGGGCAACCCCAGGCAGACTATTTTTCGGAAAAATTCCGAAAATTATCCAGACCCCCCGAAGTCGTCATCCGCCAGGAAAGCCCAGCGGAAAGCCAAGAAAATCAGGGATCCACCCAATATCGCGACCGCGACCAGCTCCCCCAGGTCACTCATCGGTATCCTCGTGCGGCGTGTTCGCGTCGTCCCCGTCGCTGATCCGGACCTTGTCAAACTCGAAGTCCATATCCCCCGGGATCTGGATCCGATACTGGATCGACCGGCGAGTGTTCCACCGCGCGCTCACCTGGATCTCCACCGGCTCGCCGTCCGCGTCGAAGGACCGGATCACCAACGCATCATCCACCGACAGCCGACGGATCACTAGCGGCCGTCGCTCAACTTCTTTTCCCATGCCACCGCACCTCCAAAAGTGTCACCGACTCCTCCGAGCAGAGCACCGACTCCGCCCGCACCAACTGAACCTC
>Ga0209972_10004567_pt1 | contig 10401 bp, 13 predicted proteins | sample NOAtaG_7_FD_187302 | JGI IMG/M metagenome (GOLD analysis project Ga0209972, IMG submission 187302) | Freshwater lake microbial communities from Lake Erie, under a cyanobacterial bloom - NOAA_Erie_Diel1S_2200h metaG (SPAdes) (version 2) | ecosystem: Environmental > Aquatic > Freshwater > Lake ...
GGATGGCTTCCAAGCCATTTGACGCGGATGGGAAAACATCCTTCGGCTCTGATATCACTCAAGATTATGCAACAAAATCAAATGTAAAATAGTAGGTAAAACGGTCAACGTTTTTTAGGCATTGACAATCCTTCGGCTCTGATATCACTCAAGATTATGCAACAAAATCAAATGTAAAATAGTAGGTAAAACGGTCAACGTTTTTTAGGCATTGACAACTAACCACTAATTACTGAATACTATTCACTTCAAACCCTGTACCCGCTGCGGATCCAGCCTCCGCCCACCACATCATCGCCTTCGTAGAAGACCGCTGCCTGACCCGGGGTGATGGCCGAAACAGACTCGTGAAAACGCACGTGCATCTCATCGCCCAGCTGTGAAATCAGGGCCGGGGCGCCGGCATCCTTGTACCGGATTTTGGTAACGGTTTCCAGGGAACGGCCTTCAAGGCTTTCGTATTTCATCAGGCGGAGCTGATCCACCGTCATGGCGTTTTTCATCAGGTCTTCGTCCACGCCAAGTACCACCCGGTTGTTTTCCTTATCGATGCCGGTTACAAAAACCGGATAGCCCAGGGCAATGCCCAGTCCTTTTCGCTGGCCGATGGTGTAAAAGGGATAGCCTTCGTGCCGGCCCAGCACTTCACCTTTTTCATTCACAAATTCGCCGCCGGCTACCTGCTCCGAAAGACCCGGAACCCGCCTCTTGAGAAAGCCCCGGTAATCGTTATCCGGCACAAAGCAGATTTCATAACTCTCGGGCTTGTTAACCAGCTCCACAAAACCGCGCTCTTCGGCCTGCCGGTAGATTTCCTTTTTGGTCATCTCGCCAAGGGGCAAAATGGTTCTGGCCAGAGATTCCTGACTCACGCCCCAGAGGGCATAAGACTGATCCTTGTCTTTGTCAAATCCCTTCGAAATGAAATATCTCCCGTTTTCCTGCATCAATCTGGCGTAGTGGCCGGTGGCGATGAAGTCGCAGCCCAGCATGTCGGCACGGCGGAGCAGGGCATCCCACTTGATGTGGGTATTGCAGAGCACACAGGGATTGGGGGTGCGGCCTTCCAGGTACTCGCTGGTGAAGTGGTCGATGACATAATCGCCGAACTCGGAACGGATGTCGAGAATGTAGTGGGGGAAACCCAGGGAGACCGCCACATCGCGGGCATCGTTGATGCTGTCGAGGGAGCAGCAGCCGGTTTCCTTTTTGGAGCCGCCGCTGCCGGTGTAATCCCAGGTTTTCATGGTCATGCCGATGACTTCAAAACCCTGCTCATGCAGCAATACAGCGGCCAGGGAACTGTCGATTCCCCCGCTCATAGCCATCAACACCTTTCCTTTGCGGCTCATTTGCAATCAGGAAATGGAGGTTCTTACCCGGCTGCTGTAGGCACGCAGGGCGGCATTGTATTCAAGTCCTTTGGACTGCATTTCCTCTATGATGAACATAGCGGCCATAATGTGGGTGAGTTTTTCGCCTTCATCAGCACCTTCCACCTCAATTTCAGGCTGCTTTTCCTCCAGTATGGCTTCTTCTGCCGCCTGAAGCTGCGGGATGGAATACGATTCTACCAGTTTTTTAATGGAAGGAAGTTTCATATGCTCAGGCCTGCAGGTGTTCGATGATTTCAAGAATGCTCTCTTCCCGGCTGGTGGCAACACCTTCAGCCAGGGCCATGCCGCGGAAGCCGGCAAAGAAGGGCAGGTTGTTTACCCCGGCCGCGTGGCGGGCCTGCTCGTTTTCCTCTGCATTTACTTCCAGAAACTGTACGCCGGAAAAACGGGGATCTTCCGACATGCGGCGGAATTTGGGGGCAATGAGTTTACAGGAACCACACCAGTCGGCGTAGTATTTTACAATGGTGAGCGGCTTGCTGCTCAGGGCAGATTGAAAGTCTGCATCGGTAGCTTTGATTACGGCCATAAGGATTGTTAAAAAATGAATGTTCTGTTTCCCTGCCAAAGCCCGGAGGCGGCAGAATTGTTTTGGAAAATATCAGGAATGACGGAAAACCGGTTTGCGCTTTTCGAGAAAGGCTCCTACGCCTTCCTTCATGTCTTCGCTCTGGAAGGCCCTGCGGAAATTGTCCGATTCGAGTCCGAAACCGGCGGCATCGCCTGAACCGAGAATGGCTTCCTGCGCGAGTGCCGCGGCAACCCGTGATTTACCAGAAAGCTTCAGCGCGAATTTTTCGATGAAGGCCATTCCTTCGGTCTGGTCTTCGACCAGAAAATCACCGAGGCCATGGCGCAGAGCAGTTTCGGCATCCATGTTTTCGGAAGCCAGGGTGTAATAGAGCGCCTTCCCTTTTCCGATGAGCCGGGGCAGACGCTGGGTGCCGCCGTATCCGGGAATGAGGCCAAGGTTCAGCTCGGGCAAACCCATCACGGCTTTTCTGGTGAGCACACGAAGCTGGCAGGCCAGGGCAAGTTCGAGGCCGCCGCCCAGGGCATAGCCGTGGATTAGGGCCACCGTAGGCAGGTAGTAGTTTTCCAGTTTGTCGAAAATTTTCTGTCCGCGCTGACTCAACGCCCGCGCCTCGTCACCGCTGAGCGAGGTAAATTCGGTGATGTCGGCACCGGCGGCGAAGGCTTTTTCTCCGGAGCCTGTCACCAGCAGCAGCCTCGAAGTTTCGGGCAGTTTGCCGGAGACCACCTCGTCGATTTCTGAAAAGACTTCGGCATTGAGTGCATTGAGTGCCTGGGGCCGGTTTATGGTGAGCTGCGAATGGTGCTCAAAATGCTGTAGCTGAATGCTGTTCATAAGCTTTATTTCCTTGGTTTGCTGAGTTCTTCGAGGCGGTTCTTTTCATCCCGGCTGAGGCTGTGAATGCCTTTCTCTGAAATTTTATCCAGGAGAAAATCGAGTTCTGCTTCTTCGGAAAGGAATTTCCGGCCAGAACTGAGCGGCACTACCTTCCCTTCTTTTTTGCTGCGGAAAAGCGAAGGTCTACGGAAGCGGAAGGCACCCTGCAGGTAGCGCAGATACAGCACGCCGCCGATGGCACCGCCGAGGTGGGCAATGTTGCCGCCGGGATTGCCCGCCGGAATCTGGATGAGAGAAATCAGTACAAAAATCAGGGCCACGTATTTTAGCCTGACTGGTCCGAAGAAAAGCAGGTTGATGCTGTAATTGGGCACCAGAAAAGCGGCTGCACAGATGATGCCGTACACCGCCCCGGATGCGCCATGCAGGTGACCGCCATCGGCAATCCAGGCGCCGGTGCTTTTGAGAAGCATGGCCATGATGAGAAAGAGCACTGCCCCGCTGAATGCACCGGCCAGGTAAAAGCGCAGGATGGATTTGGGCCCTAGAAAATCCTGCAGAATCTGTCCGAAGATGTACAGGCTGATCATGTTGAAGACCAGGTGCCAGAGGTCGGTGTGGAGCACAGAGTAGGTGAGCAGGGTCCAGAATTTCAGGAAAAACTCCTGAGGGATGGGCGACAGGCCTAGGTAATGCAGGAAAAAGTGACTTACACTGCCCGCACCGGAGGCCCAGGAGCCGAGGTCAAAAAGTTTGATGAACAGAAACACCGCAGCGTTTATCACCATAAGCTGCACCACACCGTTCTGCCTTCCGCGGAAGGCCTCCTTTATGTCGTTGCTAATCTCTCCCAGCATTCCTTAAAAGCGTTGAGGTGAAATTTTCCAGAAGCGAAGAATGAGCCAGCCTACCAGCATGCCGCCGAGGTGGGCATAATGTGCCACATTGTCACCGGGTACTTTTTCCACTGCATAATACAAGGCCGCAATGGCATAAAACCCGATGAGGTATTTGGCCCTTACCGGGATAGGCGGAAAGAGCAGCATCATCTGAAGGTTGGGGAAGAGGTAGCCGAAGCCGAGCATTACGCCGTAAACGGCACCAGAGGCGCCGACCATGGGTGAATTTTCCCGGAGGGCAATCAGTTCGGTAACGGCATTCATGGCTTCTTCGCGGTAAATGGCGGCATCGGGATGACGGCCGTATTCTTCCACAAAACCAAGGTTTTTATCAGAAAGCAAACCCGGACTTTCAGCAAGCACCCGGGCAAATAGGTCTGGGTCGGGTGAAGCCAGAAACTCCCGTGCTGCCGCCACAAAGGGATACACTTCCATCAGGTGTATTACGCTGTAAATGAGGCCTGCGCCCAATGCTGTGGCAAAGTAAAAAAGCAAAAAGCGTTTTGCGCCAAGACGCATTTCGAGGATGGGTCCGAAAACCAGCAGGCCCAGCATGTTGGAAAACAGATGCGACCAGCTTGCATGCACCAGTGAATAGCTTAGCAGCTGCGTTGGCATAAAGCGCTCCGAAAAGAGGTATCGAAGCCCGAACCATTCCACAAATAAATCATGGTTTGGAAACAGCAAAGCCGGACCTGCAAACATCAGGATGTTGATGATGAGCAGGTTTTTTACGATGGGCGTAAACTGAAACACGGATTTCGGGGTGGATTTTCCTCAACGCAAAATTGCGGCTTTTATGCCGCTTCTGAAATAAAAAAACAGAATCTGCTGAAAACAGCTACTGGGTTTCTTCCCGCTTTTTGCGCATCTGCAGGCTCTGCCGCGAGTATCGCTCCGGCACTATCAGAAAACCAAAAGCCTCGCAGCCGTCTTTGCTGTGTTTGCTGTGGTGTACATAATGGGCATTGATCATGCGGTTGAGGTAGGCCGAGCGTTTGGAAGGGCGCCAGCGGATGCGCTGATGCACAATAAAATCGTGAAAAAGCAGGTAGAAAATTCCATAGAGGAGAATTCCCAGGGCGATGCTGAAAATCCATGGATTGCCGAAGTGAATGCCGTACATGAAGAGGGCAATGGAGGGCAGGCTGAATACCACGCCGAAGAGGTCGTTTTTTTCCAGGGCATGGTTATGCCTGGTGTGATGGGATTTGTGCCAGGTCCAGAGAAAACCGTGCATGACATATTTGTGGGTCCAGTAGGCCACAAACTCCCAGAAAAGGAAGGTGGCGATGGTGATGAGGGCGCAGAAAAAGTAAAGCATGGAGGAATAGTAATTAGTATTCAGTATTTAGTGCATAGTGTTTTTTGTGTGGCCTCAGGTGTTTCCACCTCACGCACCGGACAAAGTATGCTGCTTTTTCGGTCAGAAGGAAACACCTGACCGCAGGGAACGAGAAGCCGGGGGAAAACACCTGACCGCACAGATTACCCCTCAGTCCTTCCGGCGCAGGAACTGGTTTCGAAGGCAGTTCGGGACAGCTCCCCTCAAAGGGGAGCAGCTCGATGGCCATTATCACAAGTTCATTATCACTAATCACTAAATACTAATCACTTTTAACTAAAAATGCGCCCCGGATGGAGCGGCCTGTCTGAGTCCCCCGCCGCGGCGGGGGGACGAGTAGCGACAGCCGGAAATGGCGCCCAAAAAAGAATTTGTAACACACCAATCATCTATCACTAAACACTTAAAACTAACTACTTATCACTAAACCTGCTACCACTTCCCAAGTTCATCGCGCACCTGCTCCATCAGCCACATGGGCGTAGAAGTGGCTCCACAGATTCCGACCCGTTCGCCGGCGCGGAACCAATCGGTTTGCAAATCGGCCAGGCTGCTCACAAAATGTGTTCTTGGGTTTGATTCGAGGCAGGCCTGAAAGAGCACTTTTCCGTTGCTGCTTTTGAGTCCGCTTACGAATACGACAACATCAAATTTACGGGCAAAATTCCGCAGCTCGGCATCCCGGTTGGATACCTGGCGGCAGATGGTATCGTTCACATCCACTTCAATGCCAGCCTCGGTGAGCTTGCGGTGGATGGCATAGAAACTCTCGGTGCTTTTGGTGGTCTGGCTGTAGAGGGAAATTTTCCGTGGCATTTTACTCAGATCCAGTTCTTCGAATGACTGAAAAACAGTGGCTTTCTGGTTGGTCTGGCCGAGAAGGCCCAGTACCTCGGCATGACCATGCTTTCCGTAGATGTAAACATTTTCCTCCTTTTCGAAGGTATTGCGGATGCGGTTCTGCAGCTTCAGCACCACCGGACAGGAAGCATCGATGAGCTCGAGGTTGTTGTCGAGTGCCAGTTTGTAGGTGGAAGGAGGTTCGCCATGCGCCCGGATGAGCACCTTGACATCACGGAGCTCAGCCAGCCTGGTATGGTCAATGATCTGAAGCCCCTTCTTTTGCAGCCGAAGCACTTCTTCGTCGTTGTGCACAATGTCGCCGAGACAATAGAGGACACCTTCCGATTCGAGAATTTCTTCGGCCATTTCAATGGCGTACACTACCCCAAAACAAAAGCCTGACTGGCTGTCGATGCTGACCTGCAACTGCATTTTCTTACGGCGGACCGATGAAATCCAGGGCTTGTGCAGGGAGGAAAGAGTGTTCATTAATTCAGGCATGCTGGACAGGGTTAAGGAATCCGAACAAAATATTTCTTAAGAAAAGCAGGGCTTTCTGAAAATTGGAAATGCGGATTCTGTGGGCAAGCAACTCATCCGGACCTTTCCGGGCGATTTTGAGCAGCAACACCCGGTAATAATTGAGTGCCAGCTGAACGCCCCGGCGGCAGTTTTTGGGAAGACGGTTTATTCCCTGCTGGGCTTCGGCAAATTCTTCTTCGATTTCCTTTTCAATCTGGCGCTTATCGCTTTCTGAAAAACGGGAAATATCCAGTCCGGGGAAGTAAACACGCTTGCGGTCGACCAGGTCGGAACGGATGTCGCGGAGGAAGTTAACCTTCTGAAAGGCAGAACCCAGTTTTCTTGCCGGTTTTATGAGCGATTCAAAAAGTGCTTCGTCTCCCTTACAGAAAACCTTGAGGCACATTAGGCCGACAACTTCGGCCGAACCGTAAATGTATTGTTCGTAGAGGCTTCGGTCGTATTTCTGGTCCTGAAGATCCATTTCCATGGAATGCAGAAAAGCCAGAATATATTCCGGATTGATTTTATAGCGGTTTACAGTATCCTGAAAAGCATGCAGTATTGGGTTGAAAGAAATGCCGTTGCGGATGGCGCGACCGGTTTCCTCCCGGAGCAGTTTCAGCTGGGCAGCCGGATCCTTATCCTGATAGGTATCCACAATTTCATCGGCAAGCCTGACGAATCCGTAAATGGCGTAGATGTCGCTGCGTATGTCCTTGTCAAGCATGAAAATGCCCAGCGAGAAGGAAGTAGAGTACCGCTTTGTTATCAGGGTACTGCAGTCGATGCAGGCTTGGGTGTACAGGTCTTTCATAAGGGAAAGTCTTTAATGATTTCCATGGCTGCCACTTCGCCCGAAATCAGGGCCGGAGGCACGCCGGGTCCGGGAACGGTAAGCTGGCCGGTGAACAGCAGGTTCTTTACTTTTTTGCTCCGCATGGATGGTTTGAGGATGGCCGTTTGCATCAGCGTATTGGCCAGGCCGTAGGCATTTCCGCGCAGTGCATGGTAATCGGCGATGAAATTGCGGGCTCCGTAGGGAATTTTAAACAGGGAATTCTGCTCCAGGTCGTTGCCGCTGAGGCGTTTCACTTTATCGGCTACGAAGGAAAAATAGCGGTCGGTAATGGATGCATCTTCCAGCATTCCGGGTGCGGTAGGAATGAGAAGGAAGAGATTTTCCTTTCCTTCCGGAGCAAGAGAAGCATCCGTAAGCGACGGTGCAGAAAGGTAAAAAAGCGGTCGGGAAGGCCATGCCGGCTGCTCATAGATTTCACGGGCGTGTATCGTAAAATCTTCATCAAAAAACAGGTTGTGGTGCTTCAGGTTTTCCACCCGGCCCTGATAACCGCAGTAATACAGAATGGAAGAAGGCGCCATTACCCGCGAATCCCAGTATGCTTTGGAATAGTTTCTCCACTGTGGTTCAAGCAGGACCTGTTCGGTGTGGGCATAATCCGCGCCGGAGAGTACAACATCGGCGCTGAAAGTAGCGGATGCCGTCTCCACAGAAGTTGCCTTTCCTCCGGGTTCAATGTTGATTTTTCTCACCTCCTGATCGTAAAAAAACTCCACGCCGAGCGAGCTGGCCAGCTTTACCATACCTTCCACAATTTTGTGCATGCCGCCCATGGGAAACCAGGTTCCAAGGCGGATGTCGGCATAATTCATCAGGCTGTAGAGCGCCGGAGTTTTTTCAGGCGTGGCACCAAGAAAAAGCACCGGGAACTCGAGAATTTTCAGAATCTTCGGATGAGAGAAATAAGAGGCCGCGTGTCGCTTGAAATCGGAGAGCAGGTTGAGCTCAAACAGGCCTTTGATGGTGCGGTAATTGGCAAATTCCAGGATTGATTTTCCCGGTTTGAAAACCAGGTTACCGATGCCTTCGCGGTATTTGATTTCGGCATCGGCCAGAAATTGCTCCAGCTTTTTTCCTGACCCGGCCTCCCATTTATCGAAATCGGACGCGAGTTGTTTCCAATCGGCCGGAACATCGTAATAATCGCCTTCGCCGAAAAATACCCGGTAAGAAGGATTCAATCTTTTGAGAGTGTAGTAATCAGAAACGGATTTTCCGAAGCAGGCAAAAAAACGATCGAATACATCCGGCATCCAGTACCAGGAGGGACCCATGTCGAATGTGAATCCCTCGTGGTGCATGATACGCGCTCTTCCACCCGGACCGGAATTTTTTTCCAGCACTTTAACTTCATAGCCTTTTGCGGCCAGAAAGCATGAGGCGGATAAAGCGGCAAAGCCGCTGCCGATGACGACAACTCTTTTCATATGCAGGTTGATAGCTGCGGAAAAGTCAGTTTTGATGCATTTTCAAAGCGTCCTTAAGCTCCTTTCTGGCCAGGTGAATCCGGTTTTTTACGGTGCCGATGGGGATGGACAGTTTGTCAGCGATTTCATGATACTTGAATCCGTGAAAGTACATCATAAAAGGTTCACGGAAAACATTATCTAAAGAACTCAGCGCTTTCTGGATGTCTTCCATCACAAAAGTGGCTTCTCCGCCATTTTTTACGAGTACGGAAGAAGAATTGATGTAGTGAAGATTTTCAGTAGTATCGATGAAAGTCCTCCGTTTTACCATTTTCTGGTAATTGGTTATGAAGGTATTCTTCATGATGGTGTACATCCATGCTTTCAGGTTGGTACCGTCGGAAAATTTTTCCCGGTGGGTGAAAGCTTTCATCACCGTATCCTGAAGAAGATCTGCAGCATCATCGCTGTCTTTGGTGAGACGGAGAGCGAATGGCTTCAGGGCTTTGGTCGACTGGGTAAGTGCATAACTGAATTCGAGTGCCGTCATAGTTTCAGAGGTTTTGTTTAATGCAAAAGTAGTTTGGGTTAAACAAAACAGCAAAATTTTGTTGAGGTTTTTTTTTAATAGATTAAACAAAAAGTTGGTGCTGGAATTAAAATACTGAAATTCAATCTTCTACTCCTTTCTGAATACGCCAGTTCAGACCGACAGTCAGGGGAAATGATGCAGGCAGGCATGGCATCCGGAGAGCAACAGATTTCAGGATGCGTTTTCCGGCTTGTAAAAACACCTTTACTTTGAGGCAAAAATCCAGAAGCTATGAGCATCCTTTTCGCCCTTTTTCCCGGACATCAGCATGAAAAGGCGGAATCGCAGGGGATCAGTCTGCAGCCCGGAGCATTATGGTCTGATTTGCTGGAGCCTTATTCCGGAACAGAGAAGGCCGTTTTTCTGGATTCCCTCATGGCAGGTGGTCAGGACGGGTATCCGGCAATTTGGCGAAGGTTTATACGGGTAGGAAGCAGTTTGCCGGAGCAGGTGGCCAACCTATTCGAGCTCTGTTTTGAAAAAGAATATCAGACGGTGGTATTTGCGGATACCATCTGCGCTGCCCTGCCTCCCGAAAGGCTGAAACTGTTTTTTGATTCCGTTCAGGAAAAAGACATCGTAATCCTTCCTGCCACCGATGGCTCGGTGCTGATGCTCTCTATGCAACTCCATCTTTATGCTTCCTGGGATTATTTTCGTTTTTATGAACCCGCCGCCATCGTGGAAATTCTCAGCGAATGCCATGAAAAGGAAATCACCTATGCGGTGATGGAAACCCTTGACCCGGCTTCTGCTGAAAAGACAGTGAAAGAAATCCTTCTGAAAAAACCATCCCGTAGCAGGAATTAAGGCTAAGAGCTGATGAGCGAAATACCCTCCTTTATTTCAGGAAATGTAAGTCTGAAAAATTTCAACACTTTTCAGATAGAGCAGAGCTGCCGCTTTTTCGGCAGTGTTCAGAAGGAAGAGGAGCTTCTTGCTGCCCTGCGTTTTGCAGCGGAATCCGGATGGAAAACCCTGATTCTGGGAGGAGGCTCCAACCTGCTGCTCACGGCCGACTTTGACGGCCTGGTGCTGAAAATAGACAATCGCGGTATTGCCAAACTGGAAGAAAAGCCGGATGCCGTGCTGCTCCGTGTTGCGGCCGGCGAAAACTGGCATGATTTCGTGTGCCATTGCCTGAAGCATCAGTGGTTCGG
>Ga0209972_10004568_pt1 | contig 10401 bp, 9 predicted proteins | sample NOAtaG_7_FD_187302 | JGI IMG/M metagenome (GOLD analysis project Ga0209972, IMG submission 187302) | Freshwater lake microbial communities from Lake Erie, under a cyanobacterial bloom - NOAA_Erie_Diel1S_2200h metaG (SPAdes) (version 2) | ecosystem: Environmental > Aquatic > Freshwater > Lake ...
CGTCGCCAGATTCAGTCCGTCCACGAAATCACGACCGGCATCCATTCGCCCGTCGCCGTCCGTATCCTCCAGGATCGTGATCCGATCGGCTCCCCGCGGACCTCGCGGCGGAGCCTCCGGGATACGGTCATACTTCGTACGCGAATAACGATCCACCTGCACCCGCTGCAGACCCTCGGGATTCGGATACTGCAGATACTGGATCACCCACAACCGACCACGGTCGTCAAACTCCATCGCCACAGGCTGCCGCACCAGCGGCTCCGCAGCCACCAGCTCCGCACGAAAACCTTCCGCAGCATGCAGTTTCTGCAGAGACTGCTCAGGCGACAATCCCTGAGCAGCCGCGCGAGCACCCGGCAGAAACAGCAACAGCAGCACACCCAGCAGACCACGCCGCACACACGCAGCAACCCCAATCCAGCAACTGCCGCACCGCAGATCCTGACACACTGCCGCCCCTCCCAGCTCAGCTTCAGCCCAACAGCTCCGGCAGCGGCGGCCGCTGATCCATCACATACTGCGGACGACCAGCGAAGTCCCGCAGGGTCGTCTCAAGCCCAATTCCCAGATGCCGGTACAAAGTCGCCAGCACCTCTCCAAAATGCACCGGACGCTCAGCAATCTCAGCACCCAGACGATCCGTCGCGCCAATCACCTGACCCGTGCGGAATCCACCACCCGCCAGCAATCCGCCACCCACCTGCGGCCAGTGATCCCGACCCGCGTCCTTGTTGATCTGCGGAGTCCTGCCGAACTCGCCCCACGCCACCACCGCCACATCCTTGTCCAGTCCCCGCTCATGCAGATCTGAAATCAATGCACTCAAACCCTGATCAAACTGGGGCAGATGAGTATTCTTCATGCCGTTGAAGTTGTCCGAGTGAAAGTCCCAGCGGCCAAAGTTCAAAGTCACAACCCGACAGCCAGCCTCCACCAAACGACGGGCCACCAGGAAATGCTGCAGGTTACGCGGAGCACCATCGCCGAAATTCCGCGAATCTCCCTCGCCATAACGGTCACGCACGTGCTGCGGCTCACGCGAAATATCCAAAGCCTCCACCAGACGGCTGGAGGTCAGAATGTCAAAGGCCTGCTGAGTAAACGAGTCCATCGCTTCCAGCATCCCGCCATTGTCCCGCGCCTGACGCAGACGATCCACTGACCGCTGCAGCATCCGACGATCGTCCAGACGAGCCGCATCAATGCCATTCAGCACCATGTCCTTTTGCGCAGGACCCGATGGACGAAATGCCGAATTCGAAATGCCCAGAAATCCCGGATGACCCGGTGAACCATACGGCGGATGACCAGTGTCCGGTGACAAACCCACAAACGGCGGCACAGCAGCGTTCCGCGGACCCAGCAACTGCGAAATCGTCGAACCAAAAGACGGCCAGCCACCCGGAGGCTGCTGACGCTTGGAACGCCCCGTGTAACAGATAAATGAATCATGATCACCGTCCGGCGATCCATACACCGAACGCAGCGGCACACACAAATCCATGATCCCCGCCAGTCGCGGCATGTGCTCGCAAATCTCAATCCCCGGCACGTTCGTCGCAATCGGCTGAAATTCGCCCCGAATCTCCGCAGGAGCCTGCATCTTCAGGTCATACATGTCCTGATGCCCCGGAGCACCGCACATGTAGATCATGATCACCGCTTTGCGGGAATCACCCGCCCCCGCCTGCTGCTCCGCTCGCAGCAGCTGCGGCAGACTTAAACCACCCACCGACAATGTGCCCAGTCGCAGCACGTCCCGCCGCGAAACGCCATTGCACAACGTACGTACCGGTCCGTTAAAAGTCAGCATGCAGGAACACTCCGGTGGCAAAACAGGGCAGGGCAGAGGCAGGATGGGGCAGGGCAGGAGCCCAAACACGAAGATTCAAACAACGCCGAAACTCAGGCTGAAAACAACCCGAACTTCCCGCTGCAAGGGCTGCAGCAGTACCAAGTCTATCGGCTGAATACCCCGATGGAAACAGGCAAGTGACTTTTCCGCCCGGATCCGGCCCCCGAAATCAGAATTCCTGCCGGAAATCAATGAAAATTCACGCGGATCAGGGCGATCCGCAGCGACGTGTGTCGCACTTGACGACATGTTGCGAAAATTCAACAGGCAATCGACGACCACCGTTTCGGAAATTCTCACCACACCACGTCACACCACCCGCCGAATCCCGCCCGGATACATCGCCACCAGCATCGCCGCAACATAGATCCCCAGCGGTATCAGCATCTCACGCCACACTCCACCCGCTGCGGCTGCCGGCATCAGACAACTCAGCATCACCACCGCATCCACCAGCACCCGCACAAAAATCCCCACAAAAAACACCCGCCGCTGCAGCCGCCGCACAGCACCGCCACACGCATTCCCCGCAATCACCCGCAAACCCACGCGATAACGCCACCCAAACACCACAATCGGAAACACAACCGCAGAAAACTCAACCACACCTCGCCGCCCCGGAAACAACTCCTGCAGCACACCCGGCAGACTCCACACCAGCAGCGGCAACACTCCGTCCCAGTGCAGCACCAGCAGCAGCCATCGCAGCATACGCAGCCAGATCACACCACTCACACCGTCACCGTATCGTCCCGCTGCCGCGGACTAAAACTCAGCTCCACACCGTGCAGCCGCAGCAGCACACCACCCGACCCGGCTCCCACCTCCACAGCACGCGTCGACTCCGCCACAATCAGGACGCCCAGACCGCAGCCAATCGAAAAATTCGCACCCGGAGTCGTCGAGCCCAGAAAACGCTCCAGCACAAATTCACGCACATCGCCCGGCTCAGGACGAAATTCCACCGATGCCAGCTCCTGAATCGCCCGCGGATCCTTCTGCATGTTCTGAAATCGATACAGCACCAGGCGAAATCGAAACCCCTCCAGCACACGCCGCTGCCACTCCGCATCCGCTGCCCCCGCCCCCGCACACACCCTCACCCCATACTGCCCGCCTCGCGCATTGCGAATCTCCTGCGATAACAAACATCGTGACCCCGCCGGCAGCAGTCCACCCCCTGATTCCCCTCCCGCCAACAACACAAACTCACACACACCCGCACCTTTCACCACCGACAGACCCGACTGCGACCACGCACGCCAGCCCTTCGCACGACTCGTCGGCTCCACAGACACCAGCGGCAACGACTCTCGAAAATCCGTGTCGAACAGCAGGCGAGTGTCAAACCGAGGCACAAAGGTTGGATCACCCTCCGCAACCTGCAGCGATACCGCCTCACACTCTCCCAGCATCCCCGCAATCGGTTCCCCCTTCGTCAGCGGATGCGGACGACCCTCACGATCATGAAAGACACCCGTCGAATCAATTCCCAGCAGATGAAACAGCGTCGCGGTAAAGTCACCGCCTGTCACCGGAGTCGTTGCGGGATACGCCCCGTTCCTGTCACTGGCACCAATCACCTGACCACCACGAATCCCGGCACCCGCCATCGCAAAACTGAACACATGCCCCCAGTGATCACGACCACCGTTCGCATTGATCTTCGGAGTCCTTCCGAATTCGCCCATCACCACCACCAGCGTCTCATCCAGCAGCCCCCGCTCCGTCAGATCATCCATCAGCGCCGCAAACGTCGGATCAAACTGCGGACACAGATTGTCCTGCAATCGATCCGCGTTCAGTGCATGAGTATCCCAGAGCGGATTGTCCACCGCGTTGTCACCAGGATCACGAGCCCAGTTGACATGCACCAGCCGCACCCCCGCCTCAATCAATCGCCGCGCCAGCAATACTGACTGACCCCACGTATATCGCCCATACCGATCACGCACACTGTCCGGCTCCTGACTCAGATCAAATGCCGCCCGCGCTGCACCGGATGTGATCAGATCAAATGCCTGCTGATTCAGACGGTCCCATGCACCCACACGACCAGTACTCTCCAGCCGACCCAGCTGTGACTCAAACTGCTGCAACAGATCCCGACGACGATCCATCCGCAGACGATCCAGACCCTCCCGCGCTGTCAACCCCTCAATCTCATAGGCCGGCAAGGCCGGATCACCCACAAAACGCTCAGGCTCCCACTGCGGACCCAGAAATCCGGCCGTCTGCCCCGCCGGAGTCACATTGTCATTCAATCGCATCACATCCGGCAGCCACACCGATGTCAGCGCAGGAAGCCGCTCGCTCGGCTTCAGCATCTTGATGATCGAACCAAAATACGGCCAGTCCGTCGGCCTGATCTGCCGCGCACTGCCCGTCAAATACGGATATCCCGTCAGCAGCCAGTACCCACTGACATCGTGATTGTCATCCTTCGTCGACATCGAACGCACAACCGCCAGACGATCCGCGTAACGCGATGTCCGCGGCAGTAACTCACTGAACTGCACCCCCGATACGTTCGTGCTGATCGGCCGAAACGGACCACGAATCTCCAGCGGAGCCTCCGGCTTCGGATCAAATGTCTCATGCTGCGGCGGACCTCCCTGCAGCCACAGAAAAATTACACTCTTCGCCCGACCAAATGACGCACCCAGCTCCCCGCCAAAGGCTGACACCGCACCAGACGCACCGGTCACACCACCCGCCGTACACCGCGAACCCAGCAGCGCCGGCAGCGATAAGCCCACCGCACTCAAACCACCCACACGCAGCCACTCCCGCCGCCCCGAAATTCCATCATACAAAGACAGCATTACTCATCCCCTCCACACCCGATCCAACGCAGCACTGTTAACACTCCAAACGACGGCTCCCGAAATCGACCGAACTCAACCTGCCCCTGCCCCCGTCAACTGCCGCTGCTGCAGCCCGCGAACACTGATCGCTCCCGTCATGTCAGATCAGCTCCCGTATCGGGTCCCGCTGATCCAGCAAATACTGCGGCCGACCGGCCTGATCCGGAATCGTGGCCGTCCCCGCATCAATCCCCAGCCGCTGATACAGCGTCGCAAACACTTCCTGATAATGCACCGGTCGGTCCTGAGGCACCTCGCCCAGACGATTCGTCGAACCAATCACCTGACCAGTACGCATCCCGCCACCCGCCAGCAGACAGCACGAAACCTGCGGCCAGTGATCACGACCACCGTCCTTGTTGATTCTCGGAGTCCTCCCGAATTCACCCCACGCCACCACACTCACATCATCCTGCAGGTCACGCCGATGCAAATCCTCAATCAGCGCAGTAATCCCCTGATCAAATCGCGCCAGCTGCACCGGAAGTCGCTCAAAATTCGCCCCGTGCCGGTCCCAGCTGCCAAACGAAAGCGTTACACACCGCACGCCCGCCTCCACCAGCCGACGCGCCATCAGAAACTGATCCATCCAGTGCGGACCTGCGTCCTCACCAAATGCCGGATCCGCACTGCCACGACCATATCGGTCACGCACCACCGCATCCTCCCGCTCCAGATCCAGTGCCTCCACCAGACGACTGGAGGTCAGCACATCAAATGCCTTCTGCGTCAGAGCATCCACGCCGCGATACTGCGCCAAAGCATCCGCGCCCCGCCGAAAACGATCAAAACTCTGCAGCAGCGACTGCCGGTCTCGCAACTCCTCCAATGTCACACCCGACAAACGCATGTCCGCCATCCCCTGGCCCTCCGGCTGAAATGCCGCATGCGCCGTTCCCAGAAATCCCGGATAACCAGGATTGCTGTACGGGGCATGGCGAGTCTTAATTGTCAGACCCACAAACGGCGGAACCGACGGATCCACCGGACCCTGCAGCCTGCTGACCGCAGATCCCAGTGACGGATGATTGTCCTGACGCCCCCGCGCCCCAATCGGATAACCACTCATACACAAATCCGATGCATGCTGGTCAGGACAACCATGCAGTGATCGAATAATCGCCACCCGATCCATCATCGTCGCCAGTCGCGGCAGATGCTCGCAAATCTCCACACCCGCAACATTTGTCGAAATCGGTCGAAAGCTGCCACGAATCTCCGGCGGAGCCTCCATCTTCAGGTCATACATGTCCTGATGCGAAGGACCTCCGGACAGGTAAATCATGATCACCGCCTTGTGCGGCAGCACCCGACCACGCACCCCGCCCACAGACTGCTCAGCAGCCAAAAGCTGAGGCAGCGAAGCACCTCCCAAAGCCAGGCCACCAATCTGCAGAAAGTGCCTGCGAGTCCTGCCGTCACAGTGAGCCGACGGCTGCCTCCCAAATATCCTCAGCATGTCCTGCCTCTGTCTTCCAGACCTATGTCAAACCCACAATCGGCTCACCATGATACACCTGATGCGGACGCTCAAATGCGTCCTTCCACACCAGCTCACGCGGTAACCCCAGCGCCTGATAAATCGTCGCCGCCATGTTCTCGGGCGTCTGAGCATCCGATTTGGGATACCCACCCGTCGCATCAGACTCTCCCACCACCACGCCACCACGCACACCACCGCCCGCAAAAAACACCGTCTGCACCGCACCCCAGTGATCGCGCCCCGGCAGCTTCGTCTCGGCACCCGGAAAGGTGAAGACCTTCGGAGTCCTGCCGAACTCGCCAGCCATCACAATCAGCACATCCTCCAGCAAACCCCGCTCAGACAAATCCTCCACCAGCGCCGAAACCGCTCGGTCCGTCGGCGGCAGCAGAAACTCCCGCAGATTCCGAAACGCAGCCTCATGAGTATCCCACGATTCGTCGTTCCCCAGATTCACCTGCACCAGACTGACACCCGCCTCCACCAGCTGACGCGCCATCAGCAGCGACCAGCCAAAGGAATTCCTGCCATACCGATCCTGCAGCCGCTCGTCCGCAGCATGCACGTCCAGCGCACGATGCACCTGCCCCTCCAGCAGCATCGATACCGCCGTCTGGCGATGACGATCATACTGCAGCTGCTCAGCACCCTCCTCCAGCACGGCACGCTGAGACTCAATCGACCGCAGCAGCGCCAAACGCGACTGAAATTCGTTCCGCAACAGACCGCCGGAAAGCTCCAGCCGCGGAGCCTCATAGCGATAGCCCGCCGGAACCTCGCGACCACGCTGCCGCTGAAAACCATACTGCGGAAAAGCTCCGTGAACGTACGACGTGTCACGGTACTGACTGGCCTCGATAAACCACGGCTCCGATCGATCACCCAGCTCACCCGCAAACTGACCGGGAATCGTACGGCCAGTGACATGCACCAGCTTCTCCGGCAGCACTGCCGCAGGCGGCAGATTGTTACGCGATGGCACCAGCTTCGTCGCCAGCGCCGCCAGCGATGGATAATCCGACGACGTCGGACGGTTCGGATTGAAACCTATGGGCGTCTGAGTCCGCCCGGTCAGCATGACGTGATGACCAATCGAATGCTCGTTGTACGGATGTGTCAGCGAACGCACCATCGCCCACTGATCACTGCAGGCCGCCAGCATCGGCAAATGCTCGCAAATGTGCACACCGGCGGTGCGAGTCGCGATCGGGGAAAATTCGCCGCGAATGTCCGACGGCGCATCCGGCTTCGGATCAAAACTGTCGTGCTGCGCGAGCCCCCCCGAGAGAAATATATAGATCACAGACTTCGGACGAACCACACTCGAAGCCTCACCAACACCCGCAGCCGCAGCCAGCGACCGCAACCCGGCCACATGATTCATCCCCAATCCCAGCAACCCCACCGCACCCGCCTGAATCGCAGCACGACGCCCCGCCCGAGGATGGCGGAGATGAAACATCCGACCAGACATGGCAGGGTCCTTTCAGCGGCACAGTGCGGAGGGAAACAAGCGAGGAACAGCAGAGATCTCTCAATATCACCTCGTCAGCTTACAGCGTAATTCCCCACGGAAGCAAACCTGATTCCTCCGCCAGCCCCCGGGAAGTCGGAAGATTTGGCGATTTTGGCGGCAACCACCGCGATATATCATGCTTCCCCTGAACACCATTTCACGCATCACACCGCCCACCGAACCACCCCACCAGTCTGCTATTCGAGTGCCACAGCGCTCTTCCTGACCTCACGCAACAATCCCCGATCTGACAACTGACAACTGACAACTGACAACTAATTCCCCCCCTCGCCCCCATCGGAGGAGAGAGTTCGGGGGTGAGGGAGCAACGCACCCTATAAAACACAAAACAACGCCACATTGCATTCTCCCTTCGCGGCTTCGCGGCTTCGCGTGAGCCCAACATCAACTGGATCACACAAAGTAGACAACACAAACCAACACTGCGATTATCCGTGAATATCCGTGTTCATCTGTGGCTCAAAGACACCCCTGATCCGTGGCAAAAAATCCGTGGCCCCCAACCATGACCTCATCTCCCGCTGAAACACACCTCACCGCCGTCCTGCACAAACTCGCCGGACCACACGCCATACCCCGCAGCGATCAGCTCGATGCCGTCTCCGCAATCCTGCAGCCCGTTGCCCGAGTCCTCGTGGTGCAGGCCACAGGCTGGGGCAAAAGCGCCGTCTACTGGGCTGCCACCACCGCACTCCGACACGACGGACGCGGCACCACGCTCGTCATCTCACCACTGCTCGCACTGATGCGCGACCAGGTGGCCGCCGCCGAAAAAGCCGGACTCACAGCCGCCAGCATCAACAGCACCAACATCGATGACTGGGACCCCATCTTCCACGCACTCGAACAGAATCAGCTCGATGTACTCCTCGTCTCCCCCGAACGTTTGGGTAACCCCTCCTTCGCCGCCAGACTGCCCCAACTCCTCGCACGCACTTCACTCATCGTTATCGACGAAGCCCACTGCATCAGCGACTGGGGTTTCGACTTTCGCCCCGACTACCAGCGACTCGCACGCTCTCTGCTCGCCGCTCCCAACGCCGCTGTGCTCGCCACGACAGCCACCGCCAACGAACGTGTCACGGAAGATGTTCGACAGCAACTGGGGTCCGATACCGCCGTCTTCCGCGGCACACTCGCTCGCACATCACTCCGACTGTCCGTCATCCCCGGACTGTCCGCCGCCGAACGCTATGCATGGACAGCCGATGCCCTCAGCACTCTGCCAGGTTCCGGCATCATCTACGCCCTCACTGTCGCTGAAGCCGAACGACTCGCTGCCTTCCTGCAGCAGTCCGGCTTCAATGTCCCGGCTTACACCGGACAGATGGACACCGCCGACAGACTGCTGATCGAGCAGCAACTGCGTAACAATGAACTGAAAGCCGTCGTCGCCACCTCCGCACTCGGCATGGGCTACGACAAACCCGACCTCGGCTTCTGCCTCCACCTCGGGTCACCAGGCACTCCCGTGGCATACTATCAGCAGATTGGTCGAGCCGGTCGCGCACTGGATCACGCTGAAGCCATCCTGCTGCCCGCCAGCAGCGATGAAGCCATCTGGGAATACTTCGCAACCGCCAATATTCCCGATCAGGCCGCCGCCGATCGCACCCTCCAGGCACTGGCCGGACAACCTCTCAGCATCGTCGATCTGGAAGGCCTCACAGCCATCCGCCGCGGACGACTGGAAGCCCTCCTGAAAATTCTCGCTGTCGATGACGCCGTTCGCAAGGACGGCAGCAAATGGGCCGCCACAGGCAAACCGTGGATTCACGACACCCGCAAATGGGAGGCCCTCGTTGCTGCTCGACGCAACGAAGCCACACTCATGCGCAACTATGCCAACGGTCGCGGCTGCCTCATGGCATATCTCCAGCAGGCACTCAGCGATCCACAGCCCGCACCCTGCGGCCGCTGCTCCGTCTGTACTGGCCACCTGCCAGCACCCGGACTGCATCCCGAATCCGCCCGAATTCAACAGGCACGCAGCTTCCTCAGACAACAGGATGTCCTCATCGAACCCCGCAAACTGTGGCCCAAAGGCTGCAGCCGCAAAGGTACCATCACCGCCAGCCCGTCCGCCCGCGCCGTCGCCTTCGCTGATGACCCCGGCTGGTCCGCCGAACTCGCTCAACTCGAAAACAGCAACCACACCACCATTCCACCCGAACTGCTTGACGGCGCCGTTCAACTGCTCGCCCGCTGGAAAAAACACTGGCAGCAACGCCCCGCTGTCGTGATCCCCGCACCAGCACCAGCCGCACAAATGCAGGGCAATCGACTGCTCGCCCAGCACATCGCCGGAATCGGCAAACTGCCGCTGCTCGACTGCTTCACCTGGTCCGGATCGCCATGCCCCGAAAACCTCCCCAGCACCCCGCACGTCAATCACCTCGAACAGGCCATCCGACTGAATCGAAACATCAGCCTGCCTCCAGGTCCCGTGCTGCTCTGCTCCACCACGGCCCGCTCCTGCTGGACGCTCACAGTCGCAGCCACGCTGCTCGCCGAAGCCGGTGTCCCGGACTCCCTCGCACTCATTCTGCACAGAAAACCCTGAAACCCATGCGAACAAATACTGCCAGCTCAAACAGGACTTCCATCCGCACTTCAATACCTGTACACGCTCCTTTTAATGCCTCTGCATTACCTG
>Ga0209972_10004573_pt1 | contig 10397 bp, 8 predicted proteins | sample NOAtaG_7_FD_187302 | JGI IMG/M metagenome (GOLD analysis project Ga0209972, IMG submission 187302) | Freshwater lake microbial communities from Lake Erie, under a cyanobacterial bloom - NOAA_Erie_Diel1S_2200h metaG (SPAdes) (version 2) | ecosystem: Environmental > Aquatic > Freshwater > Lake ...
AGGAACGCTCCTGCACTAATCACGTTGATGACCGATGCATGTTCGCTTTGCTCGAGATACGGAAGCGCAGCCTGAATCAAAAACATCGGCCCACGAAGATTGACTTCGAACTGCTTGTCCCACGCTTCAGGAGTGAATTCACCGATCGGCATCGCCAAACCAGTCGCCGCGTTGTTCACGATGATGTCGACACCACCGAACTTGGCAACAGTTACGCCCACCAGTGCGCCTAACGCATCGACGTCACCCATATGGGTTGGAACACCGAGTGCTCGGCCACCCTTTGCGGCGCCGGCAGCCAAGACATTCAGATGTGTCTCGGTCTCTTCGCAGGCATCGGCCTTGCGACTGGCGACCACGACGTTGGCCCCAGCACAAATCAGGCCTTCGGCAATGGCCCGACCGATACCCCGGGTTCCTCCGGTAACGATGGCGGTGCGGCCGGTGAGATCAAACAGGTTGTCGAATTTCTGCATGTCCATGGGCCGAAACTAACCGGGTCGGCCGAGGCTTGGGGTGCGAACTGGTAGAAACTCCCCCATGACTGCACCGACCTACGCAAACGATCCCAACGGCATTCTCGGCACCGACATTCTCTTCGAGATCTCCGACAACGGCGTGGCCACGCTCACCCTCAACCGCCCCGATGCGGCCAATGCCATCACCCCCGATCAGCGCAACCTCACCATTTCACTCATGGAAGGTGCGTCGAACGATCTCAACATTCGTTGCGTGGTCATCACCGCAGCTGGCGAGCGTCATTTCTGCACCGGCGCCGACCTGCGCGTCTCGACCATCCCGGTGAACCCTGGCCCCGCCGATGCTCCCGACAAGGTGCTCGGCGACGTTGGCCGAAACATCAAGCGCGGCGCTCAGCGTCTCATTGCATCGATCATGGATTGCGAAAAGCCCGTTATCTGTGCAGTCAACGGAACCGCAGCGGGCATCGGCGCCCACATTGCCTTCGCTTCTGATCTCGTAATCGCCGCCGACAACGCCAAGTTCATCGAAGTGTTCGTTCGTCGCGGCATTACCCCCGACGGTGGTGGCGCCTACATGCTCCCCCGCCTCATCGGCATGCAGAAGGCCAAGGAACTCATCTTCTTCGGTGACGATCTCAAAGCCGCCGAAGCTGAGCGCGTTGGACTCGCGAACAAGGTTGTCCCGCAGGCCGAACTCATGACCGCTGCTGGCGAATGGGCAGGCCGTCTTGCTGAATCACCCACCCGCGCCATCATGCTGTCGAAGTGGCTCCTCAACCGCAGCCTCGACTCCAACCGTCACGGCGCGTTCGAAGATGAAGCCTGGGCGCAGGAAATGGCTTCCTACACCCAGGACTTCCAAGAAGGTGTCGCTGCGTTCAAGGAACGTCGCGACGTCGAATACCGCGGCTGGTAATTGCTGGCGTGCTTAGCCGGTGAACTTCGGGCCAAGCACGAAACACGCACCGGCGCCGTAACGCTCAAAGACTGAACGATCGCAATAGGTCGCCTCGGGGTAATACGCGCCCATCGTGGTGCGGGCGGCTGCATTTGATTGCGTCATCGGAATGTTTTGTACGGCATTCGTAAATGACGCGTCCGGCAGCATGTTGCGCAAAATGAGATTGCCGTTGGGCTTCAACTCATCAGGCAGCGCTTCTCCGATGGGGCCGAACCACTTCAACCATGTTGCATTGTCACGAGCGATCGCCGCAGCCGAAGGCTGGTCCTGATCGGCACCAATCACGTAGGTGTAATAGCCCTGCGCATCGAGCGCGGTGACATTGTCGCGAGCGCATTCAACAACAGGCGCGGGCGTTACGAGCAGGTTCGTACACATCGACCAGTACCGAAGCTGCTGCTCGGGATAGAGCGGTTGGCCAGGAGTATCGGGGTAACTCGGCGCCAAACCACGAACGATGGCGATTCGGCCCGGTTTCCACGATGTCGTGGCATACACGTACTTATTGTCGGCGTTAGGGAACAAGCCGCCGCCGCCAGAGAACGAGAACTCAGGAACTTCCGCCGGCGGAATGGCATCGGCGATGGCTTGACCCATGATGAGCGCAGCGAGTGCAACGATCGCTGGTTCCGCGCCGAACGTTGTGCAACCAGTTTTGGTCGCGCCGTTCACGGTGATTGACGGAATGGGAACGCCACCGCTCGGACTGTTGGCATCAAACGGCACATAGACACGAATGAGCAGCCAACCAACACCGGGAATCGCATCGATTTCACCGGCAACCGGCGATGTGACCTGCGGAGTATTCGTGACATTCACAGTCACCGTGTAGTTACGTGGCGTACCCGTGAGCGACTGACCGTCGAGAAACGGATTGATACTGCCTACATCGGGGAGGATGGCCGTATCGCGCAGACCGCCAACGCTTGAACCGGTTTCGTTGTAGGAGTTGAACGACATGTACCGGGCGTAGGAGAACTCGCCGGTGATCGTTACGACATCACCGAGAGAGAAGTTGGTGGGCATTGCCCAGTACGTCGAGTTCGTATCGGGATAAGCGACATTGGCGTCTTGCTGATTCACGATGATCGGGAACGCGCAGGTTGGGTTGATGATCGCCGGCGAGACCTGGGCGGACGCAGGTGTCGACACCGTTGCCAAAGCGGCAAGTGTTGCGAGCGCAACGGATACTGCGAGACAACGCTTGAACAGTTTCATGACAATGGTTCTCCGGTCAGTGAGGAATGAAGCAGACGAGCAACGGTCTCGATCATCGCCTCGCGGGTTGTGCCGCGCTTTTCGAAACCTTCTCGATAATTGGGAAGGCGATCGAGCGCCGCGAGCATTGCGCCTGCGGTTGCTTCAGCATCGATCACTTCAGCGATTCGGCCCCCGTCTTGCGCAGAACGCACTTTGGCGACCATCGCTGTCATGAACGGGGCGTTGTAGTCGCGTCGCACCTGACGGAATCGTTCATCGCGCTCATCTGCTCGAAGCAACAGCACCCGCAGGACCGCAGCGTTCTCATCCCAAAAGTCGGTGTAATCAGACACTGCTTGACGAGCGAGGTCGAGGCCCGCAGGCCCCGACCAGTCGCTTTCAAACTGTGTCTGAATGGGCGCAACCTTTTCGGGCAACTCAAGTGCCAATGCGAAAATCGCATCTTCAACATCGGCGAAATATTGGTAGAAGGTCGCTGGTGACGTTCCGACTTCACGAGCAACATCCATCGCCTTGACGTCGAGTGCACCCTGTTCGCGCAGCAGCGCGGCAGTGGCTTCAAGGATGCGGCGGCGCGTTTGCAGCGCCCGCTCCCCAATTACTCGACCGTCAGTAGCGGTGGTGTCGCTCATGTGCGTCGACTGCCGATCAGGTTCCGTGAACCGGGAACGGAGCAGGTGCAGCCTTCACGAGATCGTCGACAACTGCGCCGATTTCCGCGGGATCCCACTTGTCGCCCTTGTCGAACTCGGCACCGACCTGCCAACCATCAGCAAGGCTGATGAGGCCACCGGCACATTCGAAGACTCGACCAGACACGTTGCAGTCTCCGCTACCGAGCCACACCACAAGTGGGCTGATGTTGGCCGGGTCCATGGCGTCGAAACCGGTTTCGGGCTTGGCCATCATTTCGGCAAAGGCTTCTTCGGTCATGCGGCTACGGGCTGAAGGTGCAATCGAGTTGGCATTCACACCAATGCGGCCGAGTTCGGCAGCAATGTTGATGGTGAAGGTTGCGATACCGGCCTTGGCTGCTGAGTAGTTCGTCTGAGCAATCGAACCATGCAGACCAGCGCCGGACGAAGTGGTGACCACGCGACCCTCACGAGGACGGCCAGCCTTTGATTCGGCGCGCCAGTAGTCGACGGCGTGCTTGACCGGGCAGAACGTGCCACGAAGATGCACACGAATGACTGCGTCCCACTCGTCGACGCTCATGTTGACGAACATGCGATCTCGCACGATGCCTGCATTGGTCACAACGGTGTCGAGACCACCGAACGTGTCGATGGCGCTCTGCACAAGACGACCAGCGCCGTCCCAATCGGCAATGTCATCGCCGTTTGTGATGGCCTCGCCACCATTGGCGCGAATGAGGTCGACAACTTCCTGGGCTGGGCTCATGTCGTTGCCGTCGCCTTGCAGCGATGCGCCGACATCGTTCACCACAACCTTGGCGCCTTCGGCGGCGAATGCGAGTGCGTGTTCACGGCCAAGGCCACGACCAGCACCGGTGATGATGACGACACGTCCGTCACAAATACCCATTGCTTATTTCTCCTTCTGAGTTTGGAAATACATCATCGTTCCCACGCCTTTTCGGCTTCCGCCGCAGCAGGGGCCAGTGCACGCTTGTCGATCTTCGACATTGCCGTGAGCGGAAGTTCATCAAGAAGAACGAGCGCGTCAGGCGCCTTGTAGGACGCGAGTCGTTCGTTACACCAGGCCCGCAGTTGTTCAAGTGTGGGCGGGTTCGCCGCATCGGCCGGAACCACAAAGGCCACGCCGATTTCGCCAAGAACGGGTGCGGCCGATCCTGTGACCGCAACACGGTCAACGAGATCGTGCTGACCAAGGTGGTTCTCCACCTCGATCGGGTAGACGTTGTAGCCGCCACGGATGTACATCTCGGTGCTGCGACCGGCGAGGTGAAGATCACCACGCGCGTCAAGGAATCCAAGGTCGCCGGTGAGCAACCAACCGTCGGCATCGATCGCATCGGCGGTGAGCTCTGGTTCTTGCCAATAACCGCGCATCATCGCCCGGCTACGCAAACACACTGTTCCAACTTCGGTGTCGCCCGAATCAGTTTGTTCAACGACTCGGCCGCGGCCATCGTCGAGACGCAGTTCCATTTCGACACCATCACCAGGTGTTCCAACGGTGTTGCAAATGACATCGTCAGGATCATCAAGCGAGGTGCCGGTAGAAACACATGCTTCAGTGCTCGTGTAACGAACAACCACCGGAGAATTGAAGCGGTCGCGCATGGCATCGACCATTTCCGGCGGAATACGCGCTGCGCCCGACGAAACGATTCGCAATGACGAGGTATCGGTCGTGGCGAGTTCGGGGAGCGCCAACATCATCTGCCATTGAGCAGGAACACCTTGGCCGACAGTGACTCGTTCCTCTTCAATGAGTTTGAGTGCACCAACCGCTGTCCACGGCGTCGGGCAAATGATGGTGGTGATGACGTGCATCAATTCATCCCACACGCGAGTCATGTAGCCAACATGGGCGAAGGGAAGCGGCGACAATCGACGATCGCCGACTGCAGAAAGTGGCCCAGCAGCGCGAGTCATGGCCCGCAAACACGCGTGGTCGAACATGGCACCTTTGGGTTTACCCGTGGTGCCGGATGTCCAGACGATGGCCAGCAGATCGGTATCGACGATTGTTGGTCGAGCAGTAAACGGTTCGTCGTTGTAGGCGTCGCGAAGTTTTTCGACCGACAAGACGGTCACCGCCGGATCGTTCACGACGAGTGTGTCGGTGACAATCACCTTGGGTGATGACTTGGCGATGATGTGCTCGGTCTCGGCCAGCCCCAACTTTGGGTTCATACCGCTGGCGATTGCGCCAAGCCGCACAACCCCTTGATAGGCAACTGCATACTCAATCGACGAGGGCAAAGAAATGCCAACAACATCGCCCTGCCCGACGCCCATTGCCGACAGTCGCGTCGCGACACCATCAGCAGCGCGCTCCCATTGCGCAAATGTCATGCGGTCCCGATCAGCGGCCGGACCGTTCCCGTCAACGAACGCTTCAACATCGCCGCACTGCGCCACAACTGCGTCGAAAAGTTCGAGCAGGTTGGCGTAGTCGTCAGTGAAGGGAGCGGCGGGTAGTGGCACGAACGTCAGACTCCGCTGCCCGATTCGAGCTTTGCCATTTCAGCACGGCCCATTTCACGAAGTTCGACCTTGACGACCTTGCCGCTGGCGTTCGTGGGCAGCACCTCAACAATGCGGAAATGACGGGGAACCTTGAAGTTCGCCATCGCTTCACGGGCCCAGGTGCCCAACGCCGCAACGTCGACAGTGACGCCATCACGCGGGACCACAAAGGCCATACCAACTTCGCCCATTCGTTCATCCGGCACACCAACAACCGCGACCTGCGCGATGCCTTCGTACGCCATCAGCAGGTTTTCGATCTCGGCCGGATAGGCGTTGAAGCCGCCGACAATGAACATGTCCTTGGTGCGATCGGTGATGCGCACGTAGCCACGCTCATCCATAATTCCGACGTCGCCGGTATGCAACCAACCGTCAGTATCAATGGTTTCAGCGGTGGCTTCCGGATTATCGAGATAGCCGAGCATGACGTTGTAGCCACGGCAAACGATTTCACCCGCTTCTCCACGCGGAAGTTCATTGTTGTTCTCGTCGACGATGCGAACTTCGGTATCGGGAATTGCACGTCCCGAGGTGAGCGCAATGGTTTCGGGATCGTCTTCAGGACGACACATCGTGACGGTGCCGGTTGCTTCGGTCAGACCGTAGGCAGTGATGATGTTTTTGAATGTGAGCTCGTCACGCATGCGCTCAATCATCGACACCGGAATTGCCGCAGCGCCGGTCACGGCAACACGTAGCGAAGAAAGATCGAACGAGTCTCGGTTCGGGTCGTTAAGAATCGAAAGGAACAATGTGGGCGGGCCAGGAAGCATCGACACCTTTTCAGCGGCAATGCGGGTCAGCACTTTCTGCACATCGAATACGGGCTCGGGAATCATCGTTGCGCCCTTGAGGAAACTGGCGATGATGCCGGACTTATAACCAAAGGTGTGGAAGAACGGATTGACGATCAGATAGCGATCTCCTTCAGCAAGGCCAACGACGTCAGCCCACACTTCGAACACACGCAACGTTTGCGCATGGGTGACCATCACACCCTTTGGCTTACCCGTCGTTCCTGACGTGAACACGAGGTCGCACAGATCATCGGGGCTGGTTTCGTTCACGCGAGCATCGACAGACTCAACCGGAACGCCAGCACCAGCATTGAGGTAGTCCTGCCAAGAGGTCGTACCTTCGGGAGCGTCGCCCTTAATGACCACGATGCGGCAGTTGTCTTCGACACCAGTACCCGCCAGCATGCCGACGTAGTCGTTGCCAAGGAAACCGTTCACGCACAAGAGCACCTTGGCGCCCGAGCGTCGGATGATGTCGGCGGCTTCCATTCCCTTATATCGGGTGTTCAACGGCACCAACACCGCACCGGCCATCACGGCACCAAGGCCCGAGATAATCCACTCGGCAATATTCGGCGCCCAGATAGCGACCTTGTCGCCCTTCTCGACCCCAACGGCAATATGGGCCCGGGCCGAATCGATGATGCGATCCCGCAACGCCGGGAAGGTCAGCCGGAGCTCGCCATCGACCAATGCCTCGACATTCGGGAATCGATCCCCCGACGCCAGTATCAGCCGGCCAATGGTTCCCCAGTTCTCATCTGCTCGCATGGGGCATGACACTAGCGATTCCCGCTCCCGACTATCTGACGGAACGTCAGAACCGCAGGTCGGGTATCTTGTCGTATGACTCAGAACGTTCTTAGGCCCCGACTCACTCCACGATCTGCAACTGCGCTCCTCACAAGTGGCTCAATGCTGGCTCTTGGCGGCGGTGCCGGAGTGCTCGGCGCCGTACTCCTCGCCTCCCCCGCCGGAGCAGCAACCTTCACGGTTGCCAACACCGACAACAACGGAATCGGCTCGCTTTCCCAAGCGATCATCGATGCCAACGCTGCAGCCGGCGCTGACACCATCGAATTCGCTCCCGGCGTTACCGGGATGATCAACCTCATCACTGATCTTCCCGACATCACCGACAGCCTCACCATTCGTGGGCCAGGTTCAGCAGCACTCACGATTGCTGGCAACGAGCTGTATCACGCGTTCACGATCGCAACAGCTGGAAGCGGCGGCGTCACCATTAGTGGCCTCACAGTTGACAGCAGCGATACGAGAAATACCGGCGAAGCAAGCGGCGGCGCAATCGCAGTTACCGATACTGCTTTAACTCTTGACGACGTCACGCTCACGAACAATCAGGCGAGGCCGACTTCGGCTCAAGCGTTCGGCGGCGGTCTCGGAGTTAACAATGAGCCAGGAACCGGCGATGTCGTCATTACAAACTCGGTGATGACAAACAATGTCGCAGTGAGCACGCCCGGCGGTGGGCCAGACGGTGAACCAATTGGAGGCGGAGGCGCATGGATTACCGCCGACAACATCACCGTCACCAATTCAACGTTTAGCGAAAATCAGGCCGATGTAGGGGCGGGGATCTTTGCGCTCGCAAGAGAGTCGCTCACCCTCACCTCGCTCACCGTTTCAAACAACAACGCCACCGATATGGGTGGTGGCCTTGTTGCAGGAGGGTCATACGTTGCGATCTCCGACTCGGTCGTCTCAGGAAACCAGGCACCGGAAGGAATCATTGGAGGCGCATACGTCGCTTCGATCGGCGGGCAAAACGCCGGCACGGTCAGTGTCACCAACACTCGAATTTCCGACAACACGTCAGCCCTTGTCGGCGGCGCATTCATCGCTGGATTTATGGAGGATTTCAACACATCGCTTGATCGAGTCACCGTCACAGGCAACGTCGCCACCGACCCGCCCGACTCATCGAGTCTCTACTCTTCGGTTGGAGGCCTCTTGCTATTCGGGTCGGCGGAAATTTCTAACTCGACCATTTCCAACAACACCGGCACAGGCATGACCCTTAGTTCCGGATCTCGGATTACACCAGTGTCCACAGCCGGGATTCAACCAATGATCAATGTGCCGAGCGATTCGAACGTCAACATTTCGAACACCACAATCAGTGGCAATTCTGCGGAGGGGATCGTTGCACTTACCTACACCGACGGATGCGGCACAGTATCGACTGCTTCGTCACTTTCCGCTTGCGCAAGTTCGCTCTCACCGCAAACCCCCGAAGCGAATCTGGTTGAACTTGTGCTCACACACGTTTTGGCTGCCGACAACGGCGGTGAAGATATCGCCACCCCCGCGTTCTCGTTGTTCTCGCTCATCGAGAGGCCAAACGCTGCAGTCTTCGCTGGTTATGGCACCCAGCTCGGCGTTGACCCTGGACTGCTTGCGCTTGAGAGCGTGAGCGACACCGTTTCAGTCGTGCCACTGTCGATCGGTAGCGCGGCGTGGAACGCAGGCTGGCCTGGCTTCACTCCGCCGCCCGCCACCGACCAGCGCGGCCTGCCCCGAGTCGTCGACATCATTGACATTGGCGCCTACGAGGTCCAAGAAGCGGTCCTGCTGCCCAAGTTCACGGGCTGAGATCTCAAGCCACGCCCTAAGCATTGGTAGGTTGCCCCCATGGCTTCCCACCCGCTTTCAGAAGGTCTCACCGCAGTGCTGTTCGACGTCACCGACGGTGTCGGTGTCATCACGCTGAACCGGCCCGATAAGTACAACTCCTGTGACCTCGCGCTCGTCACTGAACTCGAGCACCTCTACAAGGAAATTCGTTACGACGACACCGTGAAGGTTGTTGTTCTCACCGGCGCCGGCGACAAAGCGTTCTGCACGGGCATCGACCGCGACTTCGCGATGGATAACCGCCAGCCCGATTCACCGTTCATGATGGACGACCCAATGTTGAAGCTCGGCCCCAAGCAGGCCGACCTGTGGAAGCCCGTCATTACTGCAGTGAACGGAATGTGCGGCGGCGGCGCGTTCTACGCACTCGGCGAAAGCGAATTCATCATCGCCGCCGAACACGCAACCTTCTTTGATCCGCACACCACCTATGGCATGGCCGCGTGTTTCGAGCCCATGTTCATGTTCGACCAAATGCCGTGGGGCGAACTCGTGCGCATGTCACTCATGGGCAACTACGAACGCATCTCTGCCCAAACCGCACACGGTTGGGGAATGGTCAGCGAAGTTGTTCCCGGCGATCAACTCCTTGATCACACAATGGAAATTGCGTCGAAGCTCGCATCGCTTCCGCAGATCGCCGTACAAGGCACCATGCGCGCGCTGTGGGCCCGACGCAATATGCCGCGCACACAAGCCATCGCCACCGCGAATCATCTCGTTGAGATCGGCAACCGTCCCGAGGCGATTGCCGAAGGTCAGGCGTTCTTCAAGAGCGGCGTTCGTGTGACGCCAGTTGTTCGCTAGTTACTGAGAACTCCGACTTTCAGTGTGCCCAGCCACATCTCGGGCTCTCCTTGACCTTCATGCTGCCCAAGGAAATTCTCGGAGGCATCCTTGCCGCACATTTCGACAATGTCGTTTGCACCAGCCGGATGACGCTGAATGAATGACGTGAGGTCGTAGACATTGCCATCGACCACGCTCCAACAATCTTCACGACTCGAGCGTTTCTGGACCTCAGCCATCGTCACCCTGGTGACACCATCGCTGATGGGCTCTTTTGCTTGGGCATAGGCGTCTTTCCAAGTGGCCT
>Ga0209972_10004575_pt1 | contig 10396 bp, 11 predicted proteins | sample NOAtaG_7_FD_187302 | JGI IMG/M metagenome (GOLD analysis project Ga0209972, IMG submission 187302) | Freshwater lake microbial communities from Lake Erie, under a cyanobacterial bloom - NOAA_Erie_Diel1S_2200h metaG (SPAdes) (version 2) | ecosystem: Environmental > Aquatic > Freshwater > Lake ...
ATGTTAACAAACGTCAACGGACAATTGCGATCGAAAAACTGCAACAGGAATTAAAAATCCTCAAGGGTAAAACCGTCGGTTTGTTGGGATTAACTTTTAAACCCGATACCGATGATATGCGCGATGCTCCGGCTTTAACCATGATCGAACAGTTAAATCGTTTAGGTGCTAAGGTAAAAGCTTATGATCCGATCGTTTCCCAAAGTGGTTTAAGTCACGGTTTAAGCGGTGTGATTATCGAATCGGATCCAGAAAGATTGGCCGATGGTTGTGACGCTTTGGTGGTGGTGACGGAATGGCAAGAATTCCTCCGTCTCGACTACGGCAAAATGGTTAAAACCATGCGCGAACCCGTGTTAATTGATGGTCGCAATTTCCTCGATCCTGCGGTGGTGACAGCAGCTGGTTTCCGTTACCTCGGGATTGGCCGTTAATCCCAGCAATCCGCCTTTTTATCAGGACTGATGCGGTTGGGGAAGGAGCAAAAAGCACCAACCCTTACCCCCGCTCCTAGGGGCGAAAATTGCCCGATTATGCCGACTGAAAAACGAAAACTTCCTAGTTGACCATGGGGTTATTGGCTATAGTTACATGATGTGAACAGGAGCCACTAGAATCCGGGAGCGCTCGGTAGAATTGAATTGAGAAACTAGAAATCAGTTTTAGCAATACATACATACTTATGGTTAGCTCTGTTCAATACCGCTACACTAACGAACAAGTTAGGGACTGGTTACGGGGATTACTGACAATTGCCTGGTGTGATGGGGATTATAGCACCAGCGAACAGGAATCGATCGCCCGTTTCGCTCACGAATTAGAATTAGATGACGACCACGTTCTCTATCAATCGATTAGTCCCGAAGAATTGGCCGCAAGTTTTGGTCATGAACCCAAAATATCAGAAAACTTCCTCCGCACGGCGGTGATGGTAGCGATCGCCGATGGCATTTATTCCCCCGCAGAAGCGCAATTACTGCGTAGTTATCGGGATGCTTTCGGGTTAGAAATCGAGGCCCTGTCAGCTTTAGAACATACTGTCTGTGAAATTCCCGAAATTACCACGGAAGCGAATAAATCCGAGTTTATCAGTGCCGAACATCCCCACCCGGATCTGCTGCATCCCCTCAAAGATTGGTTAGATGGGGTAGAAATGCACGATCCGCGTTTGGCCCGGTTTATCTGCAAAATGGTGCCGCCTCAATGTCCTTTTGAACGCGATATCGTGCTGTTTGGTCATAAATTAGTCCATATTCCGCCCCTGTGCAAGTTAAATCCTCTCTACGAGCAATTAGTCGGGTTACGTTTCCGGGCTTTATCATACTTAGCCGATGATTGTCAAGAAGATATTTCCGAGTATATTTAGCCAATTTAACTAAAATTGCGGTTAACACGGTATAAATATCCTGCTGACAGAAAATATCTCAACCTAAGGGCTTTTCCTAGCCAGGGCTGGCTGAATAAATCTAAAAACCTTGTTGGATAAGGCTTTTAGACTTTTTTCCCCTCAAAAAGTGCTGACCATTGGAGTGATCGGGGGTAAAATTCAGGGACTTTTTCCCTGAAAATTAGGTAACTGACTACCTCAAAATCGGTAAAACCCTACACCCCACACCCCACACCCCACACCCTGCCCCCACCAACAAACTTTTTCAGCAGACCCTAGCTAATTCTTCCGTTAAAATTAGGTTAAGTCGCCGTTGACAGAGAAAATATGAGTAAAAACTCCCGACGAGTCGATTTTCCTGATTTACCCGGGCTAAAAAACCTGCGCTCCTATCAATGGCAGTGGCTGGGCCGAGATATACTCGCCGGTGTCACCGTGGCGGCCTACGCTATTCCCCAGTGTATGGCCTACGGCGACCTGGCCGGGGTCGAGCCGGTGGTGGGATTGTGGACTCTCGTGCCAGCCGCCCTAGTTTACGCCCTTTTCGGCTCCTCATCGCAACTATCCCTCGGACCAGAATCGACCACGGCAGTGATGACGGCGGCAGCGATCGCACCGATGGTAAGCCTTCAAGGAGAAAATTACGGCAGTTTAGCGGCTTTTTTAGCCCTAATGGTCGGTTTAATCTGTTTGGTCGCTTATATCGCCCGCCTGGGATTTTTAGCTAATTTACTCTCCAAACCGATCCTAATCGGTTATATGGCGGGAGTGGCAGTGATCATGATTGCGGGACAACTGGGTAAAATTAGTGGTTTGTCAATCGGTGAAAATACGGTTTTTAAAGAAATTTTAGCTTTTTTTCAGGGAATAAACCAATGGCACTGGCCAACCCTTAGCCTCGCTCTATTGCTGCTACTATTTCTATTTGTCATCCAAAAATATTTTCCCAAAGCACCGGGTCCCTTGCTGGCGGTTTTACTGGGAACCCTCGCCGTCGCCACCCTCCATCTCGATCAAGAGGGGGTGGCAGTAGTGGGGAAAATTAGCAATACTTTGCCGAATTTTGGCTTACCAACCCTAGATTTTTCCCAATTACTACCCCTAGGAACCGCAGCCGTCGGCATTGCCCTGGTGGGCTATTCCGATAACGTCTTGACCGCTAGAGCCTTCGCCGCACGCCATAACCAAGAAATCGATGCCAATCAAGAATTTTTAGCCCTGGGACTGGGGAATCTGGCGGCGGGTTTTTGTCAGGGATTTCCCATCAGCAGCAGCGCCAGTCGCACCGCGGTGGGCGATTCGGTGGGTAGTAAAAGTCAGCTTTACTCCCTGGTGGTGGCAGTGGTGGTGGTGGCAGTCATTTTCTTGCTCGGTCCGCTACTGGTACTCTTTCCCAAGGCCGCCTTGGGTGCGCTGGTGATTTATGCGGCCTGTAAACTGGTGGATATTGCCGGCGCTAAACGACTAAAAAGCTTTCGCAATAGTGAGTTTAATCTCGCTGTCCTGACAATGGTGGGGGTGCTAACCACGGGGATTTTAAGCGGGGTTGCCATCGCCATCGGTCTCTCGGTTATCGATTTATTGGCCCGCATTACCCGGCCCGATGATGCCGTCTTGGGTACGGTTCCGGGGGTGATGGGTTTACACGCACTCCAGGATTGGCCGGAAGCGCAAACAATACCAGGGTTAGTTATCTATCGTTACGATGCCCCGTTATTTTTTGCTAATGCGGCCGACTTTAAACGTCGCGCCCTCAGAGCCATTGCCCGGGAGACAAAACCGGTAGAATGGTTTGTCTTGAATACAGAGGCCCTTGGGGAATTGGATAGTACAGCCGTGGAGATTCTTGAGGAATTAGCGGCAGAATTATCAAGACGGGGTATAGTTTTCGCTCTCGCTAGGGTTAAACACGATCTGTACTTACAATTGCAACGCTCTCGCTTGTTAGATAAAATTAGCCAAGAGAGAATTTACTATACTTTGCCGGCGGCGATCGAAGCTTTTAAACATCGTTGACTGATACTAAATCATTAGGGGTCGAGAAGGTCATCGCCGACCTCCCCTCCCATAAAGAACCTACCCGTGCATAGTTTTCGGACTTTATTGAAATTAGCTGATAGAGTTGTCTAAGTTGGGCTTCCGTCGGTTGCATTTAGTCATTATCGGCTTGATTTTAGATTATTGTTCATTTTTAGCATCATTAACTGAAAGTCACTTCCCTAACCTATTTAGGGTTTGCTGAATAAAGGTGAAATGTAGGCAAGGTAAGGGTTTTGTGGCTTTTCTCGCGAAACAGGTGCAAGATTTTGAGAGAATCGTGCTTCAAAACCTTGCGTCTTCATCGGCCCGCGTCCTGTAGGGGCGAAGCATTCGGATAAAAAATCTACGGTTTCACCGATAGGTTATTGCCCGAATGCTTCGCCCGTACTTTGTCAGCAAACCCTATTTAGCATCAGTTTAACCCATTTTTCAAGAATCTAGGCTAGAATATGAAGACAAGACGCATTGCTCTGGGTTAATCTACTCTGTAGAAGCTAAGAAGGTAATCAAAATGGCTAAATATTCGCCTCTTATCAATGTATCTCCTGAAACTATGAGTGGTGTTCCTGTTTTTTCAGGTACTAGAGTTCCGATACAAACACTTTTTGATTATCTTAAAGCAGGAGAATCAATTGATGATTTTTTAGAGGGTTTTCCAACGGTAACAAGAGAACGAGTTATTAGCTTACTTGCAGAATTTGAAAAAGAGCTTATTGATAGGGTAGCGTGAAATGAGGCTTTTTTTAGATGAATGTATTGACCGAAGATTAATGAGGGAGTTTACAGGTTATAATATCAAAACTGTTCCGCAAATGGGATGGACTGGGATCAAGAATGGTCAACTGTTAGGTTTAGCTTCACAAGAATTTGATATTTTTATTACAGTGGATAAGAATTTGCCGTTTGAGCAAAATTTACCGCAGTTTAATCTAGCTATTATTATTTTACAATCACAATCAAATCGTTTGGCTGATTTAAAGCCTTTGGTTCCTAAAGTTTTAGAAGTTTTGGCAACAGTAACAAAAGGAACAGCAACAGTAGTAAGTTTATAACAACCTATTTAAAATGAATTTAAGCCATTTTTCAAGAGTCTGGGCTAAGATATTAAGGCTACCGACTTGGGAAGATTATTCCAAGAACTATCCCTAGGAAGATAAACACAATAAATCCGATCAAAAATGCAGGTATTGGCTCACCCATAATAGCCAACAAGGTAGCTAAAGCTATGCAAAAACATAAGTTTAAGACATTCAAGATCAATAGTAGTTTATTTTTCATTTTTCCCTTAAACCTAAATCGTCTAATGGGGATAGGGTTTTCTCTTGGATCCCCAGAGACATGAAAAGTGAAGTATTGCGAGAAGTTCTGTTGACCAGATGTCTAGAATCTTAAATAACAGTCGCACTACTCTCTTCTAAAACAATACGGCCCGCCATATGTACATTTTCGGCAGTCATAAATTTTTCCATCTTTACCACGCACTATATAATAAGTACATTTGCTCTCTGGTCCTGTTGATGGAGCAATATACACCGGGTCTACAGGTTGCTGTACCAACAAAATAGTTTCGGTATTAGCAAAAGTTTGATTTGTTGACACGTCTAAACACAATATGTTTTTAGTTTGTACATTATCAGGAGTAGAAGCTTTTGCTTGGTTAACAGGAGACATGACCAATAAAAATGCTGAAGCTGTTACGAGAATACTTTTCATGTGATTTTTACCAAATTGAGCGATAAGTTTGATTTGACTTTGAGGTTAAAAACATTTTGAGATACACCCGATTAATGGACTGGCATTACCGACATCTTCTATTATATTCTTGATATCTCCGTTCAGAGGCGGCATAATTTCCCGATGCCCTAGCTGCATAATGTGGTATATTAACTTGAGTCGCCCAATAATCTCCATTTTTCGTGAGTTGATTGGCCTCTTGAATTAATCCTTGACAAGAAAGCCTATAAATTCTTTGCCAGTCTTCAGCTATCATTCGCTGTATTAGCTGGTCAGCTTCCCCCTCCATACTGTCTAATTCTCTCAACAATTGCTGAACTTCACTACTTTGTGCGTTAGAATTAGTTACCCCTACTGTAAACTGGAGGATTGAAAAAAACCCTGCTAAAGTCAACACACTGATTGATTTTTTTGTTGGATAGAGCATAATTTTATTTCCTGAAAATTTGACACAACTAACAAGCCACACTACCGACAATGTATCAACCAGTTAAAATTATTTCAAGACGGAAAAAAACGGATATTGTCGGAGGTTTTGTTAACTATGTTTACAAATATCGGAAAATAACGGATAATGACGGTATTGTGTCTCCAAATCTTAACAATACTCCCATGGATACCCAAGAAGTCTTCTCACTTATTGATAATCTGGTTTTTGACCACACGGGAAAGCATCTCGATACATTGCAATTAGGGATTTTAAAGAACGTTTTTGATGGTCAGAAATATGCAAAAATAGCAGAAAAATATAATTGTTCTGAAGGTCATGCCAGAGATAAAGCCTATGAACTTTGGCGCATTCTTTCGGAAGTGTTAGGGGAAGAATTAAATAAATCAACTGTTCGATCAGCAATTGAAAGGTTAATTGTCAGCAATAGTATTAATAATTTGGGTAATAAATCTGTAAAAATTGATCAGGTTACTTTTTGTCATAACCCTTCTAATAATCGAGAAATAGAAAATTATCATATTTATAAAACTGAAAACAATGTTATTAAAGCAAAACTAGAAACTGTTCCCAAACTAATAGGATTAGGATTAACGATCGAACAAATTGCTCAAGCTCTTGATTTAGATATACAATTAATTTTAGATAGTCTCAAACCAGAGTAACTTTGATAACTTTATCAAGATATGGATGTCAAGCTGCTTTGATACACAATTGACGAGGATAGGGAAATGGAGAAATTTCAACTAATACCCCAAAACCAAACCCCCAACCCCAACACCTAGAACTGCTATAGTCAAAAAATGCCTTAAATTGTCTTGCTTAGTGTCAAAAACAATGAGCGAATTAAGTCCCGCCGCTGCTAGAGAAATTGAACGTTGGAGTTAAAGCAATCGCCTGAGTTTTTCCTATCTGCGTTTGGCAGAATTTAGGGTGCGTTAGAGGGCGACAATCTCTGCTTAAACTTGAATCTAACAATCCGTCGTAACGCACCTATCTATCATTAATTTATTTAGTGCGTTACGCTGTGGAAGGGCGCACCCTACTACATTCATAATTGATAATTTCTCATAGCTGTTATAATTAGATAACTCTCCCAGTCAGGGGAAAAACTATGACAACTCTCGACATTTTACCAGAAGTTACCTGTCCCCCCACGGATTTATGGAGTGATGAACCACCCTTGGAAAGTGATTTACACCTGCAACAGATCATAATTCTTCTCAGTTGTCTAGAATTGTTATGGCAAGAGAAAAACGATTACTACGCTTCCGGTAATCTGACTATCTACTATAACGAAGAACAACTGAAAAAGCGCGATTTCTGTGGTCCAGATTTTTTTGTGGTTTTAGATACAGAAAAACGTCCCCGCAAAAGTTGGGTGGTTTGGGGAGAACAGGGAAAATATCCCAATGTGATCGTGGAGATTCTTTCCGATTCTACGGCCAATATTGACCGCACTAAAAAGAAAATTCTCTACCAAAATACTTTTCGCACTCCTAATTATTTTTGGTTCGATCCTAATACCTTAGAATTGCAAGGATTTACGATACTTGAGGGACAATATCAAGCTATTTCTGCCAATGACCGGGGTTATCTATGGAGTGAACAGTTAGGATTATATTTAGGCATATTTGAGCGTAAACTGCGTTATTTTACCGCCGATGGTCAATTGGTTCCCACTCCCCAAGAAGCTGAATTACAGCAAAGACAAGCAAAAGAACAGATTCTTTTAGAAAAGGAACAGATTCTTTTAGAAAAGGAACAAGAACGACAGGCAAAAGAACAGGCTATTTTAGAAAAAGAACAGGCTCTTTTAGAAAAAGAACAAGAACGACAAGCTAAGGAAAGATTAGCGGCAAAATTACGAGAATTAGGCATCAATCCCCAGACAATTTAGCCGGTTAAAATCTGCAAACGGCCATCAATAACCCCTTGAGTTACAATTATCTTGATTTGACTGGACAGACCCGAATGCAACTCACTCCCGAACAATACAAAGAAAAAATGCAGCGTTGCGTGGAAGGGCGCACCCTACTACATTCATAATTGATAATTTCTCATAGCTGTTATAATTAGATAAATGTCCCAGCCAGGGTAAAAACTATGACAACTCTCGACATTTTACCAGAAGTTACCTGTCCCCCCACGGATTTATGGAGTGATGAACCACCCTTGGAAAGTGATTTACACCTGCAACAGATCATAATTCTTCTCAGTTGTCTAGAATTGTTATGGCAAGAGAAAAACGATTACTACGCTTCCGGTAATCTGACTATCTACTATAACGAAGAACAACTGAAAAAGCGCGATTTCTGTGGTCCAGATTTTTTTGTGGTTTTAGATACAGAAAAACGTCCCCGCAAAAGTTGGGTGGTTTGGGGAGAACAGGGTAAATATCCCAATGTAATCGTCGAGATTATTTCCGATTCTACGGCCAATATTGACCGCACTAAAAAGAAAATTCTCTACCAAAATACTTTTCGCACTCCTAATTATTTTTGGTTCGATCCTAATACCTTAGAATTCCAAGGATTTACGATACTTGAGGGACAATATCAAGCTATTTCTCCCAATGACCGGGGTTATCTATGGAGTGAACAGTTAGGATTATATTTAGGCATATTTGACCGTAAACTGCGTTATTTTACCGCCGATGGTCAATTGGTTCCCACTCCCCAAGAAGCTGAATTACAGCAAAGACAAGCAAAAGAACAGGCTCTTTTAGAAAAAGAACAAGAACGACAGGCAAAAGAACAGGCTCTTTTAGAAAAAGAACAAGAACGACAAGCTAAGGAAAGATTAGCGGCAAAATTACGAGAATTAGGCATCAATCCTGAGACAATTTAGCCAGCTAAAATCTGCAAACAGCGATCAATAACCCCTTGAGTTACAATTATGTTGATTTGACTGGACAGACCCGAATGCAACTCACTCCCGAACAATACAAAGAAAAAATGCAGCGCCGCAAGGTCATCCAAGAGGAACGTTTAGCCGAAAAAATTGCTGAAAAAGGTTTAATTATCGTTAATACCGGGGATGGTAAGGGAAAAACCACGGCAGCCCTCGGTATGGTTTTACGTTCCCTCGGTCATGGTTACAAAGTGGCGGTGGTACAATTTATCAAAGGTGCTTGGGAACCTGCCGAACAAAAGATTTTTAGTGTTTGGGGGGAACAAATCGAGTTTTATGCTATGGGGGAAGGTTTTACCTGGGAAACCCAAGATAGAGAAAGAGATATAGAGAAAGCCCAAGAAGCATGGCAAAAAGCCCTAACTTTTCTCGAAAATCCCCAATATCAATTAATTTTACTCGATGAGATCAATATCGCCCTTAAATTCGGCTATCTGGATATTCAGGAAGTTATCGCTGGTTTAGCCCGAAAACCCGCTAATTCTCACGTTATTCTCACTGGTAGAGGAGCTTTACCCGAATTAATCGAGATAGCGGATTTAGTCACGGAAATGAAGTTAATTAAACATCCCTTTCGTCAACAGGGAGTAAAAGCGCAACCCGGCATCGAATTTTAACTACTGCTTAAGCGTTGTACGGTCTCTCCCGACAATAATCGATGAGTTTCGGCGAGAAGATAGGGAATTTGATCAGCGTGGGGACTAGCGGCTAAACAGGCAGTTAAATCGAGTTTTTCCACCTCTTTTGCCTGTTGACCGGGGAACCAGTGACCCCCATTCCCCAAGAGATTGTATCTGGCCTTGGCAAAGTCGATCATATCGTAGGCGATAGCGAGATTGCGTAACCAGAGGATGGAACGAATATTGATGTGATTGGGGGTATTTTCCCAGCTAGGTAAACCCACAGACCAAGTTTTCACCCAATTATCGCCTAAACAGTTGATCATTTCCCCTTGCAATCTCTCGATAATTGGCGGTAAAATCTCCTCGGCTCGATCGAGTAAAGGTAAAGTTTTCAGGTGTTCATCAAAATCTCTGGCTCGCGCAGCACCGATACTCAGGGTATGGACGGTCGGATGACTGAGACAGAATAGATTATTAAAAACCATCGGACTGAGAGGAAAACAGAGAGCCACGAGCTTAGGGGGAGGATTGTAGAGATGGCCGCCCTTATCGGAGGGACTAATGATAAAAACCCCCATATCGTGCTGTTTTGCCGCTTCTATGGCTGGCCAGTTATTCTGAAAAATATAGTACCAGTGCAGATTGAGGTAATCGTAACAATTTGTTGCAATAATCTTGACAATTACATCAGTTGGTGCATGGGTCGAGAAACCGATAAAACGAACTTTTCCCTGTTGCTGTAATTTTTTCGCCTCTTGCCAACAACCGCCCTCGGCCATAGTGTCATCGAGAATTTCCTCGGTGTTGATGCCATGGATGCCCAACAAATCCACATAATCTAACCGTAAAAATTGCCTGGATTGCTCAAATTTACGGCGAAATTCCCGCACATCTTGACTAGGAGAAACTTTCGTCTGCACGATAATCTTGTCCCTCGGTAGTTGCGGCAAAATTTTGCCTAATTGCATCTCCGAAGTGCCGTAACCCCTAGCGGTTTCGATGTGATTAATCCCCACTTCCAGAGATTTATTGTTGACATCCTCACCGCCGTAAACGGACGGTGATTCCCAAACCTCACGATTTAGGTTTCTGCTTCTTTCCCGAAGGATTTTTCGCACCTGCCTTAAGTAGTCATGCAAAATTAATTACCCAAATAAAAAATTAAGAAGTATAATACATAAAAAAACGAAGCAGCAGGAAAATACAATGAGATTGATTAGAGACCTAAACCCCGAGAGCCAGAAAATGCTA
>Ga0209972_10004580_pt1 | contig 10390 bp, 6 predicted proteins | sample NOAtaG_7_FD_187302 | JGI IMG/M metagenome (GOLD analysis project Ga0209972, IMG submission 187302) | Freshwater lake microbial communities from Lake Erie, under a cyanobacterial bloom - NOAA_Erie_Diel1S_2200h metaG (SPAdes) (version 2) | ecosystem: Environmental > Aquatic > Freshwater > Lake ...
ATACTTCAGGGATATCAATATGAAATACAGTAGGTAATACGCTAATCTGAGTCTTCGTAGTAATGGGCTTTAAACCTGGTATAATGGGTACATTAATTCCTGCTTCTCGACAGTTTTTAACAAACTCAAAATACTTCTCATTTTCAAAAAACATCTGCGTAACAACATATTCAGCTCCGAGATCAACCTTGTGCTTAAGATACTTAAGATCCGTCTTTAGATTAGGAGCCGCAAAATGCTTTTCCGGGTAACCCGCTACGCCAACACAAAAAGAAGAAGGATTTGGGCTTTGAAGTTCCTCATCCAGGTAGATTCCCTTATTCAAATTAACAACCTGCTGAACCAACTCAGATGCATAGGCATGACCATTTGGGGATGGTGCAAATCGACCCTCCGGCTTTACGGCGTCGCCTTGTAGGGCAAGAACATTATCGATTCCCAGGTACTGCAGGTCGATGAGCGCATTTTCGGTTTCCTCTCGGGTAAATCCTCCACAAATGATGTGAGGAACGGGATCAACTTTATAATGATTTTGAATGGCCGCACAGATACCAACAGTGCCCGGCCGTTTGCGAACGGCGATCTTCTCTAAAAGGCCATTCTCCCGTTTTTTAAAGACATGCTCTTCCCGATGGTAGGTAACATCGATGAAGGGTGGCTTAAATTCCATTAACGGATCAATGGCATTAAACAGCATGTTGATGTTCTCGCCCTTAAGCGGAGGAAGAACCTCAATACTAAAGAGTGTTTTGCCATTGGCGCGACGAATGTGGTCTATAACCTTCATAACTATTTTTTTAAGACGCTGTATTCTTTACATCAAAGTGTCAGACAGAATAACTTAAAACCGGGGCTAACCAACGCTCACATTCCTGCATCGTCATACCTTTCCGATTGGCGTAGTCTTCTACCTGATCTTTTGAAATTTTTCCTAATCCAAAATAACGGGATTTTGGATGGGCAAAATAATAGCCGCTCACAGAAGAAGCCGGCCACATGGCCATGGAGTCGGTAAGGGTTAAGCCAGCTTCCTCTGCTTTAAGCAGTGAAAAAATCTTCTTCTTTTCAGTATGATCCGGGCACGCCGGATAACCAGGTGCAGGTCGGATGCCAATGTACTGTTCATTGATTAACCCTTCGTTATCCAATGATTCATCAGCAGTATAGCCCCAAAATATTTTTCTTACATCCTGATGCAAACATTCTGCAAAAGCCTCTGCCAAACGATCGGCGAGTGCCTTAACCATAATCTCTGAATAATCATCCTTTATCTTGCGGTACTCACCAACCAGGTCATCTAACCCTACCCCAGCAGTTACCGCAAATAGACCAATGTGATCCTTTTCAGGAGCAATAAAATCAGCAAGACAAAAGTTAGGAGCACCCTTAACTTTACTATTCTGTTGTCTAAGAAAATTTAATGTCTCCACCGAATGACCGCTACCATCCTCGAGAAGCACATCATCACCACGACGCGAAGCATTCCAAAATCCGAGTACGGCCTTAGGTTGGAGCAGCTTTCCGGAAATAATTCGATCTAATTGTTTCTGGGCATCTGCAAATAGCTTGGTGGCCTCCTGACCAACAATTTCATCCTTTAAAATTCCCGGATAGCGACCTGCCAACATCCAGGTTTGGAAGAAGGGCGTCCAGTCGATGTATTGTGCCAATCGATCCAGCGAATAATCGTCCAGAAGTTTACGACCTGTAAAAGAAGGTTGTTTCAGATTTTGTTGAGACCAATCAATTTGGACAGGATTTTCCCTGGCCTCCGAAATGGAAATAAGATTTTTAGCAGACTGCTTTAAACTATGCTGCTGTCGAAGAGATTCATACTCTGATTTTATGTTTGTCTTGAACGGACCAGCTGAATCTGGATTAATCAATTCACTGGTTACAGGAACAGACCGCGAAGCATCCAAAACATGAACAACTACCCCGCTGTAAGCCGGATCAATTTTTACCGCGGTATGCAGCTTAGAGGTAGTGGCTCCGCCAATCAGAAGTGGAATGTTCATTTTTTCCCGCTCCATTTCTTTGGCCACAAAAACCATTTCATCCAACGACGGGGTAATTAGTCCGCTCAGACCGATTACATCTACATTTTCTCGCTTGGCTATTTCAATGATTTTCTCCGGCGGAACCATAACACCAAGATCAATGACCTCGTAGTTGTTACACGCGAGTACTACTCCAACAATATTTTTACCGATATCGTGAACATCACCCTTAACTGTGGCCAACAAAATTTTAGCTGCACTACGGGCTGTCTCTTTATTTTTTTCTTTTTCAGCCTGTAGAAAGGGTTCCAACCAGGCCACCGAACGCTTCATCACCCGGGCACTTTTCACAACCTGGGGCAAAAACATCTTACCGGCTCCAAAAAGATCCCCAACTACATTCATTCCAGCCATCAACGGACCTTCAATTACCCTTAATGGTGTACCGTATTTATTAAGCGCTTCTTCGGTATCCTGATCAATAAAATCAATGATACCACGAACCAATGAATGGGTCAGTCTTTCCTCTACGGCTGCCTCACGCCAGGCCAAATCAGCTTCCTTCTTCCTTGCTTCTCCCTTAACCGTTTCAGCAAATTCGAGCAATCGCTCGGTGGCATCGGCACGTCTGTTTAATAAAACATCCTCAACCCGCTCCAGCAAATCCTTTGGAATGTCATCGTAAACTTCCAACATGGTAGGATTTACAATTCCCATATCCATGCCGTGTTTAATTCCATGGAACAAAAAGGCTGAATGCATGGCTTCTCGGACTTTTTGGTTTCCGCGGAAACTGAAAGAAACATTACTTACTCCACCACTAACGTGAGCATTCGGCAGGTTTTCCCGAATCCATTTAGCCGCCCGGAAGAAATCTACAGCATAATTTCTATGCTCCTCAATACCCGTGGCGACGGGAAAAATATTTGGATCAAAAATGATGTCTTCTGAAGGAAATCCGATTCCAGTGAGCAGATCGTAGGCTCGTTTGCAGATGGAAATCCTACGTTCATAGGTATCGGCTTGTCCTTTTTCATCGAAGGCCATTACTACTGTTGCGGCACCATACCTACGAACCAGTCTGGCCTGACGCAAAAAATCTTCCTCTCCGCCTTTAAGACTAATAGAGTTTACGATTCCCTTGCCCTGAAGGCATTTCAATCCCGCCTCAATCACTTCCCATCTGGACGAGTCGATCATCACAGGAATTCTGGAGATCTCGGGTTCAGAGGCCATCAGATTTAAAAAACGAACCATGCAGGATTCTGCATCCAGCATGCCTTCATCCATATTCACATCAATCACCTGCGCTCCACCGCGAACCTGATCGAGGGCAATTTCCAGGGCTTCCTCAAATTTATCCTCTTTGATCAGTTTCAAAAATTTGGCTGAACCGGTCACATTCGTACGCTCGCCGATGTTGACAAAATTCGAGGCCGAGGTAATCTCTACGGCCTCCAGACCACTGAGCTTTAAATTTCTTTTACTCATGCGGATGCCCTCTTTCTGGGTGAATAACGGGAAGCGACTTCTGCAATAACCCGTATATGATCCGGTGTCGTTCCGCAGCAGCCTCCAATAATATTAATTAAGCCATCTTTTAAGAAAACTTCAATTTGCCCGGCCATTTCTTCAGGCGACTGATCATAGTGTCCGAAGGCATTGGGTAGTCCGGCATTCGGATAGGCAGAGGTAAAGAACGGCGCCTTATCACTAAGAACCTGTAAATAAGGTCGAAGTTGAGCAGCACCTAAGGCACAATTGAGTCCAATGCTCAACAATGGGACATGAGAAACAGAAATTAAAAAGGCCTCGGTGGTCTGCCCCGATAGCGTTCGACCGCTGGCATCCGTGATCGTTCCGGAAACCATGATGGGCAACGCTTTTCCGCACTCTTCGAAATATTCCTGAATGGCAAACAATGCGGCCTTCGCATTAAGCGTATCAAAGATGGTCTCAACCAAAAGCAGATCACAACCACCATCCATCAACCCACGAATCTGATCGCGATAAGCCAACTTGAGGTCATCGAATGTTACGGCACGATACCCGGGATTATTCACATCAGGTGAAAGAGAGGCCGTCTTGTTTGTAGGCCCGATGGCACCAGCAACGAATCGGGGCTTTTCGGGGTTTGATTTGGTAAATTCATCGGCTGCCTCTTTTGCTATCTGAGCAGAGCAAAGATTTAACTCATAGGCTAGATCCTGCAATGCATAATCAGCTTGAGCAATAGAAGTACCGCTGAACGTATTTGTTTCCAGGATATCGGCACCCGCTTCAAGATATTGGCGGTGGATTTCCTTTATAATATCGGGTCGGGTAATGGACAGCAGGTCGTTGTTTCCTTTTAAAGGATGATCATGATTGGCAAATCGCTGTCCACGGAAATCATTTTCCTCCAACTTGTAGCGCTGGATCATCGTCCCCATCGCCCCGTCAATGACGAGGATGCGTTGTTTAAGTAATTCCTGAATATTCAATTGGCCGGTCGTTTGGGCATTTCAGAAAGAGCCGGACCGGTGATCGGAATCCGCTTATTTTCTTCTGCCGAGGCAGAAAGGGATTTGGCACAACACGCTACCGGCAAAGCCGGAAGGGTAGGATGCCAAGACGTCATCGGGCCCAGTCCCTCGGTCTTTCTGAATAAGCGGTGCAAAGAAAATGATTTATAGGGTGAAAAGGAAGGTGCAGGAGTGTTATTTTGCGGCAAATAAGCCTTTTTGAAGCTAGCCGCCGTAGATATAGGTTCCAACGCCATCCGATTTCAGATCTCCTCAGTGTTGGATAATGGACAGAACGTTCTGTTTAAAAAGATGGAATATGTCCGCTTCCCGCTACGGCTGGGTCACGATGTATTCAGCACGGGCAGGATCAGTAAAGAAAGTGCAGGGCGTTTTATTAAGCTTATGAAAGCCTATAAACTACTGATTGACCTATACAAGGCTGATGGTTTCATGTTTTGCGCTACCTCAGCAATGAGGGAAAGCAAAAATGGAAAAGAGCTTGTGGAACGGGTGAAGAAGGAAGTAGGCGTTACCATCCATATCATCAACGGACAAAAAGAGGCTGAGTTAATCAACAAGGCTATCTTTTCGTACTTGAGTGAAGAGAAGGTCTATTTGCATATTGACGTAGGCGGCGGTAGTACCGAGTTCAACATCTATCAAAAGGGAAAAAAAATTTCATCCCGGTCTTTTAAGATAGGCTCCGTTCGTGTTCTGGAACACCACGACTCTCCTCAAATCTGGGATCAGATGGAGGATTGGCTCAAGCTGAATGTGCGAAAATCGCACAGGTCCGTTACCGCCGTAGGTACAGGCGGAAACATTTCCAAGATCTATGAGTTATCAAATGTGAAGCCTGGAAACGCCATGAGTCTGAACCGAATGAAAAAAGTCAGAGAAATGGTTGCCAGCAAAACCATGGAACAGCGCATCTATGATCTGCAAATGAACCCCGACCGCGCCGACGTAATTGTACCTGCCAGCTCCATTTATATTCGAGCGATGGAATGGGCCGGAGCAACCAATATGATTGTACCGGAAGTGGGACTTAAAGACGGAATCATCCTGCACCTCTATGAGAAAAATCTGCGCAGAAAAAATGTGCAGTTCATCAATACACAAGATCAAAGTCAGGGAAATAAAGCCATCGTCAAGTTTTAATTCAATTCATCATTCTTTTCCTGATTTCCAATTCCATTTCCATACGGGACGAATTTTTATGACCACCTCAACGCGCCGTACGTTGCAGCGATTCGTCAAACATTGCTTATATTTCTTTCAACATAAACTTTAACCTATGCTAAAAGAGTTCAAAGCCTTTCTTCTACGCGGTAATGTCGTAGAACTTGCCATCGGTGTTATTATTGGTAGCGCCTTCAATAAAATAGTCGCTTCACTAATCGACGACGTCATCACTCCCCTCCTGCTCAAGCCGGCTCTGGAAGCTGCCAATCTTTCTAAGCTGGAAGATCTGACCGCGTTCGGCGCTGTAAAATATGGAGTGTTTTTATCATCTACCCTTAATTTTCTCATTGTAGCTTTCATTCTATTCATGATCCTAAAAGCAGTGAACAAAGCGGTTGAAAGTGCTAAAAAGAAGGATGAAGTTAAGGCAGCAGCAGCACCTCCACCTGCTGATATTCAATTATTAACAGAGATCCGTGATTTGCTTAAAAAATAACCCTTACCAAATAACCTTTGAAGGATCAACCTGGCGCGGCATCATCAGATGGCTGCGACCAGGTCCTCCTTGACGCCCGCGGTTGCGCGGCGTTGGTAAGAATGGACACAAAGCAAGGGTACGCTGCATACGCTCTCGCTGCTGAAAAGTAAACGTGTTGAATCGTGACGGATAATAATCCATATAATTCGTACTTGTAAATTCAAAGTTTTCACAGCTAGCACGCACAATTCCACCAGAGTAAGGTTTATCGAATTCCCGTTGGTAATCGTATGTGTCTTCACATTCATCGAGATCACCCCCACACCGAGATGTAAAGTTGTGAAAGAGATTAAATAAATGACCAGCTTCGTGAATCATAACCGATTTAATCCGTGTCTCTGTAAACATGCTCAATTTAAAAAATACACCAAATGCACTGGTTGGAAATTCAGATGAGCTATTGCCCAGGAATGGAAAACGCGCCCAGGAGTAGGGCTCCTCAAACTCAGAGATCCAGACATTAATGTAGCGGCGAGGAGACCAAAAATTTCCATCCCAGATCAAATCCTGCAAATCATCGTCTTCACTGTTTTTAAATTTGAATTTTGCTGACCGAATGATGGTCAATCCTGGAGTCTCCAGCAGATTTCCTTCCGGATCCCGTTGAGCCGGCTCAAATTGAATTCGGGTATCAACTGCACTGGGGTCCGAACTACCATCGCCGTTCGCATAAGCCTTGTTCATCGCATCAATATGAAAGTCAATAAGACCCTTTAGATAAGCTGTTGAGACGGAAATCACCGGATCAGCGATGTAATGAAAAATCACCGGCATCGTTACTGCAGGATAATCTTTTGGAGCAATGGCCTTAAGCTCAACAAAAGGTTCCAACAACCGCTCTGAGGAAATTCCATCGATAGAAAAAGTATAGGGGCCTGCAACGGAAGTTGAAAATACAAATGGCGATCGCAACTGATCCTGACCGTTTATTCGGATTACAGTATTAAAAGGAATGTTTCGAAATAGAAATTTTTTATCCTTATCGTATTGGGCAATGGTAAACTTGATTGAATTTTGTCCATTGGCAATAAGCGTTGGATCTTTTGGAAAATCAATGATCTCCAATTTCAGGTAGCGTACCTTTTCTAAAAAATTTCCTCCAATTGGCCCTGGGTCATCCGACTCCATTGAGCAGGAACCAAGCAGAATCAAAAGAAAAAGGAATAGCGTTGTCCGCATGCACCACAAACTTTCAAAAATAAATGGTTGTCCCTTCACAAAACAAGATCAAATTTTCATCCGATCCTCACCCAAAACCTTCCGCGTAGACTCAAGTAAAAAGTCTGCATCGCTCTTACTAAAAACCATCGGAGGTTTGATCTTCAGTACGTTATTAAAAGGTCCATCTGTACCCATCAAGATTCCATTATCACGCATCCGATTGGCAAACCAAGACGCCTGATTAGCAGCCGGTTTCCGGGTATCCGGATCATTGACCAGTTCAAATCCAATGAACAATCCAGGGCCCCGCACATCACCAATAATGGGAAATTCAGATTGCAGTGAGCGAAGTCCATCTTTAAGATACTTACCCACAACGAATGCCTGCTGCTGGAGACCCTCCTCCTTAACAATTCGAAGTACTTCACGACCAATGGCACAGGAAACTGGGTTACCTCCAAACGTGTTAAAATATTCCATACCATTTTTGAAGGCATCGGCAATAGCCTGCGTCGTAACCACTACACCCAATGGATGTCCGTTACCAATGGGTTTACCAATGGTTACAATATCCGGTGTTACACCGTGTGGCTCAAATGCCCAGTAGTGCGATCCGGCTCTTCCACATCCCGTCTGAACTTCATCGGCTATGCAAACACCACCCGCTGCCCTGACCATCCGGTAAGATTCTTTTAAAAACCCATCAGGCAGCTCAACCTGCCCACCACAGCTTATTACAGATTCAAAAATAAAAGCAGCGATACCTCTACCCTCCTGGCGCACACGAGCAACAGCACCGCCAACATGGGCAGCATATTTTAATCCGGCCTCAGGGTCTGAATATCGGTACAACCCTCTGTAAGTATCCGGGATTGGTACAACATGAATATGTGGTTGAGCACCCGTTCCACCTGGTCCATCAAACTTGTAGGAACTGATCTCTACACAAACATTGGTGTTGCCGTGATACCCGACCTGCGATACAATCATATCGCGTTGACCGGTATAAGTTTTAGCCAGTCGAACTGCCAACTCATTAGCCTCACTACCGGAATTCACTAGAAAAGCCACATCCAATCCTTGAGGCATTGTTGACAAAAGCTCCTCAGTAAAGGAAACCAAATTCGGATGCAAGTAACGGGTATTGGTATTCAGCACAGCCATCTGTCGTTGGCCCGCATGCACCACACGAGGATTTTCATGTCCTACATGCGCTACGTTATTAACGGTATCCAGGTAACGCCTTCCTGTATGGTCAATTAAAAACTGACGATCACCCCGTAACATAATCAGCGGGTCACGATAAGAAATGCTCATGTTCTTACCAAGGTGTTTACGACGGTAGGAGACGATTTCTTCTTTTGATTGGGAATGAAGCTCGGGTGAATCATTTCCGGTAAGCACCTTCCAAGGATCAGGACAAATGCTCTTATAAACAGTCGACCATAATGGAGTGCACACGCCGGGAAAATCACCTCTGTTACCTAATGTATCCAACATCAATTGCAGATGCAGATGCGGAGGCCAACCACCATTTTCCATTCGGGAACCAACAGCACCAATTACTGTTCCCGCAGAAATCTTCATGCCCTCCCTTAAGTCTTCAAGTGAGTGTCTTGAGAGATGACCATAAAGACTGTAGAAGGTACGATCAGCACCAAAATGATGTTCCAGGATAATGGTTGGACCATAATCGCGATCATGCGCATTATCTTTAAAACTATGAACCTGACCGTCGAAGATGGCTACGACCGGAGTGCCAGGTTTACAAAAAAAGTCCAACCCGATGTGTGTACTTCTCCAGGCCGGTCCATCATTTCCTTCTACACGGTAATCGTCAGTTGTATAGATCGCCCTTACTTCATCGTACCGACCCATCAACAAATCAGTATTTCGGATGTGCATCTGACGCCGCACAGAATCTTCTAGTTTGACTGGATCGGTTATATCCGACATCGATCCTAAATCAACACTGGATACTCCCAAATCAAGCCAATCTGGATTTAAGGATTTGGAATAATTTCCAAGTGGAAGAAAGAATTTACCTCGTTCATCTGACTTCAAACACCATTCATCATAGGCTAAGCGCTCCGGGTGAGGTGTAAGTCCGCATGATTCTCTGATCACCGAGTGGGCAAAGACAGGGTGTATGCATTTAAGTTTTTGAAGCAGATCCCAGGCAGGTTTATCACTGATTTGCAGATAGGTATTTTCAGGGAAGTCGGCGCGGTTCAGTTCAGAGCAGGTTACAGAAATCAGCAATCGGGAGGTCATGAGCGGAAAGAGACACGCCATTTCCAACTCAGTAAGTGAAAAGACAGAATGATACCCTGAAATGATAGGTTTAGCAGCTTCAAGTGGGTCGGCCTTCCCCATAAGCGCATAAGCCAAAGCCACGGCAAGCTCATTTACAATGTAGGTATGAACAACATCACCAAAGTCAATTACACCCGGAACAACGGGACCCTCAGCCTCATCACGAACGAGCACATTGTAATCATTAGCATCATTATAATTCACTCCCTTTCGAAGAAGATCTTTACGGGGCAAAACTTCGGATTCAAAAAGATTATAGAAGTATTCCGCTAACTCCTTTCGTTCGCCGGTAAACCGATTCAACTCCGTTTTAACCCAATCCGCTTGCTGGGGATCCCATTTCATGAAACGGTGAGCAGCAGGATGGTCAAAACCCTGCATGGTTTGACTGATTTTTCCAAGCGTTTTTCCAAGCTGAAACAATAAGTCAGCACTATGTGGGGCGCAACGGGCAAAAACTTTTCCTTCGATCCAAGACAAAAGTCGTGCATAGCGAACTTTGCCATCGCCATCAGGTAATTCCAGAATTTCTTCACCCTGAACAGATTGGACTACCTGTGAAGACTGAAGAACAGCAGTGCGAGAAAGCCACCCCATTACAGCATGCTGCAAGAGCAGATTTTCCTTTTTCTCGTTACAGTTAGCAATTTTAAAAATATAGATATCCGTAGAATTTCGGACCA
>Ga0209972_10004581_pt1 | contig 10386 bp, 7 predicted proteins | sample NOAtaG_7_FD_187302 | JGI IMG/M metagenome (GOLD analysis project Ga0209972, IMG submission 187302) | Freshwater lake microbial communities from Lake Erie, under a cyanobacterial bloom - NOAA_Erie_Diel1S_2200h metaG (SPAdes) (version 2) | ecosystem: Environmental > Aquatic > Freshwater > Lake ...
TAGGGTATTATAAATGCGTAGCGGATGCTGCATGCCGCAAAGGTACAATGATTTAGAGAAAGGGCAATCTTAACTAAAGCCTTATGCTGCCCGAAAATACCAGCCTTGCCGGTCCGGTAAGAAAAACATGAGCAAATCCGTTTGCTGACGGTGAGTATTCCACACTGAGAATACCGCCTCTGGTCTCCACTTCGACGGGGCTCTGATAGCCTTCTGCAGCCGCGAGCAATGCAGCCGCCGTTACGCCGGTTCCGCAGGAAAGTGTTTCATCCTCCACGCCCCGTTCGTAGGTTCGAATGAAAATCCGGTCGCTTTTCTTCTCTATGAAATTAACATTGATCCCTTCTTCCCCGAAGGACTTCCGGACTAGCCTGCCCTCTCCAAAAACATCAGCCTGCAGTACATCAGCAACAAATTCGCAATAATGCGGAGAACCGGTAAACAGGGTATAACCGCTTCCTGATTTTACAGGAAATATGGTGTCAGTCATTTTAAGGCGAACCAGCTCCCCATGAAAAGTAGCCTCATGTTTTCCATCTCTGGCAATAAAGGATGCCGCGTCTGAAACGATGCCAAGCTGCCGCGCAAAGGCTGCCGCGCAACGCCCGCCATTTCCGCAAAAGGTGCTTTCCCGTCCGTCGGAATTGAAATAAACCATGCGGAAATCAAATCCGGGTTCTTCCTGAAGCAGAATCAATCCGTCGGCACCGATGCCGAAATGACGGTCGCACAATCTTAGAATAAGACCTTCTCCGGCAGGAAAATCCATATGGCGGTTATCGACCATAATAAAGTCATTACCGGCACCTTCATATTTGAAAAAGGCTGTCTCCATAAGGTAATCGGAGCGTTACTATTTTTTTTGTACCCGGATAACCGAGCGCCCGCTTATGGTATTGTATTGCAGGAAATACATCCCGCCAGGGAAATTTTCAAGATTCAGTTCCATTTCAGAACCCTTCATTTCCCGGCGCAGGACTTCTCTGCCGAAAACATCAAGAAGGATCAGACTCGCATTTTCTGCTGTTTCCTCTCCCCGGAATAATGTAAACCTGCCACTCCCGGGATTAGGATAGAGTAATAATTCCCGGTCAGCGGCAAGCGAATGAACAATGCCGGTTGTAGGATTGAGCAGTTCGCGGATGGCACCCAAAGCATTTACCTTTCCCCCACCCCAGGTGGTACTTCCCAGCGATGAAATACTGCCTGTAAAGGCATCAATGATAGCCGTTTTTGAAAACAAGCTTTTTAAATCAGCCGGGCTAAGCTGGGGATTGATCTGCAGCAGCATGGCAACAATCCCGCTTGTAACGGGCGCCGACATAGAGGTTCCTCCGGCCATTCCGAAACCGTAGGTCCGATTGTTTAAAGGTGAAGTAAACTGAGCAACAACATTGTCAAAACTACCACCACCACTCTGATAATCGGGGTCGTAAGAACTCACAGCAGATGCCAGGGCCATACCGGGACCCGCAATATCGGGTTTTACACGGCCGTCTGCCGTTGGTCCCATACTGCTGAATGCCGCAATCCTGCCACGCAGATAACCGCTGTAGGAAAGCGACTGGCCGGCAAGGTTGGTGAAGACCACCTTTGAATTGTAGGCGGCTACCGCAATTCCGCTGCGTGTAGAAACCAGGTCTCCGGTTGTGTAGGTCACATCTCCTTCTCTGGCCCAGCTAAAGGCATAGCGGGTGAAGGTACCATAATAACCGGATGTCTTTACTACCACTCCCTGCCATCCATGCACCGTTCCGCCAAAGGCCTTCAGGCTGATGCCTACCCTGTCCGGAACCCGGTTTAAAAACTGAACCAGCATGTGCGGTTTGCCGTTGAATTCGTTGGCTACACCGGTAACGGTTATGAATAAGGTATCGCCGTTTGTTCCTTTCAGCGGAATCATTCTTGTACTGTCATCCAGTCCGATCCAGGGACTGGCTGTATACAGATTGTTGCCGCTATACAGTGTGAACTGCGCCTGAAATGTATTTCCGGAATCTCCCCAGAAATCAATCTTGTTGATTTTGGGGTTGAGCGATGCTGAAAAGGTAGTGAATGTTTGAAGCAGGGAATCCGCCGGAGTAAAGGTCTTTTTAATGTGAATTTTATTCTGGCCGTTGTTGCCGCCTGAAAGAACAAAAATCCGTCCCGGACCAGTGAGGTTGTCCATGGCCTGGCTGAAAAGAGAATTACCATCCCTTGGTCCGAGCGGGCATCCCCAGCTCAGGTTGGCTACAGCCGGTTTTCCTACGGAGGCAGCATACTGGAAGGTATAATTTACGCCATCCAGCATATCGGCCATCCCGGTTGAAAGCCAGTATTCCGGGGAAGGGTACATGGCAACGAATACAAGGTCTGATTTATAAGCTACTCCCCTGAATTTGTTGTGATTTCCCGCAGGGCCATTGTATCCCGAACCCCCGGCTATTCCGCCCACGTGCGTTCCGTGAATGGTTTCGCTGATGTCGTAGGCTTTGGAAAGAATGGAAGCCGAATCGGCATATTCAGCACCATAGCCGAATGCTGAAGGAGGAGTACCATTGCCTTTTTGTTCCCAGACACGCCGCACGCGGTATTGGCTGTAGGCAGTATCGTAAAAAGCAGGATGGCTGTAATCAAATCCGGCATCCACAATACCCACTACCACGGAATCTCCGTTTAAAGGGCGGGGCAGGCCAAGACCCCTGTGCACCGAATCAACTCTTGTTCTTCGCCTTGCGGAATCCAGGTCTGCTGCCGCAGGCTGGTCCATATCAATGGCAAGAATCCCGGGCATGCGGCAAACATCCTGAACCCTGGCTACCGGAATCCGAACTGTACGGATGGCGCCGGCCCTGGTACCAATCAATGCACCTGTCTCTTTGAGCTGTTCCTCCTGAAAATCCGGAGATACTTTTATGAATGCATTAACCAGAACAGGTCCGGCCTGAACCCTGTTGTACACATACTGAGAAGGCAAACCATGTTCTTTAAACCTTCCCTTTTCCAGTTCGAAAAGAAATTGTCGGACCGAAGCAGACAATTGTGGCAGGCGTCTGGCCTGTCCGTAAACTTCTGCGTAAAGCAATGAGCTCAACAAAAGGATGATTAAAAAAAATCTCTTCGCCATAAAACGATTGATGTTTTTGTTTGTCGCCGGTCTTTCGGATGAAAAAACAGCAGGTTAAGGCATTGCAAATCAGTACTTCAACAGGCTGCTGTCGATTTCATCGGCATAAGCCAGAATTCCGCCTTTGAGATTGAAAAGGTTTTTAAAACCAAATTTCTCTTCCAGGCTGTGGATGGCAGTTCGGGATCGCTGACCGCTCCTGCAATGAAGAACCACGGTCTTGTCCCTTGAAATTCCTGAAGCATGGTCCAGAATGGAACCCATGGGCATCAGGTGGCCGCCCAGGTTGCAGATATCGTATTCGTAAGGCTCTCTGACATCAATAAGCTGAAAGTCTTCGCCACTGTCTTTCATTTGTTTAAGTTCCTGAACGCTGATTTCTTTCATGAGAATCCGGATATTTTTCCGCAAGAAAATCAAAGCTCAGGACATACAAAACTCAGGGGCAATTCAATTTGAAAAATACCGGAAAATGATCGGAATATCCACCGATGAATTTCGGTCCGGCATAGGTACGGTAAGGAGCTCCCTGATGGCGCGCATATTTGTCGTGCATCCAGAAAGGCCTGTAAATCTGGGCTGATTCCGGAACCACTGAAAGCCCTTTGCCACGGTTTGTAAGTTTTCTGGACACGATGAGATTATCCAGCATGTTCCATGTTTCCTTATAGGAATGAGTACCTTCTCCTTTTTCGGCCAGGGATGCTGTAAGATTCAGGAGATCACCTTTACCGGCAGCACCTTCGGCTTTCAGGCCCTGAACAAGTGAAGCATCGGAAGGCTGATCATTGAAGTCACCCATAAGGATGACAGGAACATCAGGCGAAATTTTTTGAAGGGAATCAACAGCGCGGCGGGCAGCCTGTGCTGCTGCCATCCTTTTAGGAGCCGATTCCAGCTCACCTCCCCTCCTGCTTGGCCAGTGGTTGACAAAGATGCACACCGGCTGTCCGCACAGTTTTCCGGAGACAAGCAGGATATCCCGGGTAGGATAGGCTGAATCGCCTGGCAGCTGTACACGGATTCCAAGATCGGATACCGGTGTAAAATCCTGTTTACGGTAAATGAGGGCCACATCGATGCCACGCTTATCGGGCGAATTGCGGTGAATGATGCCATAATCCTTTGCTTTCAGGCGGGAATGGCTGCACAACTGTTCAAGGACATACCTGTTTTCGACCTCACACAATCCCAGTATGGATGGACCATTCCCGAGGGAATCAATCACACGGGCCAGATTATCAAGTTTCTTCTGAAACCGGGCGCCATCCCACTTGTTCTTTCCCTGAGGGAGAAATTCTTCATCATCGGTCTCCGGATCGTTGATGGTATCATAAAGGTTTTCAACATTATAAAAACCAACACAAAGTGCTTTGTTCTGCGCCCCGGCTCTACCGGAAAGGAAAGAGAAGAAGATGGCAGCGATGGTAAAATATCTCATAATTATCAGGGATTAACTGGATTTGGAACCGGGAGACCTTTTGCAGAAAGTTCAGTTGTCATTTTCAATTTTAGTGCAGCAGCCCTTTCCTTTCCGCCAAGAACCTCCAGTTTAGGCAGGCATTCAAAAGCAAAATCAGCAAGTCCATTCCGGAGAGCAGTTTCGGCATACAATTCCAGAAAATCCGGATTGAAAGGATCCAGCCGGACCAGATCAAGGGCCTTTTCATAGGCAAGTTCTTTTTTTCCGGCGCTGAAAATCGCATTTACCGACAGACGGGCATTCCGGGAATTGAAAGGATCCTCCTGAAGTGCGGTGAGAAAAAGCTGAACCGCTTTTTCTGTTTCACCACGGCCAGCCGCCATTTCTGCTCTGATGAAGGCGGGCAAAGCTGCTGCCTGCTTTTCTTCGCTGTAAGAACCGGAAATCATCCTTTGGAAAACCGGCCTGAAGCCTGCAGTCATTTCCTGCCACTTTTTATCGTTTTTGCGGAAAGAAAGAGCATAATCCATAAGCAGCCTGCAATGGCCGGCCTTATTTTCCCTGTAGGCTCTTTCAAAACAATACTTCCAGAGAAAAAGTGAAGATTCCCTGTCGCCCGTAAGGTGAATCAGATCCTTGATCTGAGAGACTTTGAGGTCATTCCAGTTAAGTTTGATAAAGACACTTTTTTCCTGATCACTTCTTCTGGCGGCTTCAGAAAAGGTTAATTTGCCTATCCCGTCGGCGATGATGCTGATGCGTATTTTATCTGGTCCGGAAAGAAAGGGAAATGCCTCCCGGATGGCTTCTTTCGATTCCTCTTTTTTACCGGCATCGAGGCAGGCAATGGCATACCAGTACCAGGCATTTTTCTGTCCTGCCAGTGCTGCTTTTCTGAAATATTCTGAAGACGCGGCAAAAGCTCCCTGCTCATAGTAAAGCTGACCGGCAAGCAAGGCCAGATCGGTTCGGTTCAGGCTTGCCTCATCATAAAGCCGCAAAAGACCCTGCATCCCATCGTATACCCGTCCGCTGCGGTATTGCAGGAGGGCCTTTGCCATAGCCACCGCTTCACTATAATATTTTTTTACGGAATCGTCTTCGAGTTCCAGAAGAGAAGATACGCCTGCACTGTCTTTCCGGATGGCGTGATTGATAAGGGCATGATAGAGAAAATAGGCTCTGAGCTCTGCAGGAGATTCACTGAACTTTCTCCTGAGTTCCTGAATGGCCGGAGAACTTTCGCGGGCAGAATTAGCGAATACAATCTGATTATTGAGGTTTGCCCAGCCACCGTCGTTCATCAGCTCCTTCCCCGGCGAACCCTCTGCCCCGGCCTGCTGACATAGCTGCAGGTAACCAAGATTGGTTCGGGCAACAGCAGAGGCATTCCGGCCTGAGGCCGCTGCATTCAGATAGTAGCGGGCAGAATCGGCAAAAATGGTATTGCTGAATGCCATTCCGGCATTGTTCAGTATCTGACCATCTCCCGGAAAACGGCGTGCACCTTCCTGAAGGCAAATGAGTTCGTCAAGTGAAAGACCTTTAGCGCGATAAGCCTGCGCCATAACCAGAATGGCTTCGGGTGCCGGTTTTTTATCCAGTGATGACTCAGCTGCCTTAATTGCTTTAGCGTAGGCACCGGTTTCAAGGTATAAAAGTGCGAGACTGATGTTGCCCCGCTGGTTCCTCGATTCCATTGCGAGTGCCTGTCGATACAATTCTTCTGCCAGTACAGCCTTGCCCTCCTGCCGGGCCTGATCTCCGAAAAAAATATACCTGCCTGCCAAAGCCTGATAGAAGGGAAAGTAGGCTCCGTTCATGAGGAAAATCATGACACCTGCAATCCCAAAAACGGAAATGGACGAAACCGGCATGTACCTCGGGCGGTATAGGACTTCATAAACACGAAGTCCATGGCGCATCAGGTCAGCGAAGTTTATTACCACATACAAGAAAAAGCACAATCCCATGCAAAAATTAATGAGCGTTATGCCATCTTCGAGTACTTCCGTAAGCGGATCACAGGCACTTGCATAGCCAATTCCGGAAGCAAGCAGAAAACACATGGCCAGAGAAGCATACAGGCTGAACAAGCCCTTTCCGAAGAACTGATCCCCATTACCCAAAGCCTCCCGTGCCGGCAGTACCCAGAAACCTGCAATCAAAGACAAAACCTGAAGAAGAAAGGGGTCCGGATAATAGATATCAAGAACAAGTAATCCGGTATTCTTGAGGTAAATCAGGATGAAATTGGCGAGGTAAAAAAAGGAGAAGACAGAAAAATGAAGCCAGCTCTGTGCATTGCCGCTGCCCTTCGTAAGGAGAATTAAAATACCATGGAGAACATCCGTAGCATTGAGAAAAATAAAAGCCAGGGCAGCCAGCAACAAGGGCAGGTATAAGGCTGCCAGAAGCTTGCTTTGCCGGGAAGCTTCAAGGCCAGGCTCAAAAAAAACAAAGAGGCAAAGACCATAGAAAAGCAATAATACCCACCAGCGGCGGGCTAAATTCCATGAGCTTAGCCATGTTGAAATGGCAAAAACCGGCAAAAGCACCAGCATTACCATAAGTGCTGTAATCCATCCGGACGAAATACCCATGGGGCTGAGCATAGCCGGCTCGAACAAGGCTATTCCGGCTGCCATACCGAAGAGGCTGCCATAGAACCAGGTTCCGCTCAGATAAGAAATGCCGGCTGCCAGAAGGGAAATTGCCAGCAGGAAGCATGCCATGCTCAGCGGATACAGCCAGTCGGGAGGCAGGATTTTTTCCGGGACAAAAATTTCACCGAATGCATAATTGGGCAGGCCGAGTGTAAACTGCACCAGGTCGGATGGAATTTCAAAGGCAGGGATGCTGATTTCCTTCGGAATGTAATCAATGCCAATTCGGATGGTAAGGCTACTGCCCATCCACCAGGTGAAAGACAAAAAAAACAGAAGGACAAAAACCAGACTCAGGCTGAAACTGTGCGCCCGGCGGTCGGCTCTAAGCCAGTGATTTTTAATGAACGGCTCCAGCATTCCGGAATTGATTGCTGCCTAACTTGATTATTTCAGCTGATACAAATTTCAAGACCGCATCAAAACGATATGGCGATTTCATTTTTCAGTTCGCTCATGGCATTCTGAATAGGATCGTTTCCGAGCTTCATCATATGCTCAAAAATCCGTCTTGCAAGTTCTATCGAAGGACTGCTAGGATCAGTTTCCTGGGCACAGGTGTTGGCAACTGAGACCATATCCTCCATGGCATTGCGTATCAGCGTCCAGACTGTCTGGCCCATGTAAATCTGCTGACTCAGGTTGTGTCCGTACTCTTCCCTGATTTCCCTGATCATGACCGCATGCAATTCTCCGGCTGTCATATTGGGCTGATTAACCCTGATAATCAGGTTCTGTGGACTGATTCTCTCCAGAAAAAGCGCCATCCTTTCATACGCCTGCAAACGGACAGGCAGAATTGTTTCTGTATTTTTTGATCTCAATTCAAGGACGGTTTTCTCCATTTGCCTTCGTAAAAGAGCTTCAATACTGATGTAAATACCCAGCAGGACCAGAGAAGCCGGCAAAACAATTTTAATCAAATCAGCCAGTATTTCCATTTTGTTTTCGGTTTTAAGGCTGCGAAGGTAGTTTTGTCCGCGGAATCCCGCATCTCTTATTTTATGAAAATGTTGCCCGTCAGGTTCAGCGAAACAGCACTTCAGGAGATTGAGGGTATAATTCATCGAAAAAAAATTCCCGGAAACTTTGGAGTAAGGATTGGTGCATCCGGTTCGGGATGCAGTGGGGTACGATTTATACTTGGATTTGATAATGAGAAACCGGGTGATGCCGTTTTCGAAACGGAAAGATTCAGAGTTCTGGTAGACAAGAAACAATTCCTGTTTCTGGCAGGCATGAAAATTGATTTCATAAATACGGAAACCGAAAGAGGCTTTGTTTTTGAAAAAGACCTGCCCGAATCATAGATTTTTTACATAAAATGGAAATGAGATTATCCGGTTGTTCTTTGTTCTACCGGATTACTGTTCCATTGATGTAAATTTTTTAACCGCCGGAAAAAAAAATCATTCCGGCCATTGGTTAGTTATCGGGAAATACTTTCTTTTGTACCAATAGTTTCATTAACCAATTAACTGTTTTACTATGATTACTTTTTTTACTAAGTACTTTGCCAGGACTATGTCTCTGGCATTCGTTCTGACTTGTACCATGGGTACAGGTTTCTCACAGATTTTCGCTCCGGAGGGCCTTAACATGCCTGGCGACTGGAATGGCTGGACCAATCCTCCCGTTACTGGTTCTCCGCTCGGTTCTGAATTTCAGGTTTCAGGAGGAGGTGTCAAGAAACTCACCGATGGCACAACCCGCTGGAAGACAACATTCACTGGCGTAAGCGGGGGACAATTTCTGTTTACCAGCGGCCCTTCAGGCTCACCATGGAACAATAAGTGGAACGAAACCACTGTTACCATGAATACGCTGCAAACCTACACTTTCAATGGTGGAGGCGGAAATAACTCCATTACCTGTAATCCTGCCAAGCATTACACCATGGTTTGGAAGGATAATGGCTATTCAAGTACGCAGGCCATCTTCATGGAAACCTCTGCGGCTCCTGTAAACATCAATTCTACATCACAGAGTCCTCTTGCAGGAAATGTGACACCGGATGATGATGTGGTGGTTACCGTAAACCTGTCAGCAGCCAAGAGCACCGAAGAAATTGTGTATATCAAATACACAACTGACAATTATGCCACCAACTCAATTTTAACTGCAACCGGTTCCGGCACCAGCTACTCGGCTACTATTCCTGCTCAAGCAGATGGTTCTACTATCCAGTATTATGCATTTACCTCAACTGTAACAAGCTTTCCTTTTGCCAACGAGCACGACCTTTTCAGCCTGAGTAAAGGTGCAACTCAAAGTTATTCATCCACCGCCCTTCCTCCGGTTAATATTTCATTCCGTGTTGACATGCAGAATGAAACGGTTGCTCCTTCAGGTGTTTTTGTTGCCGGAAGCTTCAACGGATGGAATGCTACTGCCAATCCTCTAACGCTTATTTCAGGCACTACTTATGGCGCCACTATTGCGCTTACCCAGAATTCTGCCATCGAATTTAAATTTATCAATGGAAGCACCTGGGAATCTGGTCTTAGCGGAAGCTGTGTTAATGGTTCAGGAAACCGAGCTTTTTCAGTCGGCTCATCTGACGCCACCATTCCTTCTACCTGCTATGGCAAATGCAATGCCTGTGTAGCCAAAGTTGCCACTACCTTCCGCGTCAATATGAACGGGCTTACTGTTAGTGCAAACGGAGTTCACCTGGCCGGAGACTTCGGAAGCAATTATCCACAATGGAATCCGGGTGCCATCGCCATGACCGATCAGGGCGGTGGTATTTATGCCACTACGCTGATGCTGGTTCCAGGTCAGGTTGTTCCTTTCAAATTTATTAATGGCAACAACTGGGGATTCGACGAGGGCGTACCGGGCGCCTGTAATGTAGGTGGCAACCGTTCCTACACGGTACCGGGCGGTGCCTCCTCGACACCACTGGTATGTTTCGGAACCTGCGGCACCTGTATTACAGTAACCTTCCGTGTAGATATGAGCGGCGAAACTGTAAGCCCCAACGGCGTGCATGTAGCTGGCGCTTTCCAGGGCTGGAATCCCGGTACTACCCAACTCAGCAACATTGGCGGCAATATCTACGCCAGGACCGTTCTTGTTGATCCGAATCAGGTTTCAGATTATAAATTTATTAACGGCAATTCCTGGGGCAACGATGAATCCGTCGTTGGAGTTTGTTCTCCCGGAAACAACGGAAACAGAAATTT
>Ga0209972_10004586_pt1 | contig 10383 bp, 4 predicted proteins | sample NOAtaG_7_FD_187302 | JGI IMG/M metagenome (GOLD analysis project Ga0209972, IMG submission 187302) | Freshwater lake microbial communities from Lake Erie, under a cyanobacterial bloom - NOAA_Erie_Diel1S_2200h metaG (SPAdes) (version 2) | ecosystem: Environmental > Aquatic > Freshwater > Lake ...
TCTGGCCTCACTTCGGGCCCCACTTCCGGCCCCACTTCCGGCCCCACTTCCGGCCCCGATTCTGGCCTCGATTCCGGCCCCGATTCTGGCCTCGATTTCGGCCCCCGTTCCCGCCATCTGGGTGATCGACTCCCCGCTCGAATTGGCCATCGCGGTTCCGACGCTGCCGCTGCCGCCATTGATCTGCTGCAGACTGATCGGCTGGGTGACCTGGTTGTCCCGGTCGGCCCGCACCGCGATCTTCAGCGTCACTGATGGAAAGGGGGGATTGGAGCTGCTGGTTCCACCATCGATCTCGAGCAGCGAGACTCCGGTCGGAATGTCCGAGAGGACAAATGTCCCCTGGGGATTGGTTCGGACGCTCATATTCGTTCCGGCCAGACGAACCGTCACGTTGTTGAGGGCGACCGGACTGCTGCTCGCCGAACCGGTCGACTGGACCATGCCGCTGATCGATGTCTTGACGAGGAAGACACTGCTGCTCCGGGCCTCGGAGTTGTTGGTCTGGACGACCACCTGGCCCGATTCAGCCCCAAAGGGAACGATCACCGTCAGTTCATTGGCGGTCGCCGCGACGATGCGGGCCTGGGCTGAGCCGAAGCGGACCGTATTCTCGTTGGCGGTGGCTGAGAAGCCCGAACCGCTGATCGTGATCGTCTCTCCGGCGAGGACCGGACTCTGGGCATTGAACCCGCTCACGGAGAGGGTTGTGCTCGCCGTCCCGGCGAGGTTGATCGAGATTGCATTGGAGGAGACGCCATCGACTACGAGGGTCACATCGATGATGCCGCTGCCGCGCAGGGAGACGGGCAGCTTGATGTTGACCTGGTCGAGTCCGGTGAAGTTGGGCGCCGGGCCGGCATACTCGACCCCGCTCACGATCCCCCCGATGACGGCGGAAATATCGGCCGTCGCGGCATTCCGGATACCTGTTCCATAGAGGATCAGAAAAGCCGGTCTGGCAGTGCTGCCGACATCGATCGGGGCCGGGATCAGCGTGCCGGGATTGACCGGGTCGGGCGCGAAGGGCGGCTGCGAGTCGAACACGAACTGATTGTTCTCGTTGATTCGACCGGTCAGCCCGGCCGGCGCGCCGGTTCCACTCGCGTTGGCCGTGAAGATCGATGGTGAGGTGGGCGCGACCCGGACCGTGCCGCTCGAGACAACCTCGTCGCCATTGGCCTGGATTGCGCGAACCACTACCGTCGCCTCGCCAGTGGCCGTGCTCGCGGGAAGCTGGTAGTTGATCTGATTCGAGGAGACAAAGAAGAGCGGCGCCGCGACCCCGTTGACCGTGACCCTGGTGCTCAGCAGGTTTGTGGGCAGTGGCTGGGTTGAAGCGGCGAGCGTCCCGGTGGCCAGCTGGGTGCCAAAGGCGGCGACAATCGATCCGGGCGCCAGCGGTGATTGCTGTCCGATGTAGCTGGCCGCGGAGACGCTGGTCACCGGGACGCTGTTCTGAATTGTCGCGGCGGCCCGCGCGCGACCATGGCCAAGGCTCTCCAGTGAGGTTCTGGTCGCCACCGTCAAGAGCAAAAGCCCCAGTGCAAATAACAAGATTAGCCGCAAATTGACTCCTGAAATCGATCGATTCATGTTCCCGTCCTGTCCCTGGTCTCTGTCAGTTTTAATCAGCCCCGGCTTCTCTCTCGTGGAAGGCGGGTCGGCACCGCTTCGATGACTATTTTACGATCTCTGTTCGCCTGCGTTCAGGAAAAATTTCAGCCAGTTCGAATTGGTGCGGAATTTGGCCAAAGTTTGCGTTTTATTTGGCCTTCATTTGGCCAGACTCGCGTGAAAGCCGGCCTAATTTGCTCTCCCGACAGACAGATGCTTGAGGTTTGGCGCGGCTCTGAATTAAACTCTGGCCTCGTCGCGGTGATGTTCTTCTACGCACAAACGAACTACCAAAATCAGGGGCAGACAACCATGGCAATCAGACGGATTGGGGCAATCAGACGGATTGGGGCAATCAGACGGATTGGGGCAATCAGACGGATTGGACTATTTCGACAACCTGGGCGGCGCCGGCCCGGACTCTCCCCGTGTTCGAGCGATTCGAACCGAAGGGTCGACCAGCGGTTGTGGCAGCGGGGAGGGGTGTTGTTGATCCTCCTGGTAATCTTCTCGATTCTCAACCTCGAGCGTCCGGAGGCGGTCAGTTCATCGGCCAAACTTTCACGCGAAGCCTATGGCATTCTCCAGAAGAACTGTTTCAGCTGTCATGGCGTCGCGCGGACCAGCGAACTCGATCTCCGGGCTGGCGCGACGATCCTCAAGGGGGGCGCGAACGGACGGGTGCTGGTGCCGGGCAACCCGGAGGAGAGTCGACTGTTTCTGCTGGTGACCCATCAGGAGAAGCCGGTCATGCCGCCGACCGGAAAGTTGAGTGAGGCCGATATCGAGACCCTGCGGCAGTGGATTACCGCCGGAGCCCCGTTTGATGGTTTTGCGCCGGTCGAGGCCGAGAAGGCGACCGCGCCGCTGGCCGTCCGGCCATTTACCCCGGCGGAGCGCGGATACTGGGCCTTCCAGGCCCCGCAGCGCGTCGATCCGCCTACCGTGGCCGACGCGCGCTGGAGCGCTAATCCGATCGACAGATTTCTCTATGCGGGCATGGCGGCCAAGGGGCTCAAGCCGTCCGCTCCCGCCGATCGCCGCACCCTGATTCGTCGGGTCACGCTCGATGTGACAGGTCTCCTTCCGACACCCGAAGAGGTCGAAGCGTTTGTCAGCGACCGGCGTCCGGATGCCTGGGAGAGGCTGGTCGACCGCTTGCTCGCCAGTCCGCACTACGGCGAGCGCTGGGCCCGCCACTGGCTCGACGTCGTTCGTTACGCCGATTCCGGCGGCTTCGAATTTGACATCGATCGTCCTGAGGGCTGGCGTTACCGGGACTATGTCGTCAAGGCGCTGAACGATGACAAGCCCTACGATCAGTTCATTCGGGAGCAGCTGGCCGGAGATGAGTTCGCCCCGGACACCAGTGACGCGATGATTGCCACCGGCTTCCTGCGCCTCGGCCCGGACGGTGAGGATCGCGGCGAGCGGGCACGCCAGGATGCGCTCGATGATGTGATCACGACGACCTCGCTGACCTTTATGGGGATGACGGTCGGATGCGCCCGTTGCCATGACCACAAGTTCGACCCGATTCGCCAGGCCGACTTCTACCGGATCCAGGCCGTCTTCAGTCCGGCCCAGCCGATCGACTATCCGGTCGTCCCGGCTGAGGTGGTGACGGCCCACAAGGCGGAGGTGGCGCGGATCGACGCGCTTCTCAAGCCGCTCAAGGGGGCGCGGCGCGAACTCGAAGCCCCCTATGTCCGCCTGCTCATCGAAGAACAGGTCGCCGGCCTGCCCGAATACATGCAGATTGCCTGGCGGACGCCCGAGGCCGCGCGGACCGAGGGGCAGAAGCTGACCGTGCAGCAGATCCGCAAGGTTCTGGAGATCGACCGGCAGGCCCATCGTTTCAGTGAAAAGGAGATGATTGCGCGCATGTCGGCCGCGGATAAGCAGCGGCACGAAGAGCTCTCGACCCAGATCACGGCCCTGGAACGGCAGAAACCGAAGCCCTACCCGACCACCCGGGCGATCTCCGAAAAGTCACGGATCGCGGCGCCGACCTGGTTCCTGCACCGCGGCAGTGTCGAATCGCGCGGCCCGGCGGTCGATCCGGGCACCCTCGGCGTGCTCGGAGACTTCAACTTTCCCGAGCCTCCGCCGAATGCCTCTTCGACCTGGCGGCGGCGCGGACTGGCCGAATGGCTGACCCGGCGTGACAATCCGCTCACGGCGCGGGTCATGGTCAATCGCCTCTGGCAGCACCACTTTGGCGAGGGGATCGTCCGGACGCCAAGCAACTTCGGCAAGCTGGGCGAACCGCCCAGCCATCCCGAACTGCTCGACTGGCTGGCCCTCGAATTCATCGGGCGTGGCTGGAGCATCAAGCAGATGCACCGGCTCATGCTGACGTCGGCGGCCTACCGGATGAAGAGCGATGACCTGGCGGCCAGCTCCGAGATCGATCCGGAGAACCGCCTCTTCTGGCGGATGCCGCGCATGAGGCTCGAGGCGGAGGTGATCCGTGACCTGATCCTCGATGTCTCCGGCAACCTCAACCGCACGCTCGGCGGCCCCTGCGTCTATCCGTACATCGATCCAAAGCTCTTTCAATCGAGCACCAAGCGCACCTGGCCGGGCAAGCCGGACGATGATCCATCGACCTGGCGCCGCAGCCTCTATGTCTATTCGAAGCGGTCGATTCGCTATCCGCTCTTCGAGACCTTCGACCAGCCGAATCTGATCAACTCATGCGAGCGGCGCAACCGCTCGACGATTGCGCCGCAGGCCCTGCTGATGATGAACAACAACTTTGTCATCTTCGAGGCCGGCAAGTTCGCGGAGCGGCTGCGGGCCGAGGCCGGGAACGATGTCGATCGCCAGGTTGAGCGGGCCTATCGGCTCGCCCTCGGACGGGTCCCGACTGAGTTTGAGCGCACGCGCTCGATCGACTTCATCCGCACGACGCCAAACGGTCTGGCTGAGTTCTGTCAGTTGATCTTCAACCTCAATGAGTTCATCTACCGTCAGTAAGGGAGCCGAGATGAGACCACCAAACTATCTGTCACGCCGTGAACTGCTGACGCGCCTCGGTGGCGGAATCGCCGGTGTCGCCTTCGCCGATCTGCTTGGTCAGGATGGGCGGCTGGCGCAGTCGCCGGCCAGCCCGATCAATCCGCTTGCGCCGCGAGCGCAACACTTTCCGGCCAAGGCCAAGGCCGTTATCTCGATCTTCTGTTACGGAGGGGTGAGTCAGGTCGACACCTTCGACCACAAGCCGATGTTGCTGAAACGGCAGGGTGAGGCCATGACCGGGGTCGGCGAGATCATGCCATTCATGGGCACGCCAGGCGGGTTGATGCCGTCACCCTGGCAGTTCAAGCGGCACGGCCAGTCGGGGATTGAGATCTCCGAACTCTTCCCGCACGTCGCCGAGCACGCCGATGATCTGGCGGTGATTCGATCGATGACCGCCCTCAGCCCGGCCCACGGCCCCGCCATCTTTCAGATGTGCACCGGCAGCATCCTCCCCGGCCATCCGAGCGTCGGGTCCTGGGTCACCTATGGCCTTGGCAGCGAGAACCAGAACCTGCCCGGGTTCATCGTCTTCACTGACCACCGGGGCGGCCCAATCAATGGCGCTCCAAACTGGGGCAACGGATACATGCCCGCCGCATTTCAGGGGACACCCTTCCGCGACTCGGGCGACCCGATCGTCGATCTCCACCCGCCGCAGGGGCGAACCCCCGAACAGCAGCAGAAGTGGCTCCGTTTGCTGCGCGAGCTGAATGAGAAGCACCGCGAGCAGAACCCCGAGGACACCGAACTGTCGGCGCGCATCCACTCCTATGAACTGGCCTTCCGCATGCAGAACCATGCCAGCGACGCCATCGACATCAGTCGCGAGTCGGCCGCGACGCAGCGGCTCTATGGGGTGGGCGAGAAGCCGACCGACTATTTTGCCCGCCAGGCAATCATGGCCCGCCGTCTCGTCGAACGCGGGGTGCGTTACGTCCAGATCTTCTCCGGTGGCGGAAATTTCGATCCCTCCTGGGATGCCCACTGGGATCTGAAGGGCAATCACGGACTCCACTGCGCGGAGACCGATAAGCCGATTGCCGGCCTGATCAAGGATCTGAAGAGTCGGGGGCTCTTCGATTCGACGATCATTCTCTGGCACGGCGAGTTTGGCCGGATGCCGATCTCCGAGCGGATGGATGGCCGCGACCACAACGCCCATGGTTTCAGTGTCTGGCTCGCGGGTGGTGGGATCAAGGGGGGAACCGTAGTCGGCGCGACCGATGACTTCGGCTACCGGGCGATGGAGAACAAGAAGACGATCTATGAACTCCACGCGACGATTCTGCACCTGCTGGGGCTCGATTACGACCAGTTGACCTATCGATTCAACGGTCGCAACATGCGGCTGACCGATGTCCACGGGCGGGTCATTAAAGAGATTCTCGCCTGAGCTGGTTGAGAGGTCGGCACGCCTGGCAAGGTGGTCGAAGCTGGCCAACCTTCAGTGACCGCGTTCGCGGTCACCGGGAGCGATCAGTTCAGAGCCATCGGCCCAGTTGGCGCACGCAGGAATTGTGCCTGATTCAGGAATAGCGTCCGATTCAGATATTGATTGCCAGGCCGGAAGTATTTCAGATGAGCAGTAACTTTGATCTGTTGGGGAGCCTTTTTCTGGCGGGAGCGGGTGGGAATCTGCTGCTGCCCCTCTTTATTATCTTTGTCTCGGCGAAGCTGGCGGCTGAGATCTTTGAGCGGTTGCGGCAGCCGGCGGTGGCCGGCGAGATTCTGGCGGGGATTCTGATCGGACCGAGTCTGCTCGGGCTGGTCGCGCCCAACGAACTGACGACGGCCCTCGCCGAGATCGGCGTCATCTTTCTCCTCTTTCTGGTCGGGCTCGAGACCAAGCCGGCGGACATCTTCCGGGTCGGCGGGCGGGCGCTGGCGGTCGCCATCTGTGGCGTCATCGTTCCGTTCATCCTTGGCTGGGCGGTCATGCTCGCCTGGGGAACGAGCTCGATCGAATCGATCTTTGTCGGCTCGGCGATGGTCGCGACCTCGGTCGGGATCACCGCCCGGGTCCTGGGCCAGATGGGGCTGCTGGGACTCGATGTCAGTCGGGTCATCCTCGGGGCGGCCGTGATCGACGATATTCTTGGTCTGTTGATTCTCGCGGTCGTCAGTAGCATGGCCAAGGGCAACATCGACTACCTGCAGATTATGACCACCGCCGGGATGGCGATCGGCTTCACCCTGCTGATCATTGTCATTGGCGCCCGGACCGTCAACCGCATTCGCCCCCGAATCGAGCGGTTGAAGGTTGGCCAGTCCTACCTGATCTTTGGCCTGTCACTCTGCCTTGGGCTGGCGCTCATCGCCAGCTACATCGGTGTAGCGGCGATTATCGGCGCCTTTCTCGCCGGCATGGCGCTCTCTGAGGCCTCCGAGCATACGGATATGCCCCACCAGGCCGAGGCGGTGACCGAGTTTCTCCTCCCCTTCTTCTTTGTCAGCATCGGCATGCAGCTGAAGCTGGATGCTTTTCTCAATCGGTCGATCATTGCCATGGCCGTGGTCATCACCCTGCTGGCCGTCCTCTCCAAGCTGGTTGGATGTGGCGCGGCGGCCTGGTCGATGGGCCGGAAGAAGGCCGTGCAGGTCGGGATGGGCATGGTTCCGCGGGGCGAGGTCGGAATCGTCGTTGCCCAGATTGGGCTGGGTCTCCACGTCATCACTGATGGCATCTACGGGGTGGTTCTCTTCATGGCGATTGCGACGACGCTCATCGCCCCGCCGTTCCTGACCCGCCTGTTTCGCCACGAGAAACGGGTTGACGAGCCACCGATCCTCCCCATCACCAATATTTCCTGAACATCGAATGGAGCTGTGATGACCTTGATCAATTTCCGGACTGTCGCGACGTCAGTCATGCTGACATTTCTGCTGGGGATCAGTTCGTTCGCCCAGGACCGGGCGCGGATCGAGGAGGAGACGATGCGCCACTTCCAGGCGATCCTCCGCCTCGACACCAGCAATCCTCCCGGCAATGAGAGACTGGTGGTCGACTATCTCAGGGGCGTGCTGGAGCGGGAAGGGATCGAGACGAAGACCTTCGCCCTCGATCCACAGCGTCCCAACCTGGTCGCCCGGTTGCGGGGCAGCGGCAGGAAGCGGCCGGTTCTGATCATGGCCCACACCGATGTGGTCAAGGTCGATCCGTCGAAGTGGACCCATCCGCCCTTCGCGGCGACTCGCGAGGGCGGGTACGTCTATGGGCGCGGAACGGTCGATGACAAGGACAATGTCGTCGCCGGCCTGATGATCATGCTCGAGCTGAAGCGGCAGAAGATCCCGCTCGACCGGGACGTCATCTTTCTTGCCGAGGCCGGGGAAGAGGCGAGCACCAAGTGGGGAATTCAATATATGGTCGATAACCACTGGGCGGAGATCGACGCTGAATACTGCTTTGCCGAGGGGGGCAGCGTTACCCGCACTGATGGCAAGATCCGTTTCGCCTCGGTGCAGACATCGGAGAAGATTCCGTACCGGGTCACCCTGACGGCCCGTGGCCCGGCTGGGCATGGCTCAGTGCCGCTGCGCACCAACGCGGTGGTCCACCTCGCCAACGCCGTCGCCCGTGTCGCCGCCTGGCAGACCCCGCTCCGGCTCAATCAGACGACGAAGGCCTATTTCGAGCGTCTGGCGACGATCAGCACTCCCGCGGAGGCGCAGCGATACCTCGGACTGACCGATCCCGCGCAGGCCCCCGCAATTCAGGAGTATCTCGCGGTCAATGAGCCCCGCCACCACTCGATGCTCCGGACCTCGATCTCGCCGAACATCTTCAATGGCGGCTACCAGGTCAATGTCATCCCCTCAGAGGCAAAGGCGATCCTCGATGTGCGGGCGCTTGCGGATGAGAAGATCGAGCGGCTGCTGGATGAGATCCGCGGGGTGATCAATGACCCCGTCGTTACGGTGACCATGGATGAGCAGAATACCCGGCCGGCCGCCCCGCCTTCGCGGATCGATTCCGAGGCCTTCCGGATTCTCGAGGCGGTGGCCACCCGCCACTACAATACGGTCACCTTGCCGACCATGAGCACCGGCGCCACCGACATGGCCTATCTGCGGGCCAAAGGTGTCAATAGTTACGGGGTTGGTCCGCTGATCGACAGCGAGGATGGACCGCGAGGTTTCGGCGCCCACAGTGACCAGGAGCGGATTCTCGAGGAGTCGCTCCACAAGTTTGTTCGCTTCCACTGGGATGTGGTCGTCGAACTGAGCCGGGCGAAATAACAGGTGATAGCGATGCGCGAGACGACGCTCCGCCTGCTCTGCCAACGCTCGATGATGCCGCTCCTGGCGGGCCTGGCGATGTCGCTTGGCTGGGGCATTCGCGGTGATTATGGCCACGAGGCCGGAGCGATGCTCCCCGGCGCCATGCTTGCTCTGGCGATCGTGCTCACCGCCGGTCGCGCCGACTGGCTGGCGCGCGGCGGCACACTGGCCATGCTCGGGGCGCTCGGCTGGGCCTTTGGCGGCCAGATGAGCTATGGCGTGGTGATTGGATATACTGCCGCCCCGACCTTCGCCGATGTCCTCTATGGCTATGCTTCTCTCTTCACGATCGGGGCCCTCTGGGGAGGCATCGGGGCGGGTCTTCTCGCGCTCGGTCTGACCTGGAAGCGCGCGCGGCTCGAAGCCTTCGTTCTTCCCCTCGTCACACTCTACGCCCTCTGGTCTCTGCTTGACCTCTCCGGCCTCACCGCGCGACTTGAAGAGCGCTGGTCGTTCCACGATACCGACTGGGTGGCGGCGACGACGGCGCTCGTCATTGCCGCCCTCTTCTCCGTTCGTCCAGGTCCCCGGCGCGAGGCGGGCCGGCTGATCCTCACTCTCGCCGGCGGCTGGTGGGTTGGTTATGGTCTGCTGACGCTGCTTCTTGGCCTGCGCATGACCCCGCCGCGGAGTGACAACTGGGCCGGCTGCGCTGGTCTCTTTCTCGCCCTTGTCATCTGTCTCTGGCGGGAAGGGAACCGGGCGGCCCTGCTGCTGGTTCTCTATGGACTTCTGGCTGGCGGACTTGGCTTTGCCGGCGGCGATTTCGTGCAGATGCTGGGACGGGCCGGGTGGGGGCCGATCGGCCGCTACGAGGCGCTTCAGCAGCTCGACTACTGGAAATGGATGGAGCGTCTCTTCGGGCTGGTCATGGGCGCCGGAGTCGGGCTTGGCGTTCGCCGCCTGCTCCATGGTGATTTGGCGCCGGTCGAGTCTGAGCCGCCTGCGCGGCCACTGCGCGGATTCGCCCTCGCGGTTCTGCTGATCGTTATGCCCTGGGAGAACTTCGTCACCAATGTGCGGGTCTGGATGGAACGCGAACAGTTCCGCGATCCGCTCCTCGGACTGGACCCGCCGGGCTGGATTCTGACCGTGGCCATCTTGTTGACGCTCACCATCGCCGTGGCCATTCACCGCCACCTCGATGGAGCGCTGCCGATGATCCCGGTCAGCCCCTTTGGACGGGCCCAGCTGCTTCTGCTGACCATCACCTGGCTCTTTGTTGGCGGTGACTTCACCCGGGTCATCTCGCACCTGCAATCGAAGGGAGTGCTCTCGGTTCACGTTGGATTCTGGTCGACCGCCGTGCTCATCACCCTGCTGGTGGTCACCCTGCCCCACGCCGTCGCCGCTGCGGCTGGCCCACGGCACGACTTCACCGCGGTGCACTGGCTCGACTGGCGTCAGCGTCGCCGCCTGCTCCTAGGCTGGATTCTCGTTCCACTGTTCCTCTTTGGA
>Ga0209972_10004588_pt1 | contig 10378 bp, 9 predicted proteins | sample NOAtaG_7_FD_187302 | JGI IMG/M metagenome (GOLD analysis project Ga0209972, IMG submission 187302) | Freshwater lake microbial communities from Lake Erie, under a cyanobacterial bloom - NOAA_Erie_Diel1S_2200h metaG (SPAdes) (version 2) | ecosystem: Environmental > Aquatic > Freshwater > Lake ...
ATTGCTGTCGAAGAATCGCTAGCCGATTCGTTTCTTCCCCATACCATTGCTGCAGTCTTTCTTCCAATCGCTTAGCCACTTTACCGAATCGTTTCTTTTGAGCTTCCGCCATCTGGATCCATTGATCCCCCAATTGCTCTGGGTTTTCTCCGTAGACCTTGTCCAGCATCGGCAGGATGCGATCGGACTGCTCCAGCGATGCGGCGGAGGCGATGGTAGGCAGGATCTGCGCGATGCGATCGGAACTCTTATCCTGTCGGATCACCCAGGCGACCAGTGGATCCAGCGGCAATTGGTCGCGAAGAGCAAGAAGGACCGGAATCAGCGATTCCACCTTCGGACTGTCAATGGCCAGGGGGGATTTGGGGGCGCTGGGATCGACCCAATCTGCGAAAAGCTTTTGCTCTTTACCCATCCGCGAAAGTAGATCTCTCATCGCAATCTTGATCGATTGATTCAGGATTGGATCTTTCGAAGTCTGGTTCCATCGATCGATCAGCGGCTCCAGCGCCGAAAAGGGACCGGCATGCCCAATCGCCTCCACAATCGCTCGTTCTACCACCGCCTGATCGCCATCGACTGCGGCGACCTGCCAACGCGCTAACAACTCATCCCAGCGATGAAAAGCTGGTAAGGAATCGGCCATCTTCACTGCATGGACGGCGACCAGCGGTAAGTCGTGGTTCAGCAGTGTGGACCATGATTCTGGAAGTTTCCCATGTCGCTGCCGCCAGCACCACATCGCCTCGACCATCGCCACAGAAGCCGCTTCGCGGTCTGCTAGCAGCTTGGCAAGCTCTGCATCGCAGTCTGCATCCTGGCTGACGGCCAGCGATTCACGCGCCATTCGGCGGACGGTCGCACTGGAGTCGGAGAGGAGTTTTACTTTTTCCTTCAAGGATGCAGCAAACAGGTTGGGTTGGCTTGTCGCTGGATTGGCCATTCGAATACGAAAGATTCGGCCTCGTTCGCGATCTCGATCGGGGTGGTCTAGCGGGACTTCATAATGGCCGATGATCCGATTGTAGAAATCGGCGATGTAGAGGGCTCCATCAGGCCCAAAACGCAGATCGACCGGTCGAAACCAAGGGTCTTCACTAGTCAGTAGATCCGGTAGCTCTTCTGCCCGCACCGTCGCACCCTGCCGAACGATCCGGTTGCGATTGATCCGCGAGGTCATCACATTCCCACTGAAGAACTGATCGCGATAGGCGTCGGGCCATCCACCTTCACTGCCGATCGCCAGCCCGGCGATGGCCGTGCTGCCATGCAAATGCTCCATCGTCGATGGGACGAAACCCAGCCCATCATCGGGGCGACCAAAGCTTGGATAACATCCACCTCGAATTAACTGCGTGATTGGTTTGCTGTGGCAGTCTGCCGTGAAGAGGAACCCAAACTCATCTACCGCCATGCCGAAAGGATTGACCTGTCCTTGCGTAAATAATTCGACGCGCGATCCATTCGGTCGGAAGCGAAAGACATTGCCGGAGTTCATCTGAATGGAATGGCCATCGAGTCCTTGGACTTTCGATTGATTGTTGAATCCATGATTGGCATAGATCCAGCCATCGGGCCCCAGTCGCAGGCTGTTGACCATGCCATGCGTGTCACGTGTCGTATCGAAGGGACCGAGAATCTTCTCTCGACGATCACAAAGCCCATCGCCGTCGGTATCGCGAAGCCAAAGCAGATCGGGGATCGAAAAACAGATGCAACCATCGCCATAGGGGAGAACGCCTATCGGAATGTTCAGCCCTTCGACGAACCGAGTCACTGTTTCACGAAGTCCATCTCCGTCGCGATCCTCCAGAATCACCACGGCATCACGCGATGGCTCACCCTCCTTCGCAGGATAGGGGTACTCGACTGTCTGGGTCACCCAGAGGCGGCCACGCAGATCGAACGCCAGATTCATCGGTTTGGCGATTTGCGGTTCGCTTGCGACAAGCTCGACGACAAATCCCGGCGGAACATGAAGACCAGCAAGTTCCTCCATTGCGGTTCTCGGGGGAGTGGAACGAACCGGGGCGCCAAACTCTTCAGCCAGGGTTGACGGCTCCCTCGCCCCTGGGCCTTCTTGGCGATCGGCTGCATGGAGTTTCGATGCGGTGTGCCCAACCGCAAGGACCAGGAGAACCAAGGCCACCAGCAGATTTTTGCATCGATTCGGAGAAAGCATGCTGTCCCTTTCTATTGGCGATCCTGAACCAAACAGCATTATCCCATGGCCAAAGTAAGGTCGCAACCGAGCTGTGGATCGAACTTCATTCGATGTTTTGGGCTCATCGAAGGGATAATGCAGTCGCAATTCCCTTCGGCTTATCTAGCTCTATTCTCTGAGACAGCTAACGGAAATGATTGCTGGTTTGAGGGTGGCCTCGGAATGCTAGCAGCCAAGGCCGTTGCGACACAAAATGTATCGATTTTTCCGGATGGTTTGGCTTGCCGCTGGTCGATGAAGGACGACAGCGATTGAGGTCTTGGGCCTCGATGCATGTTTCGTTTCGCCGGCGGATCGATTTGCAATGAGCTGTGACAGCCAGAGTTGTAAAAACAGCTTTCTCGCCAACCTGTCGATGGTCTTCGTCCTCGCGTTGAGCCTGCCGGGGGCTGTGCAGGCCCAGGCGCCAAGATTCGGCGGCGCGATGGCCGGCCAGGGATCGGCAGCTATGCCGCCTCAGGGCTGGAATAACCCGGCCGCTCGGATCGCCACGGCCAGCCCTCAGGCAATGCCAACACTCCCCAATGACGGCGCCTCCATTTCGACCCCCTTTGGGGCGAATTCCGCAACTCCCTCCGCAGCTTCCACCGGCACTTTGCGCCAATGGTTTGCGAAGGGAGGAATCCTGATGTACCCCATCGCACTCTGTTCGCTGCTGCTCACCGCATTTTCCGTAGAGCGATGGATTTCCTTACGGCAGGGTCATTTGGTACCCAAGCCATTCGTCAAGAGATTATTGGAGCAGGTTCGTTCGCAGCAACTGGAGAAGGAAGAGGCGATCGAACTGTGTGAACGGAATCCCAGCGAGATGTCGGATATCTTGCTGGCAGCGCTTCGCAAGTACGGCAGACCGCAATTGGAGATCGAGCAAGCGGTGGTAGATGCTGGGGATCGCAGCAGCCAGAAGCTGAAGAAGAACCTGCGAGTCTTTCATGCCATCAGCAACGTCGCACCGCTTCTTGGATTGTTGGGAACCGTTCTTGGGATGATGGAATCCTTCAACGCCATCGCCACCAGCAGTGCGATTGGACGACCTGACCTACTTGCTGGAGGTATCGGTCAGGCGTTGATCACCACGGCGGCGGGATTGCTGGTTGCTATCCCGGCCTATCTCGCATCGATTTACTTCCTGAGCAAAGTCGATCGCGCCCTGATTCAGATGGACCATTATTCGCAGCAGTTGGTCGACATGATCAGCGCCGAAGGTCTCAGTGAATCGGATGGCTCACGTGGTCGTTCGCGATCGAAACGGGCTGCCTGATTTGGCAATGGAGGTCGACGCGAATGGCGATCAAAATTGCCTCTTCAGATGAGCTGCCTACGATCAACATGACACCGATGATCGATGTGGTCTTTCTTCTGATCATCTACTTCATGGTGGGCACCAAGTTCACCGATCCCGAGAACCAGTTGCAGCTGAATCTACCGCGTGTTCAGGGAAGTGCCTCCGCCGATCCTTCCGCTCAACGTCGCTGGGTGAACGTCTACCGTAATGGAACGCTGACTGTAGATGGCCAGCCGGTATCGTTGACGCAGCTCCAGCAAACGCTGCGCAGCGATAAGTCGATCAATCCACAGATTGGAGTTGTCGTTCGGGGGGACGGACAAGTGACGCATCAATGGATGATGCAGGTGATGAACGCCGTCAGTGAGTCGGGGATCGACGCAGTGCGCATGGCGGTCGTGAATGGTGGGACAAACTACTGACGGGACTGCTCTGAACCATTTCAGTTGGTAGATCTTCAACGAAGCAACAGAGTCAGTTTCTTGAGGTTGGTTGGAAAGCCAGGTGGCGAAGGACACGGAGCTGGCTTGCGATGCTCGACTCCACTACCGACCCGATGGTTTTCGCTTTGCCATTGGCCAGCACAGGTCTGTTCGCGTGGGCTTCAGCAGTTTTCCTGCTGTTTGGTGGCGCCTTCGCCGTCTGGTCGCTCTGGGATACCAATAGGCCTCTGGGTTTTGGGATTGGATTTGCTTCGCTGATCCATTTGCTTCTGTTGCATCAATTCTATTTCGGCCAGCCGGGCGATCCAGACGGAGAGCTTCTGGCCCCTCCTGGATTGTGGCAGACTGATCCTACCATCAAGCCGCGAGAGCTGTCCTGGGTGATCGAGCCGATGCAGCCAGGAGCTGCGGATCCCTTCCCCATTGAAAATCTCGAAGTAGAAAATACAAGCCAGGATGGGCTCGATGTACCGCGCAAGTCCAACTTAGGTCCATCGATAAATTCCGCGCAAGAGTCCGAGTCAATTTCGGACGCCTTGAAGCCTTCGCGGGAGGATTTGGATTTGGATCAGGTTGGAAAAGAGGGTGAGCCATCGGAGTCGACCGCCGGACGATTGCATTCCAATCGATTCAGTTTGGTCGATCCGCTGGGAAACCGCGTGGAGCAAGGGGAGGCGTGGCCGCTGGACCTGCTCGATCCTTCGCAGGTTGACTGGTGGGGTATCCCGCAATCGGAGGCAAGGGAGACGGTGGCCGAATCTAGTATTTCGGTTTCTAGGGAAAATGATCTTCAAGTGGCGGACAATCCGATCGATCCGCAGTCTCTCGAGGATTTGGCATCTGGCCAGGAATCTGGAAGTAACGAGGAACTTCTGGCTTGGACACCTCCACCAGCAGCTGCAGAGATCTCGCGTCAGCATTTGGAGATTGCCAAACGATTTGGGGGCGACGATCGAACACAGCAGGCGGTAGATCGCGCGCTCGATTGGTTGGCGAGAAGTCAAGGGCACGGAGGCCTTTGGGACGCATCGCGATTCGGCGCGGGGCAGGAAACAGAGACTTTGGGAGAGCATCGCGATGGCACGGGCCGCGATGCCGATACGGGGATCACAGGATTGGCGCTCCTTGCCTTTCTGGGCGCGGGTTACCATCACCAGCAAGAGCAGCAACCTTATGCAGAAGTGATCCGGAAAGGCTTGTTTGCTTTGGTCGACCAGCAGATGAACTCAGGAGATCTTTCGGGACGCGATCAGATTGGCCAGCAGCGGTCGCATTACTTTGCGCGGATGTACTGCCACGGGATAGCGTCCCTGGCGCTTTGTGAAGCCTATGCTGCGACAGGCGATCCCAAATTGTATCCAGCCGTTTTGCGCGCGGTCTCCTACACGCAAAACGCTCAGAACCGACATAGTGGTGGATGGCGTTATCATGTCCGCGACGAGGATGATCCTGGCGATTTGAGCCAGTTTGGCTGGCAGGCGATGTTGCTGCAAAGTGCAATGCGGGCGGGAGTTCCTATCCCAGCGATGCATCAGTCGCTTATGCAAAAATTCCTCGACAGCGTCACCCTCCAACCGGGCAGTGGGCTTGCCTGCTATCGGCCTCGTATCGTTCCAGGCCAATCCCCCAGCTATGCCATGACGGCCGAGGCGCTAGCCTGCCGTCGCTTACTAGGATTCCCCTATCACGCGAGGGCCCATCAGGAGGCGGTCGACTTCCTGACGGCCAGTCCACCATCATCCCAGAAAGTGAATCTCTACGCGTGGTACTACGCCAGTCTGGCTCTGGTGCAGGAAGGGGATCCCAAGTGGGAAAGATGGAACGACGCGATGAAGGCCCAACTTATTCCCCTGCAGTTCACCTTTGGGCCTCAGAAAGGGGCCTGGCCGAACGACTGCCCTTGGTCAGGATATGGCGGCACAGTCTATTCGACCGCATTGTCCTGCCTCTGCCTGGAGGTCTATTACCGGCACCTTCCACTCTTGAGGCCGCCGAATGCGGCTCAAGGGGGCTGGTCCCCTTCTGTCCCCTTGCGGTAGTGGGTATCGACGGTTTGGTGATAGTAAAAATTCCTACCAGAAAACGGTGTATTTTCATCGGTTCTTGCTAAAATTCGTCGTGTGCGGCCAAAAACCCGACTTTTGTAGGGTGTTTCCCCCGTGCGAAAATGGCCACGCGGTATACACTACCTAGGCATTGGAATGGGGCAACTGGGGTCGGAGCGCTACCCTTCGGAGGGACTGAATCGTGACGTTTGGAGTCGGAAATCGCATTCGCTCAAGGCGTATGGAGCTGGGGTGGACGCAGGACCAGCTATGTTCGAAGGTCAATTTGTCGAAGAGTTTCATTTCGGAAGTCGAAAACAACAAGAGAAATCTTAGCGCAGCCAATCTTCTGGATATCGCAAAGGTGCTGGGATTATCGACCGATTTTTTGATGACCGGTGAGACGGGGACGCAGACTCAAACGCTTTCTCTGGATATTCCTCAATCGCTTGCTAAATTCGCATCGGCAGAGAATTTGTCTCTTCGTCAAACCATGATGCTGCTGGACATGCAGAAGCAGATTTTGGCACACCGACGCAGCAAGAAGGCGGAGAGCCTTGAGATAGTGGATTGGGCCAAGTTTTATAATGCGACGAAGGATTTTCTGGAGACCGAATGAGCGATCGGGAGGACGAAGTTCGTTCTCTTGCCGAGGATCTTGGGATGTATCCCGGCGACGGAACGGCTCTATCAGTTAGACAGTCGATCGTAGAGGGTTGTCGCCGCCAAGTCGACGCGTGGGTCTCGCAAGTGGGAGCCATTCGATCGATTAACCAACTGGAGCAGTTGGTTTCTGAGCGTCTGCAAATGGTGACCGAGGAGATTTCCGATGATCGCGACTTTGATCGCTTGACGGAAATCTATGCCCGGAAGAAACGGGACCCAATTTTCGCGGTATTGCGAGACCATTTCGACGACGCGGACAATCCGATTTATGGAGCCTTGATCCGACGACGGAAGGCGACTCTTCAGGATGGTGATCGGTTCGTAGCGGTTGTCGATTGTCGTGGCACGAAGCGTCGACGTGGGTTCTTCACGCGTTGGCACGAAATCGCGCATCGCCTGACAACTCACTCGGAACGTCGTATCGAACAGCATGCGACTCCCGAACTTTTAGCCATCCCCGTATTTCGTCAGGAAGATGATCCGATCGAAAGGTTGATGGATGATATTGCCGGGGAGTTAGGCTTTTATCATCGACTGTTCATTCCAGCATTGGAGGTACTGTCCGGCCGTGATGGAGTGGTAACCTGGCAGACGATCGATTCACTGAGAGACATTCATTTCCCCGCCGCCAGTTTTCATGCCACGCTCACTTCCGCCGTTTTGCGATCCACACGGTCACTGGCCCTGCTGGAGTGTTCGACTGAGGCGATGGATCTGTTTTATGGTGGTCTTTCGGAGGAAGATCCAAAACGTTTCCCGATCTATCGAGCCAGATGGAGTCGTCTAGGCGAAGAGGAATTGAGTGAATTGTCTAGGAGCGATTTGCCCCTCTTGGACCAATGGCGCGACATGGCAAAAGGTCCGATGCTCGCAACCGCCCGATGGACCGCCGACGATCTGTCGCTTCAGCACCTTGCACCAGCTGATGCAGGTGGCAGATACTTCATTCAGGCAATGCGACTTCCGACCCGAATCTGGCTGTTGATTCAGCCAGCAAGCTGACCCTTGGGTAGGCGATGGTACCAAGGCTTGCCATGCGGTAGTAAGTTCGAATCGGCGGTCGTAAGGCTCTGATCCAAATGCCTTAGCAAGCCAGATCACTCGATGCGCTATTTGTTCCGCTTGAAACCGCATTCCGGCGTGAGGGAACGAACTAAGTAACCTAGGATTATCTTGCCCGACGGGAGCGTTGCCGACGGAAGAAAAAGTCATCGGATGCAAAAGAAGAACAGCCGACGTCTACTTTCGACGCCGGCTGTTGCAGGGCGAGTCCTGGGTGCAAACTCAGCAGCCCGATTACTTCGGTGCCATGGTGGCGATCATTCGTTTCCCATTCTGCTGGGGCGGTGCTTCAACCTTCCCCACCTCGGCCAGCTCGGCGATCACCGCCTCCATGACCTTGGCGCCTTCTTCAATGTGTGCCAATTCGCGGCCACGGAAGAGGACGGAGATTTGCACCTTGTCTTTGTGCTGCAGGAAACCCTTCGCCTGTTTGACTTTGAAATCGATGTCGTGCTCGCCAGTCTTCGGGCGGAGGCGGATTTCCTTAGTCTTGGTCTGGTGAGCGTGATTGCTGCTGTGCTTCTTCTTGTTCTTTTCGTACTTGAACTTGCCGAAGTCCATAATGCGGCAGACGGGTGGCTTTTCATTAGGAGCCACTTCCACCAAGTCCAGCCCCGCGTCTCGGGCGCGGTTCAGTGCTTCGTCCGTCGAGATGATCCCAAGCTGCGCACCATCGGGACCGATGACGCGAATTGGGGAGATACGAATCTGATTGTTGACACGATTCGCCGGCGGTTGAGTCGTACTGCGGTCGATTGCTTTGCCCTTTCCTGAATGAACACGATCGAGGCGATTCCACGGTCAGATGCGAGGTCCAATCCCCGCCCGGCGGCCACAGCCGGTCTACCGTGCCTCAAAAAACGGTTGTTTCGAAATTATCGAGTAGTCGGGGAGGGTGGGTCAACATGGAAGGTGGAATTTTTCGTTCAAACCTTCGGAATTTCGCGAATCGCACGATCAACTGGATGGCGGGACCACTTGACGATTGGGCGGTTCACGTCGACACTAACGCACCTAGGGACTGGGGATTCAGAAGCCGATGCAATCCGGCCGATGAAGCACTCCGGCACCGAATCCGTTCCGTCGGATTCCTCTCGGGCGGTTAGCTCAGTTGGTTAGAGCGCCACGTTGACATCGTGGAGGTCGTTGGTTCGAGTCCAATACCGCCCATTTTTGATCCCGGTGAGAATGTACCAGATAGCCGTCAGAAGATGTCTTCTGACGGCTGTTTTTGTTGGGTTTTCCGAGCACCTTGGTGCTCATCTGATTCCGACCGGCGGAGACGGCGCTCGCCTTTCCGCTCATCGCCTTCCTCTCGCTCGTGCTGCTCGCTGCTTGCTTCCTGAGATAGATCGACGCGCAGCCTACACGACGGTACGGCCTCATGGATTGATGAGGAACCGGGCGAACAGGCTCGCCGTTATCTGATTGCCCGGACACAAAGTCCAGTCCTTGGCATAAATGCCCGTCCAACCGCCGACACTTCGTGCGCCACGCTCGTCGACCCTTTGAGTTGCGATCTTGAGTCAGGCGAGCATTTCGCTGGAACGCGCACCCTCCTTTTGGAGCTCCTTTCGAAGCCTCGCGGCCAGAGCGATCCGCAACACGTTGCCGGTGCGTTCCACCGTTCCCCTCGACGAACAGCTTTTCGGCTTGCCCATTCCCATTGGCCTTCACCCGATCCGTCGCCTCCACGGGTTCGAATGGAATGTTCGCTTGCACACAACATTGGAAATCAACAGACGCGTTTGTACGGCGAAATCGAGCAGGAAAGAGACGCTTGCTTGGTGCAGCTACGGCGAAGTAAATCTGTTGGAACGAGGGGTTAGGCGTCATGTTGGAAGGCAACTGGCGAAGTGTTCGTTCAAACTTCCAGTCCTGTCACCACCGCGTTGGCGTCGGTCCTTGGTCCAAGCGTTTCGGGCGTCGTAGCTCTGCGCTCGATCAACTCATGAATGCTTGCCCCCCTGAACGACACGCCAATTCCAGTGCAATTCGTTCTCGTTCCAACAAGATTCCCAACCGATGCTGTAAAGCGATCGATGGCCTCAATAATCCGCATGGACCCAAAAATGATCCATGTGGGTGTGTAGTCTATCCGCAGGGCTTGTGTTCCATTTTGGATTTGTAGATTCGCACTGGCTTCGATTGGCCGTTGGCGATCAGAAACGATTGACTTCATTGCCTCGTAGATGGGTTCGGTTGCGGTCCGGCGATCTCCTCAACTTCTTTCGAGTCTTAAAAAAATGACAGGTGCCAAACGATCCGTTAAGATCTAGTCCGCTCTGCATGACCTGTGGCAGTGGGACGTTCTGTCATCCTGGTTCTTCAAATCTTCGATGCTGATCCGACATTCGATCGAATCTATTCCGTGGCTCCAAAGGCAATCGCCGTGGGTGAATCACTGGACAATCAGATGGTCACTAGCATCTCCCGGGATCTGCAGTTCCAGTGGGGTGATGCGATCCATGGAATTGTCACCAAGATCCTGGCACTTTTAGTCATCTCTCAGTTCCTCAGCCTCTTTGCTGGAACATTCTCATCGTCAGTAGCCTTCCTGGCATTCCGTCTGCTGGAAAAATACCGTGGATATATTCTGTTGGCTCTTCTGACGATCGGTCTGGGGTCATGCCTTCTTGGTAGTTACTTAGGT
>Ga0209972_10004589_pt1 | contig 10375 bp, 6 predicted proteins | sample NOAtaG_7_FD_187302 | JGI IMG/M metagenome (GOLD analysis project Ga0209972, IMG submission 187302) | Freshwater lake microbial communities from Lake Erie, under a cyanobacterial bloom - NOAA_Erie_Diel1S_2200h metaG (SPAdes) (version 2) | ecosystem: Environmental > Aquatic > Freshwater > Lake ...
CGACCTCTTGCTCTCTTTCCTCTCTTTCCTCTCTTTCCTCTCTGTCGATCAAATCTTCTTCCATCACCAATTTTCTCCATTACGGCTCCGCAGGATACCACAACGTTTCACACTTGCAACGAAAAAGATCACGGGCGCGTGGAGGGGAGGCCGGGAGATGGTGTAAGATCGGCTTTCTGCTTGGAAACAGGGGCTGTAAGCCGCGGAGACAAGCCAGAGAGATGGGTCGAAAAGACAGCCTGAAACAATGGGAGGACGAAGCGGATGGGGAGAGAGAGGGCGATATTGCCGCCGGTGGCGCAGCGGATTCCGCGGCAGGTGACGATTCACGGTTACGTGGAGACGGACGAGTACGCGTGGCTGGCCGACAAGACGAAGACGGATCCGGAGGTTCTGGGTTATCTGAAGGCGGAGAACGACTATGCGATCGCCATGATGGAGTCGACCAGCGAGCTGCAGGAGTCGCTCTACCGGGAGATGCTGGGACGGATCCAGGAGACGGATCAGAATGTGCCGTACCGGAAGGGTGGCTGGCATTACTACAGCCGGACGGAGGAGGGGCGGCAGTACCCGATCTACTGTCGGCGAAGAGTCGCGACGGAGGAGATCGGGGCCGAAGAGGTGGTCCTCGATCTGAATCAGCTGGCGGAGGGACGGGCCTATTTCAGTGTTGGTGATTATGAGGTGAGCGACGACGGAAGACGGCTCGCCTTCACGACCGACGCGGAGGGGTTTCGGCAGTACGATCTCTTCGTCAAGAATCTGGAGACGGGCGAAGTGACGCCGCGGCTGGCGGAGCGGGTGACGGGAGTGGTCTGGGCGGATGACAACCGCACCCTCTTTTATACCGAAGAGGACGAGGTGACCAAGCGGTCGAACCGTTTCTATCGTTGTCAGATCGACGGCCGGGGCGCGGAGCTGCTCTATGAGGAGAAGGATGAACTCTACCGGATCGGCGTCGCCCGGACGCGGAGTGGCGGCTACATTGTCCTGACCTCTTCGAGCTTCACGACGAGCGAGGTGCATTATCTGGCCGCGGCGCGGCCGGCCGGGGATTTGCGTCGGCTGCGGGCGCGCCGGGAGGGTCACGAGTACTATCTGGATCACTTGAGCGGCACCTTCTACGTCCGGACCAATGATCGTGGCAAGAACTTTCGACTGGTGCGCATCCCGGTGGAGGCGGCCGAGCTGACAGAATGGCCGGAGCCGGTCGAGGAGGTGATCCCGCATCGGGTGGAGACGATGCTCGAGGAGGTCGACTGTTTCGCCGGCCACCTGCTGGCGCTGGAGCGGGAGGATGGGTTGAGTCGGATGCGGGTCCTCGACCTGGGGAACGGGGAGTGGCACTCGATCGAGTTTCCGGAACCGGTCTATGTCGCCGGACCGCACGTCAATGCCGAATTCGAGTCGAAGACCTATCGTTTCAGTTATGAGTCACTGGTCACCCCGCGTTCGGTCTTCGAATATGATCTGGGGACACGGGACCGGCAGCTGCTGAAGCAGCAGCCGGTGCTGGGGGATTTCGATCCGCAGCTCTACCGTTCGGAGCGGCTCTTCGCAACGGCGAGCGATGGAACCAGGATTCCGATCTCGATCATCTACCGGCGGGAGCTGGAGTTGAACGGTCAGCGTCCGCTGCTGCTCGAGGGCTATGGGTCGTATGGAATCTCCAATGATGTCGACTTCTCATCGAATCGACTGAGCCTGCTCGATCGCGGGCTGGTCTATGCGGTGGCCCACATCCGGGGTGGAGGGGAGTTGGGCAAGGAGTGGCACGACCAGGGCAAGATGATGCAGAAGATGAACACCTTCACCGACTTCATCTGCTGTGCGGAGCACCTGGTCGGAGAGGGCTACACTTCGCCGGATCGGCTGATCATCATGGGCGGAAGCGCCGGTGGACTGCTGATGGGCGCGGTGAGCAACCTGCGCCCGGATCTCTTCAAGGCGGTTCTCAGCTATGTGCCATTTGTCGATGTGATGAATACCATGCTCGACGCTTCGCTGCCCCTGACGGTCGGCGAGTATCTCGAGTGGGGCAATCCGAACGAGCAGCCGGCCTGGGAGTATATGCGGAGCTACTCTCCGTACGAGAATATCGAAGCCAAGGAATATCCGGCGATGCTCATCCGGACGTCGCTCAACGACTCGCAGGTCATGTACTGGGAACCGGCCAAGTATGTCGCCCGGATGCGAACGCTGAAGACGGATCAGAATCCGCTTCTCTTCCGGATCAAGCTTGAACCGGGTGGGCATGGCGGAGCGTCGGGGCGCTACGACCGACTGCGCGACCTGGCCTATGACTATGCCTTCATCCTCAACCAAGTCGATGGGCAGGTCGATGGGCAAGTCGATGGGCAGGTTGGTGGCCCGGTTGGTGGCGAGGCCGGGGACTAGTTGGGGAATGGCCGGGCGGCTAGCGGGGCGTCCGGAGGGCTTTGGCCCGTTCATTTGCCTGCCGTGCCTCGGCGAGCTTTCCGCTCTTGCGGAGCGCCTCGCCGAGGAGCTCCCAGGCTTCGGCCATCTCCGGCGCGAGACGGGTCGCGTTCTGCGACTGGAGCAGCGCCTCGGCCGTTTTTCCCTCCTTCAATCGCTGCCGGCCGTTACTGACGGCGGTCGCGGCGGCCTCCTGATCCTGCTTGAGCTTGAGCAGCCGGCTCGCCTCCTGCATCTCGCCACGGGCGGCGGCCAGATCCCCCTTCTGCCGGAGCGCCGCGCCGAGGGCATTGTGCATCTCGTGGCTCCCCGGCGCGAGCCTGATCGCTTCGCGGAGACTCTCGATCGCCCGCTCAACCTCCCCCTGGCGAAGCAGGATATTGGCGAAGACATAGCGATATTCGCCATCGGCCGGACGGAGGCGAATGGCGTTCTCGAGCGCGGTGCGGGCCTCATCGAGCCGTGCCTGCTGGTAGAGAATCTCGCCGCGGGTAAACCAGGCATCGGCAAAATCCGGCTGCAGCGTGTGGCACTTCTCGAGGATGGCGAGGGCGCGCTGGCGCTCATCGCCACGGCGGAGGGCGAGGGCGAGATTGTAGAGGGCGTCGACCGAATCGGGCTCGGCGACCAGAATCTTCTCAAACTCAGCAACCGCGGTCGCCAGATCGCCGCGCTGGGTGAGGGCGAGGCCAAGATTGAGGCGTCCGGCGTGATTTTGCGGATCGATGCGCAGCGATTCATTGAACTGGTCGATCGCCCCCTGGTAGTCCTTGAGCTGGAGCATGACCAGGCCGAGATTGTTGTGACCCTCAATAAGGTTCGGCTTGATGGTCACCGCCTGCCGGAGGGTCGCCAGGGCTTCGGCGAGCTGCCCGGTCTCGCGAAGCGCAACCCCGTAGGTCGTCAGAATTTCGGCGGTCTTCGGCTTCAGCTGAACCGCGCGGCGCAGAGCGTCGACCGCCTCCCGCAGATCGGCGCGCTGGCCCCGTTTCATGAGCGCTACCGCAAAGGAGGTCAGATGATCAACCTCCTGCGGCTTGAGGCGGGTAGCCTCGCGGAGGGCCCGAATCCCCGCCTCGAGATCCTCGGACATCATCCGCCCCAGTCCGAGAAAATAGTGGGCCTCGGCCAGATCGGGCTGGAGGCGAATCGCCTCTTCAAACTCGCGCAAAGATCCGGGCAGATCGCCCATCTGGCCAAGAACAAAACCGAGGTTGGTGCGGATCTCGGCGGCCGCCGGGCGAAGCTGGGCCGCGAGGCGGAACTCGCCAACCGCGGCGTCGAGCAACTGCAGGCGGTGGAGGAGCGAACCGAGTGAGATGTGCAGATCCGCGTTCTGCGGTTGAAGCTCGAGCGCCGGCAGGTAGGCCTGTCGCGCCGCCTCGAAATTTCCGAGCTGCTCGTACACAGCGGCCAGATCACTCCAGGCTTCGACGAGGGTCGGATCGAGCTTGACCGCCTCTCCGAGCTCGGTGACCGCCTGGCTAAACTGCTGCCGCACGGCGAGGGCGACTCCGAGGGCGTGGCGGGCCCGGGCATCGTTGGGCCGGGTGCGGACGGCGGCCTGGAGAGTGGCCAGCGATGGCTTCGGCGTGGTCTTGCGCGAGGGGCTCTGGGCCATTACCGGCAAAAGCAGGCTCAGCAGAAAAAGGCCAAGACCCAGGATCGTCTTACTTCTTTTTGAATTCAGTCTCATATGATCATCAGAGAGATTGCCCGTTAATGCCATTCACTTGAAATTTGAGTTCGTCGGCAAACCCGGGCGTGTGCATAAGGTGGTCTGACGAGTCGACTCTTTTTTCATCAGGATGAGGATGTATTTCAGGCCCGGGCAAAGTCAAGCTGACGTGGGCTGACAGTGATCCAGCGCCTCCATTCGGGACTCCCGCTTGATGCGCATCCCGCCGCGGATGACGAGGAGGGCAATGGCCAAACCGATAATGAGATCAGGCCAAGGCGATCCAAGATACCTGACGAGCCACCCGGAGAGGATCACGCCGAGATTGGCGATGACATCATTGGTTGAGAAGATCCACGAGGCGCGCATGTGGATCCCCCCGTGACGATGGCGGGAAATGAGCAGAAGACAGGTCAGATTGGCGAAGAGAGCCGCGGCCCCAACCACCATCATCAATCCGCTGAGAGGCTCACTGCCAAAGAGATAGTGGCGCACGGCCTCGCCCAGCACGCCAGCTCCAAGAATAATCTGCAGCGTGCCACTGACTGACGCCGCACGGGTCTGGTGCTGGCGAGAGCGCCTGACGGCGTGAAGTGCAATACCGTAGACCGCTGCATCCGCCAGCATGTCGAGGGAGTCGGCAAGAAGGCCGACCGAATCTGCCCACCAGCCGGCAAGGGACTCCCCAATGAACATTGTCCCATTGATGGCCAGAAGGACCCACAAAGTCCGGCGCTCCAGACTCGCCGCCGCTTCAGGATTACAGCCACAGTCACTCATCAGTCTCTCCTCACAAATTTCAGAGAATTTGCGACCTCAGACTGGAGGTCGTTATTCAAACCTCGACACCTCGCCGCGAAACGAATAGTTCTATTCTACTCCGCCACGAGCGACTTCTCCATTCATTCGACGACCTGTCATCGACAAGTCCACAAAGTGATGTTTTGACTTGATGGCTGGTTCGGACCGATCGATCAGACTATTATGGAGACTCTTCAAACACTGAAAGAGGCCATCGTTCGTCGAACGGAGAAGCAGATGAAGATGATTGACGAGAGAGTTGTTGGAGCAATACTTCTTTTGTTGCTGTTGGTGATACCGTTTGAGGCCACCGGATCATCCCAGGCCTGCCTGCCGCTGCAGTCCGCCCAGCCGACAGAAGACGCCATCATTCCAGGCGCACTAAATGGACTCGTCTACCGCCGTGTTGGAACGGAATCCCTCGCGATGGATGCTTACCGGCAGCCGGGGTCGGAACGGCGTCCGGCGGTAATTGTCGTTCACGGCGGAGGATGGAGCAGCGGCAGCCGCGTCGCTTATGTCGGCCAGTTTCTCGAATTGTTGACGCGGTCAGGTTACCACTGGTTTTCGATCGACTACCGCTTAGGTGGAGAGCGGGGGCGTGAGGCGGCGGTGAGTGACTTGCGCGCGGCAGTCGACTTTGTACGCTGTCATGCCGCTGAGCTGCGGGTCGATCCGCAGCGGATCATCCTGTTGGGCGAGGAGACGGGCGGAACGATGGCCGCCCTCGTCGCCCGTCAACCAGCCGCTGGCATCAGCGCGCTGATCATCAGCGGGGGGGACTATCCAGTGCCGGGAATGGAGGCGGGAGCCCGCTGGTTTAGCGGGCTCCCGCCAACCCTGGTGATCCATGGAACTGACGATCACGAAGTCAAACCGACCCTCGCCGCCGAGTTCTGCCGCCAGCTGCGCCAGACCGGACAGATTTGTGACGACCTGCCTGTTGAAGGAGCGAGCCATCGCGCGGAGAACTGGTGGCCATCGCAGTGGGGATACAAAGAGCGACTGATCGCCTGGCTCGACCGCCAGTCGGGCGCGAAAGGTGGATGGGGCAGGTCGCCATACCAGGTCACGCAACTGCGCAAAGATATCGTCTACGATGAAGCGCACGGGCTGAAGATGGACGCCTGGATTCCCCGTGGAAAGGGGCCTTTCCCGGCGGTCATTCTGGCGCACGGTGGAGGGTGGGAGGCCGGTGACAAGGTGACCTACCTGACCCCAGTCATGCGCCCACTGGCTGAAGCCGGCTTTGCCTGGTTCTCGATCGACTATCGACTGACTCCCGCGGTGCGGCACGAAGAACAACTGGCCGATCTGCGGGCGGCCATCCGCTTCGTCTATCGCGAGGCGGCGCGTTACAATGTCGATCGCCAGCGGATTGCGATACTTGGCGAATCGGCGAGCGGGCAGATGGTCGCCCAGATCGCGACCGAGGGGATGCCGGAAGTGGCGGCCGTCGTCTCGTTCTATGGCGTCTACGACTTTCTGCCGATGGCGACCGGACGGGGCCGCCTGGGGCCTCGCTCTATTCCGGCCCGCCTCTTCGGAATCAGTGAGCTGGGAAGGACGGAAAGTGAGACCTTGCGCAGATATTCGCCAATCAACCAGGTGCACGTGAAGATGCCGCCACTGCTGTTGCTCTGCGGAACGGCTGACGGGCTGTTTCAGCAGCACCAGGCCATGGTCGCGCAACTGACCAGGGTTGGGGCGCCATTCGAAACGGTCGAGTTACGCGAAGCCCCGCACGGAATGGAGAACTGGGAAGGACATCCGGAATGGGAGTTCTACCGGACACGCCTGACCAAGTGGCTGGACAAATGGTTGAAGCGGTGAGTCGACACACAGCCGATGACCGCCGGGAAATAGTATGTCCCTGACGAAAATCCTCTTCCTGATGCTCACATTCCTGCCGCAAAATCCTCGCGCGGCGCTGCCCCCATTGCCGGAAATTGTCATCTCTTCATACGGGGAGGAGACACGGAACCAGATATCGAAAGCGGTCGATGAGGTGAGACTCCGGCCCCGTGACGCCGCCGCCAATGGGCGGCTGGCGATGATTCTTCACGCTTATGAGGAGTATGAGGCGGCCGAGGTCTGCTATCGGCGGGTCAGGCAGCTCGATCCGGAGCTGCGGTGGGTCTACCTGCACGGATTGATCGAGACACAACTGGGACGGCACACCGCGGCAGTGACCACCTTCAGCGAAGCGATCCGCCTCGATCCGGCGTGGTGGCCAGCCCGACTGCGGCTGGCCGAGTCGCACTACATTCTGGGGCAGTTCGCTGAGAGCCGCCGGCTGCTTGAAAAGCTGGCGGGAGAGCAGCGGGAGCAGGCGCTGATCCACTACCAGCTCGGTCGGACGCTGAGTGCGCTGCGCGAGCTTGACCGGGCGAGCGAGGCCTATCGCCGTGCGGTCGAACTGTCACCATACTTTGGATCGGCCCACTATGGACTGGCGATGGCGCTGCGCGAGCTCGGTCGACGCGATGAGGCGGCCGGACATCTGCGACTCTCGCAGCAGTATAAACTGATCAGCCCCGTTCTAAACGACCGGATTGAAAAGGAGATGCGCGCCTTCAACCTGGGAGCGGCGACCCACCTCCGACGCGGGGTGGAGTTCGACTCTGCCGGCAGGATCGACGAGGCGATTGCCGAACACGAGAAGGCGCTGACCATCAACCCGCGGTTTGAACAGGTGCGGCTCAACCTGCTCACGCTCTATGCCCGGGCAGGTCGGGCGGAGAAGGCCGAGGCGCAGTACCAGGCTATTCTCGAGATCAACCCCAACCTCGCCGAAAGCCACTACAATTACGGGGTAATGAAGGCTGAAGCGCGCGACTTCCCCAAAGCGGTCGCGGCCTTTGAGCGCTGTCTGAAAATCAACCCCTACCACGCGCAGGCCCACTTCAATCTGGGACGATTGCGGGAGATCGAACAAGGCTACGACGCGGCTCTCGATCACTATCGTCAGGCGGTCGAGCTCGAGCCGGCCTACCGGGAGGCGCGCTTCGAATTGGCGCGGATGCAGATCTACAAAGGACGCCTCGCCGAGGCGATCGTTACGCTCGAGAATGCGCTGCGTCCGGTTGACGACCAGACGCCGCGTCTGACCTATGCGCTGGCGATCGCTTGTGCGCGTCATGGCGAAAGAGAACGGGCGCTGAGCCTCATGACCCAGGCCCGCCAACAAGCGCAGACCTTTAAGCAGACCGAGCTCCTCACGGCGATCGAGCGTGATCTCAAAATACTGGAGAGAAGATGAGCAGATTGTCCAAAGTTGGCGTCACCGTGATCTTGCTCCTGCTCGCAGCCCTTGCCTCCTCGCCAGCGGTCACCACCCAGGGACCGCTCTTCGAGGAGGTGGCCAGATCGAGCGGCCTCGATTTTTACCACACGACAGGAGCCACCGGAGAATACTACCTGCCAGAGATCATGGGGGCGGGAGTCGCCCTCTTCGACTACGACAATGACGGCGATCTCGACGTCTACCTGCTCCAGAATCGGCGCCTGAACGAACAGAATGAAAAGAAGAGTCCGCCTACTCTGGCGGCGGAGCGGAGAGCGGTCAGGCCGGGAAACCGACTCTTCCGCAACGAACTGGTCCCGTCAGGCAAACTGCAGTTCACCGACGTCACGGCGGCCAGTCGGACCGGCCGGGATGAATACGCGATGGGTGTGGCAACCGGAGATTACGACAACGATGGCGATGTCGATCTCTACCTGACCAATCTCGGCTCGAACGCTCTGTTGCGGAACAATGGCGACGGGACCTTCAGCGACGTGACGAGCCTCGCCGGCGTCGACGATCCGCGCTGGAGCACCAGTGCGGCCTTCCTCGACTATGATCGTGACGGCGACCTTGACCTCTATGTCTGCAATTATGTCGACTTCACTCCACAGGGCAACAAGCAGTGTCTTGCCCCGACGGGTGAATCTGACTATTGCGCACCGGCGGCCTACCGGCCGCTCCCGGACCGCCTCTTCCGGAATGATGGCGGGGGGCGTTTCAGCGACGTCTCGGCCCGGAGCGGGATCGGCGCCCTTCCCGGCCCGGCGCTGGGAGTCTCCGGGGCCGATTTTGACGGAGATGGCTGGATCGACATCTATGTCGCGAATGACGGGGCGGCCAATCACCTCTGGCTTAACCGGCGCGACGGGACGTTTGAGGAGAGCGGACTCCTCTCCGGTGCCGCCTATGCCGCAGATGGCATGGCGCGGGCCGGGATGGGGGTGGCCGTCGCCGACATCGACCGTGATAATGATTTCGACATCCTCGTCACCAATCTGACCCGCCAGGGGAGTACCCTCTACCGGAACAACGGGAAGGGGCTCTTCGACGATGCAACGATCGACTTCCGACTGGCCCAGCCAACCTATCTGTCGACCGGCTTTGGCGTGACCTGGTTCGATTACGATCTGGACGGGTGGCTCGACCTCTTCACTGCCAATGGTGCGGTGACGAGGTTGCCGGGGCTCCGTGGCGATCCATACCCATTTCACCAGCGCAATCAGCTTTTTCACCACGAAGGGGAGGGTCAGACAAGGCGCTTTCGTGAGGTGAGTAACGAGGCGGGCCCGGCGCTGGCCCTCTCTGAAGTGAGCCGCGGTGTGGCAACCGGGGACATCGACAACGATGGCGATCCGGATCTGCTGGTGACCAATAACAATGGCCCGGTCCGCTTGCTGCTCAACCGTCGCCATAACCGGAATCACTGGCTGCAACTGGAGTTGAACGGCGCCCCGCCGCTCGGCGCCCGGGTGGCCATTCAGGTCGCGCCGAACGATCTTCGCTGGTACCGGATCCACACCGATGGCAGCTATCTCTCGGCCAATGATCCCCGGCTGCTGATTGGTCTGGCCACGGTGACCAAAATCGATGGCGTTGGAGTGATCTGGCCCGATGGACGGCGTGAATGGTGGCCTTCCCTGCCCATCGATCGCCTCCACCGCCTGCGCGCCGGATCAGGCGCGGCCTGGAAACCAACCTTTTGAATAGAGAGACATCGTGCTATAAACAGAACCGTCTTTCAGCTTGAGGAAGAGGTTATTGGTGTCGGAAAGCGGGAGGACTTCGCTTTGCGCATCAGTTGAGTGGCGAGCAGTTTCGTGAAATGCAGTAAGGATCCGATGAAATATATTGTCTCCATTCTTATCATACTCTCATCAACATCCAGTATCGTCGCCCAGGACCGCTATCTGCAGCGGTCCGTGAGCCATCATTCAAAGGAAGAGTTTCAGTCGCTCACGAAAGGACGGGTGACGATCCACCGCGCCCCCCGCGATGGCGATTTCCGTTCAATCGAGAATGGCGTCGTCAGAGAGCTGGCGAATGGGCGGATCGAGGCCGTTCCCCGGACAGGGCTGCTGCCAGTCACTCCGGTGACCGTCATCAAACAGGCCGACGAACAGACGGTCTATCTTGGCACCGCGCGTGGGTTGATCCGCTACTCGACCCATCCC
>Ga0209972_10004590_pt1 | contig 10375 bp, 9 predicted proteins | sample NOAtaG_7_FD_187302 | JGI IMG/M metagenome (GOLD analysis project Ga0209972, IMG submission 187302) | Freshwater lake microbial communities from Lake Erie, under a cyanobacterial bloom - NOAA_Erie_Diel1S_2200h metaG (SPAdes) (version 2) | ecosystem: Environmental > Aquatic > Freshwater > Lake ...
ACCTCGCCGGCTGCGCCGCGCTCGACGCCGCCTTCGTGCACCGCAGCGCCCGCCCCATCGTCACCCCCGACACCGCCGCGGCGATGGCCCGCTGCGAGGCCGCGCTCCGCGCCGCCGGAACACCGATCGACGACCGCACCGAACTCCCGCGCTGAGCGGGCCGCTGAGGAGGCGGTGACGACAGGCAGGGAATGCAGGTCTCCGCAGTGGCCGAGGCGGGTGCCGAATCTCCTGAGGGAGAGTGCCGCTGAGGAAGCCAGGAATGCAGGAAGGGAAATCCTGAGCACCGCGACCCTCAGATTCCTGGATTCCTGCCTTCCTCAGCGGATGTTCTCTCTTGCCTCCTCACGACCGATTTGAGCCCGCCACTCCTTCGCGTCCTCTCGGGCCGTCATCGTCGGCCGTAGCGCGGAGGCCAAAACGATTGTCTCCAGTCTCTGGAACCTATAGGCTTCTCCCTCGATGCGGCCCTCGAAGCAAACCCTCTTCGAACTCTTCGAACGCCAACGCCGCTACGACGTGCCGCTGTTCCAGCGGCCCTACGTCTGGAACGAGGAAGAGCACTGGGCGCCGCTGTGGGAAGATCTTGCGGCGAAGTACGCCGACGTGCAGCGGGACCGCCAGCAAGTTCGTCCCCACTTTCTTGGCGCGGTGGTGCTGGAGCAGGTCCGGACCTTCGGCAGATCGGTCGACAAGACGAACGTCATCGACGGACAGCAGCGGCTCACGACATTCCAAATCTTTCTCGCTGCGCTCCGGGATGTGGCGCGCGATGCGGGCGACGAACGCCTCGCCGACGAGCTCCTCCGCCTCACAAGGAACCCTGGAGTCCGTTCCGAGGACGAGACCGAGGAGTTCAAGGTCTGGCCGACGAACGCCGACCGAACCATCTTCGCGGCGGTGTTGCGCGGTGGCGGGCGCGTCGGTGTCGAGAAAGCGTACCCTCCGGTCGTCCACCGTCGGAAGCTTCAGCCCCGACCGCCGCTCGTGGAGGCATACCTCTACTTCCACGAGCAGATCACACAACTCACACATGTCGAGCCGGCCGACTCGGGCCAAGCGGGGCTTGCGGATCTGTTCGAGGTCATCAAAAGGCACCTCGAGATCGTGGTCATCGAACTCGAGGACAGCGACGACGCGCAGGTGATCTTCGAGACCCTCAACGCCCGCGGGGCGCCACTGCTTGCCTCGGACCTCGTCCGAAACTTTGTTTTCCTGAACGCAAGCAGGCAAGGCAAAGACCCTGAAGCCCTCTACCACCGCCTTTGGAAGGAGTACGACGAACGTACGGAGGCTGGTAGTTCCGATGCCAGGTTCTGGAAAATCGAGCAGAAGCAGGGTCGGATCAAGCGTCCTCGCCTCGACCTATTCCTGCTGCATTACATCGCTTGCCGGACCGAGCGTGAGGTCCCAGCCGGGCAGCTCTTCGACGAGTTTCGTTCCTATTGGCGCGACCTGCTTGAGCGCGATACCGAAGCCGAACTGATCGAGCAGCGTCGGTACTCCGCAGGCTTCGCCTCCCTCCTGACTCCCAACGAGAGTTCGCGGGTAGGCCTATTCGCTCGTCGGCTGATGACCATCGATACGAGCACCGTCTATCCGCTCTTGCTGCACCTCATGGTCGAAGTGGTCGACCGCCTCCCACCGGGTGATCTCGACAGGATCGTCATCGACCTCGAGTCGTTCCTCGTCCGCCGGATGATCTGCGGCCTGACCTCGAAGAACTACAATCGGCTCTTCATCACTCTTCTCCGGGAGGTGCGAGCCGCCGGTCCTCTTGGAGCAGCCGCGAAGCTTCGCGGGGTCTTGCTCGCGGGCTCGGGCGAGGCAGTGAAATGGCCCGACGACCGCGAATTCGAGCGGAGTTGGTTGGGAGATCCGGTCTATCGCTGGCTCAAGCCGTCCCGGGTAGGGATGATCCTCTCCGCGCTCGATCGAGCGCAGCAGTCAGCCATGCGCGAGCGCATTTCCATCCAGGGCGACCTCACCGTCGAGCATGTGATGCCACAGTCGTGGGAGCAGCACTGGCCGCCCCCTGATGCTTCCGTCGCCACCGCCGATGACACCGCCGAGGAGCGCCGCAACGTGCTCCTGCACACCTTCGGCAACCTCACGCTCATCACGGGCACGCTGAACGCCAGCATCAGCAACGGACCCTACGAGCCGAAACGCGTCGAGATCGCCCGTAAGAGCGCGCTCGTTCTCAATGCCTGGTTCCAGAACCAGTCGACTTGGAACGAGGAGGAAATCCATCGGCGCGGAAAGGCGTTGCTCGAGATCGCCAAGACCGTTTGGCCGCATCCTAGCCTCCAAACCTCTTGAGAGCCCGGAAGCGCTCAGCACGTCTCATCAGAACGGTCGAACGGACTCGTGACGACCACTTCCACCAGACCAGGAGTTCACCCATGAAGAAGCACTACGCTACCAGCCGCGTGCCGCACGTGCCCCAAGCAGGGGAGAAGGACTGTGGACCCGCCTGCTGGACGATGATCGACGGATGGGCCAAGGGCGTTCACCCTGGTGGGGTGACGTCGGTCAAGGGCTGGAATGCCCGTATAGGGCTGCCTCCTGCGAGGATGGTCGCTGCTTTGCGTAGGATGAAAGGTCAAGTCGCGGTCCCCAAGTCGTGCTTGCATCCGCCGAAGGACGGAAGTCCTCGCAGCGACATCGAAAAGGTATGTGACGACGCGGGGAAATCCCAGGCCACGGCATGGCTACTTTTGCAGCCGAGTTGGATAGAAATCGAGAACGAGGCCGCGATCTGCAACGTGGGACATTATGTCCTCATCACCAATCCCAGACGGATGGACCCGAGCATTTCCGGGGTCGGTCGAGCGTTTCCGACACAGGCTCAAGAGCGCGCAACGGTCGTTGTCGTGAACGACCCAAGCGTCGACGGCCCCTATCTCGCCGCTCTCGACGCGGTGTTGGGTCAGGGCGTGCGCGCCTGGTTCGAACTCGAGCGAACCACGGCCGGATGAGGCGCTGAGCACGGAGTCTTCATGGTGGCGGGTGCCCTCGCCATCCTCATGCTCTACACGGCGCGTGCCGGACTGCCTGGAGTCGCGCGCAGGACGATTCACTCTCTCATCAGAGTCCCTGAAAGAGAGTGCCGCTAAGGAAGCCAGGAATGCAGGAAGGGAAATCCTGGGCACCGCGGTCCTCAGATTCCTGGATTCCTGCCTTCCTCAGCGGAATCTCTCCTCTCTCGTGCCCCGGGACCCTCGGGGCGGGCTGCCCACCTCAGCCGTCGTCGTGGACGTCGACGGTGTTGCCGCGGGCGCGCTCGGCTTTCTTGCCAGCGTTCTTCATGCGCTCGGGGACGCGGAGGGCCACCACGCCGCGCTCGACGCCGCGCTCGACGCTGGGGCCGGCCAGGGCGCTCGCGACCATGCCGCGGTTCCACTCGGCGTCCCAGGCGTAGTTGAAGCCGTTGCAGGCGACGCAGCGCTTCTCGAGGCCTTCCCGCACGATGTCCCGGGCGAGCTCGCTCGAGAGCGCCTCGACCAGCGAGCCGGCGCGGATGTTCCGGCCCTGGTGCCAGCACAGGTAGAAGCCGTGGTCGGAGAAGCCGATGAACTTCTGGGGGATCTTGCAGCCGTCCTGGGGCCGGTAGCGGAAGTCCTTGCGGCTGTACATCTCGAAGTGCTGGAGCAGGAGCTCGCGCTCGTTGAACCAGGTGTGCGTCTCGGCGCAGGCCTTCTCGATCCGCACCAGCTGCGCGTAGGCGAGCTGCTCTTCCTCGGGCGTCATCTGGAAGTGCGCGGTCTCGGGCACCACCTCGACGTGGCTGAAGCCGCAATAGGCGTACTTGCGGCCGCCGAGCTTCTGGATGTGGCGGAAGCTCTCCTCGAGGACGTGGTGGTTGTCCCGCTGCATCACCGTGTTGGTGCCCCACTGGACCTTCGACTTCGCGAGCCAGCCGAGGGTCCGCATGGTCCGCGCCCAGGTGCCCTTGCGCTGCCGGATGTGGTCGTGCACCGCCTCGGTCCCGTCCACGCTGATCGTCAGGCAGTCGAGCTGCGACAGGAAGTCGAGCTTGTCCTCCTTGATGAGCGTGCCGTTCGAGACCATCTGCACCTTGCTGCCGCTCGCGAAGGCGTGCTCGAGCAGGCGCCAGATGGCCGGGTGCACGAAGGGCTCGCCCCCGGAGAAGCTGATCGTCTCGATCCCCAGCTCGGCCGCCTCGGTGATGGCCTTCTTGCAGAGCTCCTCCTCCATGAAGAGCGTCTCGGACGGCCGCCGGCACATCTGGCAGGTGAGGTTGCAGTACTCGCTGAGCGCGATGTCCATGCGCTCGTAGCTGGTGAAGTAGGCCGGCGTGCCGCAGCGCGGGCAGGGCGCGGTCTCGATCGCCTCGCGGCCGCTCATCGCGTGGGTCACGGCCGCGCCGCAGGCGGCGCAGGCCCGCTGCCGGGTCGCCTGCACCGAATTCTCGCCGGCCGCGACGACCTGCACCCGCGGCGTGTAGGGCCGCCCCATCAGCCGTGCTCCGCGCCGGCCGCCCAGTGGCCCTTGGCCGGGGCGTAGACCACCTCGGCGCGCTCCTTGCCGACGAAGCTGTCGACGTCCGAGCAGGCCGCGAGACAGCCCGGGCAGCGCTCGGTGAGCGCGAGCACCTGCAGCTGCTTGTGGTGCAGCGAGTGCCAGAGCGCGGGCAGCTCGTCCGCGTACACGTTCCCCATCCGGTCGGCGTCGGTCCGCATGAAGAAGCAGGGGTAGACGTCGCCGCGGAAATCCACGAGGAGGAACTTGCTCGGCAGGTAGCAGCCTCCGGGCGGGATGGGCCGCTTGCCGGTCGCGAGGTAGTCGGGGATGACCCCGAACATCGACTCGGTGAAGATCGTCACCCCGAGCGCGCGGGCCCGCTGCGCGATGATCTCGAGGCTCTTCTCGATCTGCGCCTTGGGCGTCCGCATCAGGGAGAAGCGGTGCAGCTCCTTGTCGGGCCCGCTGATCTCCTCCTGGAAAGGCTGGAACGACACCTCCCGCACGCCGAGGCGCTGCGCGAGCTCGAGCAGGTGCTCGGCGTGGTGCATCGTCTCGCGCATGAGCACGCCCGAGAGCCCGACCCGGATGCCGCGGCGCACGCACTCGGCCGCGGTCTGCACCGACTTGTCGTAGTTGCCCTCGCCGCGGAGATCGTCGTGTACGTCGCGCGGCCCGTCGATCGAGATGTGCAAGTACACCGAGGGGCAGCGCTGGAGCCGATCGAAGTGGGCCTCGGTGATCATCGTCCCGTTCGTGACGATGTCCTGGGTCGTGTAGCCGAGCTCGTGCGCCAGCTCGACAAGGTCGAGGAAGTCCTTGCGCATGAAGCTCTCCGCGCCGCAGGGCGTGAAGGTCTTGGCGCCGAGCGCACGGGCCTGCCGGAGCAGTTTCTGGGCGAGCTCGAAGGGCACGCCGTGCTGCTTCAGCTCCCACACCGAGCACATCTTGCACTTCAGGTTGCAGTAGACGGTCAGCTCGACCGCGAGCTCGTCGAGCGGGCGCTCGAGCTGCTTGCTCTGGGGAAGGACGCGGAGGTTCGGGACAGACGGGGACATGGGCTCACGCGCTCCGATCGGGCTGGGGTGTCGTGCCGGCAGGCTCGGCGCGTCCGGATTCCTGCAAGGCGCCGAGCGCCTCGAGGGCTGCGCGCTCGTCGCGCGCTCGCTGCGCCTGACGGGCCGGGCGCTCGCGGCGGCAACGCGCGATGACCGCCTCGACGTCGTTGGCCCGTCCGTTCTTCACGAAGCGGCCCGCGCCGTCGGCGACGTACCAGCGCAGATCGCTCCGCACCCAGGCGGCCACGTCGGCGTCGTCCGCGTGCAGGTCCATGAAATCCACCGAGTTGCGGACGTAGGTGTCGTATCCGGGCGGCAGGGCGCGCTCCTCGCAGCGGAAGGGATCGCGCGGCGCCGGATCCTCGACGTGCAGCACGCGGGCCCGCGCCGCCGCCACGATGGGCATGCCGGCCTTCTTCCAGAGCCGGTAGCCGAGCTCGATGTCCTCCATCCCCCAGCCGTGGAAGCCCTCGTGGAAGACGAGCTCGGGCGGGCCGCGCCGCACCGAGAAGTTGCACGAGTAGACGTAGACCCAGGGGCGCGGATGATCGCGCACCGGCGTCCCATCGACTCCGAGCACCGCCACCCGATCGTCGGGCTCGCCGCGCGCGATCTCCTCGAAGGTGGGCTGCGAGGCGGGGGCCTCGAAGCTGCGGTGGCGGTAGCCGATGACGATCGAGGGCCGCGGCTGCGCGGCGTGCGCCGCGAGGTGCTCGTGCACGAAGTCGTCCGCGACGAGCACGTCGTCGTCGACGAAGACGATGACGTCGCCGCGCGCGGCGCGGATCCCCATGTTGCGGGCCTGGCCGGCGCGGAAGCCGAGATCCGGCTGGTGCCGGTACACCAAGGGGAGCCGGCCCTCGAAGGAGCGCGCGACCTCGCGTGTGTCGTCGGGCGAGCCGTCGTCGCAGACGATCACCTCGAGGAGGCCGCCGCCGCGCTGGGTGGTCAGGCACGACAAGAGCTGCGCGAGGCGCGCGCTGCGCCGGTACGTGGGGATGACCACGGTCGCTTTCACGGGTCGCAGGTTCCTTCGGGCCGGGCGGGCTGATCGCCGGCGGGCGCGATGGTGCCACAGATGGAGGAGCGAGACACCACGTGGTAGCCCTCGCTCCGATGTCGCGCGCGCTGCTCGGAGTGAACCTGCCCTATCTCTACGGTTCCTACGGGCACGACCTCGGGCCCTCGCCGCGCTTTCCCGATTGGCCCTGCGACTTCGACGTGATGAAGGCCTACCGGCCGCTGCTCGAGGCGAAGGCGATCGGCCTCGACGCGGTGCGGATCTGGCTCTGCGAAGGCGCCGAGGGGCTGGTGCTCGACGGCCGCGGTCAGGTGGGCGGGGTGCACCCGAAGCTGCTCGCGTCGATCCGCATGCTCGAGGAGGGCGCGGCGCTCGCGGGCGTGCGGGTGTACTGGACGCTGCTCGATGCGAACAGCGCCTCGCGCGACGGCGACGCCATCACCCGGGCGATCCTCGCCGACCCCGACGAGGGCGCCCGCTTCGCCGAGCGCGTGGTGGCGCCGATCGCGAAGCTCCTCGATCCCGCCGTCGCGGTGGGGCTCGAGATCGTCAACGAGCCCGAGGTGCTCACGGAGAACTGCCGCGACGTGCAGCCGACGCCCGCCCCGACCGTGCCGTGGGCGACGATCGGCGCCACGGTCCGCCGCGCCCGCCTCGCCGCCCAGGCGGAGCAGCGCGCGCTGTGGATCACCGCCGGCACCGGGCACGCGTTCCTGCCCGAGCTGTGGCGGAGCGGCGCCGGCCTCGAGGTCATCGACATCCACATGTACCACCCCGAGGGCGGCCTCCCCTCGCGGCAGGACCTCGCGCGTTACGTCGGGGATCCCAGCCTCGCTGCGCTGCCGCTCATCGCTGGCGAGTGCGGTGTGACCAAGCCGCGCCACGACGAGCACGCGCTCCGCAACTACCTCGTCAACGCGGACAGCCGCGGGTACTCCGCGGCCTTCTTGTGGAAGCTCGACGGGGAGCTCGTCGACAGCAAGGCGCCGAAGCGGCCCTGGACCGGGACCGCGCACCAGCTCCACACCGAGCTGAAGGCGCGCCCCGAGGGCGGCTTCGTCAACGCACTGTGAGCGGCGCCGCGAGGGGGCGTTCGGTACGGCGACGGTCCCACGCGCTCTGGGCCATCGCGCCGATCGTCCAGCCCCAGAGGCCGAGGACGAAGACGCCGAAGGCCATGAGCCCGCCCCAGTAGGGCATGAACCAGAGCTGCGTCGCCACGCCGAGCGCGCCGCCCGTGACCGTCCAGCGCGACGGACCGAGCCGCCGGAGCACGCGGTGCGCGTCCCCGAGACCGAGCAGCGCGGGGTAGGAGGCGCTCGCGATCATCGGGTAGTCGGCGACGTTCATCACCGCGATGTGCGGCACGTGGAAGAGCATGAGCACGACGATCGCCGCGGGCGCGAGGCGCGGCGCGAGGAGCGCGAGGAGCGGCACGCCGAGCTCGATGCCGACCGTCCCGTAGGCGGCCACGTAGCGGGCGGCGAGCGGCGGCTCGCTGCCGAGATCGCCGTGGATCCAGAACTCGGTGAGGCCTTGCATCGCCGCGCTGACGCTCGCGGGGCCCACGTCGAGAAAGCCGAGGTTCAGCTTGTGCAGCCCAGCGAAGAAGTACTGGATCGCGAGCACGAGCCCGAGGCCCTTCACCGCCGCGCCATCGACCGTGCGGGCCTGCGCGCGGCCCGGGACGAGCGCGCCGCGCGCGCGGGCGAGCGACCAGGTGAGCGCCACGATGCCCAGGCCCGCGAGCATCGTCGTCATGTGGTTCCGGATCCGCCACGGATACGTCAGGTAGTGCGCGGCGTAGAGCGCGGACAGGGCGAGGAAGGCCGGGCGCACGCCGCGCCCGAGCCAGAGCGCCCGCGCGAGCCCGAGGACCGAGAGCCCGAGCCCCATGGCGATGGCCCAGGGCACCCACTCCGGCAGGAGCAGGTGCCAGCCCGCGTTGATGTACGCACGCTCCCGGGCCCACTCGGCCCAGGGCTGGTCCTCGGAGACGATCTGCAGGACGTGCCCCACGAACGAGGGCACGAGCAGAGACAGGTAGGCGCCGAGGCGCACGTCGGCGATCGGCACGCGGCTCATGGCGTCTCGGGCATCGGGCGATCGGTGTCGTAGAGGCGCACCGGGATCCAGAGGTGCGGCGCGGCGAGCGCGGGCACGGCGCAGGCGTCCTGGTGGTGCACGGATGCTGCGTCGCCATCAGCGCGGCGGGCGGCGAGCGCGACCCGGTGGCCCGCCCGGCAGAGCTGCCACAGCACCACGCGCACCGCCTCGGTGTTGCGGAGCCGGCCCGGCCGGGTGAGCCAGCGGGCGACGGCGCGCAGGCGCGCGCTGGCCGGCGGCGGTGCGATCTCGACGTCGGCGATCTCGAGGTCGGCCCACAGGTCCGAGGCCATGCGCTGCGGCATGAAGAGGTGCGTGTTCCAGTCCTGCCCCCACGCCATGTCGCAGAACATCGTCTGGCACGAGTCGTCGCGGAGGCCGACGTAGGGCAGAGCATTGTTTGCCGCGAGCAGCACGACCCAGCCGACGGCGAGGGCCCTCAGCGCGCGCGGCAGCGAGCGGTCGCGGCTCACCAGAGCGAGTAGATGAACGGGGTCGCCGCCTGGCCGGTGGCGATGACCGCGACCAAGAGACCGAGCACGAGGAGCAAGGGCACCATCCAGTACACCTTGTTCTCCGCCGCGAAGCCCCAGAGGTGGCGGAGCAGGGTTCCGACGTAGCCGAGCCGTTCCATGCGCGGCGGATGGTAGCGTCAATCGGCGGCGAAGGTCCGCCGGAACGCGGCGCGGTTCGCGTAGCCCGGCTGCTCCTCGGCGCGGAGCACGAAAGGCCCGAGCGAGAGCACGTCCATCTCGGTGCCGAGGAAGCAGCGGTAGGCGTCCTCGGGCGTGCAGACGATCGGCTCGCCGCGCACGTTGAAGCTGGTGTTGATCAGCACCGGGCAGCCGGTGCGCTCGGCGAAGGCCGAGAGCAGCGCGTGGTAGCGCGGGTTCGTGGCGCGGCTCACCGTCTGCACCCGGGCGCTGAAGTCGACGTGGGTGATCGCCGGCAGATCGCTGCGCACCCGGTTCACCCACGCCAAGAGATCGCCGGTGCGCTCCTCGCTGCTCGGCACGCAGCGCTCCTTCTTCACGTCCGCGACGAGCAGCATGTAGGGCGAGGGGCGGTCGAGCTCGAAGCACTCGCCGCAGCGCTCCTCGAGCACGCTCGGCGCGAAGGGGCGGAAGCTCTCGCGCTGCTTGATCTTCAGGTTCATCACCGACTGCATCGTGGGCGAGCGGGGATCGCCGAGGATCGAGCGGTTGCCGAGCGACCGCGGGCCGAGCTCCATGCGGCCCTGCAGCACGCCCACGACCTTCTGCGCGGCGAGCGCCTCGGCGACGTGCGCGGCCCACTCCGCGTCGGACTCGAAGGCGCGGTAGGGCCAGCCGCGCGCGTCGAGCAGCGCGCGGATCTGCTCGGGCGAGAACTCGGGCCCGAGGTAGGCGCCCTGCATGCGGTCCTGGACGCCGCCGGGCGCGCGCGGGCCGTCGAAGTGGCCGTGCCAGACCGCGTAGGCCGCGCCGAGCGCGCCGCCCGCGTCGCCCGCCGCCGGCTGGATCCAGAGGTCGTCGAAGACGCCCTCGCGGAGGAGGCGCCCGTTCGCGACGCAGTTCAGCGCCACGCCGCCGGCCATGCACAGCGCGCGCTGACCGGTGACGCGCCGCGCATGCCGGGCGCTCCGCAGCACGATCTCCTCGGTGACCTCCTGGATCGAGCGGGCCAGATCCATCTCGCGGCGGGTGATGCGCTCCTCGGGCGC
>Ga0209972_10004594_pt1 | contig 10372 bp, 7 predicted proteins | sample NOAtaG_7_FD_187302 | JGI IMG/M metagenome (GOLD analysis project Ga0209972, IMG submission 187302) | Freshwater lake microbial communities from Lake Erie, under a cyanobacterial bloom - NOAA_Erie_Diel1S_2200h metaG (SPAdes) (version 2) | ecosystem: Environmental > Aquatic > Freshwater > Lake ...
GCGTACTTTTGCCTTGCCGTTTGTGCTTTCTACAATTTCGCTTTGAACAGATTTGTGATATTCATCACTTGCGTAATTCGCAACTTCATCGCTGTATTGATCCCACCACCAACGCCATTCTAATTTATACATCTCAAATTTTAAATTACCACGAGAAGTGGCAATTCCTTTAAAGTCGCAAGTAGCAATTTGGATGTAATGATCTTTTCCTGTGTACAAAATACCAGTATTCTTTTCGCCTTCCGGTAATTTTAATCCGGTGTAATAAGTGTATGGTGAATATGGTATTGAAAAACGATCAACGCTAAACGCACCGCCTTGTTCGTAAACACGAGTGGTGAAATTTGCTTTCAAGAAACCAGGTGCATTTCCTTGAACATCTATTTGAAGTGGCAAACTAATATTGCCTACATCATCTAATTTGTCATCTAACAGTGTAAGGTTTTGCGCTTCGTAACGAACTGTGGCATCATCAAAAATATAATCTTTGAATTTTGGGAACGATGTACGATCAGAGCTTAATGATACCTGCACATTTACCGGTAAATTATGAACTACAGCTCCGGTTAACCAGTTTGCATGAACGCTCAGCATGTTTTTATCTGAAGCACACAGCAATTTATTATCGCCGGCATCCACTTGTAGCTTTAAACGATTTGGCATGATCGTTTCAATTCGAATACTCTTGTTGAATTTAATGCTTCCAATTTTTACTTCTGCATTCCATAATCCGGTTGGAGCGTTATTATCGGTTGCAGTAGAGAAATTGTAAAAACCGTCAACACTCTTATTGCTAAATAATCGTTTTGAGATCTGTCCCTGCGGATTGGTTAACTCAAATACTACAGGATGATTTAATGGAATATTACCTAATTTATCCTCTAATATAAAATTCAGGAATAATGAATCACCTGGGCGCCAAACACCACGTTCCCCATAAATAAATCCTTTGATCCCTTTTTTAATGGCTTCACCGGAAACATCATATAAACTTAAAGGTAATGTTGCGCCATCATCCAAACGTAAATAGGCACGTTGGTTATCTTTTTTAGCAATCAAGAAGTACGCTTTTTGTTTTAAGTTCATGAATAATTGTCCTTCACCATTGGTTTTATCGCTTTGGATCAATTGTTTTTGATAATCGTAAACTTCAATGGTTACATCTCCAACAGGGTTTGTTGTTAATAGATCATTGGCTACAACAAATAAACTTCCATCATTTCCTTTTTTGAGTGTGATACCAAGATCAGACGCTAAGATATTTCTTGCAACTGTTCTTTCGTACTGGCGGTAATAAGCTCCTTTGCACGGATTATCTCTGTCACTCCAGTTGTAATCTTCGCCCTCTTCATATTCGTACCCCGAATAATAATAATCCTCATAGTAATAACCGTAAAAGGCCACTTCTTCTTCATCACTTGGTTCTTTGATCTCTTCCATTTCAAACTTACTATCATCGGTATTTCCTAAGCAGGAATAGGTAGAGTATGATTTTTTGAAACTTAAGAATACACGGTAAATGGCACCGGGCTCTGATTTGATCAAACTTGAGATATCTAAAGAGAATTTTTTCCAAACACTATAGTCCGCAGGATTGGTGATACCAAGATTAATTCGTTTCTCAACAATTTTCTTCCCAACTTGAGCTAAATTATTTCCACCGTCGAGTGCGTTGCTTTGTAAGAATTGTAAAACGTTGTTCTCATAGATCTTTACGATCTTCACATCAACTGCTCGTAAATTCACACATTCAAATGGAATGCTTAAGTTATTGGATGAGGGAAGAATATTGCCTTCGCCAAGGAATTTAACTGCCGGTTTTACTTCTGTAAATACAATGCTATGTTCGCTTGATTGTTCAAGTCGCGCCCCTTTAGTATCCCTGATGCCGCCTTGAATTTTTAAAGTGTAAGAGCCTGTTTTAAATTCATTAGGGTAAATTAAAACTTGGTTGTTGGTGACAATAAATTTCAGGTCTTTAAATCCTCCAAGGTCAATTAATCCTTCTAGTGATTGGTTTGCATCAACCGGGTTTGAATAATTCAAAAGAACGCACTGTTCATTATCGTTGATCAAGCGGGTATTTAATAGTTTGAATTCTCCTTTTTTAGGAACCTCAAAGGTCTTGTCTAATTTTACTTCAAGGCCTAGTTCTTTAGCATCGCAATTAAATGTAAGATCCGCTCTGCCTGAGTTTGGCCTTTCAATGCTATCTAATAAAAACTTATGTTCGGTGCCTTTTTCATTATGTTGCCACTTCGCTTTTAATGCAGTGTTGCCTAACTTGGTTATTAGTATTTTTTCAATTAATTCTGCGTCTGCAAAGTCGGCAGTTGAAACATTTCCGGTTACACTATAATAATTAAAATCGTTGGAGTTATAACTCTTAAGGTCGTTAACTTCAAGTTGTATAGATTGCTTTACTGTTTCAAATTGAAATTCAAAATCCTGTAATTCTTTTTTTACTTCCACTAAGGTACTTAAGTGAAACGTTGCTTTGTACATTTGTCCGGGCTTTAATCGCTCCTTTGGCTTAAACTCTATAGTTTGAGCATCTTTCCAAACTGTTTCGCCTTCAATGCTTGGTTCAAAGGAAAAGTACTTTTCCTTGACCGGGGTATTTAATTGCATGGCGCCGCCAAACTCATTGCTAAGTTTAATTTTGATGGTAGTTCCCGTTGAAACATAGCCCGTAGTGAACGCGCTGATGTAGCTGGCGAATTCGGGGTTGATCTTTTTGTAAACGCCGTTGGTTGATGAACTGCCCTTGAATGAGTCTCTGTGGTTATAGATAAACACACCAGATACGGTTACGGCCACACCAATGGCCATCCATTTGATTTTTGTTAGCAACATAATAGGTTGGAAATTTAGATTAAAGGTATAAGTTTTTCTTTAGCTTGTGCAAAGCATCACTTTTACTAGTTGTTACATTTTGTTAACTGTTTTTTAGAGTACTTTTCCTTTAAAATTAGCTGTTTTTAGCCGGCTGTAGTTATGAAAATTTCATTAATTTAGCCCTTCAATAAATGAAAGATATTTTAGCTTTTATAAAGACGAAACAATTTTTGATTCACCTCGGTATTTCGTTACTGTCGCTGTTTATTGTACTATTTATTTTGCTTAAATATCTTTCCTCTTACACTGATCATGGAGAATTTGTGGAAGTGCCCGATTTTAACGAGAAACGTATATCAGAACTTAATGGTTTTATAAAGGATAAAGGAGTGAATTATCTAATAATTGATAGTATTTATGCTCCTGGCCAGACTTCTGGAATAGTAATTAAACAAGATCCTAGTGCAAAAAGTAAGGTAAAACACAATAGAAACATATATCTGTACGTTACAAGTATGGTAGCCCCGCAAATTCAAATGCCTAAGTTAACAGACAGGAGTGAGCGCCAGGCAAGGCTGATCATTTCCAGTTACGGTTTAAAAGTAGGCTCGGTAACTACCAAAAATGCGTATTGTAATGGTTGTGTAATTGAACAGTTATTTGAAGGGAAGCCTATTGTTGCAGGGCAATTGATAAAGAAGGGAAGTAAGATAAATTTGGTTGTAGGGGTGAGGGAAAATTACGGATATAGCGGCGATAGTTTAGCAGGTCAAACTGTTGATCCAAATACTTTTAACGACGGAGATTAAATTGAAAAGAAGTATAAATAGTATTGTTTTTGTAGGCTTATTGCTTTTATCTGCTTTTAATTTGAAAGCACAAGAAGGATTACGGCCTATGCATGGCAATCCTAATTTGATCTATTCTGATCTAAAGCCCGCCGAAACAAAAAGGCAAAGTCATTCTATTGCCAAAGCCAGCGTTACAAGTTTGAACATTCCTTTCTTTGATGATTTTTATTATGCCTATAACTCAGCCTATCCAATGCAATCCTTGTGGGCCGATTCATCAGTATACATCAACACGGGTATGGCAAAGGCGCCAAGATCGATCGGCGTGGCAACTTTTGATGGCTTAAATAAAAAAGGGTACCCGTATAATCCAAATCAAAATTTTACAGCCACACAAGGTAATAACGCCGATACACTTACTTCTTTATCAATAAATCTACTCACTTCCGGATCGCAAACTTTGCAGCCCTCAGATAGTGTTGCGCTCATATTTTATTATCAGCAAACCGGTAATGGAGATTCTCCTGAATTGCAAGATTCACTGATGCTTGATTTTTATGATCCAACATCAAGTAAATGGATAAATAGGATTTGGTCGTTAAAGGGCAGTATGAATACCAATGGATTTGATACTGTTTTTAAGCGTGTTTTTATACGTGTAGATTCTGCTTATTATTTTAAAGATGGATTTAAGTTCCGTTTCCGCAACAAAGCACAAACAAACGGTAATTTTGATAACTGGCATATCGATCAAGTGTTCTTGGATAAAGGAAGAAGTATAATAGGGGATACCGCATGGAACGATCTGACTATTGGTTATGTTCCTACACCTTTTACAAAAAATTATTCCTCCATTCCTTGGTATCATTTCAACGCCAACCCTTCTAAGGAAATGGCAACGTATTATTCTAATTACATTCGTTATAACGGAACATCCACCGTAAATACAACGTATGAGTATCGTGCTTTTGATCAAAATAATGTTCAAGTGAACTTTCAATCGTATGGTGCTGCAAATCTTCCGCCTTTTAAACCGGGTGGATGGCAACATACCAATGCGCATAGAGTTCCAAGCATAGGTTACACATTTACACCAATGACCGATAGCACTGATTTCACAATTAAGCATTACATGCAGAATTTAGGTGGTGATATTAGTATAGCAAACGACACGGTTTACCAGAAGCAACGTTTTAGGAATTATTTTGCCTATGATGACGGTAATTGCGAAACAGGATATTATGTTTTAGGCGTTGGCGGAAGAATGGCTTATAGGTACGAATTGAATGTAACAGATACCTTACGTGGAATGAGAATCTATTTTGACCCTGTTGGTTCAATTAATTTAACAGAGAGTTCTTATAAATTCAAGATCAATATTTATACGGATGCCGGTTTTGGACCAGGCACCAAAATTTTCACTTCAGATTCTATTTATCCTAAGTATTCTCAAAACGGACATAACAATTTTTTTGAGTATAAATTCAATAACCCGCAAATACTAAGTCCCGGCGTTTATTTTATAGGAATGCAACAGTTTGTAGCGAGTGGAATTACTATTGGATTTGACAGGAATTATAATTTCTCACAAAAATTATTTTACGACTCAGGTAGCGGTTGGGCGCAATCGTCTTATTATGGTTCTTTAATGATGCGTCCTTTGTTTGGGCCAAAAATACTTCCACCGGTTGGCATCAATGAAAATGAGCTTGAAGCAACTTCGTTTAAAGTTTACCCAAATCCTGCCACCGACCTAGTGAAGATAATTTCGGAAGAAGTTGTTGATGTTTCATACTCAGTTATTGGTATGGATGGAAAATTAATTTTGAGCGGAGTAAGTTCAGAGATCAATACGCAAAATTTGAGTAACGGAATTTATCTACTTGTACTTTCTTCTCAGGGCAAAGTTCAATACCGCCAAAAACTCATCATCCAACATTAACACTTATGTTGGAGAACGAAGAATTAGAAGACGCATTTGACGGCGAGGATAGTCCGCAACTTTACGAGCACCATAATATAAAGGTTGAAAAGGGTCAAGCTATGTTGCGAATAGATAAATATCTATTAACACGCATTGCGCACACTACACGCACACGAATTCAAAATGCCTGCGATGCAGGAAATGTTTTGGTGAATGGCAAACCAACCAAGTCGAATTACAAAATAAAACCTTTCGATGAGATCTCTGTTCAGTTCAGTGTTCCGCCTCGCACCTTAGAAGTTCTTCCCGAAAACATCCCACTTGAAATTACCTTTGAGGATGACTACCTCGCCATCATCAATAAAAAACCGGGCATGGTTGTTCATCCCGCATACGGAAATTATACCGGAACATTAGTGAATGCCATGTTGTATCACTTTAAAAACCTTCCTTCCAAACCACAAAAATTAGATAATGATGTGGTATTGGATAGAGTGGGGCTTGTGCATCGCATTGATAAGAACACCAGCGGAACAATAATGATCGCCAAAACCGAAAGGGCAATGACCTTGCTTTCGAAATTGTTTTATGATAGAGATATTGACCGTAAGTATGTAGCCATAGTTTGGGGTGAGATGAAAGATGATAGTGGAACCATTGTTGGAAATGTTGGCCGCGACTTAAAGAACCGAAAAATAATGGCCGTTTTTCCTGAAGGAAGTGAGCACGGTAAACATGCTGTAACACACTGGAAGGTGATAAAGCGTTACGGTTACATTACCTTAATTGAATGTAAACTCGAAACCGGAAGAACTCACCAGATCCGCGTGCATTTTAAATCAATTGGCCACCCTTTATTTAACGATAATGAGTACGGAGGGGACAAAATTTTAAAAGGACTAAACACCACCAAGTACAAACAGTTCATTCAAAACTGTTTTGAGATCTTACCTCGCCAAGCCCTTCATGCTAAAACACTTGGATTTGAACATCCCATCACCGGAGAAAAAATGTTCTTCGACAGTGAATTACCTCAGGATATGCAGAAAATGCTTGAAAAATGGGATAATTTCATTAAAAACACCGGAATTTAACATCTCTGTATGTAACTAATTTTCAATTTATTGCGTATACTTGTTAATAAGAAGTGTGCCTTAAACCTTAATTAACTTTGGTTTTTTCACAATAAATCCAATCTTTGTAAAACTTCAAATTAAACTGGGTGAAAGTAATTCATAAAATATTCATAATCATTTCATTACTCGTGGTTACATCAAACACGGTAAATGCATCGATTTATGATGAAAAGAAGCCTGGTGACGATAAAAAAACGAAGTCCAAAACAAAGGATGATACTTCTTCAGTTAACACTAATCTTGTAAAGATCAACGAAGATTGTAATGAAGAAGAAGAGGCAGAAGCTGCTTTGTTTCTGTTTCCAAGTAATGATCTTTATGCCAGTTGGGATACAACCATGGCACACCCTTATAACTTTAATGAAGCTTTTAAAGTAGATAGCGTTGAGATTGACCTTGTTAGTCCTGATGACAATGGCTTTACTATGCCTTTTAAAGGAAATGTTACAAGTGAATATGGCTGGAGACGCCGCCGACCACATTATGGAACTGATATTGATCTTGTAACCGGCGATACCGTTGTTTCTGCTTTTGATGGAATGGTTCGTATTGCAAAAGTTTGTAGTGGATATGGTAACTGTATCATTGTTCGACACAAAAATGGGTTAGAAACTGTATATGGTCACCTTTCGCAAATGAATGTAGAAGTTGGTCAGATGGTGAAAGCCGGAGAGATCATTGGTTTAGGTGGAAACACAGGCCGTTCAACCGGCGATCACTTACATTGGGAATTACGTTATTTAGGTCAAGCCATCGATGCAATGGATGTAGTTGATTTTAAAAATGGAAATTTGAAAGACAATTGTTTTGTATTGCGTAAGGCAGATGTTGTTGCAAAATATGATCTTAGAGCATTAAAAGGTCGTCATCGCCGTGATGTTGGTTTAACAAAAGCTGAATTGGCTTACGCTAAAAAGACCGGAAGTAAATTACACAAAATAAAAAGCGGCGATACCTTAGGATATCTTGCTAAGCGTTATCACACAACCGTAAGTGCATTGTGTAAAAAGAATAAGTTGAAACCTACTTCAACGCTTCGTTTAGGCCAATTGGTTAAAATTTAATCTGGCAATCTGGCAACAAAGCCTTTAATTTATCAATCTCATCTTGCGAAATTGGATTACCTCTCAGGTCGAGTAGTGCTAAGTCTTTTAATTCGGTAATAGTTTCAGGAATTGTTGTGATCTTATTATTTCTCAACGAAACCATGCGCAATTTTTTAGCCATGTAAATTTCATTCGGGATCTTGGTGATAGGATTGTTCTCTAAAATAAAGACCTCTAAGTTCTTTAAACGTTCAAAATGTTTGGTAAGATAATGTGTATTGGTATTTGAAAGATAAAGAAAGGTAAGCGACTGCACTTTCAAAATTTCCTTTGGTAAACTATCCATGATCACATTCTCGATGCTAATGTCTTTTAAATTTTTAATATACTTTAGTGTGTTTGGCAATTTCAAAGTGTCATCTGTATTCCCAAATTTGAAGGAGCGTAATTTTTGCAAGTAAACAATTTCGGCAGGGATGCTATCGATGTTTGTGTTTTGTAATTCGAGGTATTCGAGATTAAAGAAGGTTTTTAAGTTTGTAGGAAAAGCCGTTAAACTATTATTGTACGAAGCAAAATACGCAAGGTAAGTGAGTTGATTAAAATTTTCAGGATATGTAGTAATCCCGTTTCCGCGCATGCGCAGCGCCAGTAGATCTTTAAGCGTACTTAGTTTTGGATATTGTTTTTTAGTGATCGGCTTTAAGTTTAGGTCCAGTTTATAAACCCTACCTTTTGCTTTCAGCGCTTCTTCAATATCAGTATACACCTCACAGCCCATGGGGCCGTATTTATCAAATTCGTTTTGAGCAACAAGTGTCGCACTTATAGAAAACAATAAAAGAAATATAACCTTCTTCATCTATGTAAATAAACCAAAAAAATCAGAAGAAGGCAACAAAAGGTATTAACAGAATTAAGAATTATATTTATTTAGCTTTCACGCCATTAATGTAAAGCACCACAAAGCCTTGATGGCCTTTGGCTTTGAGCTCTTCCATCTTTTTAACGGCTTCTTCCTTGGTTGGAAAACTGCCTGCTAAGACCTTAAAAATTCCGGCTTCCTCAACAATAGTTACCTTGCCAATATTGCTGTATTTGGCCATGCTTGGCTTTGCACCAAAAGAACCGATCTGCACTTTGTATTCTTTTACTTCTATAGACTGAGGGGTGGTGTTACTGCTATTAGTAGGTGTTGGAAGTGCAACCGGCACTACTGTACTTGTTGGTGTAATTGTTTTTGAAACTGGAATGGTGATGTTTACTTTTTTTGGTTCTTCCGTTTTTGCGATGGATGTAGTAGGTGTTTTACTTGCAACGGTTGGCGTTGAAATAGTGGAATTTGTTTTTGCCGGTTCAATTAATTTAGTTTCGGCAATGGTTTTATCGCGTGGAGTACCGGGCGTAAATTCAACATGCATGGGACCATCGCTAATTTCTTTGCGAGTTTCACCATCAATATAATAATACCTATGTTCAAACATAGCTTGTCCACTTGTATTGCCAACTTCCATGATCATGGTTACCGTAAACTCATCGGTTTTTGGACTTTCAACCCAGACTAATTTTGCTATCTGTTTTTCGAACGAAAAATTCCCATCTTTACTTATACCTTCTTTGATGGTAACATTTACGGGAACTTCTAGTTGATATTTGGAAAAGCTTGAATTTTGACCTTTTTTTATTGTAATATCAATGGTGTGTGTGCTATAGGCAGCCAATTTATCAGGAATATTGGCATCAATAGTATTACCACCCGAACCCTGCGAATAACAGCTTGTTAACAAGGGAAAGCACACTGCAAAAAGGCATATTTTTCTTAAAAGGCCCACACGTAAATATATGAAAATAAACGCATTATTTCCAAGTGTCAGATTGGCGTTTACTACCTGTCAAACAGGGTAAATTTGACCGAAATACCTTAATTATACTCATTTGGCATAAATTCTGCTACCTTCGTATGCGAATAAAAAACTAATCTAAAATTCGAATCGATATGGCAAAAAGTAGCGTAAAACCTTTAGCAGACAGAGTTCTGGTTGAACCGGCAGAGGCTGAAACAAAAACAGCAGGTGGGATCATTATTCCTGACACAGCAAAAGAAAAACCACAACGTGGTAAAGTGGTTGCAGTTGGAAATGGAAAACCGGATGAACCAATGACAGTAAAAGTAGGCGATACAGTATTGTATGGAAAATATGCAGGTACTGAAATACAAGTTGACGGAAAAGATCTATTGATCATGCGTGAAAGCGATATTTTCGCGATCATCTAATTAGGCTCACGAATAAATTAATCATCAAATTAACTAATCAAACAAAATGGCAAAAGAAATCACATTTAATATAGAAGCTCGCGATGCATTAAAGCGCGGCGTTGATCAATTAGCAAATGCAGTAAAAGTAACATTAGGTCCTAAAGGGCGTAATGTGATCATCGACAAAAAATTTGGATCACCGGCGATCACCAAAGACGGTGTAACAGTAGCCAAAGAAATTGAATTATCAGATCCTGTTGAGAACATGGGTGCGCAATTATTAAAGGAAGTTGCTTCTAAAACTGCTGACATTGCAGGTGATGGAACAACCACTGCAACTGTATTGGCTCAAGCCATTGTTACAGGCGGACTAAAGAACG
>Ga0209972_10004599_pt1 | contig 10367 bp, 8 predicted proteins | sample NOAtaG_7_FD_187302 | JGI IMG/M metagenome (GOLD analysis project Ga0209972, IMG submission 187302) | Freshwater lake microbial communities from Lake Erie, under a cyanobacterial bloom - NOAA_Erie_Diel1S_2200h metaG (SPAdes) (version 2) | ecosystem: Environmental > Aquatic > Freshwater > Lake ...
GGCCGCGCTGCTCGATTGAACCCGTCCGGTTCCTGGTGGGGGAATCTAGGCGGCGCCGGGGCCGGTCCAGACGCCCTGCAGCCGGGTCAGCTCGCCGATGTCCCGGAAGAGCAGGTCCCCGTCTCCGAGCAGTGTCTCGGCGCCGGGTTGGTTGAGAACTATTTTCGATTCGATCGCTTTATTCATGCGCATGCCGATGCGCGCGGGAAAATTGGCGTCGACCACGCCACGAATGATCTCCCGTCCGGGTTGGCTGGTGGCGAGGATGAGGTGGATGCCGACTTGCCGGGCCCGCTGACCCAGCCGACTGATCTCCGCCTCGATCGACAGTCTGGTCGAGCGGTCACTGAGGATCAGGTCGGCGTACTCATCACAGACAAAGAAGATTCGCGGCGCCGGACATCCCGTGACCGCCGCCAGCGCCGCGAGCGAATCGACGCCGTGGTCCTCCAGGAGCTGGTAGCGTCGTTCCATCTCCGCGCCAAGCGCGGCAAGGGCCCGGGCCACAGCGGACCCATCAGCGCCAATGACCGGTTCGAGCAGGTATGGGGATTGACTTAGTTCGGCGAAGGCTCTCCTGCCGGGATCGACCAGGATCAGACGCAGCGTCGAGGGAGTGTTGGAGTGCCGGAGTCCGGCCAACGCGGCGCGCAGCCAGCTGCTCTTCCCGCTGCCGACGGCGCCGGCGATCAGCAGGTGGGCATCCTCCGGCTGCGAAAAATCGATCAGGCGGAGCTGCCCGGCAAGGTCGACCCCCAGCGGCGCGCGGGCCGACCCGACCCGCGGGTCGCCAACCGGCACCTGATCAAGCACCGCGGCCAGGGTGATCGTCTGATGGTCGGGTCGCTGCAGATCGATCAGCAATCGTTGTCCATCGGTGCTCAGCTGGGGCGGGGCGTCGAGTTTGAGCCGGACCTGGATCTCGCGCGCCAGTCGCGCGGCGGATCTCCCACGCCAGCGCTCGCTGACGATGACCGGAAAGCGCAGAAACGCCGGCGCGGCAAGGACTGGCGGATCGAGCCGGGCCGTCAAGCCATCCTCGCGGAGGATGGCCAGCAGACGATCACCGAGCACGGCGGAGTCGGTTGCCGCCGTCTCCGCGAGCATCGCCTCCCGGCGCGGTCCACGGCTTGCGCTGATCAGCTCGAGGAGCTGCTCACGCGCCGCGAGCAGCGCTGGGGGCTCATAGATCTGCTCGTCCCGCGTCGGAGTAAAATTGATTCGTCGCAAGGCCAGGGGAGCGTCGAGCGACTCGCCCGCGGCCTGCAGAAGCAGGTGGGTCAGGCTCGCCTCCAGCAGGTCGGTGAGCGGGGAGGTCTGGTCGGTCCGCAGGGCAATCATGACCCATTCACGGTTCAATGGTGACTGCCAAACCTGATCGAGCTGCCCCGCGATGGTTACTGACTCACTGGCTTGGGCGAGCCGCTGCCGATCGAGTTCAATCGAGACCGGGTCAGCAATCCGTCGCCACTCGAATCCCGAGAGGTCTTCATCACCATTCTCGTATGCCTCGATCAGCAGGCCAGCCAGCCAGCCGCACAATTCCTGGACGGCATCCCAGAGCGTCAGAATCTGGTCGGAGAGATGGTGCAGCCGCGCCTGTTGGCGCAGGAGCCGCGGCCCCACCAGCCGGTGGTAGGTGTGGCCGATCAGCGCCCGTTTCCAGTTCTCAAGGGTTGGTTCGACCTCCTCGATCGCCGCGTGCAGGTTGAGCTTTCGATCACTGCCCAGCAGGTCGACCAGCGTCTCATTGAAGAGCCGACTGGCGACAGACGCGGTTGATCGTCTCCCCGCTCGCTGGTCGATCTGGTCCCGGACATCGCTCACCTGAAGGTTGATCGTCATCTGCCATTCTCCATTGCCACCCCGACTCTTCTCAGAAAACTAATGGCCGCTCCCGAGCGGACTGCCCGCGCGGCCTTCCCGAGCGGACGACTCATCGTTGCGCAAGGCTTCAAGAGTTGGCTGAAAGAGGACAGCCGGCGGGCCGGTCAGCAGGCCAAAGCGCTCCGGATGGCGCCGTGCGCATTGCTCGATCGTTTCCGGCTCACGATCGAGTCGCATTGACAGATACTCGACCGAGAGGAGGTGGTGAAACGCCAACAGTTCACTCATATCCTCACAGAGATTGAATTCCGCCTCCGCTGCTCCTCCCTGTGGCGCCGGCGGCTGCGCGGCCAGGGGCCAGGGAGTCGGGAGAACCATCTCCAGCAGTTCGTGGAGCGGTCGCAGGCGCGTCGTCAGGTTGGCGAGCAGCCATTGCTGAACCTCCTGCTCACTGATCGATTCGACGCCATTGGCGAGGTCTCCCGCCTTGGCTTCGGAGAGGAGGCACCGCGCGCCGTCGAGGGCGGTGATCATCTCGGCGGTCACGCCGATCCAGTGAAAGCCAAGCGTCAGCAGCTCTTCACGATACTCCCTCGTCTTGCGGGCATGCGAACTGATCGGCATCCGGACATCCCGGATCAGCAGATGGCGGTCGCGTCCGCCATCTTCGAGCACCCGGTCGACCATCTGGTCGCGGAGTCGGCGCAGGTGCGAGGCGAGGGTCGTCATATTGTTCTGGTTGCAGAGGCTGAGAACGACCCGCCCCAGTTCACTCTCGATGACCAGGTCGACCCCTTTCAGCGGCGCGGTTGCGCCACGTTCCCAGCGTGGATCGACGATGCGCAGCAGGAGCGGCAGGCCGTGGGCCAGGATCAGCCCGGTCTGCTCCGGACTGACCGTCGCGGCCGCTCTTTCGAGTCGCTCTTCCATCTCCTGCGTCAGGAAGTCCTGGTTCGAGGGGCGCTGGAGATGCAGTTCCGGCCGCCAGTTGAGCTCGAACTGGTCGGCGCAATAGGAGAGGAGCGCCCGGGGGGTGTTGATATTGCGCCGCAGCGCCGCGTCGATCGTCTCTTCGGAGAGTGGCCAGAAGCGCTCGGGATGGGCGGCACGCCAGCTTTGGAGTCCGGGGGTCGAGTTCAGCCGGGCTTCGACAAGCCTCTTGGCCTCCGGAGGAGTGAGGGCCATCAGCGGGAGATGGCCAAACGACCGCATCCGGTCATAGTCCGAAGAGATGATCGCCTTGTTGAGCGAATCGATGAAGATCGAGAGAATGCACGAGATGAGCAGCGTGTTCTCTGTCTCATCGTGCAGAAAGCCGAGCATCTGTCCGAAGCGGTGGAGACCAGCCAGATCGTGGGGATGGGATTGAAGGGCCTCGACCTGATCGAAGCAGAAGACGATCGGCATCGCTGGTCCGGTCAGCCGACAGAGGCTCAGGACGAGCGTCCGCGCCCGTTCTTCCGGATCGCCCTCCGGATCGATCCGCAGTCCGAGCTGGGCGAGGGCGGCTTCCGGCAGAGATTCCCCGCGCAGCCAGGCCCGGACATCGCGACGGTGTCGACCCAGAATGAGGTGGGTCAGGACGATCGTCAGGTCGCGGTCGTTCAGGCCGACGGACTGATCCAGCGCGTCGATCACCTGCTCCGCCTCCTCGGCCGCCTGCGGTGTCGTGCGGGCTTCCCGCTGGATTCGCTCCAGCCAGAGCCACGGCTCTCCAATCGCCGGGCTGAACTCGGCCAGTCGGGGCAGCAGTATTCGCTCGAGCTGGGTCCGTCCATTGGCCGTCGAGCGGAGCAGGTCCTCGCCAAAGCGGCTCTGCAGGTGGCGCCAGATCATCTGCGGACTGGTCTGCATGCGCACCGAAATGAAGATGGCCGGCGGGGCCGCGCCATAGATCTTCAGCTCCCCGGCCAGCCAGGCCTGGAGTCGCGCGAGAAGGTGCGTCTTTCCGCTTCCGGCGTCGCCGTGCAGCAGGATCGAGGTCGAACGGTGGGAGTGGCGGGTCTGCTCGAGCGCCCGTCGACAGAGGTCGAAGGCCTCCTGATGAATCTCCGGCACATCGACCATGTCCCACTGTCCCCAGTGCCAGGGATCGGCGACAATCGCACTGCGAAAAGGATTGGGGATGGTCGTGATGCTGTTCATCGCCGCGCAATCCCCACGTAATGGTTGCCGTGTGGATCGACGACCAGCTCGGCCCGGTCGGCCGCGGAGAGCATTCCCGGAAAGTCATGCTTGAGAAGCGCGACCCGGTAGTTGGCGGCCAGATCGAGAACGATCCGGTCGAAGGTCGATTTGTTGCACCCCTCCGCGCGCAGAGAATGCCAAAGCTCGCGCAAGGGCAGCGGAGCGCCTGGGGTTGCCGCCAGTTTGACCTGGAGCATCCGCTCGACCACCTTGTCATCCAGATCTGTACCGTCAGCCAGATCCGCTCCGTCAGCCGTCTTCTCCGCTTCCTCGCTCTGCGACAGGTTCCGCCGAACCTCCTCCAGCGACGGGGCCAACGCGGCCGGCTCAACCCCAAGCTTCCGGGCAATCTTCTCCACCGCGTCCTCAAGATAGAGCCGCGGCTGGGGCGGCATGGCCCCAAGACGCGCCGTCCGGCTGCCAAGCAGGGGGGGCCACTCGTGCAGCGCGCCCTCGGCCACCATCTGCCCGATCAGTCGGCGCAGGGCGGTCTCGTTCATCCCCGGCAGCCCCTTGATGGAGTTCCGCTGGCGGCGGAGCAGATCGGTCAGCGGGAGCGACCGGTTGGCAAGCATACGGAGAATCGATTCACGAATGAACTGCTCACTCCCCCGCGTCCAGTAACGCCTCTTCCCGGCCGAGCCAAGACCGGGGTAGTGGTAGACTCGACCGGCGGTGACGTGCTCTTCGAGCAGCGATTCGAGCTCCGCGAGGGGGAACTTGTAGGGGCCGGTCAGCCGCTCCCGAATCTGCCGCGCGGTCAGCGGAGTGGTGGCCTGATCGAGTGACCTCAGGAGCACTTCGCTGGCGATCGAAAGAAGTTCAGGGGGAATGGTCGTGTTTATGGTGTTGTTCATCTCTGCTGATCCTGTTTGATGGCCACTGAAGGGCAGAGGATAGCATTGACGCGGGGGCGAGGCAAACTTATAGTTCTGATGGATCTGCCGGCACTACCGACCGATGCGGTCGCCTCGCGGAGCGGTCCGCGAGTTGCCGGGGGTATATAGTTGCCGGGGGTATATAGTTGCCGGGGTTATAAAAGATCCGTCTATTTTTAGCGCACTGAGATCATCATCAATCATGACCATTATCGATCTGGCAATCAGAGCCGCCCGCGAGGCGGGTGAAATCCTGCAGAACTTTGCCGCCCGGGGGTTCCAGGTTGAATCCAAAGGGCGGATCGACCTCGTCACGGAGGCTGATCTGGCGAGTGAAAAACATATCACCGCGCTGATCCGCAGCCACTTTCCAAGCCATCACATTCTCGCGGAGGAGTCGGGAGGCACGGCGAGCAGCGAGGCGGCGGATGACTACTATTGGATCATCGACCCGCTCGATGGAACGACCAATTTTTCGCACGGATTTCCCTGTTACGCCGTCTCGATTGGGATCGAGCGGGGTGGCGTGCCGGTCGCCGGAGTGATCTATGATCCGACCCGTGACGAACTCTTTGCGGCCGAACGCGGCTCCGGGGCCCGACTCAATGGACGACGGATCGCCGTCTCGACGGTCGCCATCCTCGAGAAGTCCCTCGTTGTCTCGGGCTTTCCCTACGATGTGCGGGAACGCATGGACGAGTACCTTCCAGCCTGGCGCGAGTTTTTGAAGACCACCCAGGGGGTGCGCCGGCTTGGCTCGGCCTCTCTCGACATGGCCTGTGTCGCCAGCGGACGCATGGATGGTTTCTGGGAGAATGGCCTCCACGCCTGGGACACGGCGGCCGGCTGGATTCTGGTGGAAGAGGCGGGAGGCCGGGTGACCAAACTCGATGGAACCCCCTTCGACAACTTCGTGCCCAGTCTGCTCTGCACCAACGGACTGATTCACGACCAGATGCTCGAAGTTCTGGCCCGTTGTCGCTGACCGACATTTCAACAACCGGGGAGAATCCCATGAGCTTTCAACGCAAGCTGACCCTCTTTGATGCGACCATGATCGTCATCAGCGGCATCATTGGCTCAGGGATCTTCATCAACCCCTACATCGTCGCCCAGCTGGTCAACACCCCCTTTCTGATCCTTGCGGTCTGGCTTGCCGGGGGGGTGATCGCGCTGGCGGGCGCCTTTGTCTTTGCCGAATTGAGTACGGTGCTGCCCCGGGTGGGAGGCCAGTATGCCTTTTTTCGCGAGGCGTTCCACCCGTTGGTCGCCTTTCTGCATGGCTGGTCGCTCCTCTTCATCATTCAATCCGGCGCGACGGCGGGAGTGGCGGTGGCTTTTGCCCGTTATCTCAATCCGCTTCTCGGTCTGCCGGCCGGATATGTGACCCCGGTGGCCGTGTCGATCCTGCTCGGCCTCGCCGCCTTTCACGCGCTCGGAATCAAGCCTGGCGCGGTTCTGATCAATGTCATCACCTTTGGCAAGACGGTGGCGATCGCGCTGCTGGTCATTGGCGCCTTTGTCCTCACCAGGCAGACTGGCCTCGAGGCTCAGCCATTGACGCCGCCCCACCTGGCGGGGAGCGGTCTTCTCTCGGCCTTCTTCGCCGGTCTTGTGCCGGTTATGTTCTCATATGGTGGCTGGCAGAACGTCAATTTTGTCGCCGAGGAGGTGCGTGATCCGTTACGGAATCTGCCGCGGGCGATCATGATCGGCGTCCTCTGCGTGATCGTCGTCTACGTTGGGGCCAATGTCGCCTATCTCCACGTCCTCTCGGCGCCCGTCCTCGCCGCGACCGAGACCCCGGCTGCCGACATGGCAGTGCGCCTCTTTGGACTGACTGGTGGAAAGACGATCAGTCTGCTCATCGTCATCTCGACCTTTGGGTTCATGAACCTGGCCCTCCTCAGCGCACCGCGCGTCTACTACGCCATGGGCGCAGACGGCGTCTTCTTCCGCGGACTTGGCCGGCTCAGTCCGCGCTTCCACGTGCCGACGGCGGCCATTCTGTTGCAGGGCGGGCTGGCGTCCCTCTTCGCGATCTCGAATCGCTATGACGAGCTGGTTGGCTACGCCGTCTTTGCCGACTGGATCTTCTTCGCCCTCGCCGGCCTCGCCCTGATCGTCTTTCGGAGCACCCGCCCCACGGCGCCGCGACCGCAACCGGTGCCACTCTACCCGTTCACGCCAATCCTCTTCATTCTGGCGGGACTGGGGATCGTCCTTAACACCTTTATCACCGACTGGAACAATGCCAGCAAGGGCGCAGCGATCATTATGCTTGGCATTCCCGTCTTTTTCGGGTGGCGTTATCTGAATCGTCACCAGGGAGCGGCTGATCGTGAGTAGTCTGATCCGCAACAGCGTCTATATGACCTGGGCGAAGCACCATGCCGGGGCGCGTTACAACCTGGCCAACAGCGGCATCATTGGCTGTGACCCTGGCGAACTGCCGGTGACGCTCGATGATCTGCAGATCAATGGCCCCAATCACGAGGGTTATGGTCCATTGAAGGAGGCGATCGGGGCCAGGTATGGAGTCAGCGCGGACCACGTGGTGACGGCGCAGGGCACCTCGATGGCCAACTTCCTGGCCATGGCGACGATCATCGAACCCGGCGACGAGGTGCTGATCGAGGCTCCGGCCTATGATCCACTGCTGGCCGCCGCCGGTTACGTGGGGGCCGACATTCGGCGTTTCCACCGCCGGCTGCCCAACGGCTACCAGATCGATCCCGCTGAGATCGAAGCGCTGCTCACTCCGCGGACAAGACTGATCGTCCTCACCAGCCCTCATAATCCAAGCGGAGCCACAGTGCGTCCGGAGATCCTCGCCCGGATCGGCGAGCTGGCGGCGCGCGTCGGCGCCTTTATTCTGATCGACGAGGTCTATCGCGACATTCTCTTCGAGGACGCCCCGCCAAGCGCGGTCCATCTTGGCCCGCATTTTGTGGCCACCAGCAGTCTGACCAAGAGCTATGGGCTGAGCGGACTGCGCTGCGGCTGGATTCTCTGTGCCCCGGCGCTGGCCGAGCGGATGCGCCGTCTCAACGACCTCTTTGGCGCGGTCGGGTCGATGCCGAGCGACCGGCTGGCCCTCGCGGCGTTTCGCCAGCTGCCGCTGCTCGAAGCGCGCACCCGGGCGATCATGGAACCAAATCAGCGCCTCATGCGTGATTTCCTGGACGCCCACCGCGAGCAGCTCGAATGCTACCTGCCGGAGCGGTCGATGACCGTCTTTCCGCGCCTGAGGAATCATCCGGACAGCGGGCTCCTTCACGACCGTCTGCGGTCCTTCGAGACCTCGATCGTCCCCGGTCGTTTCTTTGAGGCGCCGAACCATTTCCGCCTCGGTTTCGCGGTCAGAACACCGGATGTCGAAGTGGGGCTGGGCCATCTCGCGACGGTCCTGCGCGAAATTGGTTAGCGCTCCTCGGGAGTGCCTGCCGACTTCAACGGTTGAGTTGAGCGAGGTTGGCTCGATCCGGATAGACTGGATTTACTGACCATCTTTACTGGATTGGCGACGGTTGCCATTCAGCAGCGGCCAAAAACGGACATAAGAAGCGGACAGAAGAGGGTAAAGGGGTGTCTTCGCTATATCTGAAGAGAATTGGGGTTGTCGTGGGGCCACAGAAGCCGGAGGCTCTGAAGGTCGTCGACGATCTGCTCGTCTGGTGTCGGGGGCAGGGAATTGAGCTTCAGGCATCCCCGGCGGTGGCCGAGCAGGTCGGATGTGCGCCTTACCTCGAGGAGAATGGCCGACTCTCCGAGGTGATCGATCTCCTGATCGTTCTTGGTGGTGACGGAACCATGCTCGGGGCGGCCCGCTTGATTGGTCCCTACCAGATTCCGGTTCTCGGCATCAACTTTGGCTGGCTCGGATATCTGACCGAGTTTACCTTGAGTGAACTCTTTCCGACACTCGACGCGATACTGGCCGGCAAGTTCACGATCGATCACCGGATGATGATCGATGTCACCCTTCACCGCGATGGCCGGGAGATCCTCTCCCAGACGGCTCTCAACGAAGCGGCGGTCAATGGCGCTCCCGCCCGCATCACCGAGTTCGACTGCTATATCGACGGAATGATGATCACCACCTTTCGGGCCGATGGAATGATTGTCGCGACGGCGACCGGATCGACCGCCTATTCGCTCTCCGCGGGTGGACCGATCGTCCATCCAGGGGTACCGGCGATCCTCCTCACCCCGATCTGTCCGCACATGCTCTCCAATCGCCCGGTGATCGTCCCCGGTGGCAGCCGCGTCGAGATCGTCTTCAATGGGATCCAGGATAAGCTGCTCCTGACCATCGATGGTCAACTGGTTGTTGATCTGCAGCCGCACGACCGGGTCGTCATCCAACGGAGCGAGAAGAGTTTTCGGCTCATCAGTCCTACGAATCGCAACTATTTTCAGGTTTTGCGAACCAAGCTCAAATGGGGAGGTCGCTGATGCTCTTTCCAATTGGCGATGACAACAGTAACCGCCGCATCGTTCCGATGGTCAACTACCTGCTGATCGGGATCAATCTGCTGGTCTTCTTCAAGCAGCTGACCGACCCCGATTTCACGTATGGTTACAGCGTCGTCCCGGCCGAGATCACCGGTGGCCGCGATATCGTCAATCAGGTCCGGGTTGGCCGGACAGAGTTCGAGCTGCTGCCTGGCCCGACCCCGATCTATCTGACCCTCTTCACCGCCATGTTCATGCACGGCGACTGGGGCCATCTGCTCGGCAACATGCTCTACCTCTGGATCTTCGGCGACAATGTCGAGGACCGGCTCGGCCACGCCCGCTATCTGGCCTTCTACCTTGTCTGCGGTCTGCTGGCCAGTCTGACCCATATCTATTTTGGCCCCCGCTCACTGATCCCCTCGCTCGGCGCCTCGGGAGCGATTGCCGGAGTTCTCGGCGCCTACCTGATCCTCTATCCACGCCAGTCGGTGCGGGTCTTCCAGTTTGGGAGGATCGTCGAACTGCCGGCGATTCTCGTCATCGGGCTCTGGGGGCTGCTCCAGTTCCTGAGCGGCTTCGGCTCCCTCGGTTCGGTCGGAGAGTCGGGCGGCGTGGCCTACATGGCCCACATCGGAGGATTTGTGGCCGGGATCATCATCATCTTCATCTACACCAGGCTGAGCCGAACCCACCGATACCCATTCTGAAGATGGCGGTGGGCGGCGGGAGGCAGCAGTCATGGAGCCGCATCGTTACAGGTTGATCACCAGAGAGGACGAGATCGCGCCCCTTGTCGAGAGATTGCGCGTGGCGGCGGTGATCGGGATCGATACGGAGACGACCGGGCTCGATCCATTCCAGAGCCGGTTGCGGCTGCTCCAGTTGGCGCTGCCGGGCGAGGTGGCGATCATCGACTGCTTTGAACTGACTCGTGAGCAGTTGCGCCCACTGGCCCCGCTCATGGCCGCGCCGCGGCCGATCAAGGTTGCTCACAACGCCAAGTTCGATGGCAAG
>Ga0209972_10004601_pt1 | contig 10364 bp, 8 predicted proteins | sample NOAtaG_7_FD_187302 | JGI IMG/M metagenome (GOLD analysis project Ga0209972, IMG submission 187302) | Freshwater lake microbial communities from Lake Erie, under a cyanobacterial bloom - NOAA_Erie_Diel1S_2200h metaG (SPAdes) (version 2) | ecosystem: Environmental > Aquatic > Freshwater > Lake ...
GAGAAATTAATAAATTCGCCAGATATTCGCCCTCCTGCATGGCCACGGGGGCAATTCCGGGTAAAGGTTTATCTCCCTGATGGGCAAAATTAGCCAGATCCCCGATCACAAAAATATTGGCATAACCAGCGATACTTAAATCCGGTTCGACGATTACCCGACCGACGCGATCGAGATTTACCCCAGTTCTTTCGGCCAAAATTCGCCCCATTCTCGATGCTTTTACCCCCGCTGCCCATAAAATTGTCTCGGCAGCGATTTCTGTGGTTTTTTCTCCCTGACGGACGCTGACACAACCTTCAACAATATTGGTAACGATGCTGTTAGTTTGCACTGTCACCCCTAATTTTGTGAGAGAAGCGGCAGCTTTAGCGGATAAATCGGGTGAATATGGGGGTAATACTCGATCCATCCCTTCTAAGAGCAAAATTTTCGCTTCTGTGGGGTTAATCTGGTGGAAATCAGACCTAAGCGCACCGTGGGCAATTTCAGCGATCGCTCCTGCTAATTCTACCCCCGTCGGTCCGCCTCCGACAATAACAAAAGTTAATAAAGCTTGCCGCTTTTCGGCATCGATTTCTTTCTCGGCCTTCTCGAAAGCGAGATAGATGCGACGACGCATTTCTACTGCGTCTTCAATGGTTTTTAACCCGGGAGCGTAGGGCTGCCATTGATCATTGCCAAAATAGTGATGACTGACTCCCGTGGCAATGACTAACTGATCGTAGGCGATCGGCGGGTGATCTTTCAAGATCACTTCTCCCTTAACTGGATCTATATCTATGGCATGATCGAGGAGAATATCTGTATTGTCATGACCCCGTAGGATTAAGCGCAAAGGTGAGGAGATATCGGCCGGAGACAGCGCCCCAGTAGCGACTTGATAGAGGAGGGGCTGAAAAAGATGGAAATTTCGCTTATCGATGAGGGTAACATGAACGGGGGCGTTTTTTAGGGCTTTGGCCGTGTATAAACCCGCAAATCCGCCGCCGATGATAACAACTCTTGGCTGTTTTTCAGTCATTGCTTAACAATAATTCATAAATTTTTCCCTAGTGTAGTCCGGATTGTCACAATTTAGCGGTGACGAGCGTTACCGAAAACAGCAGTCTTTAACCTAGAAAAAAATATAGATAAGCTGCCCGCGCATTTAAATTGCTTGTTGAGATGAGGCACTCTTGCACTCTTGCAAGAGTCAACAGAACGTAGGTTGGGTTGAAGCATGAAACCCAACGCCTGCTCATGTTACGCTACCGCTAACCCATCCTACAAATAATTTGCCTCCCTACTTAAGCTCTTGACTATCTAAATTACTCGTTAAGATTGCAGGGGAGCAGGGAGAGGCAGTTTGAGCATTTGTACTAAAATTTCCAATACGGAGTTGAAATTCAGTACAGCTTACAGTGCTTATGCCCAGAATTTGACCTATATATGCTCGAAAAACTTGAAAAGACCGCTACGCCGTTTTACCTAAGTTTATGACCTGGGTTAACCAGGTGGGAACTTATATTACGCGTTTCTGTTTCCGAGTACAAGCTCGGTTTACTACCACACGAATTGGTTATTTGCTCCCTTATCACAATCAAGCATAGATCAAAAAACTTGAAAGGCAGTCACCAACGTAGAAGCCCGATTTGTTTTCATCATAGCATTTTTTTTTCTCAGAGGCAAGAGGGGAGATTCAGTGATCAGTGATCAGTTATCAGATTTGAGTTTTCAGGTTACTTTTTACCGATCACAGCCAAAAAGCCTGCCAAAACCCAGCAATTCCCAGTAGATCCGTATGGGGGAAGTTCAGCTAAAAGAAGTTTGAAACGCTTGCTTGGCAATGCTTTGAAAATTTCATGGCTATTTCGGCAACCCGAATGTCCTGCTAAGAATAAGTTTCGGCTTTTGTGTCAATCTGCGCGCTCTTTGGGCGATCGCCCAAAGAGGCAGCCTCTCCCGCCACTGCCATCTGCACCATATTTTGAAACAGGTCTGTCAATGAAATTCCAGCAGCCTGAGCCATCATTGGAATGACGCTTTTCTGAGCAAACGAACAATACAAACCTGCTTCTAAAAACCACGGCTGTCCGTGTGGATCGATCCGAAAATCAAACAAACTGTAATGCCGACAGCCCAAAGCAACGTGACATTGTTTTGCGAGCGCCCAAACTCGCTGAGTCACTGGATCCCTAGGATCAACAATCCACGCCTTGGTTTTCTCTTTAGCAGCACAATCCAAACTACCATCTTGATTTTGCTTGAGTTTATCTGCATAAGTCCGAATCGGATGAGTTTCGGGATTCACGGCGTACTCTTCTAGCGGCAAGCAAACTAACTCGCCCGCTTGCACAATCACACCACAGCGAACTTCTCGACCCAGTTCGATAAACTCCTCAACTAAGACTTCATCTGCATACTCAAAGGCAGTTGCTAAAGCAGCATCTCCATCGGTTGTCTCGGTAACTAAACTCAAACCCAATGAATTATCGGAATGGTTCGGCTTAATAATCGACGGACGGGATACAGATAAGCAATCGCCTCGATGCAGAACCTTGCCAGCGGGCACGGTCACCCCGGCTGCGGAGACAACCGCTTTCGCCTTTGCCTTATCTGCCGCTAACGCCATTAGCTCAGCCGAATTTCCCACATACGGAATTTTGAGCAGATCGAATAGCGCACGGTACTGAGTCATTCCGGGCAGGCAGAACATTTGGGGCACCATCACATCGATCTGAAGTTGAATTAAAACCGCGACCGCTTCAGGGACTGAAACTGAGGGAGTCTGGGCGATCTCGGCATTGTCTAAAGATTTGGGAAACCGCCACCTCAAATCTGGCGACACGTAGGCAATGTGGAACTCATAGAGGTCTGGATTCGCCGTATTTTGTAGACAATCTTGGGCATAGAGTTGCGACAACTCACAGTAAAAATCGCTCACAGCAGAGCCAACTAGATGCAAAATCTGCAATTTTTCCATGCTCTAGTCTCCTCCCAGTTCAACAAGCTTGCCAATGTTGAAGTCAATCCGAATCCATTCACTGCCGCGCCGAAAACTTCCCAGCAGTAATAGCGGAATCTGCCAATGATGCACCATTAAAAAAGGGAGGGGATCGTCCCACTCAAAGATGGCATCTTTGCCGTTGACGAGAATCTGTAATCGTTGCCTGAGCATCTTTGGAGAAAGTAGCTGGGTTAGCAATCTCCAAACTTCGTGATAAGTCCAATAGGTTGGGCGGCTAGAGGCAAGTGGCTGAGCCATCTGGGGGAGTGGATGTAGATTTAGATAAGCCTGTGCTACATCAGGATGGTTGTAGAACATCGTGATGGCAGAGTGTGTGCGCGGATTGCATTCGATCGCATAAACCTGTCCATCATCTGCTGCCTGAATGAAGTCGAAAGACACTTGTCCCGTAAGGTTCAGCCCCTTGACAAAGGCGAGAATCCACCGTTCAATCTCAGAATGATCAACGTGTTCGTAGTTGACCTGAAACGCTGAAGACTTGCAGCAGCAGTGCAGCTGCACGTGTCCTTGACGAACAGTACTATGGGTACAATATTCTTGCCCTGGAATATACTCCTGCATAATCCAGGGATTTGCTTCAGAAATGGGTAGCGCTCGCAGAAAAGTCGCCGTTTCCTCAGCATCTCGTAGGGGCAACTGCGTCAGCTCCAATCGCCGCACTGAATCGTAAGGAATGCTTTTGAGGATATAGGGACGCTTTGCCTTACTAAAATCAAAGTCAATCACCTGCTGAGGATGGGTGATGCGATGGGATTTTGGCACGCTTAACCCTAGGGTTCCAGCGGCGATCGCAAAGGCGTACTTATCATCCAGTTGCTTGAGCCTCTCCACATCCACATGCATGACGGTGCAATGGGGCGCCAGCATTTCGGCAATGAGCGCATCATAATAACTGGCAACGGGGCTACAAACGGGAACGTAAACAGTAACCTTTTCTTTTTGCACAATCTCCAGTAATGCCTGAGCATACTGGGACGATTGCGGTTTTGGTATGGTGTAGAACCGATCAACGCACCGAGAAAAGCGGTGTCCGGTTAACCAGTACTTGTGCATCTCCACTAGGATGACTCGGTGCCCTGCTTTGTGAAATGATCGCGCAAGCTGCAAGGCTTTAGTCATCTTGCCGCCGCTAATGAGAACCGTTTGCGGATTTACTGTGGTTGATCGCGCCGGGCGAAGAACTAGCGATCTCAGCAAAGCAATCGACACGAGGGTAAGGTTGAACGGCAATGCCAGCAGCAGCAAAGTAAGAGTGGCAAGGGTTTTTAAGCGCGATCTCACCCCGATGCTGCCCGCACTGACCGCTGGCTCAGAGAGAAGCTTAACGGGAGCGGTTTTTATCATAGGTTTAAGTGGGCGGATTAATGGACTACATACGCCGAATCAAGGTCAAGCCGTCTCGCAGAGGTAGCAGGACTTGCTCAACTCGTGGATCGTGGCTCAGGGTTTGGTTGAACTGTGCGATCGCCTTGCCATTGGGCGTAGGCGTTTCCGAGAGATAGGGCTGCCCCTGCATCAAAGTATTGTCCGCACAGATTAACCCGTTTGGAGCTAACAGCGAGGTAGTCAGGAGCAGATTGAGGTAGTCGATGTAACCTGCTTTATCGGCATCAATAAAGACTAGATCGAACACCTCTCCTGCCTCTGCAAGCTGCTTGAGGGTTTCAAGAGCAGGCGCAACCTTGACTACGATTTTGTGTCCGGCCGTCGACTCGTTAAAACACTGCCGCGCAAATTCAGCCACATAAGCATCAACTTCACAAGCCACGACCTGTCCATCGCTGGGCAATGCCTCTGCCATCGCTAGAGCCGAATAGCCCGTAAACATGCCAATCTCTAGCACCCGTTGCGCTTGCGTCAAATGCACCAGAAATTTGAGCATTTGACCTTCCACATGCCCAGAGAGCATTTCCTGCTCTAGCTGGCGCACTGTTTCACCATCCGTAAATCGCTTGCTCCAGTCCTCCGCTTGAGTCCGTTGCACCAAGGCAGCCAAGGCAGGCGATTCGGGTGTCGTACAAACATCCAAATACGGGTCGAGTCCGCAAGCTAGGGCACAGACTTGCTGCAATTCAGCTTTGAAAACCGGATCAAGCCCATCGATCGACTCGGCGCGACCGACCAAGGCTGCTAACTTCGCTGAGATAATTCCAACGGGCGTAACGGGTCTCATACGCCTGCTCCCTCTAAGGCTGGCTCGAGGCGCACGTACATATCCTCACCATTGCCCTGACGAGGATAGTTTTGAGCGATCGCTCGGTGAACCCCTAAGGCATTGTCCAACTCAGATCGCGTTAGGTCGTTCATAAACACGCATTGCCCAATCGGGCGGGGAGCCGCTGCTCGCTGCAACCCATCGCGAGTCCGCGTAATTGCTTCGGTCGCTTTCCACAGGAGTTCTGGGGTGAGATAGGGGCTATCGATCGCCAGCCCCAATCGGCTCATTAAGCCTAAAATGCGATTGCGGTCTTCAACCGAAATATAGCCGCGCAACTGGGCGATTGTCGCCGTAAATGCCATATCAATGTTGACGCTATGACCGTGCAACATCGGTGGTTCTGGCGTTAATTCTAGCGTCGGACTCCAGGTATGACCGTAAGCAATCACTCGATCCAAATCTAGCTCATGCAGGTTGGGCACCTCTAGCTCTAACATGACTTGAATTGCCTTGTAAGTCAGACGGTGCCCCACAGCTTGCAACTCAGGGGTGCCATTCAGATAGCCAAAACGGCTGTGCAGCAATGCCGCACCATGTTCTTCTAGCAGCTCAAAGATTTCTTGATTGCCCACAACTGCAATCTTGATTAACTCTGCCATTCCGTTGCGAATTTGATCGATCGGCAAAGTTCCCAAAAATGAGAAATCAAGAATCACCTTTTGAGAGGCATGATACGCACCAAGACGATTCTTTAGTTTGCCGTGATTGACAGCAACCTTAATCGCCACGCTAGCATCAATCAAGCCAATCAAGCTTGTGGGCACGCGAATGTAGTTGGTTTTGCGACGATAGGCAGAACAAGCGAACCCAGCAACATCGGTCGTGAGTCCGCCACCCACAACCAAAACAGGCTCCTTACGCACCAGTCCAAAGTCGGCAAACGCATCGACAATCTTCTCGAAAGTTCTCAGAGTCTTTTCAGGCTCTTTGATACTGACTTGAAAAACAGTCAAATCGATTTGATAGTGAGCGAAGTACCGAACGATCTGCTGGCGATACAAACCGTAAACAGTTTGATCAATCACCATCAAGCAGCGTCTGAATGGTGCATAACTTTCGGCAATTTCGGGATTCCCAATTTTGAAAGCACCGTTTACATAGAGCAAACTGAAATCAATCTTTTCGTAGCCTTCAATATGAAAGGCACAATCTGTGGACGTAAAAGTAGCCTTGATGCCTGCCATAAGGTTTCATTCTGAGATTCTGTTACAAAGGTAACAGAATCTCAGAATTTATTCAACATCTCCTGCCAACAACCAGCAATTCCAAAGGCAAACGGTAGCACAGAATACAGAACCCGTCTTACTCTTGCCTTTCAAAATGGAGTGAAGGGTTTGAACAGTGGGTTTCGGGGGAATGGAAGTCAAACAACTGGGTTTTCTGGGGATGCTGAGCTATTTCCAGCTAGTTATCGCTGGGATAACTGAGCCTCGAAGTGCCAGCAATGCTACCCGCTACAGTCTGAAAGACGGAATATTAGGGGCATTCGCCGCCTTTTTTCGCCAGAATGAATCATTTCTAGAATATCAGCGTCAACTTAATAGTCGTTGTGGACGAGATAATGCTCAAAGTCTGTTTGGTTTGGTCAATATCCCGACAGTAGAGCAGATGCGGAACATCCTCGATGGAATAGCCGCAAAGCATCTTTTTCCCCTGTTCAAATGGATTGATCAAGGGCTGAAGGAGCCAGGCTATTTGAGGGGGTTTGAGGCGTTGGATGGCAACTTACTCGTCGCCCTAGATGGGACTCAGTACTATAGTTCAGAGAAAATTAGTTGTCCTTGTTGCTCAAGCCGCACCTCAAAACAGGGAAAGATAACCTATCAAATCAGGAGAAAGGTAAAATTGGCTAAAGATTTAGTTTATCAAGCAGCCAAAAACGCTTTGATCAAAGATAATTGGTTAATTACTCATGACCCTTATACGATAAGTTTTGGAGGGGTGAATATGGCTGTCGATTTAGGCGCAGAAAAGCTGATTGCTGCGACTAAAGATCATCAAAAGATTGCCGTAGAAATTAAAAGTTTTTTAGAGGGGTCTTCAGCGATCTCAGAATTTCATACTGCTCTAGGACAATTTCTTAATTATCGGGCGGTTTTAAAGAGAAAAGATCCAGATAGAGTCTTGTTTTTAGATTCCTAGTTTTACTTACGACACTTTTTTCTCTTTAGATTTTACCCAATTGATGATTAGAGAAAACCATTTAAAATTAATCATTTTTTCGCCAAGTCAGGAGGTAATCTTAACATGGATAAGTTAGCAAAATATCGTCAATTAGTCAAAAGTATTCTTTCGGAATATACTCAATATAAACCCACTGGTAATGATTTGGAGATTCAAGCTATTTTTGATGAACAAAAAGAACATTATCAGGTCGTTACTTTTGGGTGGGAAGGCGAAAAGTATGTACATTATTGTCTTATTCATATTGACCTCAAGTCTGATAAAATTTGGATTCAATGGAATATGACAGAACAAGATATTGCTGAAGATTTAGTTAGACTAGGTGTTCCTAAAAAAGATATTGTCATTGGCTTTCATCCTCCTGTACTTCGTCAATTGACCGATTATGCAGTAGGATAGATTAATTTATCCTACTGCAATTGATCCCAGTTAGCTGTCTGGTTCTTGGGGGTTATCTGTTGGTGACTTTGCTTTTTTTGATAGGATACCTTTTACTTTTATTGCGGCTAAACCTAGTCCGAGCAAGCCTAAACCAAAGATATTAGAGGGTTCAGGGACAGTCTGTGGAGGCTGTGCGGCAGATTTTATTGCCAGGCGATCAAATACAATAAAGTCTGCACCGCTACCAGCAGCAATACCAATAGAGTTGATAGTTTCTCCAGCTTCAGCATCAATTCTTAGATAAATACTCTTAATTCCTGTACCTAGAATTGGAGATGGATTAAAAGAACTGAAAGAACGAAAAAATGAACCATTAACTAATAAATTTGCATTAAAGTTTAAGTTGGAAACTCCAATTCCAACCGAAGTAAGACTGTTAGAAAATTTTAGAGATGTAACATCAGACAAGCTAACAAATCCTTGCCTGCTGTTTGTCAAAAAACTAATACCATCCCAAGCATCATTTACCAAATAAGAAGCATCACCTATACTGACCACGTCAGGTAAAATATTAACCGGTCCAAGATTGGGAGATGCCCATTACACTGATAATCCGGGAATTAAGGTTGTGTCCTCAAAATCTTCAATCTGAAATCCTGTGATTCCAGCGATTGCGTCACTAAAACCGATGGGTGAAAATGTAGTAAGTGTGGCTCTTCGGTTTGTGTTATGCAATGGATGGGGGTTATAAGGAATGAAACCCTTATAGAGACAGACATTACCGCGATTTTTGTCAATTGTTTGCGATCTAGAGCGAACTAATCAATTAAATCTCTTGCCAGATAAGGATTTAGTCGATTTATGCCCCCATATCGAACCATACCAAGTCCCGAAGAGCCGTAAGTGTGATTGCCTGAGCAGAATTTATTCCGATGAAAGATAATAGCACAGCACCAGTAACTGTTGTAATTGATGCATGAAAAATTAGACGATTCATGATGAATTTTCTCCTTAATTTGATTACTTCAAAACTTTAACAATCGAACTGAAACAGATTACTCTTCAAAAAACTGGCTCTTCGGTTTGTGTTATGCAATGGACGGGGGTTATAAGGGATGGAACCCTTATAGAGAAAGGCATTGCTTCGATTTTGGCCAATTGTTTTCTATCTAGAGCGAACTAATCAATTAAGTCTCTTGCCAGATAAGGATTTAGTCGATTTATGCCCCCCTATCGAACCATACCAAGTCCCGAAGAGCCAAAAAACTCAGCCCTAATTAAATTTGAGACCTTAATTGTAGAGGACTGATTTTCTCCAGATATGCTGGCAAATCATCCAGAGAAAGCATTGAGAGAATATTTATCGATTTTGTCTTCTCTCTTGGCATCCATCCAAAGCCTTAAAGCCTTATTACGGATGAATTGTACTGTACGAATAGCTTCATCAATGGCAGAACACTGACTTGGTTTGACGACTGCTTTCATTTCTAAGACAATCATTGTTTATCGACCTCAAACAACCCTGACAGGGGGACAAGCTGGCTGAACTCCTTACAGCACAAGCTTTTTGGGGTGTTCGAGCGAAAAAGTTCGATGCAGATCACCCCCCATTGTTGATAAAGATTTCTAATAAGCTCGCCCAAATCCCTGATTCTCTCGTTAGCTTTTTGGCTGAAAGGGATGTATCTATTTGTAACTGAGGAGCCTAAAAACCTTTGTGGACAACGCTTTGAGATGTCTTGTCCCCCTGTCAGCAAACAACCTATTTTATCCTAACGCTCTTCTGGAACTTTCGGAAATCCCCGACCGAATCCAGATTCTGAAACCCTTGCTTGACAAGTGATCGCTAACTTTTTTTCTCATAAAAACTCAAATATCGGGTTTCTGTTAGTTAGCGATAGCTTGAAGGCTTACCCCATAAGAGAGCTAGAGTTTAGAGACTGTAAGATTTTTGCCAGAGTCCCAGAAGAGCGCTAACCTGTAGAGCATCGGATTGTCAAGATTTTGTAAACACTGAGCTTTTACATTGAGCCTGTCGAAATGTCGTGCTTCGCTGTTTTATACTGGTCGGGGTTTCATCCCGTCGCTAAGTGCGAGGGTCTTCACCCCGACATTCAAGATAAAACCTCCTCTACCGAATCACCACCAAAACCTGATTTAGGGGTTACAAAGGTGAGATGCTCCCCTTTTAGACTTTATGCTCGATGATGCCATCCCTAGGGCTCTCGTTAATTCTTCTTGATGTTGGATTGGGACGTACCGGGCAAAAGGGTTTGATGTTCCGTATCATTTGCTACATTCTGAATTTGGAATTGCTGGCCAACACCTGATCTTGTTGGCTCTGTGAAAGTCTGGGACTACAATAGAGAAAAGTGACAATTTTTGCCAGAGTGATCACCGAGGACTAATAAAGAATGACGGCTATCCTAGGGAAACCTGCCACACTTAACACTCCGATTCTGCACCGTCTTGCCAATGGTTTAACGATTATTGCCGAAAGTCAACCGGTAGAAGCGGTTAATCTCAATGTCTGGCTGCAGGTCGGCTCGGCCTTAGAATCGGATCAGATCA
>Ga0209972_10004604_pt1 | contig 10363 bp, 10 predicted proteins | sample NOAtaG_7_FD_187302 | JGI IMG/M metagenome (GOLD analysis project Ga0209972, IMG submission 187302) | Freshwater lake microbial communities from Lake Erie, under a cyanobacterial bloom - NOAA_Erie_Diel1S_2200h metaG (SPAdes) (version 2) | ecosystem: Environmental > Aquatic > Freshwater > Lake ...
AGCATTCCTTGATAGAGCTTGCTCTCATTTAATTTAAAGAAAACATTCCACGTTGAGTCATAAATCGCTCCATTCATGGCGCTAGTTGCAAGCAAGCCTGGGGCGATAAAAACTGTGTAGTCAATCGTTTTATCTCCCAGCGTCACGTTTCCAATTAGCTCGCCCATTCCATAGCCAAAAGCAAGTAAATAGAGCACCGGTTCAACAAAGCCTGTGGCTACCGGAACCCAGGTTGAGGAGCGAAGAGCAATTAAAGATCTTTCAATGATTGCTCGAGCGCGCCCAGCATAGAGCTGATGACCAACACGGTTAGCTCTGGCATCTGCAATTGCAACTGCGTTACTCATTTAGTCAACCTCGTTGTGAAAGTTCTATTGGCAAGAGCAAAACCACCAATAAGTAGAGCTAGAAGAAATGCGAAGTGGATAATCAACATTTGAGCGCTAATTGAGTATCCATATGAGAAGTATCTGCCAAGTTCTGTCGCATGCCATAGCGGCGAGATCCAACCAATAGGCTGCAGGTAAATAGGCATTGTGTTGAGCGGGAAAAATGTGCCTGAGAAGAGAAACATCGGCATGATTATTAGGCGTCCAAGAACTGTCATGAAGTAATCATCATTTTTAACTTTGGCAGTAATTCCCATAATGATTGCTGCAAAAGCGCCTGCAGCAAATATCGTTACCGGTATGACATCCCAAGATTGTTCAACACTCATTACTCCAAATGCAATAAGCACTGCCCAATAGCAAATCACAGTGAAGGTGACTCGAGCCAAAGCGGCGATAAAAACACCAAGTGCAATTTGTGGACCAGTAATCGGTGTGGCATTCATTGCATAAAAGAGTTTTCTCCACTTAAAACCTTCCATTACCGGAAACATTGCTTCATCCAAAGCTCCAGTAATTGCAGCACTTGCAAGAAGTGCTGGTGCAATAAAGGTTATATATTCAACTCCGCCGGTTCCAGAAGTTCCCGAATTCTCACTTACTAAAACGCCAACTCCGATACCAATTGCAATTAGATAAAAGAGTGGATTTCCAATTGCGACAATTGCAATGATGCCTTTCCATTTAAGCATCGCAGACATACGTGCCTCTGCTACATATATAGCTCCGATGCTTCGCACCTTAGCAACGTTGATACCAGAATTCATTCGATCAAGGTTCTTCCGGTTAAGCGAAGGAAAACATCTTCGAGTGAGCTGCGACGGACTAGAGAGGTAGTGGGGTGAAGCTTTTTGTTTAGTATTTCTTCAAGTAGAGCTTCGCCATCTTCAACATACATCAAGATTCGATCTGGCAATTCCTCCATCCGAGAGCACATAGCCCTAAGCGTTGGAGCAATCTCCTTATTCCTATCAGAACCAAAGCGAACTTCCAGAACTTCCTTCGTTGAGTAGGCCTTGATTAACTCGAGTGGAGAACCCTCAGCCATGATCTTGCCTTTATCCATTACAACTAAGCGATCACAGAGTTGTTCTGCTTCATCCATAAAGTGAGTAGTAATAACTAAAGTCACACCTAACTCTTTGAGGCGAAACAACCTATCCCAGAGAATGTGACGAGCCTGGGGATCAAGGCCAGTAGTTGGTTCATCAAGCATCAAAATGTCAGGTTCACTAACAAGTGCTCTAGCAATTGTTAATCGACGCTTCATTCCACCACTTAGCGCATCAACTTTCACATCACGTTTTTCTTCTAATTGCGCAAATTCCAATAGCTCTTCTATTTTGGTGCGGATAAACTTTTTACTCAGACCAAAGTAGCGTCCATAAATAAATAAGTTTTCAGTAACGGTTAGTTCAGTATCTAGATTGTCTTGCTGAGGAACAACGCCGAGGTGCGCCCTGATTTGCGGGCCATGTTCTTCAGGATCTCTTCCTAAAATTGTAATTGTTCCTGAAGTGCGCTGGGAGGTGGCAGCGATAATTCGCATCGTTGTTGACTTACCAGCACCATTGGGGCCCAGTAGACCAAATGACTCACCTTTGGCGACATCAAAGTCGATGGCATCTACAGCTGTGAAATCCCCGTAGCGCTTAGTTAAGCCACGGGCAGAGATAAGGGCTTCAGACATTGTTTTATCCTATCGCGCTCTAGTAGGTCTATAGTTCTGCTACGTGCGGTTAATTCATCAACCAAATCACGATCTCACCTACGACGATGTCTTTATGATTCCGTCGCGCTCTGGCGTTAGTAGTCGCATGGATGTTGATTTAAATACTTTAGACAATACCGGGGCCACGATTCCATTAGTAGTTGCCAACATGACTGCAATTTCTGGCAGAAGAATGGCAGAGACCGTTTCACGGCGCGGTGGTTTAAGTGTTATCCCGCAAGATATTCCAATTGATGTAGTTACTGAAGTCATCTCATGGATGAAATCCCGAGATATTCTCTTTGATACCCCAATTACTTTAACGCCGGAGCAAACAGTTGCTGACGCTGCATCTCTAATTCATAAGAGAGCCCATGGCGCAATCGTGGTAGTTGAAAACAATAAGCCACTGGGAATTGTGATGGAAGAGGATTGGGAGGGCGCTGATCGCTTCACTCAATTAAGCAGAATTATGTCGAAGGATTTAATGGTAATTCCAAGTTCTGTTAGCGCGCGACAGGCCTTTGATTTACTAACAGAGAAGAATCGTCGCCTTGCTCCAGTAGTTGATGTTAGTGGCAACTTAATTGGAATTATCACCAAAATCGGCGCGCTACGGGCCACGCTATATAAACCAGCACTTGATAATCAAGGACGATTAAGAATTGGCGCAGCACTTGGAGTTAATGGAGATGTGAAGACCAAGGCAGCAGAATTAATAAGAGCAGGAGTTGATCTATTAGTTCTTGACACTGCACATGGCCACCAAGAGAAGATGATTGAAGCCCTAAAAGCTATCCGCTCGTTAAATCCATCTATTCCAATTGTTGCTGGCAATGTTGTTACTGCAGAAGGTGTTAAAGATTTAATTGAAGCAGGGGCAGATATAGTCAAAGTTGGCGTTGGACCTGGCGCGATGTGCACAACCAGGATGCAGACCGGAGTTGGCAGACCACAATTTTCGGCAGTGATGGAGTGCGCAGAGGCTGCTAGAAAACTTGGGAAACATATCTGGGCAGATGGCGGCATCAGACATCCAAGAGATGTTGCCTTAGCACTTGCTGCTGGCGCATCATGCGTGATGGTTGGTTCATGGTTTGCCGGAACTTATGAATCTCCAAGTGATTTAAGAGTTGATTCCTCAGGTCGGTTATATAAAGAGTCTTTCGGAATGGCATCTGCAAGGGCAGTAGCAGCTAGAACATCAAATGAGGATGCATTTGAGCGGGCTAGAAAAGCGTTATATGAAGAGGGCATTTCAACCTCTCGTATGTATTTAGATCCAATTCGTCCTGGAGTTGAAGATTTAATTGATGAAATCATTGCTGGGCTTAGATCATCTTGCACTTATGCGGGAGCGAAGAACTTAAGTGAATTTGCGCAAAAAGCTGTGATCGGAATTCAAAGTGCATCAGGATATGCAGAGGGACGAGCCCTTAATACCTCTTGGAGTAAGTCTTAAGCCACCCTGGCATATCTAGAGGCAAGAATAAGAAGATAAGAAAGCCCCGCTAATAACATCAAAGTCCAGCGCAGCTCAAATGCATCAGCAATAAACCCAATAAGCGGGGGACCGATAACAAAACCGAAGTAGGAAACGCCAGATACTTTTGCAACTGCTTCAGATGGAGCGATAACTCCAGAGTATTTAGTCAAAGCAATAGTTCCAGCAGCGCTAAACATCAAAGGAATAACTACCGATAAACCAATTCCAAGTAAAAACCAAGCGACCATAATTGCAGGAATCCCGCCGATCAATAAACCTGCGCTAAGACCAGTGCCAGCAATAACACCACCTGCTGCAATGACTTTAGAAGCGCCAAAACGGTGAGCAAGATAATCACCAGAGAGCCGTCCAATAATCATCGCCGTGCAGAAGACAATATAAGGAAGAGTTGAAATGAAGGGAGATGCACCAAAGGTTTCACGGGCTAAAACTCCTCCCCAATCACCTGCTGCTCCCTCACTTAGAGCTGCAAACAAACCAAAGAGGCCCAATATGGCAAAGATAAACGGATGCTTAGCTCTCTTCTCATCTCCAAAGTGGTGAGTATCAGCAGATGCTGGAAGAAGAAGTGGTCGCACCAGAAGAGCAGCAACGATATAAACGAGTGCAAGTGATGAGGCTTGAGTAAGTGGAGTTATCTCTAATTGCGAAAGTACTCCGCCCAATATTCCGCCGAATAAAGTGCCAACCGAGAACATCGCATGAAATACGCTCATTAATCGTCGCCCAGCACGCTGTTCAACCACTACAGCGTGAGCATTCATTGAAACATCTTGAGTGGCAAGTACAAATCCAAAGATAAATAAAGTTATCCAAAACCAAGTAAGCGAGAAGAGAGCACCAAGAAGCAAATAAGAGAGAGCCAGTGCAATAGTTGAGAAGAAGATAATTGGTTGACTTCCAAATTTTGCTGAGTATTTACCTGCAGGTTTAAGGGCTAGAAATACCCCAGCTGATACAAAGAGTAAAGAGAGACCAAGGGTTCCATTTGAAATATCTAGAATCCTTTTAAAGTCTGGAATTCTTGCCACGAAGCTTCCAGCGCTAAAGCCATTAATGATAAAAGTTACAGTTACCGCTATACGAGCACGGCTTAGAGCAAGGTCCATAAGTTGCGAAGTCTACTCAGTCAAGGTTGAATTATCTTTAAGGCTTTATTCAGAAAATAGTGGTTAGGTTTGGCGCATGAAAAATTTATCTACATTTAGCAAGGTAATGGTTGGCTTTATTGCGGGCGCATTTGTAGCTGGCAGTGTGGCTGTAGCGGTCACCCCAGATATGCCCCCAACCAAGGTCTGTGTCGATAATCGAACCAAAGCCCTTTATTCAGCAACTAATGGAAGTTGCACCAAAACTCGCACCCTGATGGAGGTTGCCGGATCTGGAGTTAATGTAGAAAGTATTGCCTCTGCTGTTTCGCCTTCAGTGGTCTCTATTGCAGTTAGCGCAACTACTGGAAGCGGTAGTGGATCTGGCGTTATTTATCGCACCAATGCTTCTTCATCTTTTATTATTACAAATAATCATGTCATTGAATCAGCAGCAACAAGTGGCAGCGTTAGAGTTGAACTAAATAATGGCGATTATGAAAAAGCCACTATTGTGGGAAGAGATAGCACCTACGACATTGCAGTTCTAAAAATTGATCGTGGAAATCTCAAGATAATTACAGTAGGCAACTCCAGTAAGTTAGCAATCGGAGAACCAGTTGTGGCATTTGGTTCCCCACTTGGGCTATCAGGAACAGTAACTAGCGGAATTGTCTCAGCACTAAATAGACCCGTTACAACTGGAAGCTTTGGCGCAGAATCATTTATCGATGCAATTCAAACCGATGCAGCTATTAATCCTGGCAATTCAGGAGGTCCATTAGTTGATGGAACAGGAGCGCTTGTAGGAATCAACTCTGCTATTGCAACGCTAAGTTCTGGAACTTCTGGATCTATTGGACTTGGTTTTTCGATTCCTATTAATCAGGCAAAGCGAGTTGTTGATGAAATCATCGCTACTGGAAAATCATCTAGACCATTCCTAGGCGTTAATTTTGATACTAGCTACACCGGCTTGGGCGCAAAAGTATTGCGATTAGTTCCGGGGGAAGCTGCTGATAAAGCTGGCATTCCAGCAGGCGCCATTATTAGAGAGATTGAAGGAAAGAAGATCAACGATCTAATAACCGCAATTGTTAGAGTCCGCTCCTTTGCCCCTGGCGATACTGTGAAGATCACAGTTGATATGCCAGGCGGTGGATCAAAGACCTTCTCGGTGGTACTAGGCAGGGCCGACTCACAGTAATTGTGAGTTCTAAGGGCCAGCTGAAATAACACCTGATAAGTTAAGGCTTACTCGCAGCGCTACTAGTGAATGGAGAAGTGCATTGGCCGACGAACACAACGATGATGATGTTAATGATGAAATCATTACTGAAGAAATGTTGTGGGAACGAATACCTGAAACTCAAGGTGTAGATCGAGCCAGTACTTATTACGAATTAAGTGCGCGCATTTATGCTCGTGGCCAATACGATGAAGCTCTAGCTCTTGCTGAAACAGCTCGTGACATTTACTCAGAGCTTGGAAGTGCAGCCCCTAGCGAAGGATTAGCGCAGGCTTATTCAGCAATTGGTTATAACCTAAATCAATTAAAGCGAATGAATGAAGCAGCAACTGCTATGAGTAAAGCTGTGGAATTACTTCGAGAGAATAAATCACCAATGGCTCTTGAATTGGCCTGCACGCTAGGTGAATGGTGGTTTAGTTCCAAGGAGTATCAGAACACCATTGATTGCATGCAAGAGTGCGCCCGCGAACATTTAATTGATGGAAATGAGCTAGGAGCAGCGACTGATTTTCATTTAATTGGCTGTGCCTACCGAGAATTAAAGATGTATGAAAAAGCGCTAGAAGCCTTCTTTGAGGCAAGGAAATATTTCAAAGATGCTAAAGAGGTAATTCATGTAGCAAGATGTGATCAGAAAATCGCTCATTGCTATACCGAACTTGGTGATGCCGATTCTGCGCTCACTGCAGCCCAAAAGGCTGTCGATGTATTTACAACTGCACATGACCAACGCCGCCTAACTTATGCCTCATTTGAACTGGGCAAAGCCCAAGTCCTATCTGGCGAGGTTTATGAAGGTTTGACTACTTTGGAGCGAGTCCTTGATACCGCAGCCGAGGCTGATCTCAAAGACTTTGAATTTATAGTCTCTATTGAGCGGCGAATTGCAGCAATTCTTCACACTCTAGGTCGCTCCGATGAGGCGATTGAAATTGAACGAAGAATTAAATCAGTCTCAGAAGTAATTGAAGATTAGTGAGCGCAGTAGATCTCTCTCATCTTAAGGGGCGCGATAATTTAATTATCACCATGGTCTGCTACGGCAATATCTGTCGCTCTCCAATGGCAGCAGCAGTTCTTGCTAATAAAGTTTCAAAGCTTGAGCGTCCAAAGATATTTGTTGATTCTGCAGGGACTTCAAATTGGCATGTTGGCCAAGGACCAAATCCTCCATCGAAGAGAACTTGGGAGAAGGCTGGATATTCCTTTGAACATATTGCATCGCAATTTAGTTACTCACGTCTTGTAGCAGCTGACCTAGTTTTAGTTATGGATAAAGACAATCACGCCGAGGTGAGTAAATATGTCACAAGCGATGAAGAAGAACGCAAGATTTATTACTTAAGACAATTTGATCTAAGCGTTCCTGATTCATTAGAGGTTCCAGATCCATACTCACTGCCAGATTCAGCATTTGAAAAAGTTTTGGAGATGGTAGAAAAAGCAACAGATGGACTAATAAAGCAATTACTTATTTAAGTGCTGCATCGCCCAGGCATACATAGCAATCGCGCCAGCAGCTGAGGCATTCATTGATCTAGTTGAGCCATATTGCTTGATTGATAGAACTTGGCTGCAGACTGCTACCGCCTCATCTGACATACCAGCTCCCTCTTGACCGAGAAAGAGCACGCATTCTTTGGGCAATTTAGCGCTCTCTAAAGGCTTTGATATCTCTAGGTTATCAATCCCAATGATCTCCACTTTATGATCATCAGCCCAAGCTTTGAATTCAGCGATAGTGGCGTGGTGAATAACTGTTAAATACTTATCTGTGACCATTGCTCCTCGTCGATTCCAGTCGCGTTTTCCTACGATATGAACGCTAGAGACATTAAAAGCATTTGCAGTCCTTACAACTGAGCCAATGTTTAAATCATGTTGCCAATTTTCGATTGCTATTCGAAGGCTATGTCGCTTGGTATTTAGATCACTGACAATTGCTTCAACTTTCCAATAGCGATACTTATCAAGCACATTGCGGCGATCACCATTTTCAAGTAATTCAGGATCAAAGTGCTCATCACTTGGCCATGGTTTTGGATGAGGACCTACTCCCACTACGGGATAAAACTCACCGGGACCAATTTCACCTGGCGGCAAACTCATAGATTACTTACCAACTTCTTTGCTTGATCGACAATTCTCTTCTCATGTTCTTTTAATTCATGACCTGGATAATTATTTCCATGGGCAAATGGATCAGCTAATTTCTTAACTCCACTTAGCTCCTCTAAAACAAAGAGCCCACAAAATGGCGCATACGATGCGCTATAACCACCTTCATGAGTCATCATTAATTTTCCAGCACAAACTTGGCTAGCCACATCCATAAGCTTTCTAGTCATAACTCGATAGCCTTCAGCAGTAACTAACATTCTTCCTAGCGGGTCATAAACCGAGGAATCAAAACCTGAGGCAACGGCGATGATATCTGGCTTAAATTGCTTAATTGCAGGAATTACAACTTCATCAAATGCGTAGTAATAACCACCATGACCGGTTCCTGGCGGAAGTGGAATATTTATATTGGTTCCAACCCCAACAACATCAACACTTCCTGTGTCATGGGGATATAGCTGGTCTTGATGAAGCGAGATTGTTAATACATTTGGATCATTTAAAAATATTGATTCAGTGCCATTTCCATGATGAACATCCCAGTCAACTACAGCTACCCGAAGATTCTTTTTATGTGTTTTCTTTGCCACTGCAATTGCCACTGCAAGGTTTGAAAAGATGCAATAACCCATCCCAGTTTCAGAGACTGCATGATGACCAGGCGGTCTGATGAGGGCATATCCATTATCAACATCGCCATTTAAGACGGCTTCAAATAATTCAATTGCTCCACCTGCGGCCATAGCAGCAATTTCATATCCACCTTTAGCAAATGGCGTTGTTAAATCACCGCCATCACCACCAAGTCTTGAAGCAGATTGCTTCTTTATCCGCGCAATATGTTCTTTGGTGTGAACTGTTTCTAACTCTGTCTCGCTCGCAGCTCTTACTGGAATTCGAGTTAAATGTTCGATTAAACCTGAAACCACAATTAATTCATGGATTCTCTTCTTAGTCTCAGGATTTTCATAATTCATATATGGCTGCAGGCCCGCTCCAGGATCTGAAGGCATATCTCCGACAAAGGTGCCTGTGTCATGCCATCCAAATATCTCGTGATAAACATAACCAGTACGCATAGGCTCAAGCCTAAAGCCAAGTTGGATAAATGACTATTACTCTTTCGTCCATGGCTAAATCAAGAGTTGCTCTACTTCTAGCGCTATTGCTAGCCATTAACCCACTTGAGGCATCAGCGCTTCACTCTCTTGATAAGTATGTAAATAGTAAGCATCTTGCCACCCCGGGCCTACTCATCCTTAATCCACTAGATGGTCAGGTAATTGCGCAGAACGCTCCAGATTCACTACGCGTTCCAGCATCTGTTCTAAAACTTGTTTCATCAACGGCAGCACTTCACTTTGTGGGTGGGGAGAGAAGGTATGTCACAACTATTTTTACAACAGAGAAAGAAAATACCTATCTAATAAAGGGCTCGCTAGATCCCTGGATGACCAGCAATCTAACGTTAGCCAAGAAGAATGGGCAGAGATATCTCCCCTCACTTATTAGTAAAGCAAACTCAGAGAATAAAAAGAGGTTAACGATTTACTACTCAAGCCTCTTTGAAAAAGATCGATATGACTTAAACCTGAATCTAAAGAGAAAAGGTATTAAGGCCACATTTAAGAAGGTCGATGCAGCTAAAGCTAAAGAGATAGCAAAAGAGGAGATTGCCTCAGCAACTTCACTTCCTCTTTCAGAGATGATCAAGTTTGTAAACCTCTATAGCGATAACACTCTGGCAAATCGCTTAGCAATGGCAGCAGCTCGCGAGATTGGATTTGAGAGAACAAGTAAAGGCCTCACCCAAACCTTTAAATTAGCCTTGGAGGAAATCGGAGTTAATAGCGAAGGTCTAAAAGCAAAGGATGGCAGTGGTTTAGATAAGGCAAATCGCCTGTCAACACAAACCGTAGTTGAGCTTCTAATAAAAATAAAAGACAACCCTAAGTATCAAGCTATCTATGAAGGACTTCCCGTGGCAGGCAAGAGCGGAACGCTAAAGAATAGATTCATTGAAGATGGACCTGAAGCAGTAGGTAAAGTGAAAGCCAAGACTGGCTGGTTGAGGAATACAGTGACTCTTGCAGGCTATGCAAAGTCAGCAGATAAGGAATATGTCTTTGCAATTATGGCCGATGGCATCACGCCAACTCTAAGTTCACGAAATAAAGCAAGGGCTGCCATGGATCGACTGCTGGAAGCTATTGTGATGGGGAATCACTAAAAACTTTAATTGATCCACCATAACAAGCAACCCAAACTCGCTTCTGTAATCTCTCATAAGTTACG
>Ga0209972_10004605_pt1 | contig 10360 bp, 9 predicted proteins | sample NOAtaG_7_FD_187302 | JGI IMG/M metagenome (GOLD analysis project Ga0209972, IMG submission 187302) | Freshwater lake microbial communities from Lake Erie, under a cyanobacterial bloom - NOAA_Erie_Diel1S_2200h metaG (SPAdes) (version 2) | ecosystem: Environmental > Aquatic > Freshwater > Lake ...
ACGGCAGACCCGTGACGAGCGGACGACCGATGCACATGTGTTCGCCACCGCCGAAGGTGAGACCCCAGCCGCGCACGCTCTGTGGAACTGTGCGCCACGGGTTGAACTCGTTCGCATCGGCACCGAACACGGTCGTATCGCGATTCGCTCCACGGAAGATCAGACCGACCTTCTCGCCCTTTTTCACCTCGATGCCACTTGCGAGCGTGACATCGGAATTCGCCTGGCGCAGCAAAGCGGGAGCGGGGAGGTGCAAACGCAGCGACTCGGCTGCCGCGCGGCGCAGGAAGTCGGGATCGTCGGCACGCGGGCGGTCCTCGGGATGGTCCTCGAACCACTCGAAGAGATGCCCGAGAAGATGCGGTGCCGCCTGAGCCGTCGTGCCCGTTGAAGCGACGAGATACAGCGTTGCTTCGCGGACGTGGAGATCCTCGTCCCACTCGTCGTTCCAGTGGAGAAGCATCATCGTCAGCAGATCGCGCGGCAGGTCGTCGCGGGTGATTCGACCGGCGTGCATGTCGGCGATGAGTGCGCGGCGCCGGTCGACGGATGCGGCGAGGAACTCGACGACGAACTGCTTGCGCACCTCGAGTCCGCGCTGCATGAGCGCGTACTGGTCCTCGGTCGACCAGCCGAGCGTTACCGATTCCTGCAGGCGCTCGACAAACCAGCGGAAGCGTTCCGTTCGCTCGGGGGTGTCGACTCCGTCGATGCCGGTGACCGTGGCGGAGATGCGGTGCATCATCGTGCGCACGAGAGGCACGAGATCGACGTGCACGGGTGGCTGGGTGCCCTCGAGTGACTCCCGCAGGCATTGCTCGATGACCGGCGTCAGTGCCTGGCGCTCGTAGTACTCCAGTGCCGCACGGCCGAACAGCTGCGCTTCCATGCGGCGCCGCTGGAAGTGCTCCGGGCCGTCGATCATCAACAGGACATCCTGGAACAAGGGTCCGTATTCGGCCTGTGAACCCTGACCGAAATGCGGGGAGCGGAGGATTTCGTCGACGTCACCGAACGAGGTGAGTTTGCGTAATCCGGTGAGATACGGCGGGTCGGTGAGCTGGCGCATGTGACATTTTGGCACGGTGAGCCGGCTGCGACAAGTGGCTTCTACGCTGAAGACAGCAATGAACCTTCTCATTTGTCACGACGTGCGTTTCTTCGGCGAAGCCATGAAGCGTTGGCTTGCCGAGTCGGGGAAGGTGTCGGTCGTCGGTGTCGTCACGGACCCCGAATCGCAGTTGCAGCCCGACGTGTCGGCCGATGCCGAATTGGTGTCGTCGCGGCTCATTTCGCAGTACCTCGCAGCGCGTGCGGCGAACCCCGATGCGCACGAGCGACGGGGTAGGCGGGTGCTGCTCGTCGCCGAGCGCACGCCCCGCGCCCTTGCACTTGCGCGGTTGCACGGCTTCGACGACGTCGTCGATGCGAAGGATCTCGATGCGCCGCTCGACGAATTCGTCGAGCGTCTGGAAAAGGTCGTGACCGCGCCGACCGACGTCGCGGGTGCGCCCGAACTCATCGACGTGTACACGATGGTCGACAAGGCGCGTGCGCTCGCCACCTCCGATGCGATCGACGAACGCATCGTCGACTTCGTCGCTCAGGGATTGGCCGACAAGCAGATCGCCAAAGTGATGGGCCTGTCAGTGCAGACCATCCGCAACCGTGTAAGCCGAATGCTCATCGATAGTGGATTGCGCAATCGCACCGAATTGGCGGTGCAGTACGTGCGCAACCACCCCGAGGTACCCGGGCTCGATCTCGCCTAGCGGGGGCCGTCAGTCGGCGTCGCGCGCATCCCACGCGTCGGGATTGGCGACGGCACGGGTGACGACTGCGGGAAGCTTGCCCGTCGCAAGATGTTGCACCGTGACGGCTTCGAGCACGCTGCGCAACGAATGTCGCACGGCGATCCACGTGGCGATGAACGGGTCGGTCGTCGACCCCTCGGCAAGTTCGTGGGGTCTGATGCCGCGCACCGAGGCCAAGGGTCCCTCCACGGCGCGGATGATGTCGGCAACCGTGATGTCGCCGGCGGGGCGGGCGAGCAGCCAACCGCCACCCGGACCGCGCTGACTGCGCAACAGCCCGGCGTTGCGCAGCGAGCGGAGGATGTCGTCGAGGAAGGTCTCGGGGATGTCCTCGGTCGTGGCCAGGTCGTGACCCGAGAGCGGGGCCGGTGATTTCCCGGTTCCTTGCCGCGCCAGCCGTGTCATGGCGCGAACGGCATAGTCGACGCGGTGGGAGATACGCACGCTGCGACCGTAGCAACACCTCCCCCACGTCAAAAGCCGACTACCCCAGTAAGATTTGACATCTACTCAGTCATGTGGGTATCATGACTTGCCAAGTCAGGAATACCCCTATTTGATCCTCACCGTCGTCCTGACCGGGGGTGCGGCAAAGGAGATGCGAATCATGAGTAGTCACCAGACGCGGGTCAGGCGCCTTGCCGGACTTGCCGTGGCGGTGTCGGCAGCCGTTTCGACGTTGTTCGTCGGATCGGCATCGGCAACGCGCACCGAATCCACCGGTCAGCGTCGCGCGACGATCGTCGAAGCTGCATGGCTCGAGGCCAACCTCAACAACCCGAAGGTGCGAATCATCGAGGTGAGCACCGATCCCGGTGTGTACGAGAAGGGCCACATTCCCAACGCGGTGAACTTCCGCTGGCACACGGAATTCGTCGATCCGGTGAACCGTGACATCGCAACTCGTGAAGCATTCCAGGCGACTGCTCGCGCCGCGGGTATCAACAAGGACACCCAGGTCGTTCTCTACGGCGACAAGAACAACTGGTTCGCCGCGTGGGGCGTGTGGATCTTCCGGACGTACGGACACCAGAACGTGAGCATCCTCAACGGTGGACGCGACAAGTGGGTGAAGGACGGTCGTGCATTGACGCCGATCGTGCCGTCGCCGGCTCCGGGCAATTTCACTGCGACGGTGGCGAACCGGAATCTGCGTGCCTTCCTCCCCGACGTCGTGCGCATCGCCAAGAAGCAGGACAAGTCGACGCAGCTCGTCGACATCCGGTCGGCCGACGAGTTCAACGGAAAGATCTTTGCTCCCGCCGGATTCCAGGAACTGGCGATTCGTGCCGGACACATCCCCGGAGCGAAGAACGTTCCGTGGTCAACCGCAGTTTCACCAGATGGCACGTTCCGACCCGTTGCGGATCTGAAGGCGATCTACGGAGCGCAGGGAATCGACGGAAAGAAGAAGGTGACCGTCTATTGCCGCATCGGTGAGCGTGCCGCCCACACGTGGTTCATTCTCTCCGAGATCCTCGGCTACGACGTGAAGTTGTACGACGGTTCGTGGACCGAGTACGGCAACGCCGTCGGCGTGCCGATTGCGAACCCCGCCGGCACCGTATGGGGCAGGGGCTGAGTTGAAGACGGATTGTTCGGTCGTCGCGACGGGATGCACCCCTTGACATCCGTCGTGCGAACGATTGAGCGCGGTGAGGGCCGCCGGGCTGTGCTCGGCGGCCTTATCGCGCTTGTTACCGCCGCGCTGGCCGTGGCACTTCTTGTCACCCGCGAAGGTGACTCGACTCCGGCGCTGTCGCTGGTCATCGGCGCGGCGCTCGGTGTTGCGTTCGAGCGCGGGCGGTTCTGCTTCTATTGCATCTTCCGTGAAGCGATACAGGAACGCAAGACCGATGGTGTCCAGGCGATTCTTGTCGCGCTCGCAGTCGGTGCGATCGGCTACACGTACGTCTTCGGCCTGTATCTGCCGAATTCGCAGGGTGAGGGGTTGCCGCCGCTGGCGCACATCTCCCCGGTGAGCGGAGCGTTGGTGCTCGGTGGATTGAGTTTCGGTCTCGGCATGGTGCTTTCCGGGGCCTGCATCAGCGGCCATATTTACCGCCTCGGACAGGGATACCTGCGCGCAATCCCGGCGTTGCTCGGCTCGCTCATCGGCTTCGGACTCGGCTTCATGACGTGGAACTGGTTTTACCTTCGCTGGATTACCGAGAGTCCGACGTGGTGGTTGCCGCGGACGTTCGGCTACGTCGGATCGCTGGCTTTGCTCTTGGCGGTTCTCGGACTTCTGTCGATGGTGATGCATCGACGTGCACGGTCGGTTTCTGCGATCGATCCGGCGGTGCTTGATGCACCCGCATCGTCGCTCGGCTTCCTGCGCGGGGTGTTCAGTGGACGGCTGTGGTCGTCGCGCACGACGGGAGTCGTCGTCGGACTGCTCGGAGTCATGGCGTATTTGCGTCTGTCGCCGCTCGGTGTGACGTCTCAGCTGAGCGGAGTGTCGCGCACAATTCTCAACGACCGGGGCGCCTTGCCGGAAGTGATGCACGGCATCGACGTGATGAAGGGTTGTGTCGGTGCAGTCGTCACGACCGTGACGAACAACGGATGGCTGATCATCGGTCTTGCACTCGCGTCGTTCGCCAGTGCCGTACTCGCCGGCCGTTTCCGTCCGCAGCTGCCATCGGTCGGGTCGGCGGTGACGGGGTTGCTCGGCGGGGTATTCCTCGGCTGGGGATCGATGACGGCATTGGGATGCACCGTGGGTGTGCTGCTCTCCGGCACACAGGCGTTGTCGCTCTCGGGTCCCGTCTTCCTCGCGGCGTTGCTCGTCGGTATGTGGATCGGATTGCGGCTGCGACTCAATCGTTTTGGCTGACGCAGTCCGGCGTCACGTCGCCTTGTCGACCCACACCACGGTGTCGTAGAAGGCAACGCCGCCACCCCAGTCGGCAGGAGCCGATGTCGTCAGCATGTTCACCGTCTGGCTGTCTTGGGTGCGGGACGTGCTCCAGCCGAACGGGACGCTCACCATGCCGTCGCGTATGCGGACGTCGTCACCCACGTGTGCGCGCAGCGTCATCGAGCCGCGTTCGTTGTGCACCCGAACGAGATCACCGTCGACGATGTTGCGAGCGGCGGCATCCCGTGGCGTGATCTCGCAACGCGGTTCGCCCTCGGGAAGGGCGTGTGCATCGAGCGGTGTGTAGGAAGTATTGAGGAAGCGAACGTGCTTCTTCGGTGACATCAGTACGAGCGGCGAGCTCGGTCCACTTCGTTCGTCGGCAGCCGGTAGCGGAGGCGGGGCGTACGTCGGCAGTCGCCCGTGGCCGGCACGCTCGAGCTCGGAATTGGCGATGTGCAGCTTGCCGTCGGTGGTATGGAATCCGCCCTCGGCGTACGGCAGCAACGGATCGGGCAGATCGAGTCTCAAGACGCTGCGCGATCGCAGTTCGTCGATGTCGATACTGGGCATGCACGAAGCGAGCAGTGACTCATCGGACTCGAACAGTTCGGGTTCGGTGTAGCCCATGGCACGGGCGAGTCGGCGCCACAGCTCGGTGTTCGGCACGCTCTCACCGACCGGTTCGATCGCCCGATTGTTGAAGCCGAGATACAGATGACCCCACGCGGGTACGACATCGTCGTACTCGACGTGGGTGCATGCAGGGAAGATCACGTCGGCGTACATCGCGGTATCGGTCATGAACTGTTCGGAGACGACGGTGAAGAGATCGTGGCGCTCGAGACCGCGACGAATGAGTCCGGCATCCGGAGCCGTGGCGAGGGGGTTGCCGTTCCACACGAACAGTGCATGGACGCCGGGTGTGAGATCGGTGCTCGTGAGGTTCTCGCCGAGGCGGTTGACGCTCAACGACCGGCGCGGACTGCGCTCGAGTGACGCCACGTCGAACACCGAGTCATCGACCGCGTCAGCGAACCATGAACCGGTACTGCGCGCGTAGCCGCCGCCGCGCTCGCGCCACGAGCCGACGATCGCCGGCAACAGTGACAAGGTGCGGAAGAACTGTCCGCCGTGATGGCGGTGCTCGGCGCCGATGAGGGTGCGAATCATCGCCGGTCGCACCGTGGCGTAGTCGCGGGCAAGGGATCGAATCCGGTCGGCGTCGATCCCCGTGTGCCGTGCCGCCCATTGCGGGGTGAATTCGGCGACGTGACGCCGCAGCTCGTCGGCACCGGTCGTGTAGTCGCGCAGATAGGCGTCGTCGGCGAGGCCCTCGGCGAAGATGACGTGCATCATTGCGAGCATGAGTGCCACGTCGGTGCCGGGTGCGATCTGGAAGAACTCGTCGGCTTCGTCGGCGGTGATCGTGCGCACCGGATCGATGACGACGACGCGTGCGCCGTTGGCACGCGCTCGCTCGACGTACGGCCACAGGTGGCGGTTCGTCAGTCGGGTGTTCGTTCCCCACAGCAGAACGAGCTTCGAATGTTCGACGTCGAGCGGATCACTGACGAGCGGGGAGCCGAGTGCCGAGGCCGTGGCATTGCGTGCCGTCGCACCGCACAGCGAATCGACCGGACGGGAGGCACCGATGCGGGCGAAGAATCGGCGATCGAGCGACGACATCATGATCGTGCTCTGCGTCCCGGCGCTGCTCCACGGCACCACCGCCTCGCCGCCGTGAGTGTCGATGGTGTCGCGCAGCCGGGAGGCAACGAGCGCGAGTGCCTCGTCCCAACTCGCGCTACGGAATTCGCCGGAACCCTTGACGCCGGTGCGAACGAGTGGCGTGAGAATGCGGTCGGGGTGATACACGCGGTCGAGGAAGCGGTTCACCTTCGGACACAGCTCGCCCTGGGAGTAGGGGTGCTCGGGATTCCCGCGCAACTGCGTCGCAACTCCGTCGCCATTCACGGTGACCTGCCAGCCGCACGAGTCGGGGCAATCGTGGTGACAGGTACCGAGGACGATGCGCGTGTTCCCCGTGGCTGCCGACGATGAAGCGGCGGCGGCGTTCATCGTTCCAGTCTGGCAGCCATCGGCATGTGGAGCGGATTCACCGATGGTTCCGGCGGTACTCTTCGTGCATGACAGGACCCGTTCGTCGCCGACTCGGCGGCACAGATCTGCACGTGTATCCGCTGTGTCTCGGCGGCAACGTCTTCGGGTGGACGGCCGATGCACCGACGAGCGAATCGGTACTCGACGCCTACGTCGCAGCCGGAGGAAACTTCATCGACACGGCGGACTACTACCCGGCATGGGTGCCCGGCAACGTCGGTGGCGAGTCGGAGACGATCATCGGCGACTGGATGCGCAAGCGCGGCAATCGCGAATCGCTCGTCGTCGCGACGAAAGTGGCGATGCTCGACGGCGTGAAGGGTCTGTCGGCGAAGAGCATTCGCACGGGATGCGAGAACTCGCTGCGGCGGCTGGGTGTCGACACGATCGATCTGTACTACGCACACCAAGACGACCCCACCGTTCCGATGGAGGAGACCCTCGGAGCATTCGACTTGCTCGTCCGCGAGGGCAAGGTGCGCTACCTCGGAGCGTCGAACTTCACCACCGAACGTCTGTCGCAGGCGCTCGACACCAGTGAGCGTGCGGGGCTGGCGTCGTACTCGGTCCTGCAGAACCACTACAACCTCGTGCATCGCGGCGATTACGAAGGTTCGCTGCGCGACGTCGTTGCACGGCACGGCATGGTGAGCGTTCCATACTTCTCCCTGGCGAAGGGTTTTCTCACCGGCAAGTACCGCGACGGCGTGACGGTGCAGAGCGTTCGTGCGCAGGGTGCCTCGGCGTACCTCGACGACCGTGGCCGCCGGGTGCTCGCCGCTCTCGATGCCGTGGCGGCCCGACACGGATCGACGGTGGCGGCCGTGGCCCTTGCATGGTTGGCCGCCCAGGCCACGGTCGCGGCACCGATCGCCAGCGCGCGAAACGTCGTCCAGCTGCGCGACATCGTCGATTTTCCGAACATCAGCTTGGGCGCTGACGACGTCGCCGCGCTCAGCGCTGCGTCACTCTGACGGAGCTTGCCTTCCGTTTCGCGGTTGGGTCGTCGCCGGTCGGCTGACCGGTCAGGCGAGATCGGCGAGCAGGCTGCTCGCGCCGATGCGAAAGAGATTCTTGTCGCATCCCTCGATGCCGCGAATCTCGAGTGCAAGCTCGAGATACGCCTCGGCCTGTTCGCGGGTACGGATTCCACCGGACACCTTGACACCGACGTCGCGTGACGCCGAATGGGCGACCGTCAGCAGAGTGCGCGCGGATTCGAGCGTGGCGCCGCGATCGATCTTGCCCGTGCTCGATTTCAGGAAATCGGCACCTGCATCCATTGCCAGTCGAGCAGCCTTCTCAACGAGCCCGTGCTCCTCGAGTGCGCCGGTTTCGAGGATGGCCTTGGTCAATGCCCCCGCGCGACGTGTGAACGTGGCAACGGCGGCCACGACTGCCACCGTCGTCGACGTCTTGCCGGCGACGAGATCGCGCCACGGAATGACGACGTCGATCTCGGTTGCGCCGGCGGCCAGTGCCGACGTCGCGTCGGTGACGAGCGTCGCGGGCGGAGCATCGCCGCGAGGAAAATTGAGCACGGTCGCCACGGCGATTCCGGTGCCGGACAGTCGCTCGACCGCGTCGGGGACGAACTCGGGGTGAATGCAAACGGCGGCAACGTTGCGCTCGACCGCAGTTGCACAGAGAGCGGCGATGTCGGATGCCGTGCAGCCCTCACCGAGATCGGTGAGATCGACAACCGACGCAATGTGCGCCGACGACCAGCGTTCCGTCACAGCGGACGAGCCACCGCGTCGAGGGCGATGGTGAGCATGTCGCGTACCGCGGCATCGACGACGGGTCGGTGCGGATTGAAGCCGCTCATCGACTCGTCACGGTGGGCCAGCGGGTTGCCGTCGGTGGCGAGAATCGCGCCGGCCTGGATGCCGTACAGGTGGGCGATGATGAACAGCCCGGAGCATTCCATCTCGACGGCCTTCACTCCTGCGCGCTGCCACATCTCGAGATCACTGCCGAGAACGCGCGCCGGGTAGAACATGTCGCTCGCGACGACGACGCCCTCGTGCGTGGCGATACCGCGAGCCGTCGCCGAGTCCACGAGAGCAGCAACAACGTGACGCGTCGCCACAGCCGGAAAAGCCAGCGGAACGAGTCGGGGAGTGAGTCCCTCGTCGCGCACCGCCCCCGTGGCGATGACGAGGCTCCCCTCGGGAATCTCGGCTTGCATGCCGCCCGCGGTGCCGGCGCGGATGATGCGGCGAACGCCGCTGCGGCAGAGTTCCTCGAAGCAGATGCCGGCGCCTGCGGTGCCGACGCCGTGCGACGCGACGCCCACGTGCTCGCCGTTCCACTTTCCGGAGAACAGGACGTATTCGCGATTTCGGGAGAGTTCCTTCGAGCCCTCGAGCAGGGCGGCGGTGCGTTCTGCGCGTGCAGGATCTCCGACGACGAGCATCCGTGCAGGAACGTCACCCGAGCGGATCTTCAGGTGCGGCATCACCGCGTCGGGGTTCACGTTCGTCGCGTTCATGGCTGCAGTCGAAGTTACTACTCTTCGTTCGTGCTCTGTGGTGCGGTGATGCCGACGACGACGATCGGTACGGATGTCGGGGCCCTGCGTGCATTCATCCGAGGCGTCGAGGATCTCGGGTTCGAACACGTCATCGCCTACGACCACGTTCTCGGTGGGCCGCACGAGGATCGTCGCGCACCGCTCACCGGGCCGTACACCGAGAAGGACGACTTTCACGAGCCGTTCACGTTTTTCGCGTGGGCCGCGGCATTCACGACGCAGTTGCGGCTGTTTCCGTCGGTCATCGTCGCGCCGCAGCGCCAGACGGCGCTGATGGCGAAGCAGGCGGTCGAGTTGCACAATCTCTCGTCCGGCCGTCTGCGGCTCGGAATCGGTGTGGGTTGGAACTGGGTCGAGTTCGATGCGCTCAACGCCGATTTCGAACGTCGCGGTGCCGTCATCGAGGAGCAGGTGGCGGTCATGCGCGAATTGTGGTCACATCAGCTCGTCACGTTCGATGGAGCGTTCCACCGCATCGACAGGGCGGGCCTGGCACCGTTGCCCGTGTCACCGATTCCGGTGTGGTTCGGCGGTTACAGCGAGGCCTCCTTTCGTCGTTCGGCGGCGATGGGGGACGGTCACGTGTTCGGGCATCTCACCCCGGCGGCTCTCGCCGGAGCGCAGCGCATCACGCAGCATGCGCGCACGAACGGTCGGGATGCGATTCCGCTGCATGCGATCACCGATTACTCGCGACCGCGCAACGAGTGGGTCGGTGCGCTTCGCGAATGGCGCGACGCCGGCGGCACCCACGTTGCGATTCGCACGATGCCGACCCGCAACGTTCCCGACTCCGGATGCCGGACTGTGGATGACCATCTCCGTGCGTTTGCCGAATGGCGCGACGTCGCCGTTGCCGCGGGACTCTGGACCCCGGCCCCCGCCCAGCGCGCGTGGCCCTAGTTGCGTCCGTCGGGCACTTTGCGGGGCCACCAGTACCAATCGGTGCCGGGGAAGCCGTCGACCATGCTGATGTCGACGCGTCGTCTGGAGATGAACCACGTGTCGTCGATTCGCGTGAAC